>Ga0364866_10162_pt1 | contig 45372 bp, 42 predicted proteins | sample ExccelAu500001D3_3_FD_206913 | JGI IMG/M metagenome (GOLD analysis project Ga0364866, IMG submission 206913) | Enriched cells from Trout Bog Lake Hypolimnion, Wisconsin, USA - BchlTB.Aug13.5000.01.D3 | ecosystem: Environmental > Aquatic > Freshwater > Lake > Hypolimnion/Profundal zone | place...
ATGCTGGCCGACTTCCCGGAAATCCGCCAGCGCACGGCGACCAAAAGTGACCTGCAGGGATTCAATCGCGGTCTCTCGGTGATTTTGGACCGCGACGAAATCAAGTCCAAGCCCGAGTGGCAGCAACTGCACACCAAGTGGCTGATCGACATCCTCAACCGCGCCACGATTCTGGAAACCATGGCGATCTACGCGGGCGCGGCGGTAAGTGCCAGCACGGTCTGGGACAGCGCCAGCAATCCGGACCTGGACTTGAAGTCGCGGATTCTGAGCATCGCGGACAGCACGGGCTTCTATCCGCAAAATGTGGCGTATGGTGACAAGGCGCATTTGAAGCGCGCCAATGCTTACGAAAGTGAACTCACGGCCGGCTCGCTCGCGCGCGCCTCGGCCTACACGGAGGAGCAACTGGCGATCGCGCTCGGGGTGCCGAATGTGCTGATCAACGCGGAGCGTTACCAAAGCACGGCGACGGCGAAGCAGGAGATCATCGGCCAGAACGTGCTGCTGTTCACGGCGATCAAGGATGCCGGGCCGATGGATCCCTCGAACATTGTGCGGCATGTCTTCAACGGCAACCACGGCAGCGGCGAGTACGCCGTGTATGTGACGGACCTGGGCGTAAAGAAGGTCGCGCTGACGGTGGAAAACTATGAACTCATTCACACGCAACATACGAGCGGGATTCAGATGATTGCCATTAATTAAGGCTTTGGGCTTTGGGCAAAACAAACATTCAAACTCCAAACATTAGAATTCAATGAATATTCAAACTTCAAAGTTTAAACATTTACTGCTGGCGGCGGCTGGTCTGGGGGCGGTTGCTTTCACGGCCATGGCGCAGACGGGAACGTATGTGGTGCCGCGGCCGGTGCCGTTGTATGTGGGGACGCTCACGAATAATCAGTCGGTCACGAACTTGTTTGTCGGGACGAACTTCCTGAATTACTCGGGGTTCCACCGGCCGGGTTTGTGGGCGACGATTACCACGACCAACACCACGGCGCTCAACGGCAGTGTGACGCTGAACGTGGACTTCAGTCCGGGTTCCGGCGCAGGGTACACCAACAGCCTGCTGGGCACGAACCTGATCTACACGACGGGCGCGCCCTTTGTATGGAGCATTCCCCTGGCGGGAACGAATGCCACGGTGACGTTCACCAACTTGGAATGGCCGTATGCGGATTCGGTGGCGCTGTTTCGGGGGAGTAAATTGAGCACCACGGCCACGAATGCGCAAACGTTTCAGATCGAAATTGACGCGGTGGTGACGCCTTGAAAAACAGGCTTTGGGCTCAGGGCTCTAGGCTCTGGGCCCAAAGTCCCAGGTTCAAAGTTTAATCCCGAATCAATATGAACTGGATATCACTCACAACGGCGGATGTGCTGGCTCAGTTTAATGACAGCGAATTGGCGGCTTATGATGCGGCGAAGGGCGACGTTTCGAGCACCTCGTTGCCGGCGATCATTGCCCTGGTCGTGAACCAAATTTATCAGGCGTATGATGATGGCGGGCGGCTGGTGGACAGCGTTGATGCGGGCACGGTGCCGCCGGGGGAGAAAAACCGGGCGATTGCCATGGTGCGCTGGAAATATCTGCTGGCGCTGCCAACCGGCCAGGCGTTGCAAACCCGGGAACGCAAGCTGGCACATGATGATGCCGAGGATTATTTCCGTTTAATCGCCCGGCGCACCATCAAACATGCGGGAGCGGTGGGCATTGGGCGGCCGGGACGTTGCATCAACACGTGCAGTTTTGATGGGCTGGGGCAAACCTAGATATTAAACATCCAAATTCCAAGCGCCAACATCCAATGAAGCTCCAAACATCAACATCCAATACAAAACTATTCCACGGTAAAATTGGTGCCGGATATTGGCGCTCTTAATTTATGAACTATACGGATCTCTGGCCTTTGATTCAGAAGGATATTCTCGGGTGCCTCCAGGCGGATGGTTTTCTGGCGGCGCGGCCGGGGGTGCTGGTCGAGCCGGGTGCCACGGCGGCGGTGCTGGAGGCCAAAACCACGGCGGCGCTGGGCGCGGGGGCGGATGGGAAATTTGGGGCGGGCTATTTGGTGCTGCCCATCGAATCGGCGGAAGATGAAAACGCCAACCTGCCGCAGGGTCCGCTCAAGTTGCCGATCACGGTGCAATTGGTGGAAAATGTGCTGGTGAATAACGGGCCGCGCGGCACGGGGGTGCCGCTCCGGGTTTATGCGGCCCGGGCGGAAAAAGTGCTGAAGCTCTACACGCCGGTGGGGCTGACGCAGGCGCTGACACCGGCGAATCCGGTGATCGCCCATTTTACGCAGGGACCGGATGCGAATTTGCGGTCCTGCCGGGTGAGTTTTCGCGCGAGCGAGGCGGATGCGGCGCCGTTGATCAAACTGCCCCGGCCGCAAATCACGCCCAATGACGGCCAGGGGAATGGCGGGGCGCATCCGCAGACGGTGACGATTGCCTGCGCGGGGGCGACGGCGATTTATTACACGCTGGATAATTCGCATCCGTGGTCAGGCAATCCGGCGGCGGTGCGGTATGCCGGGCCGTTTGTTGTGTCGGCGGCGGGGATGGTGCGGGCGCGGGGGTTTGCCGTGGGGCCGCAGTATTTGGGGAGCGACACGGCAGCGGTAAGCTTCGCTTGAAGGCAGAATGAAGAATTAAGAATGAAGAATTTCAAAAAACCAAACATCAACAAAACCAAACGTTCTGTGCCTAAAGCCTAAAGCCCAAAGCCCAGAGCCTAAATCATATGAGTTTAACACGATCTTCCATTCAACGCATTCCGGCGCGGTTTGTTTACAATTCAGGCACGCCGGTCAGTTTATACGCCAAAGAGGGCACGGTCATCGAACAGGAATTGGTGTATGAGGGCACCGAAATTGGCGCGGCGGGTCTGGGCCTGACGGACAAGCGCGATAAACAGCTCTACTACCGGATCCACATCACGCCGGACGGGCGGTTGACGAGTGCCATCGCATCGCTCCTGTTTCCTTATGGCAATCCGGTGACGGGGACGGGGATTTTCACGGACACGGATGTCACGGCGAGTGTGCATGGGCAGGATGCGAGTCTGGACAGTTACACGAGCGTGGCGCTGGAGAAGATGCCGGTGATGCATTTTCATCCGGAGCGGACGCTGCTCGGCCGGGCTACGTTTCTCGCGATTCGCGGCAGCGGCGCGGACTGGAGCGGGGCGAACAGCCTGGCGACCCAGGCGGCCACCGGCGGGACATTCACGGATGCCGGATTCACGAACGCAGGGATCATCACGCAAAATTACACGCTCACCTGGGGCAGCGTGACGGGGTTTGCCTCGGCGACGGACTTTTACGACGGGCTGACCTTTGAACCCACAGTGACATTTGAAGAGGACGGGCCGGCCCGGTACGGCCTGTATAACAAGCGGATCAAGACGGTGGGCGGGATCGTGCGCGGGATTCCGCTGGGCCAGACGCGGCAGAACATCCTGGCGGCGTTGTATGCCCAGGGGACGGGCGCGGCGCGCGGGGGGAGCCGGGCGGCCAACGGGGCGACGCTGACGATCACGGGCGCGGACGCAAGCACGCCTTTGATCTTGTATGGGGCGGCGCTGGTGGAGCAGAAGCAGGCGTGGGGAATCACGGCGCTGCGGCAGGGAGAGGTGGCGTGGATGGCGACGCCGACGATCACGGCGGGGGTGAGGGGGGCGTATTTCGCCGTCGCGGCGGCGTGATTTTAGCCACGGATTAAACACGGATTAAACGCGGACTTCAAAAGCTATGAAAACGACGACCTTATTTGATTTGAAACAAACGGCGGTGGCGGCGGCGGAAAATGCGGCGGGCGGGGATGACTTTACGGTCATTGGTCGAAAGCTGGAGGCGTTTAAGGCCGCCGGGCATGACGCGTTGGATTTTCCCAAGTGGAATGAGTTTTTTGAGCGGGCCTTGGCGGACACGGTTTCGCTGAAGGCGATTCCGAGCGCGGCGACGGCAGCGGCGGCCGCGAACTCGACGGCGCGGCCTGCCCGGCAAGGGCCCGAGTGACGCGCCCTACCACCGATTAATGATCACCAATCACTGATTACTTGTGTTCATTGCCACGTTTTATCCAGATTCGAACCGCAGCGCGCCGGTGGTGTTGTGCAACACTTCGCGGAGCCTGACGGAGATGAACGTCACGTTCAACCACCGGCGGGTGACGGAGCATGTGCCGGGGTACGGGGCGGCGTTTGACACGGCGATTGACCGCGGAAACAAACGTAACCTGCTGAGTTTCGACGTGCGCCGGGATTCGGATTACACGCCGGCCAAGTTCCCGGATCCGGAAGGGGCGCTGGTGTTTGCGCTGGATCATCCGAATTACCTGCCCGGCACCGGGACTTTAAAAATCAGCCTCACGGGAGTAAGCACCACGGCGACGCGCTGGCTGCTGAATTGCAGTCTGGAGGTGCTGGAAATGCCGGACTGGCTCGGGACGGCACCGTTGTTCAAATACACCTTTAATGGCGGGGCGTTGACAGCCACGGCGCCGTTTTAGAGTTATTGCCAAGCAAGCAGAAATGCAGGGCAACTCCAGTCCCTACGGGAGAAACATAAGCCCGCCCTCATCCCGGCCTTCTCCCCCGGGGAGAAGGGGAATGTTCGGCCGACTCACAAAAAAACAGGATCCCGATAGCCGGGCGATCGCAGGATCATGGGAATTGAAATCGTACGACCACGCAAATGCAGAAGAGAATCGAGGCAGCCGGAGGATTTTCGCCGGAAATTAAATTTAATTCTGAAAATTTATGATTGATGACAAGGATGATGCGGAGGTTGCGCCAGAAAATGGCGGGGAGGTGGGCGCGGCTGACATGGGCCGGCCAACCGAGGAAGCTGGTAGTCTTAACGAGGCGGGGCTGGAGCCTTTGGAGCCGGAGGGTTTGATCAAGCCGGGCGAGCACAGGCGGGACGATCTGGTTTCTCCTGCTCCGGCATTGATGGTGCGGGCCAGCTTAGGAGCGGTGGGAAATCCGGACCATCGGACGGTTGGCGGTCCAATAGATCCGGAGACGGTTGCCGCAAAAGAGATTGCAAAAAATCCTGCCAACATTGCGACCGAAGATAAGCCAGAAAATCCGCAACCAGGTAATTCGTCAGAACCAATCGAAGTGAGTTTGGCAGGCCAATCAAGCCCGGGTTCGAAGCCTGAACCCATCGAGGGTGAAGCGCCACTGCCCGCAGAACGGTCCAATAGCGAACATCTTGAAGTTTCGCGAAGTGTGGGCGCGGTGGCGGGTGAAGATTGGGTTGGATCTGATTTCCCAGGAGCGGTTCCAGAAATGGCACTGCCGATTAAAAGGGGAGCGGTGAGTTCTTGGGCGCCATCCAACGCTGGGCGACCAGAGAATCCGGCGGACTCGCCGAAGTCCCTGCCCCAGCTCAGGGAATTGCACGCGGCCATTGGACATTATACGGCGCGCAATGAGCAGATGTTCGCCTCGATGTTGCAGAGCTTGCGCGCGGCGGTGGAGAATCAAGCGGAGCAACAGGCGGAGGTGAGTGCGCTGGCGGCCCAGTTGCAAATGGTCAAGGCGCAGATCGCAAACATGGCGTTTAACCGCCAATGAATCTGGCTTCAGATTGCTGAATTATTAATTTTCATGGAAACGATTGCGTACACGGTGGCGGGGACCACGACGGAGATTAGCCTGACGTCGCTGGGGGTGGCGGATTGGAGGATTGCTTACAGTTCGCACGGGGCTTCGCGCGCCAGCCTGCCGCTGGTCGGGCAGCCACCAGAGATTAGTCCGGTGATTCCCTTTGAGGCGGCTTGCACGATTTATACGGGCCGGACTTTTGCGGCGGGGGCCTGGTCGGGCGGGACGATTCTGTTTCAAGGCCGGCGGACGGATAATTTCGGCGAGGCGAGCGGGCCCAGTGCGGGCACGGAATTGACGATTGAAGATGCGTGGTATGATTTGCGGTTGCTTACGCTGCAGGCGGTCTGGCAGACGATCACCGGCGGCACCATCACGAGTCCCACTTATGGCACGGCGACCTGGCCGGACTGCGTGCTATTTCAAGCCACACCGGGAGTGACGTATACGCCGGCGCCGGTGAACGGCCATATCACGACCGGGCAGGCGCTCACGGAGATATTGAATTACGCCATCAGCACGGGGGTTAATTTGCAAGTGGGTGTGATCAGCCCCGCGTTGTATGTGCCGTTTTACCCGGTGCGTTCGGTGCGGTGCGCGGATGCGATCAAACATTGCCTGCGGGTCCATCCGGACTGCACAACGGAGATTGATTACACCACCACGCCGCCGACCTTTCACGTTCGTCAGCGCTCCGGGCTGACGGGCTTGACGCTGCCTTATGCCGGCACGGCCAGTCCTTCCGGCGGGACGGTGCAAACGCATTTGACCAGCCAGATCAAACCGCGTCCGGACCTGCAACCGAGCCGGGTAGGGATTTACATCAAGCAAACGGCCAGCATCGGCGGGCAGCCGGTGGTCAGCGTGGGGACGGATATTTATCCCACGGGCGTGAGCAGCGGGTTGCGGAGCTTTGACACGAGCCTGGACATGGTCGGTCCGCGCATTACGCAGGTGACGGCGCGCATCACGAGCACGGCGTTTGACCCAACCAATCTGGCGTGGTGGCAATTGAAAGTGCCGGCATTCAGCCAGCCGGAAACGGTGCCGGGTTCGCTGGCGCTGCTGAACACGGCGATCAATGACGGGAGCAAGAACTGCATTACGGTGGTGGATGAAACCGGGGCGGCGGTGAATTTGGCCACATACGCCTATGTCATGGAGGATCACGGCACGGCGCATGCGTGGATGCAACTGAGCGGGGGCGGTGCGGTGCTGGTGACGAAGGCGATTGTGACGGGGCATTTCACTTACCAACGCCGCAAAAATGTGGGGACGGCGGCGAGCCCGGTGTGGGTGCCGGTCAAAACGCCCAACGATCATCCGCATCCGCTGCGCCTCAAGCTGACCAATTCGCCGAGCGCGGTGTATACGTTGAACCAGGTGGTGAGCACCGGGGAGGTTTATCCGACCGGGCTGGCGCAGGGGATTTACACGGCGTTGAGCACATTACAATACGAGTTCAATCACACGATCCTGGAGCAGCCGTTCACGACGATCATCAAGCCTGGCAAACATGCGCTCAATATCAGCGGCGGGGCCGCCGCGTGGTCGAGCATGGCGGCCATGGTGCAGGCGGTGACGATGGATTTTATCAGTTCGCCGGATACGGGACTCGTAAGCGCGAAAACGCAGGTACGGTGCGGGCCGGTGGAGCATTTGGAGGCCGGGCAGTTGGTGCAGCTTTTCAACGTGTTTCAAAACCGGGATTTGGGGCGGATCAATCCCAATGAGCGCGCGAGCGGGCTGCCCAATGGTGGGGGCACCGCGGCGATGCCGGATGACACGGCCAAGGAAAACACCACGCACGCGAGCCCGGATGAGGGCTGGCAAATTTTCTCGGGCACGGATGCCGCCGACAGTGGCAAAACCAACAGCATCCAACTCGATCCAGTGAACGGGCAGTTGGTGATGAACCAGCTCGTCAACACCACCGGGGCGGTGAATCCGGCGGCGCCGAGCATCACGCTGGCGAAGGCGGATATTGTGGCGAGCGGCGCGGGCAATCAGGCGGCGAAGTTTCAGCTGTTCACGGTTTGCCTGAATGACGGGACGGTGAAGAGCGCGGCGGTGCTGGCGACGACGCCAGCGTAAATAAAAACTCCAACGACCAACATCCAAGCTCCAATGAATAATCAAGCTCCAACCTCCAAAACCCCCCTAGCCCGCGCAATTTGGTGGTTGCTGCTTGGGATTTCTCTGGTTGTTGTTTATTGGAGCTTGGAGCTATTTGCCAATGCTTCTTTGGTTCATGAAAGTTGGAGCTTGGAGGTTTCCCAATGAGTCGCCGGGGAGGATATGGTAAACCGTGGCGCCCGCCGGCGGATGGGTGGTCTGTGCCGCCGAGAGCTTACCTGGGCGGGTTGTACCAGCATAAGAATTCCCATCTGAACGGGGTGCCGGCTTATCAAAATACCACGCAGGTCGCTTTGCAGCCGGGGGAGGTGGGGCCGCCGGTGACGCGTTATACGCCGTCGCCGGGGGGCAACACTTGTGAAGTGCATCCGACGAACGGACTGCCGCAAATCCCGTGGATCGGGCCGGGAGCGGACCAGTTGCTGCCCAGTGCGGCGGTCAACACTTTCGCCTTGAACGGCACAAATGATTTCGGCACGGCGTGCCGCCGGCGCGGGGGGAAGTGGGTGCAGGCGGTCCGGCAATGGCACGGGGCTTATGGGTTTACATCGCATGATCCGGCGGGGTGCCTGGACCAGCTTTGTTCCACCACCGTTGGCGGGGTCACAACCTATCACCAATGGGAGAGTTATCAGAGCACGCCGGACCAGACGAAATACCTGGCGATGTCGGCGACGTGCACCTTGAGTCAGGGAATCTCCCAGACGATCACGTCGGTTTACACGCTGCTCTCGGGTGTGGCTTACAACACGGTGGTGAACACGACGAGCTATGGCGGTTCCAAGAGCGTGGCGCTGGCGACCTCGGTGGATGCCAATTCGGGGATGGTCACGCTGAGCAGCGCCTCGGCCAGCAACAACCTGAGTGTCACACTAACCACCACCGATGGGATTTACGGCAATAGCGGACCGACGGCCCAAGCGGACAATGGCGCGGCGGTGTGGCCGGGGCTGGATCCGGCGGGGTGCATCGCGGGCTGGTCGGCAAATTGCGGCGGGGTGTCGTTTGGCGGGGCGCGGCTTTATCCGGGCGGACCGTTTGGTCCCAGTTACAGCGGCAATGCCACCACGCTGGCGGCGGCCATTGCGGCCATCAACACGGCGGGCGGCGGGATTTGGGGCAGCACCCTGACGCTGGCGACCTACCTGGTGTCGGCCACGGAATTTAAAATTATGCTCACACTCACGCCGCCAGCCACGGTGGTGACGACAGGGAGCGGGGTCTATCCGCAGCACGGTACGCCGGCGGTGAACTGGACCATTACCACCGCGTATGGCGGCTCGGCGACGTGGACGATTGACGTGGTGCTGTCCGGCACGAATACGGCGGCCAGCGTTTATGCGGACGTGCAAGCGCTGCTGGGATATTGGAATTTGGGGGACGACGCGCAATATCCGCCGCGCACCGATGGAATCTGGCAGATCGCGCCGCTGATGTCGCGGGATGAACCTCCGGCGAATGTCACGCCGGTGCAATTTCCCCCGGCCACGGTGAATGATTTACGGAATCCGCAGACGGATGCGAATGGCAACGCGCCGTTCACAACAGGCGCGAGTCCGCCACCGCCGGGGTGGACGTACAGCCCCCAAAATAATGACAGCACGGGTTTGCCTTACGGCAGACCAGGGTATGGCGGTCCGGCGGACTGGGTGCCGACGTACACGCAAGTGGGCTGGTTTGATCCCAATGCGTACGGATTTACTTTTCCCGTGGACTTTGATGCCACCAACAGCGCGGCCACGGCGTTGGTTCAATACGGTTTAACAGGAGCTGTGCTGGGCGCGCCGAACCCGGCGGGTTACCAGAATTATTTCGATTTTCGCGCCACGGTATGGGCGTGCTGCCAGCACGATCCGGGCACGGGCCCGCAATTGGACTGGTACATCCAGGGCTACGGCCAGTGGCTATACGACATGATTGACCAGACGGGCGCGATGCTGCCGCATTGCACCACGCAATGGACGAATAATTTTGACGCGTTTAGCAAACCGCCGTTCGCGTATCTCATTCAGGCCGATGCGCAGATTTATGCCACGCCGCCGGATACGCAGGCGCATCGCAATGACGCACTTTGGGCGCAGAAATGCGTGGTCTTCCCGGAGTTGTGGCCGAGTTACGATTTTTTCCGGCCGGCCGGGGCGGACCGGTTTTTGTTGGATGAGGGAACAGTCTGCTTTGTGCAGTCGCTGTCCGCCCCGGCGACCGGGGGCACATTTACAAGCGTCGACTATACGGGGGCAAACGTGACGTTGACGGTGCCGGGGGGCAGTCTCTGGGGCGGCGTGAGTGTCGGGGGATTTTATAATATAACAGCGAGCGGCAGTACGGTGACGCTGGGGGCGAAGGTGCTGGCGGTTCCCTCCGCCTGGAGCAGCCGCAGCGGGGACACGACCAATGTGTTCGGCCGGCTGCGTTTCCCCACGGCACCGGCGATCCTGGGACGCGACGCGGTCAGCGCGGTGACGGATAATCATGACGGCACGGTGACTTTAGGTTTGGCGGCGGCGGAAAACTGGCTCCTGACCGGGGACAAGGTGGATTTATACAGCACCACGATCACGTATGATGCCCACGGCAACCGGGTGAGTGAGGCGATGACCAGCCTGGCGGCGAATCTCACCGCAACAGTCATGGACAGCACGCACGTCAAGGTGACTGCGACGTATAGCGTGATCGCGGGGACGCAATTCCTCATGAGCCACGGCGCGCCGGACTGGTCCTGGGATGACAACGGGCGCAAGGGCGACTGGGTGTATCTGGACTGGACCTTTGATTATCGGACCATCGGGGAAAATGCGCGCCTGGCCGGGGTGACGGATTGCAGCGGCAATACTCCGCCGAGCGGAACTCCGGCCGCTAATAACGGTTATTCGGCCTTCACGCAGAGCCAGCATGAAAGCGCCACCGGCCTGGTCTTCAAGCCGTGCTGTCCGATGGCCCTGTGCATCTCGCCGAATGGGGAAACTTTCACCAACGGGACGACCATGGGTTTTCCGGCCACTTTCAACTTTGACGGGCGTTATGGGGCGCGCTGGCAGGCGGAGCTCGAGGAGGTGATGACGGATTTGCTGTGGCAGGCTCCGCATGTGCCCTGGGGCGCGACGGCGGGAAGCTGGGTGCAGGATGATGGCACTTGCACGGGTAATTATCCTTATCCCCCGCTGGTGGAGGCCCGGACCACGGTGCCCACCGACGGCGGCAACGGCGAGAATCTCACGGCCCCGACGCCTCCCACGGGCATTGGGTTTGTCTCACCGGTTACGAGCAGCAGCGGGCTGGGCGCGCCCGGCATGATTGGGTTTGACCCCACCAGCGGCAATCCGTCGCCAGCGTGGACCACTTGGGGATATCGGGCGGACATTGAAGGCACCTGCGGCGCGTGCGCGTTAAATTATGTGGACGCGGAAAACCTGCCATGCGTGAGCAGTTATGCACCATCGACAACGATTCCGGCGGCGGACCTGAATACCAGCGCGGGCATGACGGATCAAGGACTCACATGAGTTATCAATTACCTTCCCTGAGGAATAAAGACCGAGAGTTGGGGATCGTGACATCCGGGCAAAGATTCAAGGCCCCGACCATTCAGCCGCTGGCGGCACCGGATGCGATTGCATCAGATCGCCTGGCGATATGCCGTGGCTGCGCGCTTTACCGGCCGGCAATGCGATTAGCAACTGAAGCAACGTGTCTCGCGTTTGGTTGCTGCCAGAAAGATTTGTCCCAAACCGTCAAACTAGCCTTGCAACAATGTCCGGCGGGCCGGTGGCCGCGCTGGATTCCCCAAACAAAATCATGAAAATGGATAATAAGAAAGAAATTAGAAGTCAGGAGTCAGAAGCCAGAATTCGACTTCCTGCATCGCCCTTGAAAAATCACTTAGCGCCGATGGTGAGAAGCCGGGTGCGAGCGGCGGGAAGGCTGGAAGCCGGGATTTTGCCCATTCAACGTTGCATCGCCATTCGCGGCCTGAGAGTGGTTTGTGTTATTGCGTTTTGGAGCACCAGCCTCGTGATGCCAGCGTTTGGCTGGACGCTGACGAACATTAATATTGGCGTGGACTCCAATTCGATGGCGTGGACCAAGGTGAATAATAATAACAACAACATCGCGGCGGTTTTCAATTCGCAGGCGATTAGCAATGCGTGGCTGGCGGGCCAGATACGAAGTTTTCAGACGAACATTCCGGCCACATTCAGTGATACGGTGGATGCGTTTGATGAGGAAAATGCCTATAATTACGGGGCCAACACGGGGATTCAGGTGCTGTTGGGTGCCAACTCGGCCCAGGTATTGGTGTATCGGTGGCCCAGTGGCAATTCCCTGACGCCCTTTTTCAAGAACGCGGCGGTATTCGCCGCCCAAGGGCTCACTAATTTTAATTTGGCCTTAACTTTTACGGGCACGAATGCCGGCTGGTGCTTCACCAATGCGATTAGCATTGGTTTTCTGACGAATGGAGGGCCCAATGGTTTTGGACGGTATTTGCCGTTGAATATGAGCGCGATCAGTGCGGGCACCTCCAATCTTTTTGTGACCACAAACCTGGCGTTCACAGTGCCGCTGGGGATAGTCACCAACACCATCGCCATCCAGCCCAATTTTTATAACAACGGGTCGAGCAATGAATTCTTTTTGCATGCGGTGCTGAGCAATTGACGCAGATTTGTGGGGACAGGCTGTCCCCAACCCCAGGATGAGTGGACACTACCTGAATGAGGGAACTCGCTGAAGGCGGGGTTACTTTCCCGGGCCAATCAGTTGGCGCACCTCGGGAAAGAGGGCGTTGCGATCGGGGTGGGCGACGTCATCGGTCAGGCCCCAGGCACCGAAACGGTTGTACGAACTGGCCAGGGTAAATTGCATGGCAAGGTTGCCGCCCAAATCCCAAAATCCAGCCGCGAAGTTCGCCCGGTAGAGGTCCCGCTGGCGGGGGTCGCGAATGGCCCGGATGCGGTTGGCAATGTTCACGCGGCTGCCGCCGCCAATGTCCGGTCCGCCCTCATAGGCGCAGAAACCACCGGGGAGTTCGTATTTCCGGGCCAGGGCGACCATCGCCACCCGGTCGGCTTTGGTGCTGGCGATGGCCGCTTGCATGTTGGTGATCAGCTCGTCCACGGAAAGATTTCCGGTATTGGCCTCCCCAGATGCGCCTTTGCCGCCGTAGTAGACGGGCAGGGAGATGGCATAAATGTAATTCTTGGGATCACCGTCCACGGCCTGCAGGTACTCCAGCATGCCCGTCAGCCGGCCGCCGATGAAGAAGCCATCAGGGTCTGGCGTCACGCCCGCCAGCACGCCTCGGATGCGGTGGTTCACCTCGGACTTGCCGAAAATTCCGGAGAAAATATCCACTGCGTCCTTGACCTTCTGGGCATGGCGGCGCTGGCCCCATACATCCTCACGGTTGGCGGTGGGGTGGTCGTAATCGTATTGGACATTGCCCGCCTGAACTTCCTCGGCGGCGCGGGCCTTGTTCCAGGCATATTGCATAAAGCCGAAGTTCCACACTTCATTGGCGTGCTCGAGGTAGATGTTCAGATTTGGTTTGAGGTTGGTTTTGATGAGCACCGCCAGTTGACGGATATAATCATCATTCGCCGCGACGGGGATGTTGATCCACAGGTCCATATTCGCCTGGTTGCACAACTGAATCGGGTATTCCCAAGGCCAGCCGTCCTTTTTATTGAGCGGTTCGATGGCTTCCGCCGCCGCGTCCGCAGGCAGCTTGCGATCGCTCCAAGACTGGGCCTTGGTGTGATCCTTTCCCCATTCGACATTGTTGTTGATCCCCAGAACGCCCATGAAGCGAATGGTGGAAAACGCCGCGCTTTTCAAGCAGGCCAGGTAATCGCTCCGGAACACTTGAGTGGCGCCAGCAGGGTAACCGGGACGAAGGAGTTTGAAATCGCTGATGCCGCGGTTGGTTGTCCGGTCCGGAAGCCGCCGGGTGTCGCGGAATTCCAGGCAGATTAATCCATGATTGGCGGCGGGTTTGGGGATGATAAGATCGAAGGTGGTCCGATTGGCCGGCGCGTCGTAAGCCTGATTTTGGATGGAAAAGGGTCCTTCCTCCGGCACCAGCCGGGCTTGTCCGGTGAACGAGCCGTGGCATGTGCCACTGTGATCCACGCGGTAAACTTCTGGGTCATCAATTTCATGGGACCATTCGGCGAATGGCCGGGCATCCAATATCCAGCGGCAGTCGGTCCGGGGCCACCCGTGTTCGTCGACATCCTCCCGCAATAGCTTGGTCCAGCCGCCGTGCGCATCGGGTTTATCCCAGCGGTAGTCCTGTTTGACCAGATCAACAAACGCGTCGTCGGGTGCCTCCACACCCAGGCGCCCGGGGTAAGGGGCCGCGACGACTTCAGCCGGCAGACCGACGGAGAGAAGCGCGGCAATCAGGCAAAACTGTAAATGGGTTTTCATGCGGCGATTTTTAAATTATTCAATCTGCAAATAAACCGGGCTTTCATCCACCTGAAGGGTGACGGAGCCGGCCGAATTCTGCGCCACGACTGGAGGGGGCGAACCGGTCGCGGTGAGCGGCATCCGCAGTGCGTTCACGAGCCGGCCGGGCACGTGTTCGAGCGTGCGGGTGGAATTGCGGCCATCACCGGTCGGGGACCAGACGGCCCAGATGGTTTTATTCATATCGTTACGGTATTCCTGCACACGCAAGCCCGCGGGATCGTTGGTGATGACGGCTTGAAAGCGATAGTCGCCGAGCACGCGCTGCAGGCCCGCGAGGGCATAGAAGGAGGATTTGGGCTGAAAATGGCGGGTCAGACCGGAACTGGCATGGAGACTGGGTTGATCGTCGTCGTTGAAGAAATAGACATAGGCGCGCTGGACGGGCATGGCTGAAAAGACAAGCAAGGAGCGCACGAGCCACTGTGCCTGCTGGGTATCGGTGACGCCGACCCATTTGGCAGCATCCCCCTGCCCGGCAGGAGTTTTGGTGCTGCTGTCATAGCCAAATTCCGTGAGCCAGACAGGCTTGCCCGGGGCGTGGGCATCGCGCCACTGGCAGAGCGCAGTGACATCCTGGAGATAATGCGGCAACATTGGGTCCTCGGGAAAACTGCGGCGCCAGGTCGGCCAGCCTTCGAGCTGTGCGTAACTGTGCACGTTCAGCACGTCAAAGAGTTCCAGGCAGTCCGCCACGCAGTCCACGCTTTTATCGTAATCCCCACTTTTACCGGTGGTGAGGTTGCAGGTGGCAATGGTCAGCCGGGGGTCGCCAGCACGCACACCGGCCGCAAGGGCTTTGAAGAGGCGGGTGTAATCAGGGTCACTCCATTTGCCTGGCTCGTTGCCGATTTCCACGGAATCCACGAGCTGGCGCGTGCCTGAGGGGCCGAAGGCATGGGCGAAGCCCCGGCCATAGGCGCGGGCGTCGTCCGCAAGGCTGGTCCAGTTGGTTTGGGAGATGGATTCAATCTGGAGGCAAACATCGGTGATGTAGCCATTGGTGCGCCAGGAACCATAAACGCGGCTCCAATCCACGCCGTTTTTGGCGAAGGGAAAGCCGGGCAATTCGGCGGTGTCATTGCCCAAGTCCCAGGTGACGGGATGGTAATCCCGCACGAGACCGCATACGGGCCGGTATAGCTCGGGCTTGAAAACTATGGTATGACCATTAAGGCCGATGAAATCCCGCATTAAGGGACGGTCAGGAGACGCGCTGGCGGGAAGGGCTCCCAAGCATAAGAGGGCAAACCCCAGCCAGCAAACTGAGGAAATTCGACGATAACATGGTTTTGGAATCGGGATGGATAAAGGATAAGGGAACTGACGGCGAAAAGGAAACAGAATAGAAGCAGTTCAGGGAGTGGTCTGGGAGAACCAATTAAAGTCACTGACCAAGGGTTTGAATCCAATTAACGGGAGTTCCATTGGCATTGTTGAAAAAGAATCCACCACCCAGCGGTATAACGGGCTCGGGAACCGGAAATTGGTCGGAGGCATCACCGAAACCGGGGAAACCGGTGGACAGCGTGGAATCAAAGGTGGAAACGTTATATCCATGGAAGGTTCCACTGATGATGACGGGCTGATAGATGTAATCGCCATCCAGAGCCCCATCAACATTGGTAAAACCGAGGTCCGAACTAATCCGACCGCCCAAGGGTAGTATCGACGAGAGGAGCGAGAAGAGCGGGCTGCCGGCAATGGCATTCGTGGTGGATCCGGGATATGTGGCAAGCGCCACATTGCCGACATAGGTGTTGGTGAGGTCGGCACCGGTTTGATTATTCAAATAGAAGGCGGTGCCGGGATTGATGGTCGGAGGAGGAACCGGTACAACATCGGCAGCATCAGAAATGCCAGTCGGCATGGTGGAGTCCAGCGTGTAAACATCGTAGGTGTGCCCTGCCCAGATGTAAACGTAGGAACCATCGAATGAGCCATCGTTCGCAATCAGATTCGTAATGACATTGCCGCCCGCGCGGTTAAAAGGGTTGTTCTGAACCGAAAAGCCGGTGGGGACCGGATTGTTCACGAAGCCTACGATGTTCTGGGAATAAATCTGCGCCGGGGCGGAAATGAGTCCCGAAGCCAGAGCAAGGGCGGCCAGCAATGGGGCTTTTGATCTCATAAGTCGGTGCTGGTTGAGACGATTAAACAATGCCAACCCGGCTGGGAATTGTCAATGTTAAACGGCGATGAGCAGGTGCGCCGGGTGTTTAATCCTGGCACCCCAGGGTGAGTGGTTGGAATCCACTTTGGACGATGGTTGCGGCAGGCTTGCCGTAATCATATAGTTAAACCATCAATATGAGTCATAAATTGCTCTGGTCCGCGTTGCTGGTGCTGTGGCTGATGCCGGCGGTATTCGCCGGGGAGGCGGCGCTCCCGCTGGGCAAGCAGCCATGCGAGACGCTGACCAACGCCACGATTTTAATCATCCGCCATGCGGAAAAACCGGATCATGGTCCGGAACTGGCCCCCGCCGGCAGCCAGCGAGCGCAGGCGTATGCGGACTACTTTCAACACTTCCAAGTCAACGGCCAGCGGCTCAAACTGAACCACCTGTTTTGCACGGCGGATTCGGCGGGCAGCCGGCGTCCGCGCCGGACACTGGAGGCGCTGAGCCAGGCTTTGAAGCTGCCCTTGGATGGCCGATTCCCGAACAAGAATGCACTGGCACTGGCACAGGAGATTCGCACGCATTTTCACGGTCAGAATCTTTTGATCTGCTGGCATCACGGGGAGATTCCGGTTTTGCTGGCGGGCTTGGGAGCGGATCCCCAAGCCGTGCTGCCGGAGGGCGTATGGCCGGATGAAGTTTTTGACTGGCTGATTGAATTGCGCTTTGATGCGGCTGGCCGGCTGCTGGCGGCGCAACGATTGCCGGAGCACCTGATGCCGGGCGATGAAGCGCCCAGCAAGCAACCGTGAACCTTTAACCAACGAAACCGTGCTTCACTTCTTCCCAAACGCGGACGCCCTGGCCGAGACCGTGGCGGAACGCTGGCTGAATGAAATTGCCGCGCACCCGGCAGCCGGCCGGCCACTCACGGTGGCGCTTTCCGGCGGACGCATCACCACCCGGCTGTTCGCGTCGATGGTTGCGCAAAGCCAGGAGCGAAGGCTGGCGCTGGACCACGTGCATTTTTTCTGGGCGGATGAGCGTTGCGTTCCAGCCACCGACGGGGAAAGCAACTATCGGCAGGCGAACGAATTATTGTTCATGCCGCTGCTTATTGCCGCCGGACAGATTCACCGCATACCCGGGGAATTGGATCCGGAACTGGCCGCCGGGGAGGCTGCGGCGGACCTCCGGCGGGTGGCCCCGGCAAACGCGGCGGACATGCCGGTGCTGGACTTGGTGCTCTTGGGCATGGGGGAGGATGGGCATGTGGCTTCGTTGTTCCCGGGGGCGGGCCGGGAGGTGGTGGAGTATGCCGCACCTTATTTGGTCATCCGGCAGTCACCCAAACCGCCGCCCACCCGAATTTCTTTAAGCTACGCTGCGATTGGCGCGGCCCGAAAAATCTGGGTTTTGGCCAGCGGGGCTGGAAAAGAAAAAGCCCTGGAGGCCTCGCTGGCCCCCGGCGGGCTTACGCCGCTGGGGCGGGTGCTGGCCTTGAGCGGTGATAGCCAGGTATTTACAGAACTTAAACGGCCGCAAACAACGGAATAGGCCGGGCAATTTGGCATGGACACGAACAAAAAAGGCACGGTGCGGATTGTTTTAAACTTGAAATTTGCCCGGGATGTGGTTATGGTCTGAAGTGTTCTTTGACTGGCCATTCAAGTTTAAATGTTAAGAACAATTTGAACATATAGCCCGGGAATGAGTCAAAACACCATTGAAAGATTTCGCTGTTCGTTTAGGGTTGGCAGAGAGGTTTTGCTCGTGGCGCGGTCTGGACAGCGACCCCCAAGTTGGCCCGCCACCCTTCTGAGCGCCTGAGTGAAGGCGTATAAACCTCATCACTAAAGAGGCCGGACGCAAGTCCGGCCTTTTTTGCTAATTGATTCGTCAGGAAAACCCGGTAAACTCCTCAGCGAATGAAACATCAGCTCGATTTTGAAAAGCCAATCATCGAACTGCAAACCAAGCTCGACGACCTTCGGGAACACCCGGAAAAGCACGCGCTGGGGATCAGTTACGAGGAGGAAATCCAGATGATCGAGCGGAAGCTGGAGGAAACCCGGCGGCATATATTCCTGAATCTGACGCCGTGGCAGCGGGTGCAACTGGCGCGCCATCCACGTCGGCCTTATACGCTGGATTATATCCAGCACGCGTTTACGGACTTTCATGAGTTGCACGGGGACCGTTTGTTTGCGGAGGATCGCGCCATGGTGGGCGGTTTGGCGCGGCTGGGCGAACACCGGGTGGTGGTCATCGGGACTCAGAAAGGCCGGGACACGAAGGAAAACATTTTGCGTAATTTCGGTTCGGCGCACCCGGAAGGCTATCGCAAAGCCCTGCGGCTCATGCGATTGGCGGATAAATTTGGCCTGCCCATCATCACGTTGATTGACACGGCGGGGGCGTACCCGGGCGTGGCGGCGGAGGAACGGCATATTGCGGAGGCGATTGCGGTCAATTTGCGGGAAATGATGCTGCTGGAGGTGCCGGTGATTGCCACGGTGATTGGCGAGGGCGGGTCGGGCGGGGCCCTGGGAATCGGTGTGGCGGACCGGGTGTTGATCCTGGAAAACGCCTATTATTCGGTCATCAGCCCGGAAGGTTGCGCGGCCATTTTATGGAAAGACCGCACGGCCGCGGCAAAGGCCGCGGCGGCATTGCGCATCACCGCCCGGGACCTGCTGGAACTCGGCCTGGTGGATGAGATTATTCCCGAGCCCTTGGGCGGAGCCCACACGGATGTCTCGGTGGCGGCGGCCAACCTCAAGCAACATTTGCTGAAACATCTGGCGGAAACGGCCCAGCAGACCACGGAGGAACGCCTGAAATTGCGCTACCAGAAATTTCGCGCGCATGGCCATTACATCGAGAAAGAACTCACCCCGGGGGAAAAAGAGGAGGCCGCCAACGCGGCCGCTCCCGCGATTTGAACCCTGAAACTTCTGCGCCGATGTTGCATCCCCTTACCTTTCAACCAATATTCAAAGACCGCATTTGGGGCGGGCGGGAACTGGAACGGCTCTACGGCAAGCAACTGCCAATGGACGGACCGATTGGCGAGGCCTGGGAGATTTCCGACCGCCCCGGGGACAGCAGCACGATTGCCAACGGCGTTTACACCGGGAAGACCCTGCATTGGCTGATGGAGAATCATGCCGCAGAGTTGCTGGGCCCGGCCCGGCCCGCCAGTGGGAACCGGTTCCCGCTGCTGTGCAAGATTTTGGACGCCCGCGAAAAACTCTCGCTGCAAGTGCATCCGCCAGCCGCGAAAGCAGCCGCGCTAAACGGCGAACCAAAGACCGAAATGTGGTACATTGCCGACGCGGGCCCCGGCGCGGAATTATACGCCGGACTCAAACCGGGCGTGACGCGCGCGGAATTCGAACACAAAATCGCGGACGGCACGGTGGCGGATTGTTTTCATCGCATTCCGGTAAAAGCGGGGGATGCCATGTTTTTGCCGAGCGGCCGGGTGCATGCGATTGGCGACCGGCTGGTGATTTTTGAAATCCAGCAAAATTCGGACACCACCTACCGGGTATTTGACTGGAACCGGGTGGGGCTGGACGGCCAGCCCCGTGAATTGCATGTGGCCCAATCCCTGGCGAGCATTGACTTCAATGATTTTGCGCCGCAACTGGTGGCCACGCCGTTCGTGACCGAGGGAGGCATCGCCCGGCGTTCACTGGTGCGGGATCCCCTGTTCAACGTGGATAGCTGGCAAATTGCGGAAGCCACCACCGGAGCGCTGGCCCCGGGCCGGTTGCAAATTGTGGCCGTTACCAAAGGCACCGTAAGTCTCCACACCGGCCACTGCTTGATTCCCTTGTCCGCAGGTCAATTTGCCCTGATTCCGGCCAGTGTGTCCTGGACCAACGTTATCGCCCGCGGACCGGCGGCCTTGCTGCGGGTGGAGGCCAATTAGTTTGCCCGGAAATTAATTGAGGGATGGATCCTCGGGCAATTGGGAGAGCAGCCGGTTTTTCCAGCCGCCTTTTTTGCGGAGAATCCTGGGCCACAACTGGTCGGCCGGGGTTTCAAACACGAGTTCGACGGAGGCAGGAAATGTCAGCCAGGCGCGGCTTTTAATTTCACTTTCCAACTGTCCGGGACTCCAGCCGGCATAGCCGGCGAACAATTTGACCTTTTTCGTGGTGGAGAAGGATTCGCCAATTTCAACCAGTTCGTCCAGGGAATGCCCGAGGCTCAAATTGGGGAGCACATCGGCATGGGGCAGGAAGTGATCGGTGTACAGAAAGCTCAGCGCCGTGGGTTGCACGGGGCCCCCGAGGAATAGTGGCGATTGCTTGAGGAGATCGGGGAGATCCGCAACGATCATTTCGCCGACATGATTGCCCGTGGAACGGTTCAAGACGAGGCCAAACGCGCCTTCGGCATCGTGGCGGCAAACCAAAACGACGGTCCGCTGAAAGAAAGAGCCGCCCAACTGCCCGCTATCGAGCAGAAACACACCTTGCAGGCTTTTGAGCTTTTCCGCCATACCCACCATAAAGTTGAACCATAATGGCAATTCTGGCAATGGAGAAAATCGGGCATGTCCATGCCTGAAAAACCAGCCGGCGGCACCCGGAACGGCCGAGTTAATCCAGCGTCTGGCGGTAGCGTTTGATGCCGATGGCGAGCATAACGGCGAGAAACAGGGCCATGGGCCACAAGTCCGGCATGAGTTCGGCCAGGCCGTTGCCTTTAAGGAGGATTCCGCGCACCACCCGGAGAAAATGTGTCAACGGCAGGACTTCACCAATGTCCTGCGCCCAGGCAGGCATGCCGCGGAAGGGAAACATGTAGCCGGACAACAGCAGGGACGGCAGGAAATAAAAGAACGTCATCTGCATGGCCTGCAACTGGTTTTTGGCGATGGTCGAAAAAGTGATGCCCACCGCGAGGTTGGCCACAATAAACACGAAGACCAGGGCCAGCAGCAAAGGCACACTGCCAACCATGGGCACATCAAACAAGAATTTCGCCGCCACCAGGATCAGCGCCACCTGCACATACCCCACGCCGATATACGGCACAATTTTCCCCAGCAGCACCTCGCCCGGCCGCACCGGGGTGGAGAGCAGGTTCTCCATGGTGCCGCGCTCGCGCTCCCGGGTGATGGCCAGGCCCGTGATCATGATCATCGTCATGGTGAGCATAACGCCCATGAGGCCGGGAACGATATTGTACTGGGTGATGTTTTCCGGGTTGTAATGCTGGTGCGTCACCAGGTTGAATGGTGGCGGACCGGCCTGCAAATGCATCAGCGGCCCGGTCAGGTCCCGGTTCAGGATGGTGGTGGTTAATCCGCTGACGGCCGCGATCGCATAACCCACGGCGGTGGGATCCGTGGCATCGGCCTCGAGCAGCAAATCGGGATGCTCGCCCCGGAGGAGTTTGCGCGAAAAATCCACCGGGATGGTGACCGCAAACTGCACGGTGTTCTCGGCCAGCAGCCGGTTGATCTCAACCGGACTGTGGGCCTCGCGGACGATGTCGAAGTAACTGCTGTTGCACAAGCCCTGGATGAAGGTGCGCGAAAAGACGCTGTTGTCCGCGGCATAGACCGCCGTGGGCAGGTGCTTGGGATTGGAATTGATGGCGAAGCCGAAGAGGATGAGCTGGATCATGGGCACGCCGATCATCATCCCAAAGGTCAGCCGGTCGCGGCGCATCTGGATGAACTCCTTGAGCACCACTGCGCCAAACCGCCGGAAGTTGAAGCGTTGGAACATCATTTGAAATTGTCCGGGGCGGTTTCCATCAGGCTGATGAAGACATCCTCCAGGCCGGAGCCAATCAGATGCCATTGATATTCGGACGTCATGAACGGCTGGATGCTGGCTTGCAGGCGGACCGCATCCCGGCCGCTGACGTGCAGGGTGGTCCCAAACACGACCACCTGTTCGACGCCGGGCCGGCCGCGCAACTGGTCGCCCACCGCGTGCAGATTCTTGCCGATGACCTCCCAGGTGGTGAGCCCGGCGCTTTTCACCACTTCCTCCACCGTGCCCTGGGCCAGCAAATTGCCATAGGCAATGTAGGCCAGTTTGGTGCAGCGCTCCGCCTCGTCCATATAGTGGGTGGTGATGAGCACCGTCAGGCCACCGGCGGCCAGTTGGTGAATCTCCTCCCAGAAATCCCGGCGCGCCTTGGGATCCACGCCCGCGGTCGGTTCATCGAGCAACAATAATTGCGGCTGATGAATCAGGCACGCGGCCAGTGCGAGGCGCTGTTTCCAGCCGCCGGAGAGTGTGCCTGCCAATTGGCGGCGGCGGGCGGTCATCGTGAGGCGCTCCAGACTGTGCTCCACCGCGGCTTTGCGGTCGGGCACCTCATAGATGCGGGCGATGAAATCCAGGTTTTCCTCGATGGTCAGGTCCTCGTAAAAACTGAACCGCTGGGTCATGTAGCCCGCATGCTTTTTGATTTCCGCGGACTGCCGCAGGATGTCGTAACCCAGGCAGTGGCCGCTGCCGCCATCCGGGGTGAGCAGGCCGCAGAGCATGCGCAGGAAGGTGGTTTTGCCGCTGCCGTTGGGCCCGAGAAAACCGTAGATCTCGCCGGGCCGCACCTGCATGGCAATGTTATTAACCACCGTGCGGCCGCCAAATTTCTTGGTAACCCCCTGGACATCAATGATAAATTCGCCGGTGCTCATGCTCCGGGCGCCACGGTGACATCCACGGGCTGGCCGGGCCGCACATTTGGCGCGTCGCTGGCGGCAAATTTGGCTTCAATCATATACACCAGGCTGGCCCGGTTCTCGCGGTTGTAGATGACCGGCGGAGTGTATTCAGCCTGCGTGGAAATAAAACTGACCGTCGCGGTGAGGGGCTGGCTGCCGCCATCAAACGCCACCCGAACGGATTGCCCCACTTTAATGCGCGGCAGCCAGGCTTCCGGAATAAAAAAGCGGACCTTCAGATGGTCGGGCGGCAACAGCACCACCACCGGCGTGCCCGCCGCCACATATTCGCCCTGCCGGTACAAAGTGTCCTGCACGGGGCCACTGGCGGGGGCGAATTGCTGTTTTTGGTCGAAGGACCACTGGGCCTTGGCGAGCGCGGCCGCCTGGGAATCCACCAGCGCCTGGGCGGCCACAATGGCATCTTCGCGCCCGCCCAACCGGCCGGTTTCCAGATCCGCCGCCAGTTGGTTGACTTGGGCCTGATCGGCATCCCGCTGCGCCCGGGCCTGGTCCAATTCCTCCTTGGAAATGACATTTTGCCCGATCAGATTCTGCCGGCGCAGGAGTTCCGCCTCGGATAATTTCAAACTCGCCCGGGCATGCTCCAACTGGGCTTCCAGCGAAGTTATTTCCGTGGGGCGACGACCTTTGTTGAGATCGGTCAATTGCGCCTGCGCCTGGCTGAGATTGTGTTCGGCCTGCCGGACCGAGGCCGCCTCGGATTCACGCTCCAGCGCGAACAGCAACTGCCCAGTTTTGACCTGGTCCCCCCGGGCCACCGCCAGATTCGTGAGCGCCCCGCCCAGTGGCGGCGAAACATAAACATATTCGCCCTCGATGTATCCTTGGAATTCGCCGTCCTTCAGACGGTCACAGGCCGGCAATAACAGCAGGATTGGCAGCAGGCAAAATAGAATTAGTGGGACGCGCGTTTTCATCGGGTTTGGCATCGACGGGGCAGAATCTACAAAAATACTATTGACTTGTCAAACGTTTGTTTGAATCATTTGATTGAAACGTGAATTTGAATTCCGAGAAAACCGTCTCTGAGCCCGGCCAGATCGACACGCGCACCCAGATTCTGGAGGCGGCTGGAGCGGTATTTGCCAGCGTCGGTTTTCGCGACGCCACGGTCCGGGAAATCTGCCATCGCGCCGGCGTGAACATCGCGGCGGTCAATTACCACTTTGGCGACAAGGAGACGCTTTACCGGGAAGTCCTGCGTTACTCGCAGACCCTGGCCTTCACCCAATACCCCCCCCTGCTTGAGGTCAGCCCGGAGGCACCGCCCGAGGAACGCCTGCGCGCGTTCCTGCATTCCTGGTTACTGCGCACGTTTTCCCCGGGGGCGATCGCCTGGCATGGCCAGTTGATCTCCCGGGAGATGGTGGATCCCACCGGCGTGCTGGACGAAATTGTCCGGGACAAAATCCACCCCCTGTCGGTGCAACTGCGGGGCATAGTCGGCGAAATTCTGGGCCGGCCGCCTGGGGACGAAGCCGTGCGCCTCTGCACATTAAGCATTGTGGGCCAATGCGTCTTTTATCATCATTGCCGTCCGGTGTTGACGAGACTATTTCCCCAACAACCGCCGCTGGACACCCTGGGGACAGAGCGGCTCGCGGACCACATTACCCGGTTTTCACTGGCGGCCATGCGGCATTTAGCCGCGCCCGCAACCGTTTGATTAACCCATTTGCTTTAACCATGAAACGTCTGACTTTATCAATGGTGCTCGTCCTGCTGGGTGGCCTCGCCACCAACGCCCCGGCGCAAAGCACCAATCCCCCGGCCCACGGCACCAACGCCCCCCTGCCCGGCTGGATTTCCGAACCGCTGTCCCTCGCGGACGCCTTGAACATTGCGATCCGCCAAAACGCCACCATCCTCAACGCCGGCAGCGACCTGGAAGCCACCCAGGGACTCATCGTGCAAACCCGTGCCGTGGCGCTGCCCACCTTGCAGGCCGTCGGGCAGTATAAATACACCGACCCCACCGCCATTGAAAATTTCGCCTATCAGCAGCAAGCCAATCAGGGCTGGAACACCGGCATTCAACTGGTGCAGAACATCTACACGGGCGGCACGCTGCGCGCCGCCTTCCAAGCCGCCCGGGCCGAGAAGGCCCAGGCCCTCGCCAATTACCAGGCCACCCTGTCTGACACGCTCCTCAGTGTGGAAGTTGCGTATTACGATGTGCTATTGGCCGCCCAGCAAATCACCGTGAACGAAGCCTCGGTCAATCTGCTCACCAAGGAACTCAAGGACCAGCAGAGCCGTTACAACGCCGGCACCGTTCCCCATTTCAACGTTTTGCAGGCCGAGGTGGCCCTGGCCAACGCGCGCCCGCCCCTGATCCAGGCCCGCAGCACGTACCGCAACGATAAAAACAACCTGTCCAATCTGCTGGGCTACAACCTGCCCAAGCAAACCGTGGACGACATCCCCCTGAATCTCACCGACAATCTGGATGACCATCCCTACCCCGTAAACTTGCAGGATGCCGTGCAAAAGGCCCTCGGCCAGCGCCCCGAATTACAGGCGCTCCGCGAATCCGCCGAATTGCAGCGCTTGAACATTGTCGACGCCAAAGCGGGTTATCAACCCACCTTGTCCGTCTTCGCCGGGTATACGTGGAAAAGCTCGCAGTTCACCCAGCCCCTCGACCTCACGCATGAATTCGACGGCTGGAATGCCGGCGGCCAGATCACGTGGAATCTCTTTGATGGCGGCCTGACCCAGGGCAAAGTCACCCAGGCGAAGGCCCAATACCAAAAATCTGAAACGACCCTGGAAAATGAGGGGCGTACGATCGAATTGGAAGTCCGCACCGCCTATTCCGACTTCATTGAAGCCGTCGAAACCCTGGATTCCCAGAACAAGGTCGTGGAAGTGGCCGAGGAAGCCCTGCGCGAAGCCAAGGCCCGCTCGGACGCCGGCAGCGGCACGCAGCTGGATGTGCTCAACGCCGAAACCTCCCTCACCCAGGCCCGTACCACGCAGATCCAGGCTCTGCACGATTACGACACCGCCCGCGCCCGGCTGGAGCGCGCCATCGGCAACCACCTGATCAACCCGCCGGCGAAATAAGTCGCCCCAGCGCCAACGGCGCGCACCATATCAGCCTGGGGCAACGTTCCAGGATCATCGCCCCAAATCCCCGTAGCGGCGCCTCGGAAGAGCGCCGGTAACTGCCCCATTCCTTCCGCGTTCACCCTTTGCCCCAGCGCCAACGGCGCGCACCATATCAGCCTGGGGCAACGTCCCAGGAACGCCGGCCCTAAATTCTTTGCAAGGGCTGAAAGCCCGGGCTAACGCACGTCAACTCTGGGTAACTGAGTGGCCGAGGCTTGGGCAGCCAATGCGACTCAAGACGAAGTCCTTGCGCAAAAAATTCCAGGTATACGATGCGTTTATATTGCCTGGTTATGGCTCAGTAAAAAGTGGCGGTCAATGGCGAAAGGCAGGGGCGCAAAGTTGCGTTTGACCTTGCCACTCGTTCACATAAAGCTTTCCAAATGAATTCTTTCATTGTTCGTTACCTTAAGGCCATTGAGATGACCGGAGTTTTAATGCGTGTTTTCAGTTTTAGCCTCGTCAGTTGGCTTGGACCGCACAGCCCGTTTATGTTCGTCTGGATTTTCAACACCACGGATGCCGTCATGCTGACGTGGTGTTCGACCCTCAAGCGCGACACTGCCTACATCGTCCTGAACGCGTTTTGGATCTTGGTTGGCATCGTCGGCATTTTGCGGGCCGGAAACATTCTTCACTAGGAGACAGTTCTGTGGGCTGATGTTCAAATCAAAGCCGGCATCGAGGTGGTTCTGATGGGGATTGACTCGTTTCATTCAGGGTCGGGATACACGGGAAACGTAGCTCAACTATCCACCCGGCCGGGCGCGAATGAAGAAAATTGCCACACGCATGGCTTGGTGGAGCCGGTTGGTCTCCACTAATTTCTAGTGACACGCCATCACGGTCATGGTGTGAAAGCCCGGTGAAAATCCTTCCCAGAATTAAGGCTGCCTGCCATTTTAGGCAGGGAATATTTATGTTTTAGTACCCGACTCCCGATGGCGCCTTTATTGCCTGAGCATGGTTTGTCGAAGATCGCCGCCAAGTACTGCGGCAAGAGCGTGCTGTTGCTCTTGTTCTCGCTGACGGTTGCACTTCCCGCCGGCGCGGAAACGCCCAAACGGATTCTGGTGCTGGATTCCTTTGGCCGGGACGCTACTCCTGCCCCCGCCGCCATGAAGCAATCATCGGCGGGTTGCCTCGATAAATAGCGTCGCCCGTTTCGGGATGCCCCGGACTTTTGGGCATCCCAAATCATGCAATTGCCTTCCCGGCGGGATTGGCCCAAACTGCGCGCTTATGAATGCCGCTGAAATCCTCGATGCCCTGCGCGCCCTGACGGCGCGGGAAAAAGTGGATTTCCTGCCCCTGGCCCCCGACACCCAGCCCCTTTCGCCCTATCCGCCAATTGTCAAATACCTCCACGACCTGAAAAATGGGTCCAAGCCGGAATCCGCCGCCGAGGATTTTGCCTGTGTTTTCTGGCAAAATTAATCTGATAGCCACAAAGAGCGTCTTGCTTAAAATCGGATTGTTCATTGCCGGGGTGATACCCGTATGGTAAAGGTTAATTCAAGGCAAGAATGCAAGCAATGAATGATATCAATCGCGATTTGGAGAAACTTTGTGAGCAACACCCCAAGTTCCTCAAAAAAGGAGGACTTTGCGTTGCTTTGGTGGTATCCCGACATGCCCAAATGCATGACTTTCCGATTGACTTCAAATCATTGAGAACGCAAGAAGGCGGTCAAGTCATCGGGTTGGGAAAGGTGGCCCTGCAAAAAATTCTTAAAACTCACGGAATCAATGACGTGTTAGCTCAGGAGGGGGGGCGCACCAATCGCGGAAGCCTGGGTCTGATGAAAAGATACGTAAATTTGCTAAATACCCTGCATAAGCATGGCAAACTGGACTTTCCGCTGATTGAATCTTGGTGGATTGAAAAAGTTCGCCTCCAGCTTGGTTATTGCGTTTCAACCGCATCTTCATTCCCAAAACTAAAATTCGACGCGGGAAAATCATTGGCCGCAAATATCGAGAATTTGCTCGCCCATGCTAGAAAGCTGCAATCAAAGTCCAATGGCACCAACTTCGTCAGAGCCATGCTCCTGCATCTCGTGGGGGCCAAATTGGATTTGATTTTTGGAATTGGGAAGGTCATACATCATAGCTCTGATATCGCTTACCATTCCGCAAGGGGAAAAGGCGATTTCCAAATCGATTCAATGGCTGTTCACGTGACCACCAACCCCAATGAGTCTTTGGTGCGAAATTGCGGCGATAATCTCAATCACGGGCTTAAACCGATCATAATTACAACCGCCGATGCGGTTGGTGTTGCCGCATTCCGGCTGCGAAATTGCGGACTAAATGAATGGGTGGATGTCCTTGATTGCACACAATTTCTCACTGCAAACCTCTACCAACGCAGCCTGTTTCTGGTGGCTGATATTAAAATTAATTTCATCAAACTGCTGGAGCGATACAACCAGATCGTAGGCGAATATGAAGCGACGCCTGTTTTAAAGGTCAATTTAGCCTAATCGTAAAGACCAAATGCTTCCCGACCTTCAAAGAATCGGTTCGCGAGAAAAACTGATCCTCACCGGACTTTATCTTTCAAAATTTGATTTGGTTGGTCTGAAAAAACTCGGGTTTGAAAATTTTAAGGAGGCGTTTAATGCTATTGGGTACGGATTGGGTTCCAAACCTGCTTCCATAAAAAATTATCGGGACGAATTTGATCCGCTTTTTCCAAACCAACGGCAAGGCTGGCACAAACGTGAGAGGCGAGAATACTGCCTGGAAATTTATAAAAAATATAAGGACCTGAACCTTGAGGCTTTTTCGGCCATGATTAAGTCATTCGTAGGGTACGACGAAAACGCCCTGAGCGTCACGGAGAGCCCGGCGGAAAAGAAAGACGGTGGAGCACTTTTTGCCAAGCGCCTTATCACCGGATTGGCTGCCGAGCATTACTTCGAAGCGGTCCAGCCAAAGTTGCCAGAGTTGATGGACTTCACGGTCGAAAACACAACTAGATTGGGGTGTGGGTATGATTTCCGATTATTACCAAGGACAAGCGGTGAATTCTTGGCTGTCGAAGTAAAGGGATTGCAAGAAAGAACCGGCAGCGTGGCCCTGACGCCCAAAGAATATGACTTGGCGTCCGCACTTTCCGAACGGTTCATTCTCTTTGTTGTGAAAAACTTCCGAGATATGCCGTTTCACGAAATTTATCGCAATCCGCTGTCCGGAAGACTTAAATTCAATCGCCAACAGCGAACGATTGTTCAAGTTTCATGGGCAGCAACAATTTGAAAATTGATTATGAACCCGCAACCAATAAAAAGAACAAAGTCAGCTCTTCGCGAGCTTCGCACCTGTTTGCTGGCTGCTATTAGCGAACTGGACCTGAAAGGAACAGATTTGAGAGTGACCCAGGCTATGTGTATCATTGAGGAAGCTTTCAATGCTGCAACACTTGGGAAAAAAGTCAGGCCAAGGCAGATATTTCTTTCCGGTATTGCCAACGCCAAGTCGGCTTCGGACTGAATTTAGCTGAGACTAGGTAAAAGGCAATTACCCGAAAGGGGTCGGTGCGTGGGATTGTTGCATTCCCGTGCCGGCAGCCAATAGGTGGCGCCGGAAATGACCGGATAAATTTGGGTCAATTCGCGAAAATATTCAGAAACTCGCGCTCGTTTCCTACGGAAATGATGATTTTTGGCTGGAATGGGGGCGGTTCATGGGATTGCCTAATAGCTACTGCCCGCAGTTCAATCGGAAGTTCGCCAGGCGGTGTTTGGTCTCAGGTCTGAACTTGGTTGCCCAAGCTACAATTTCGGCATGGCGCGGAGCATGAACTCGTCGAACAACGGCACGGTGAACGCCATGTCGCCGTGGGTCGGGCTGAAAAGCATTCCCTTCTGAATCAACTTGGCCCGGAAAGGGGTCGGTTCGTTGGATTGACATAATCCATATGAAATCGTTGAGCTTGCTGGCGGGAATTTCCCATGCGCAATAATTTCCTGCCTCAACTCGCCCAAGGAATCAGGCGTGTACATCTGCACTTCACTTTCAATGAAAATGCCGCGCACCATGTGGATGGCTCCCGGGTTTGAATCTATGAATTCAGCCACCACGATCAACTGCAAATCTCCATAAATCGGATGGCGATGCCGGTGGAGCGATAATCCCTCCACCGCATAGCGGCACGCCGCGTTTTTTATGCGGGATTCCGATTCTTTGGAAAATTCCACCGGTTGGATAAGGTTGAAACGCCCGTTCTGGAACGCGTAGGGCACTTCGAGCGTTTCCTTCAACACGGACACTTCGACTTTCAAGTTCGTTTGCATAAACGGCTTTACCGCCGGTTCCATCAACACATCATCCAGCCGTTTGCGCAACGGTAACGCCGCGCGGACGGTCGATTGTCGTACGGGATCAGCGACGAGTTCCTGATATAGGGCAGCCAAGTCCGCCTCCGGTTCAAAAACTTTGAAGGCTTTTGGCTGGGTCAGAATGACTTTGTTGGCGCGCGTCTCGACGAAGGATTGCAGGTCTGACAACGCCTTGAACTCGGCCTTTTCAATCTGCAAACGTTCGGCCAGGGAATCCTTCATGGCGTTCAAATGCTGATAATTGTCAGCCTCCTCGCCGAAAAATTTTCGCATGCGATGATTGGATTTCATCATCCGGGCGCAGAGGGAACCGTGTTCGGGGGAGAACAGCACCACGCCCACATTGGCCGCTTCAGCCTGGGCAATCTGGGTGAACATTTTTTGGAGGAAAACCGTCCCAGCGTGCAAACGACCACCGTCACATTTCCGGTTGGCGCACTTGCCGCCGACGGGTCGGAATGGACTTCTTAAGCTGATTTAATATAATCAACGGGAAGTGCCATGAATGAGACGAATCAAAGGCTGGCCGCCCAACCGCCGCCGTCTTCACCGCCAAGTCCTCAGCGACGCGGTCCGCGCTGGCTTTTACTGGCCGGGCTGATCCTGCTGTTATACCTGGCGGTCGCCTACGTGATCATGCCGCTGACCTGGAAGCGGGACGTCCGGCATAATCCTGATTTATTCGACGCGCCCCGCATCACGCACACCCCGGCCGGCATTCCCGGCGACCCGTTGAACGTGGCCTTGGTCGGTTCCGAGGCGGACGTGATTCACGCCATGACCGCGGCCAAGTGGGATCCGGCCGATCCGCTCACTTACAAAAGCAGCGTCCGCATCGCGGTTGATTCGGTTTTCCGCCGGCCAGATCCCGACGCGCCGGTGAGCACGCTCGAACTCTTTGGCCGTCCGCAGGACCTCGCCTTTGAACAGCCGGTGGGTAACAGTCCCCGCCAGCGACATCATGTCCGCTTCTGGAAGTGGGACCAACTTTACGACGGCCGGGCGGTCTGGTTTGGCGCGGTCACCTTTGACGAGCGCGTCGGCCTGAGTCATACCACCGGGCAGGTGACGCACCACATTGGTCCGGACCTCGACGCCGAGCGGGACCGGCTGGTACTCGGATTGCAACAGGCAGGGGTGACGCAGACCGTATTCTGGAAAGATGGCTTTCAACAATTGGAAGGAAAGAACGGCGGTGGCGACCCGTGGCACACGGACGGGCGGTTGGAAGTGGCAGAACTCGCGGTGGGGCCGACGCCACCCGCCGCCGGGACCAATGACACTCCCAAACCCTGATCGCATAACCCCAGCCTGAACCCCGGCTCCTCAATGTACACCAAATCAAACCCACGGTTGGCCGCCGGCCGCAGCCTGGTGGTGCCATGAGTTCGCTCAGCATCGCTGGCCTCAGCGCCGTCTGCATTTTTGGCGGCTCGCTCGCGGGCATGGGGCTGGCCCGCCGGCTGCCCGGCCATCACTTGGGCAAGGAGATGCAGGATCTCGTCAAGCTGAGCGCCGGCACCATCGCCACCCTGACCGCCCTGGTGCTTGGCCTGCTTGTCAGTTCCTCCAAGAGTTCTTTCGACGCCATGAACACCGGGATTGTGCAAGGGAGCGCGAAATTTATCCTGCTGGATCGCACGCTGGCCCACTGCGGGCCGGCGGCGAAGGACGTGCGGGAACAATTGAAACGCACCCTGGCAGCCGGAATTGAAGCGGTCTGGCCCATGGAGAAGACCGGCGTTCCAGCGCTGACGGCGTTTGAGCGGTCCAACGGCATGGAGATGCTGCAGGATAAACTGCGCGAACTCACGCCGCAAAATGACGCCCAGCGCCAGGCCATTGCCCAGGCGCAGCAAATCGCCGGCGATCTCAGCCAGACCCGGTGGTTGCTGATCGAGCAGGCGCAAAATCAACTGCCGCTGCCGCTCCTGCTGATCCTCATCTTTTGGCTCTTTCTGCTTTTTGTCAGTTTCGGCTTGTTCGCGCCGCGCAATGTCATGGCCCTGGTGGTTTTGTTCGTCGGCGCCTGTGCGATTTCGGCCGCCGTCTTCCTCGTGCTGGAACTCAATCAACCCCTCGACGGCTTCGTTAAAGTGTCAAACGCCCCCTTGCGGAATGCCTTGCGGCATCTCGGTGAATAGCCCGGTTTCCCCAACCTCAACCACCAGCCATAAAGAGACAAAGAACATAAAAAGCCAACCCACTGCCCTCGAAATTGGCCCCGTGCGCTTATATGCGACCGGGGCCGGTAGGGCTGGGCGCGCTGCGCCGGCCCCGCCCGCGCAGAAGCGGGCGGAACGAGTGTCGTGAGAAACGCTGCTCACGTTGGTCGGGGGCAGTGCGCGGCACGGGGGTTCCACCTGATTAGTTTTCCATTTGACAGCCCGCGACCATGTGCTAGATTTATGAGTAGCCTAAACCTTCGGGCTCGGACCTCAATGGCTGATGCCCTTGGGAACAGGTCCGGGACGGCGAAGGCAGTTCTTTGACATAACCCCGGTACCGGTGTGTCCGGCGGATGGTTGTAGTTGCAGCCGCAGCCAAAAGCCCGGGTGCCTCTCCCGCCAGCAAGCCATACGTGGACCGAATTTGCCAGCGCCTCACCATTTCTGACCCTGCGGGGGAAATCTTCAAGATTCGCGAAGTTTCCACCTGTCAAAACATTGCAAATAGACCCAATTTCTTTAAGCTGTGACTTCAATGAAAATTCAACGGGCTCTCCTTTCTGTCTCGGACAAAACCGGCCTGGTGGCCTTCGCACAAACCCTTGCCGCGCGCGGCGTGCAACTCCTCTCCACGGGCGGCACCGCCAAGGCCCTGCGCGAGGCGGGCCTGGACGTGATGGACATCAGCGAACACACGGGCTTTCCCGAAATGCTGGATGGCCGAGTGAAAACCCTGCACCCCAAGGTCCATGGCGGCCTGCTCTACATACGCGGCAACGCCTCCCACGAGGCCGCCGCCCGGGAGCATGACATTCAGCCGATTGACCTGGTGGTGGTGAATTTGTACCCCTTTGAACAAACGGTGGCCCGGCCCGGAGTGAGCCTGCACGACGCGATTGAAAACATTGACATTGGCGGCCCCTCCATGCTGCGCAGCGCGGCGAAAAATCACGAGAGCGTGACGGTGGTGGTGGATCCTGCGGATTACGCGCGCGTGGCGGCGTTAATCAAGGAAACCGGCGACACGACCCTGGAATTGCGCCGCCAGCTCGCGGCCAAGGTCTTTGCCCGCACGGCCGCCTACGACGCGGCCATTGCCGCCCATCTGCAGAAGGAATTTTCCGGTGCCCCCGCCGCGCTGCCACCGACCCTGACCATTTCCGCCCCGCTGGTCCAGCCGCTGCGCTATGGTGAAAATCCCCATCAGACCGCCGCGCTGTACGGCAAGTTCCCGGAATATTTCCAGCAACTCCATGGCAAGGAACTCTCGTACAACAATATTCTCGACCTCACCGCCGCCGCCGCGCTGATTTCCGAATATGCCGGTGAGGCTCCCACGCTGGCAATTCTCAAGCACACCAACCCCTGCGGCGTGGGCCAGGGCCGGGATCTGCGGGAGGCGTGGGACCGGGCTTTTGCCACTGACCGCCAGGCGCCCTTCGGCGGCATCATTGCCGTCAACCAACCGCTGGACGCGGGGGTGGCCGCGGCAATTGTGGAAATTTTCAGTGAAGTGATCATTGCGCCGGAATTTTCGCCCGAGGCGCTGGCCATCCTGCAAACCAAGAAAAACTTGCGCCTGCTGCGGATCATCAAATCGCCCCTCGCCGCCCCGGCCTGGGACGTGCGCAGCGTGGGGGCGGATTCCTTCCTGCTCCAGCAACGGGACGTGAAAATCACCACGGCGGCGGACTTGAAAATCGCTACCAAACGCGCGCCCAGCGCCACAGAGCTGCAGGCCATGTTGTTTGGCTGGCGCGTAGTGAAGCACTTGAAGTCCAACGCCATCGTTTATGTCGGACCGGACCGCACACTGGGCGTGGGTGCGGGGCAGATGAGCCGGGTGGATTCCAGCCGCATCGCGGTCTGGAAGGCGGGCGAGGCCAAACTGTCACTGGCGGGCAGCGTGGTGTGCAGTGACGCGTTTTTCCCGTTTCCGGATGGATTGATAGCCGCCGCCGAGGCCGGCGCCACCGCTGCGATCCAACCCGGCGGGTCCATCAAGGATGCCGAAGTGATTGCGGCGGCGGATGCCCGGGGGATGGCGATGGCCTTCACCGGAACGCGCCATTTCCGTCACTGAGCGCCCAGCCAGTAAATCAAGGCCAGTTGGACAAAAGTTACCGCAACCAGGAACGCCCAGACCACCGCTTCGCGCAGTTTTAGACTGCGCTGGGTGGTGGGGGCGAGCCAAAACTGCATTTTTACCGAGCCCAAGGAAAGAATATCCCCGTTGCGGAGAACCGCCTCAACGACCGGTTGCTGGTTGACGGACAGCAAAGCCCCGGCCCCCGCACGCACCACCAGATCAACCCGGTTTGCCAGTTCGATGCCCAGATGATTTTCCCAAACGCCCTCCTCATCCAGTTGCAATTGGTTAGCTGGTGACCGTCCGACGCGGAAAGGAAAACGGCGGACAATCGTGCGATTGCCCGCCTGTTTTCCCGTGAGAATGGAAAGTTGGACCATTAAAACAGCTGGCGGCGAACCTCAATCAAATCGCCGGGATAGACGATGGGATCCGTTTCCGGATGTTCGGAAACGTCCTTGCAATTGACCTTGAGCCGGTGTTTGCCGCGAATCAACCAAACATCAGTACGGTCGGCAAAATCAGTAAAGTCCCCGGCGGAGGCGATGGCCCGGGTGACGGTGATTTCACCCACATATATCAACCGGCCGGGTTGTTTCACCTCACCCTTGACATAATACACGCGATCCCCGGAGGTGACGGTGACCGTGATATGCGTGTAAATTTTGGGCACATACAAATCATGAATCGTATTTTGCAATTCCCCGGCCGTCTTGCCCGCCGCTGGCACATGACCGATGTCCGGCATGGTGATGGTGCCATCCTCTTTGATAGGTTCGGTGTGCACCGGCACATCCTCTGGCAAACCAGTAAGCGTGACAGTCACCGTGTCCCCCACACTAAAGCGGGCCACCTCCGGCGCTCCCGAGCCCTGCTTAAAAACCGGATCCACCTTGGTGGTATCGCAGCCGCTGAACAGCAAAGCGGACAGCAACAGAACCCCGGCAAAAACTGTGCGTGAATTAAACGTCATGGCAGTAATCAATAAAACTTTCGGCCGCGGATCAATATTTTTGTTTGAGGCCGGGACTTTCAGGTCCGCCCGGTCCCGGGGGTTTTTCCCCAGGCTTGGGAACCGCCGCTTCCTGCTCCTTCTCGTTGCGGGAATAATAATAATCGTGGTAATAGCCGCTATAGTAATAATAGCTTTCGTCCTGTGACATGTTGATGTTGTTCAATACGATGCCCACGAAATTGCCGCCGACTTTTTCGATCATCTGCTTGGCGCGGATGTTCATCGGCTGGGGATAACGGCGGTATTGAATGATTTGAACGACCAGATCCATTTCACTGGCCAGAATGGAGGCGTCACTCACACCCAAAATCGGCGGGGAATCGAAGAAAATATAATCGTAACGCTGCTTCAATTCCGAAACCATCTCCTTCATCTGCCCGGAACCCAGGATGCCCATGGAGCTGTTGGGCAGCTTGCCGCTGGCCATGAAATCCAGCATTGGAACATTGGTCGTTTGAATGACCTCGGCAATCGTATTTTGTTTGAGCAAATAATTGGTCAGGCCGATATTGTTGCCCACCCGCAGAAGCTTGTGCAAAGTCGGGCGGCGCAAGTCAGAGTCCACGATCAAAATCCGGTGGCCCGTCTGGGCAAAAACGGTGGCCAAATTCAGGGTGGTGGTGGATTTTCCCTCGCCGGCCCCGGCGCTGACCACCACAATACTGTTTAATTTGTCATCCTTGCGGGAGAACAAAATATTGGTTCGCAGCACGCGATAAGCCTCCGCGTGTTTGCTATCCGGGCCTTCGTCCGCCAGAATCCCGACATTCTGGGGAATGACCCCCAGCACCGGCGCCTGGAAAGCGCGTTCGACATCATCAATGGTCTTAACGCTGGTATCGAGATATTCAATGAAAAACGCGAGACCAACCCCCATGATCAAACCGAAAACCAAGCCCAAGCCGATGTTGAGGGGCTTGTTGGGCTTGACCGGCTGGTCGCCTGGCTGGGCATAATCCGTAATGGTGACCAGCGAATTGGCGGGGATGCTCAATTCGAGTTTGGTCATTTCGATTTTGGCGGCGAGCTGCTTGTTAAAGTCCTTCAAGTTCTCCAGATTGCGCTTTTCATCCCAATAGGGCTGTCCGCGTTCCTGCTCTTGTTGATCGGTGACCTTGGCCTGTTCCACCGCCTCTTTCAAGGCGTCCAAGGCGGCTTTCTTGGAGGAAACTTCGCTTTCCAGGCCGCGCATAATCCCTGTGACCCGGGCGTTAATCTCAGCCGTCAGTTCCGAAATCGTGGATTGCACACGGGTAATGTGCAAGTCGGCCGCGGCATAATCATTGGTAAAAGAGGCGTAAGTTTGTTGCGCGGTGTGCAATTTGCCGAGCAAATCGGTCAACATCGAGTCGCTGGTAACGGTGGGCAGAACATCCCGGAGCTTGTCATTATCGTAACCCTTGAGCTCTTCCAGCTGGGTTTGCAGCATCTTATAGGTCTGTTCCTCCTGAATCATTTGCTGGTTGTAGGTTTGCAGCATTTGCTCGCTCAGAGTCGGAGTGGGCATGACCGAATTTGGGTCACTATCGACGATTTTAAGCTTCGCACGCAGGTACTCCACATTGGTGGAACTGGCCAGAATTTTAGCCTGGGATTCCTTGTACTGCTCCTCCAAGTCGGCCAGACCGCCCGCGGTGAATTCCTTGCGGGAATTCAGCCGGTAAGTCTGGTAGGCCTGGGCGATGGTGTTGGCCAGTTTGGCGGCCTCATTTTTGTCATCACTATAAACCGTGATGGAAATCAACTTGGTATTGCGCACCGGCTGCAGCACCATGCGGCGCTTCAGCACATCCATGGTTTCCGTTGTCTTGAGGGTTTCTCCATTGTTGTATTTCTTGCCCCAGACAACATTCAGATCCAGCTGGTTGACGACATTGCTCAGAACGACCTCGGATTGTATGAGTTCAAAGGTCGTTTGGATGAAAAACGGATCGTATGGGGATTGAATGGCGGATTGCCCGCTGCCGATGCCACCGATATCCCCAGTTCCCACCTCACCCTCGACTTTGATCCGGCATGTGCTGGAATATGATTCCGGCAAAATGAATGTCACGGCGGTGGCAATAATAGCGGTGATCAAAAAAACCGTAATAATGATGGCCTTCCGAATGCGAATAATGCGCCAGTAATCAAGAAAATGTAGTTTTGCCTCCGGCGGTGGGGCGGACTGATTTTTAAACGAATCCATATCTTAAAACTTAAAACCTAAAATAAAAAGGGAGCCCAAGTAAATACCAGGCTCCCATTCAAATCAATAAAAACATCACTCAATATCCATCCCGCTCAGTAAGCCACCGAGATACCGATGTAGTAGCGATCGCGCGTATAGGACTGACCGGTGCCAGCGGGCGCAGAGTTGTCATCATAATTGAAACCCGCCTCGGCGGAGAAATGACGGGTAAACGCGTAATTGGCATTCAAACCCAAGCTGTAAAGCGTTTGGGTTTGATTGTCAAATTGGCCGCCATTGTAGGAAGAATCACAAAACTTACCAATGGCCGAGAAGAGCAATTTGTGAGTAATGTGATGGTTGAGAGCCAGATAAAGGGTGGAGCTCAGCTGATCCTGCGTTATGGAATAATTCTGAGAGTTGACCGAAACCACATCGGTCGGATTGCGGGTTTCGGTGAAACCGAGCTCGACATTGTCACCAGGCAGATAGGTGTAGACCAAATTCAGGTCCGCATACGGGGAGGTGGTGGTGCTGTCACCGACCGGGTCGTTGATCGTCTGAAAGACCTGAACGCCCACCCGGGCGGAACCGGTCAAATTCGGCAGAAACGTATCCGACACGCCAACGTAACCATAATGGTTGAGGTTGTCACGGGAGTTGCTCCAATATACGCCCTTGCCATTAGGAAATCCAAGTTCAGGCGGCCCATAATTGCCGATTGGCGCGCCATCCGTATAGAGTTCGTCTTGGAACTGGTAACCGACGAACCCGGTCAACTCGGGCGTGAAGTGCCATTGCAAATCCAACCCCGGAGTATTGTCGATGCGGTCCAACTGGGGGGCGTAAGTGGACTGGCTGGAATATTGATAAAAGCCGCTCGAGTAAAATAATTCCGTGCTGAATTGGCGGGTCCAGTCAGTATGCAGCGTAACGGTGGCATTATTGGCAAGGTTGTCGCCAGCAATACGAAAGGTAACAGCGGGGGTTTGTGGCGTTCCGGTGCCCGGTTGAAGCAATTCCGGTTCCTGGCCAATATTCAAGCTGTCAATGATTTTGACATTCCAACGTTCATTGAACGCGTGATCCACCCAAACATTGAAGCTGTGACTTTGGTCATAAGCATCCACGCCCAAATTTTGGCGCGCCTCGTACCATTGAAGACCGTAGGTATAAAGAAACCCAATCTGCGTCTGGGTCAGAGGAATAGTGGCGGTGATGGTGGGGGAAACTTCAAGACCATAGCTGCCAGCTTTAGAAGGCCCGATGGCATAATTACTATCGTAAAACCCGCGCAACGAACCGGAGGCATTCCAGTTCTTGGTGTCCCCGAGAAGTGAGTATTGCGCCGAGGCCGTCGTTTCAATTGCCATCATCCCCGTGGCGGCAAGGCCGACCGATACAACAAATTTATTCATAATACGTCAGAATCCTCGTTGAGCACCCAATTTTTCATGGCATTTTTACGGCCTAAATTTCACGACTGATAAAACTGTAACACCAATACGACAACAACGTCAAAAAGAAAATTCGTTTTTTCTTTATTTTTTGCGCGGTCAAAAAACCAGCCTAAAATCCGCAACCAAGCCAGTTTACGCCAATTTCCGGCTGCGTTTCCGGGCCAACGCACGCCACAATTCCCGAATGGGGAGTTGATTCACTACCTGGCTTTTTTCCAGCCAACCCTTGCGCGCCATGCCTGCGCCCAGTCGCAAGTATCCCGCATGTTCATTCCGATGCGCATCCGGGTTGATGACACATTGAACTCCCTTGCTTTTCGCATAGGGCCAATGACGCCAGTCCATATCAAAACGCCAAGGGTTACAATTCAACTCTATCCAAGTCCCGGTTTCGGCGCAAGCATCAATGATTGCAGACATATTAACCGGATAGGGCTCCCGCCGCAACAACAATCGCCCGGTCAAGTGTCCCAGCATATGGACAAAGGGGTTTTCCGCCGCCCGGATGAGGCGTTTGGTGTTTTCGGCCTCCTGGCTGGAGGGCACATGCAAGCTGGCCACCACCACGTCCAATTCCGCGAGCAGATCGTCATCAAAATCCAAGCGATCCTTTAAAACATCCACCTCCGACCCTGCCAGCAGCCGGAAATCACTGCCCCGCCCCGCCAATTTTTCATTGACCCCGCGGATCGCCTTGATTTGCTCCCGCACGCGGGCGGCATCGAGTCCATTTGCCTGAAACGAGGATTTAGAATGATCGGTGATCGCCCAATAAGCCAACCCGAGTTCTTCCATGTAATCCGCGATTTCTTCCAGCGTGTTGTGGCCGTCGCTCCAATTGGAATGGTTGTGCAGCGCCCCCTTGAGATCGGTCCATTCGATCAATCGCGGCAGGGCATCGGCCTCCCCGGCGACAAATTCCCCGTGATCCTCGCGCAATTCCGGCGGAATGTAAGGCAGCGACAACGCCTCGAAAATGTCCGCCTCCGCCGGGCATGTCACCCGCAAGGCCGGGTCGCGGGTTTCCTCCTTCGATTTAAACAGGCCGTATTCGTTGAGTCGCAGCCCGCGCGCGATCGCCCGCTGGCGCATCACGATATTATGCTCCTTGCTGCCGGTGAAATACGCCAGGGCAAAGGGGAACTCCGTGTCGCTCACCACGCGCAAGTCGCACTGAATCCCGCCCTCCAGGATGACACTGGCCTTGGTGTCACCCTGAGCCGTGACCTTGATGATCCCTGGCTGCGCCACAAAATAGGCAATCACCTCCGCCGGGGCTTTGGAGGAGGCCAGCAGGTCAATATCCCCCACGACCTCCTTGAATCGACGCAAACTTCCGGCGGTGCTGCAGCGGATGACATCCGGGTGCTCCCGCAAAGCGGCCAGCAGGGGGTCGGCGGCATTCAGTGAATCGGAAAGCAAATGTTTTGACGCGTAGGTGCGGTGACGCTCGATTCCTTCCAGGAGGTTGGCCTGGGTTTTTTCACCAAATCCCTCCAACTCCGCTACCTTGCCGGCCCGGCAGGCCGCCTCAAGTTTCTCCACGGAATCCACGTCCAGGTGTTTGCGCAAGGCTTGGATTTTTTTGGGACCCAAGCCGGGAATTTCCAGCATCGCAATCAGGCCCGGGGGAATCGAAGCCTTTAATTCCTCGAAATATTTAAGGCGGCCGGTTTCCACCAGCTCGGTGATTTTCTGTTCCAACGCCGCGCCAATGCCCTTGATTTCGCCCAGACGTTTCTCCGCCACGAGCTTTGGCAGGGGCTCGTTGAGGCCTTCCAACGCACGGGCGGCATTCGCATAGGCGCGAGTTTTGAAAGGGTTTTCCCCGCTCAATTCCAGCAACGTGCCAATCTGCACCAAAATTTCCGCCACCTGCTCTTTGTCCATGCCCACCAACATGACTGCGGAACTTCCAAGTTTCAAGCGGAGGTTTTTTCCGGTAAACTCCCCGCATGGCGAAAATCAAACGCGTGCCGGTGGCACTGACCATTGCCGGTTCGGACAGTGGTGGTGGTGCCGGCATCCAAGCCGACCTGAAATCCTTTGGCGCCCTGGGCGTGCACGGCACCAGCGCCATCACCTGCCTGACCGCGCAAAATCCCCGGCGCGTGGTGGCCGTGACTCCTTGTCCGCCCGCGCAATTGCTCGCGCAAATCAATGCCGTCTGGGAGGAACTCCCGCCGTCCGCCGTGAAAACCGGCATGTTGCTCAATCTCGCGAACGTGCGCCTGGTGGTGGATTTTTTCAAAAAACATACCCGTGTGCCCCTGGTCGTTGATCCGGTGCTGGTCTCCACCAGCGGCACCCGGCTGCTTCAACCCGCCGCCGCCAAATGGATGCTGAAAGAATTATTGCCGCTCGCCACCCTGGTGACCCCCAACGTGGATGAAACGGAAATTTTAACCGGTCAAAAGCCTGCCTCGGTGGAGGAGTTGCGCGCAGCCGCCCGCCAAATCCATTTTCTTTACGGCTGTGGGGCCCTCGTTAAAGGCGGTCATTTGCCGAATACCCGCACGGCGGTGGACATTTATTATGATGGTGAAACGGAATTGTTCCTCAGCGCGCCATTTGTCCGGGGCATCGCCACCCATGGCACCGGCTGCACCTATTCTGCCGCCATCACTGCCGGGCTGGCGAGCGGGCTAAAGCTGCCCGACGCCGTCGGACGGGCCAAACACTACATCACCCGGACCATTGCGAATAGTTACTTGTGCCACGGCCACCGGGTGCTCAGCCACCCGGCATGAACACGCCGCGAGCGCGAAGGCTCACAACCGTTTGACCTCCACGCTGGCCAGGCAAATGTCGTCATCAAACTGCGAGCGAACGGCAAACCGCTTGATTTCCTCCAGCACGCCGTTGAACAATTGGTTGGCGGGCAATTGCGCCCGGGTGCGCACCGCCGCCAGCAGATGTTCAGCCGTGTACAGCGCGCCGCCCGCGCCCTCCACTTCCACCAGGCCATCCGTATATAAAGCGATCAGATCGCCAACCGCCATCGGCCGCCGGCCGGTGGGAAAAACGCCTTCACGAAACAAGCCCAAGGCGGGCCCCTTTTTCACACCCGCCTCGAGCTTCAGCCATTCCACCGTGCCGGTTCCCCGGTGCAGCAGCAAGGGGTCTGGATGCGCGGCACTGGCATAACGGAACTCCTGCTGCGCCAAATCCACAATCAAATAAAAGGCGGTGGCATACATGATGGAGCCACTTTGCTTGAAAATCCCCGCCAGCTCCCGGTTCATCTGACCCAGCAACTGGCCCGGATCATTCATCGTAACACACAAGTCCGCCACCAGCGCCCGCATCATGGCAGTGACCAGGGCCGCCCGCACATCGTGGCCCATCGCATCGCAGATAAACAGTCCCACCGCGTGTTCGGAAAGCGGCACGACATCAAAGAAATCCCCGCTTACCGCCCCGGAGGGTGAATAGTAGGTGAAAAACTCCAGCCGGTTTTCCGCCGCCGGCTTGAGCCGGGGCAGCGCGGGAAAGACTTGCGGCAGCATGGCCATTTGCAATTCACGGGCCATGGTCAACTCCTCCCGGGTTTGGTGGTCCCGCTGCTCCAGTTCCCGCAGGTGTTCCGCCAGTTTTTCCTCCGCCTTTTTAACCACGGTAATGTCCCGGGCGATGCCAATCAGACCGGCGATCTCGCCGCTTTGATCATGCAGGGGCAATTTGCTGGTGAGCAACCAGCGTTTCTCCCCCATTTCATCATAAAAATACTCTTCCCGGTTGATCACCGCCTCGCCGGCCAGCACGCGGCAATCATCCGCCCAGAATTTTTCAGCCAGTTCCCGCGGAAAAAGGTCGAAGTCATTCTTGCCGATCGCCTCCGCTTCTGTCCGGCACCGCAAATTTTTCAGGTCCGCCGGATTCGCCAGGGTTTTGCGGCCGGCGGTGTCCTTGGCGTAAATGCAGTCCGGCAGGTTGTCGATCAACGTGCGCAAGAGCCGGCGCTCGCGGTCCAGGGCCAGCTCGGCCACCTTCCGCCGCGTGATCAGCCGGCCAATTCCCACCAGCCCGGTAATGCGGCCGCCCGCATCGCGCAAGGGCAGTTTGCTGGTGAGCAACCAGCGCCTCTGGCCGTTCTCATCCAGCACAAATTCCTCCCGGTCAATGACCGGATTGCCCTGCAGCACCTCCTGGTCATCCGCCCAAAATTGTTCGGCCAATTCGCGGGGAAACAGATCAAAATCAGTTTTGCCGAGCGCCTCGGATTCGGTCTGGCAGCGCAGGTTTTTCAAGTCCGCCGGATTGGCAAAAATTTTGCGGCCCTGGAGATCCTTCACGTAAATGCCATCCGGCAGGTGATCAATCACCGTGCGCAACAGCCGGCGTTCCCGCGAAAGCTCGGCGGTGCGTTCGGCCACCAGCCGCTCCAGTTCCTCGTGCGACTGGCGCAACGCTTCCGCTTCCTCCTGGAGTCGCTCAAAATGATTCTGCTCCGGCGGACAGTCCGCAACCGTGGTGGGCAGCGCGGTAGTCCCCGGCGCCGCCACTTGGCGCTCCAACTCCGCGTTGCGCCGGACCAGTTCGGCCATCCGCTGTTCCAATTCGGCGCGCCCCAGGCTGGCCCACTCTTCGGTTTGCTTTGAATCTGGCATAAACTCGTTCCCGATTGCTGGTGTTGTTCCGGTCAGGCTGGCCCGTAAACAGGGCCCCGCAAGCCGGTTTGATCTGGGTCAGTTGCCAAGCTCCGATTTTTTGCGCCCGTTTTCAACAGTATTTCGCATAATGTTTTTCTCCAGTTGCGAGCCGCCGGCAAAACTGTTACCCCATCCATCGCACCCATGAACGCCCCCGTTCCATGAACCCCTGCCCCGCCCAATTTCCCCTGGGTGACAGCCTGCCGGCGGCGGGTGATGGAAATTCGTCAAAAATAATTCAAAGGATTTCCCCGCCCCGTTGGTCAGACAGGTTAAAAGCAAGCCGCATGGGCGACCCTGATGAAACCTTGGTGAGGGCGAGTCAAAATGGTGATCCGGCGGCCTTTGAAGCGCTGGTTCGCCAGCATCAACGCATGATCCATTCACTGACATACCGGATGACGGGCTCCCTGGCCGATGCCGAGGATCTCGCGCAGGAGACCTTTGTCCGCGCCTATGAACAGATTGGCCAGTACCACGGCGGCGCGAAATTTTCCACCTGGCTCTATCGTATTGCCATCAACGCCTGCCTCAATTGGCGGCAGCGGGAACACCGCCGCCTCGAAGTCCACACCCAATGGGCCAGTTCGGCCGAGACGGAACGGTCCCCCGCAAGCAACGGCCACGCCGATCTTAGCGACCTGGTGCAAGCCGCCCTGCTCCGGCTCCCGGCCCGTCAGCGGGCCGCCATCGTCCTTACCGTCTATGACGGTCTCAACCATGCCGAAGCCGCCAAGGCACTGGGCTGCTCCGAAACTACGGTCTCCTGGCGTGTGTTTGCCGCGCGCCGGAAATTAAAAGCCTGGTTGCAACCGCACGATTCACACTATGAAACCGTCCGACAATTTTGATCTCGATGCGCAGTTGCGCACGCTCCGGCTTCCGGAACGCAGCGAGGCGTATTGGGAGGACTTTCCCCGGCGGGTCACCGGGGAATTGCGCACCCGGCTCCTGCCCCGCCCCGCCAGCCCTTCTTGGCGACCGCAACTGGCCTGGGGCTTCGGCCTCGCCTTTGGCTGCTTCGTCCTCGGCTATTTCATCGGCCACAACGATGCGCCCCGGGGTTTCACCCATTCACTCATTCAAAACCAGCAGGAACTGCGCGTGTCGTTGACCAAGTTCCCCGACCAGTTCCGCTCCTTCATGCTGAATGAACGCGGGATGCAAAAACTCCTGCCCGACCAACCCTGACGCCATCATGATCGCTGGAAAACCATCCCAACTGCCGCCGGAACGCCGGCACCCGCCAACGCACGGCGCGACGCACCCC
>Ga0364866_10191_pt1 | contig 45177 bp, 34 predicted proteins | sample ExccelAu500001D3_3_FD_206913 | JGI IMG/M metagenome (GOLD analysis project Ga0364866, IMG submission 206913) | Enriched cells from Trout Bog Lake Hypolimnion, Wisconsin, USA - BchlTB.Aug13.5000.01.D3 | ecosystem: Environmental > Aquatic > Freshwater > Lake > Hypolimnion/Profundal zone | place...
GAAAAGGGCCCGCATTGTAAAGGCTGAAGCCGAATTGGAAGCTTCCATAAAATTGACACAGGGTGCTAAGGAGATGGAGGGAAGTCCGATCGCCCTTGAACTCAGGCGGATGCAAATGCTTTCCGAAATTGGAATCGACAATAATACCACAACAGTTATTCTGATGCCTTCCGAATTTACCAATGCGGCAAAAAGCTTTACCGAACTGGTCAGCAAAAAGAAACAGGCTGAATAACATCAGTGAATTGTTCTTTTTAAAATAAGTAATTAGAACAATATAATATCGTAATTATTCATTTTCTCTTTTGACCGCCCCTTACCCCTCTCAAGGGAAGTAATATACGGATTACTGTGCAAAAGTCTCCCCTGGCCTCCCCAGGCTCCTCCAGAGGAGGGGATTAAAAGGCAGGTATTGTTCAGAATGCGGGAGATTTAGAGGGGTCAAAAGGAGAAAATCAGAATTTAAATAGTATATTACATCTTTCCGATTACTTAATTAACCCGAAGGAGTCTGCTTGTTTGATTCTTTGCAGATGACCGTTTATTAGCTGTTCCCGGGATATGCCATAATGAGACATTTCAAAGGGGTGGATCCGGATAATTTCAATAAAGTTAATCATCAATATTTTAACATCTTATGGAGTTTATAATCAAACCCTGTGATGAGAAGCAGTTGCCTGAAATAAGGGAGATCTTTAATGAGGCCATACTAAACTCGACTGCATTGTATGATTATAAACTGCGTACTATGGAAATAATGGATATCTGGTTTGAGGAGAAGCAAACCGGAAATTACCCGGTGATCGGTGTCTTTGATCACGATGATCTCCTTTTGGGCTTTGCTACCTACGGGCCATTTCGAAGCAGGCCTGCATACAAGTATTCTGTTGAACATTCGGTATATGTCAGGTCAGATCAGCGGGGGAAAGGAATTGGCACCCTTTTGCTGAAGGAGATTGTGAAGATTGCTCAGGAGCAGGATTACCATGTATTAGTCGGCGGGATTGATGCCTCGAATCTGGAAAGTATCCGATTGCACCAGAAGGAGGGTTTTGTATTCAATGGAATCATCCGGGAGGCGGGATTTAAATTTGGACGATGGCTTGATCTTGCATTTTACCAGTTGATCCTGAAAACACCGTTAAATCCACAGGAGGATAATTAAAAAATTATATCACAGAGCTATTGTAAGGGATTTCTTTCCGATTCAGTGAGACCTCCATGATCTGAGTCTTGGAATCCACCGGGGGACATTCTTTTTATATTCGCGATACTGTTCGCCAAATTTTTTCTCCAGGTTGGGTTCTTCAAAGATAAAGAACCAGATATTATTGATTATAAAGAAGATGATTAGCCATTTGAATATCTGCGCAGATAAAATGGTCACCGATTCACCGAGTAAGGTTATTAAAACACCCAGAATCATAGGATTCCGGACAAATCCATAAATGCCCCTGGTGACCAGTTTTTTTGTCGGACTCCAGGGGGCAAGAGTGCCGTCTCCCATTCTTATGATTGCTAAAACAGTTACAGGAATCAAATACAATCCGGCAAACATAATGATAAAACCGATAATCAGAGCAGGAATATTCCTGACAATGATCCTCGGCTCAATCCATAATGGAATTAGAATCAGCACGATAACCGGAAGAACAAATGAAAATCCCTGTCTTAAAAACTTTGACATCTGTTGAGATTTATAGGTCAGAAAATCAATCTGCGACTAATGATTACATGAATTGAAGCTGGCAGCTGGCTAAAATATCTTTCCTTTATTGTCTTTTAGTTCCTGATTTTGTTCGGAAAAAATGATTTTTTCTAAATACTAATTCCGGCCAATTGCCAGGCGCCAAATGCCAGCTGCATCAAATGCCGTTTAAAAGTTACACCTTCAGAAGCTGAGAGGGCCCTTGATTAAAATGACATGGGAACCTCCATTAATAAAAATTCCGCATCGGTACCGGCACTGATCGTCAACTGATCAACGTTCCAGATTCCAAATCCATCGCGGGCTGCAAGGGACTGATCGTTAACAGTTACTTCGCCACTTAAGATGAAAGCATAAACACCATTCCCATTTCCCCTGACTGAATATTCAGCTTTCACACCCTTGTCAAATTTCCCCAGATGAAACCAGGCATTCTGGTGAATCCACACCCCTTCATCTTCCGGATTAGGAGAAAGGATTTGCTGAAGCTTATTATGACGATCCTCCAGGTTTAAGGTGATCTGATCGTATCTGGGTGTTACGTTTTTCTTATTTGGGAATACCCAGATTTGTAAAAATTTCACACGAAGATCATTATTCTTGTTATATTCACTGTGGAAAATCCCGGTACCCGCACTCATTACCTGGATATCACCGTGGCGGATTACCGAAATATTTCCCATACTGTCTTTATGTTCCAAATCACCTTCCAAAGGGATGGAGATGATTTCCATATTATCATGAGGATGGGTTCCAAAACCCATTCCCGCCTCGACGGTATCGTCATTCAGTACCCGCAGCGCCCCAAAATGCACTCTGTCAGGATTGTGATAATTTGCAAAACTAAAAGTATGCATGCTGGTAAGCCACCCGTGGTTAGCATGACCACGGGTATCGGCTTTATGAAGAATTGTGTTTGTCATTATCGTTGAAAATTAAGATTGCTTTACCAGTTGCACTTCACAGCTTATTTTTACTGTGTCACTTACCAGGACTCCACCCGATTCCAATGCAGCATTCCAGGTTAACCCAAAATCCTTCCGGTTTAGATTTCCATTAATGGTAAATCCGGCTTTTTCGTTTCCCCATAGGTCTTTCATGACTCCACCAAATTCGACATCCAGTTTAATTTGGCGGGTAATATCTTTAACAGTGAGGTCCCCATATAACGTATAACTCCCATCGTTATCGACCTTTTCATACGTATTTCCTACGAAGTGTATTTCCTTGTAATTTTCAACATCAAAAAAATCGGCGCTCTTCAAGTGGGCATCGCGGTCTGCAACCCCTGTTTCAATTGAAGCAGGATTCATTCAGAAATCGATTTCCGAAGTCATGAAGTCTTCACCGGTTGTGTAAATGCTGGCGTCAAATTCTTTAAAAATGCCCTTAACATTGGTAATCATCAGGTGTTTTACCTTAAACCCAATTTCACTATGAGTTGGGTCAATGCCCCATTTAATTTTTTCCTGGTTTTTCATTTTGTTATTTTTAATTGTTTTTGATGAGACAAAGGTAGGTGCTGGTCTGAAGCCTGGAAATGGAAGAATTACGGGACCGGATGTATAAATCAGGGTAAATGGCCAACGAATGATCGATTTCCGCTTCTTATCCAATCCTTTCCGGGGAAAAATCAAAGATTCCTATGAATTGGAAATGCTCGTCTTAAAATCCTGGAGGGACAGACCGGCATTGGTTTTAAAAAACTTACTGAAATGAGATGGATCTTCAAATCCCAGTTCAAAACCAATTTCCTTACCACTTTTCCCGGTGAAAACAGCCATTCTTTTAGCCTCGAGAACAAGTCTCTCCTGTATGAAATCCTTGGCGGTAATATTAATTGCCGATTTGATAACTTCATTCAGGTAATTTGGTGTGACGTTCAACACCTCGGCATAATTTTGAACCTGATGCCATTTAAAATAATTTTGTTCCACAATTTCTTTGAAGTTTCTGACAATTGTTTTACCAACTTCAATATTTTGGGTATTGGTATCGGTAATCATCGGGCAGTTCCCGTTGCATTCAATCAGAAAGAGTTTTAAATAGGCGCCGATGGTCTCGTAATAAAGTTCTTTCCGGGAATTAAAGGCCATAAACATTTGATCGGCAAAGGGTTTCAGCGTCTTAACCAAATTCGGCGTAAGCGGAAGAGGTGGTGATTCATCACTTTTCCTGAATAATCGGAGATTTGTTATAAAATCGTTACGGATACTATTTTTTTCCAGAAATTCAGCAGTAAATAGGATAACAAACCCCGTTGGTTTGGGATTGGTAATGATCTGATGAACCTGTCCAGGACTAACAAAAAAGAGGTGATCAGGCAGAATCGGGTATTCCCTGAAATCAATAACGTGTTTGCCGGTAGCAGTCAGCGGCCAGATCACCGTGTAATAATTATGTCGGTGAGGTATATCTGCTATTCCACCCATTTGAAGGTCAATCTCTTCCATAGTTTTCATTACAAACGGTGAAAGATTCCCGTTATGCACAAGATCAAGACTGTATATATTGACTTTATCAGGCACTGAGTTGAGTAATTGAGCTAACTAACTAACCGAATTAACTAAATCTTTTTAAAGATGGCTCTTCAAAATTAGGCTTTAAATCAGGGAATGGCAAATGATTTAAATCATTTCTGCACCTTTGAAATAAATTGTTGGGGATAGAATTTTCATAAGTTAATCCCATCCTGGCGAAAGCGAAAAATGATCTGGAATGATTCTAAATAAAAAATTTCTGCCTAAAATCATTACTAAATATATTTACTTTGGAATGTATTTTGGAATTGTTAATTATTTTTTAAAAATTCTTGAAGATGAAAAATTCACTTAAAATAAAGATCAATAGTGGCTTAACTACTTTTTCCTCTGGGATTGGAATTTACCTCAGCTCAAAGTATCTGACAAGGCTACTGTTCGTCATAATAATACTGGGGTTGAATTTTGAAGTAACCAAGGCCTTACCCAGTTATGCCAGGCAAACCGGAATGTCATGTTCTGCGTGCCATTTCTCTTTCCCTGAACTTAATTCATTTGGTCGCCAGTTCAAAATGAATGGCTATGTTTTGACAGGGATGAAAACCATAGATGCGGCTGATGCTACAACCGACAGTACTTCGGTAACCCGGTTAAAACTTCTTACAACGCTGCCTTTATCAGCGATGCTTCAGTCGTCGTTTACCCATATTTCAAAAGACGTTCCCGGAGTTCAGAATAATTCGGTAGCCTTTCCTCAGCAGCTTAGCGTTTTCTATGCAGGACAGGTTTCGCCGCATATTGGCACCTTTATCCAGATGACTTATGACGGGCACAGCTTTGGAATGGACAATGCCGATATTCGATACACCAATCAGGCCCGTATATTTAAAAAGAGCCTGACTTACGGTTTAACATTGAATAATAATCCTGCTGTTCAGGATGTCTGGAACACATCACCTGCCTGGAGATTTCCATCTGCCAGTTCAGATGCTGCAGTTACTCCCGCCAAGTCGACCATCATGGAAAATCTGGGAACCCAGGTTGCAGGTTTGGGTGCTTACACCTTATTCAACAACCTGATATTTGCAGAATTGACCATGTACAGATCTGCACAGCAAGGCTCTGTTTCAAATCCCGCTGATAATACCAGCACAATGGTGATTGACGGGGTTGCACCCTATTGGCGTGTCGCACTTCAGCACCAATGGGGTCAAAATTATGCCGAACTTGGCACATTTGGTATCTCTCCGAAATTCTATCAGCAGGGGATTACAGGAATTATGGATAAGATCACAGATATTGGATATGATTTTCAGTTTGAGCGGAGATTGCCTTTTGGCGCCTTAACCCTTCACTCCTCTCTGATAAACGAGAAAGAAGTAAGGGACATTACCCCTTCTGTCAGCCGAAAAATCGATTTTAATTCCTTTAAAGTGGACGGGAATCTTTATTTGAAAAATGGAATAGGTGCAACATTTGGTTATTTTTATACAAACGGGTCTGTAGATTCGAAAATAAGCAGTTGGACGAACAAACCTGACAGTAACGGATATATTGGTCAACTGGAATATCTGCCATGGTATAATACTAAATTTGCTTTACAATATGTGGCTTACAGCAAATTCAACGGCACAATTTTCAATTATAACGGAAACGGGCGCAGCGCAGCCAATAACGACACCCTATACCTTGTGGTATGGCTCAATTTTTAATTATTAATTTCATTATACAGATTATGAGAAAGTTTTTTTCGTTTTTAGTGCTAATTACTGCAATTGCAATATTTTTTGGAACAAGTGTACAAAAAGCGGAGGCATCGGCTCCACAGGATAAAAGTCACGGAATTGGCCCGGTTAAAAAAGTAGACCTTGGCCCTTTGAATAAGAAGTGGATTGATGAAGGTAAAGGTCTTTATAACATGACCTGCGTTGCCTGTCATGATATCGATCAGAAGAAACTCGGTCCTGCTCTGAAATATGTTACTAAAACCCGGACTCCTGAGTTTATTATGAACCTTCTTTTAAATACAGTGCAAATGCAAAAAGACGATCCAACAATCAAAGCATTGCTGAAGGAATATAACAATTTACCTATGCCGGATCCTGGTTTCAATCAGGCCAAGGCAAGATCAGTACTCGAATTCCTTAGATCATTAGCTAAGTAAATTACTTTTTGGCTCTTTTTTTCAGAATTCCACTGTTAAGGTAACCCGGGTTGTCCTGACAGTGGATTTTTTTTGATGAGAAATTTTGGGATTGATTTTGTCAAAAAGATTTCACAAATTGGCATCTCTTAATTGTTGGTCAATTCTGGCATTTTGAATTCGTCCGATAACTCCAATTGGATAAATAAATCACAGTATGGCACGCTTTATCTTAATCCCGGCATGTTTCGTTATGATCATGATTTTGACAGCCGCTAAAGGTTCTTCGCAAAATAACGGTCAGTTCCCGTTATCAACCGATATCGGGAGTCCACAAATCAAAGGAGCGACCAATTTTGATCAGGTAAGTCAGGCTTATACCCTTTCGGGAGGAGGGGTGAATATGTGGGCGAACAAGGATCAGTTTCATTTCGCTTCGTTGAAAATGAACGGGAATTTTATTCTGACCACTTTTTGTCATTTTGAAGGACGAGGAGTAAATCCGCATCGGAAAATGGGATTGATAGTCAGGGAGAATTCAGGAGCTGGCTCCCGCTATGCCGACGCTGCCGTCCATGGCGATGGGCTTGCTTCCCTTCAATTCCGGTCAGTTGAAAATGATCTTACCGGAGAGATTAAAGCCAGTGTGAATATGCCAGATGTTATTCAGCTCGAACGCAAAGGCGATACAATCATTATGCGTTGTGCCAAATCCGGTTATCCGCTTCTTGAAACAGGAAGGATAGCCTTAGCTTTCAAAACTCCTGTTTATGCCGGATTATTCATTTGTTCGCACGATACCGGAGTGGTCGAAAAGGCGATATTCCACAATTTCAGAATTGATGTTCCGGCCGGCGATCAGATTGATGGTTACCAGCACCCTTCAGCAAGCCGTCTGGAATTATTGGATGTGGCGACCGGTAATCGGAAAGTAATTTATACAACCACAGGTCATATTGAGGCCCCAAACTGGTCACACGATGGCAAGTTTCTGATCTATAACTCAGGAGGATTGCTTTATAAATTTCCGTTAACCTCCAAAATTCCTGAGAAAATTAATACAGGAGAAATCGTGAATATCAATAACGACCACGGACTTTCGTTTAATGGTAAAATGCTTGCAATCTCAAGTACAGCAAAAATGGCTGATGGAAGCTCCGGCTCTATGGTTTATACGGTTCCGTTATCTGGCGGAATCCCCAAGGCAATTACTCCCAAGGCCCCTTCCTACTGGCATGGATGGTCTCCGGATGGAAAAAGATTGGTTTATTGTGCAGAAAGGAACGTCGATTACGATGTTTGGGGAATACCCTCCGGGGGTGGAGAAGAGGTCCAGCTGACCAAATCAAAGGGTTTGGATGACGGGCCCGAATATTCTACCGATGGCAGGTGGATTTATTTCAATTCTGTTCGTTCGGGGATGATGAAGATCTGGCGGATGAGACCCGATGGCTCAAGTCCTGAGCAGGTTAGTTTTGGCCCTTACCATGATTGGTTTGCCCATCTTTCGCCCGACGGCAAACAGATGGTCTATGTTTCTTATCCTGCCACTGTTCCGGCCAATTCCCATCCGCATAACCAGCGGGTGTTGTTACAGAAACAGCAGATCAATTCTTCAGAGCAGAAAGTTTTAGCTTATATTTACGGTGGACAGGGGACGATGAATGTGCCGTCGTGGAGCCCTGATGGCAAAATGGTCGCCTTTGTTTCGTTTACTTACGGCGATCCAAATTTTTAAAATCAGAGTACCATGGGATCTGCAATCTTAAGATTTTCATTGATAATTAGTGCTTTATGGATGATTTCCGGAAGGAGTTGCCTTGCATCCGCCAATCTCTTCTCAGCAGGAGAGAAAAAATATCAGGTAATCTTTGGCGAAAGTTATGAGAATTTTTTACCTGGCGGTATGATGCGATTGGAAATAACTTTTAAAAATAACACTTCCGGAAATCTGCTTGTCAGCCAGGAGTTGGCAATTCTTGATAGTTTGGAAACAAAGGTTTGGAAAACCATGATTAATATAGACCTGACTCCTGAGGGAGTCTCCGTGGTCCCTTTGCTGATTCGTGTCCCAAAGATTCAGGGAAGATTTACCCTCACGCCCGGACGTTCAGCGGATATCAGTTCGGGGGCGATTCCCAAGATCATATTCAATGTAATCCAACCAAAAAAATCGCCGCGATTATCCAAAATACTTGTGCACACGCCTGATTCGGAAGCGGGACTGGTTACTTTTCTGAAAATCTGGGGTATTAAAGCTCCTATGTTTTCTTGGGCTCAGGTTCTGCTTTGCGGAAAAATCAGCTGGCAGCGTTTTGCCCAGGGTGATCCGGAAATAACACAATTGGTTACCCGGGCACTGAAAAGAGAGATGTCGGTTATCTTTCTCGATTTTGATTCACCTTCAGTCTTACAGAATGCCCGAAAGAAAGCGTTACTACCTTTAGGTGTGACGGTTAGTTTTGTTCCGGCAAACGCTCCTGAATTAAGTTTTATTGTTAAATCCGCCCATCCTGAGCTGAATTATAATCTGTCATCAGGTCACCTCCTTCGCTGGAATGGGAATGATGGAATAGTCGTTCCGGCCACAGATTTGCGCTTTGAAGGGAAAGGAATTAAGATTAGCGCTTATGCTGTGGCAGGTGAGAATCATGGAAGGTTTCCGCTGGTTGAGCTAATACCCCAGGCCAGCAAAGGTAAATTATATGTATGTCAACTGATTACAGATGGGCGGTTGGACGAATCCATTCAGCCAATCCACTTTAAACCTGAAATTCCGGCCTACGATCCTGTAGCTGTACAGTTTCTTTTGAATCTCATTTCTGTGTCTGTAGGTGATAATCTGTTAAAATGATGGTGTTATCTAAATTTGCTTATTTTTGTCCCTATTATTATGTTTCTAGATTAACAAAACTAAAAATTTAATTGTATGGATTTCAAGAAATTTATTGTGATTCCTGTGTTTATTGCCGTCCTGGCGGCATTATTTATCGTTCTTGATCAGCTAATCCACGCTTACATGCCGATCGCTGATAATAAGGGTTTTGGCTGGGTGACATTTCAGGCCTGGGCCATGTATTTTCTGGCCGGGGGCACTGTTAAAGGTGGACTGCGTACCTTTTTTGGCTATGCATTGGGTATTCTCTCAGCCATTTTGATTATCAGCCTTGCGGGCGTATTAGGTTCAACAGGATTCTGGGCATTTCCACTGGCTGTCCTGGTGATGGTTATCCCGATGTGTTCAATGGAAAAGGCACATTCGCTAATCGATTTTGTCCCTGCTATCTTTGTCTCATCTGCTGTTTTCTTTGCATTCGGACAAATTTATGGCTCGGCAACAACCAATGTTTCATCGGCAATTACGATTATGGTCTATTGTGCAATTGCAATGGTCCTCGGGTATATTACTGTCACGTTAAGGACAGCTTATGAGAAAAAGATCGCAAAATAAAACGTAACTTTTTTCACGCTAAGCCGCCAAGACACTAAGTATAATTTCCAAGTGTCTTGGCGGCTCTTATTAAAACTCTTATTAATCTTTTCTACAAATCTTGCGGTACCTCCCAGCCTTGATGTTCTTTTTTTGGCTAAAAGTCTAACAGCCTAATTGACTATTTTTACCACGATCCCCCGGCACCACCTCCGCCAAAGCTTCCGCCACCAAATCCTCCGAAGTCACCGCCACCGGAATCTCCACCACCGCCACCTGAAAAATCGTTCCAGGAACCGCCACTTCGGCCTCCGCCGCCCAGCAAATCCATGAGCAGCAGACCGCCCAGGAAGCCCTGGCCGCTACTGATCCCACGGGAGGCACTATTTCCCCGTTGAAAAAGGAAAATGATCGCCAGCACAACCATAATAATGATAAATCCGCCGGAACCAGATCTCCCTTTTTTGTTCACAGACTTAATATATTGATCTGCTGTATATTCACCGGCTGTAAGTGAAATTAGTACGTCTGTGCTTCGGTTAAGTCCTGTATAATAGTCGTTTTTCTTAAAGGCCGGGAGCAACTCGGCGCCGAGGAGAGCCTGCCGGGCTACAGCATCGGGAACTACTGCCTCCAACCCATAGCCGACTGAAACAAATACTTCACCTCTTTCATTGCCTGTTTTCGGCTTTACGAGAATAAGTATTCCGTTATTTTTCCCCTTTTGCCCGATACCCCACTTCTCTGAAAGTTTTATGGCATAATCTGCTTTGTCATATCCTGACAGACTTTTGACTGTCACAATCGCAATTTGCGTTGAAGTCCTTTGGTTAAAACTGACCAGCTTGTTTTCGAGCATCGCTTTTTGCTGCCCGGATAGGACTCCTGCCAAATCGTTTACCAGACGGGGAGGCTCCGGGCGTTCCGGAAATTCACCCTGCGCCCGGGAGATCTGGAAGAAAGAGAGCACCATGAAAATGGCCAAAAGCGCTGTTTTAATTTTTAATGGATTATTTTTCATTATTTTCCGTATGAGATTTCATCTGATAGTTCATTCACATCATCGGTTTGCCAGGGGAAATACTGCCTGAGCTGCTGCCCTGTCATTTCAATCCCCTCAATAATCCCCTGGGCATATTCATTTTTAACGAAATGGCTAATCATGATCTCTTTGATCCTGTTCCAGAATCCCTCAGGTACAACCTTGTTTATGCCAGAATCGCCAATTATCGCAAACTTGCGGTCATTGATCGAGAGGTATATCAGCACGCCGTTACGCTCCTTGGTTTCATGCATTTTAAGCTTTTTGAACAGCCATGCTGCCCTGTCAAGGACCTCTTGCTTGCAGGCACTTTCAATATGGACACGAACTTCACCGCTGGTCTGATGTTCCGCGCTTTCGATAGCCTTCATGATTAACTGTTCATTCTCCTTGCCGAGAAACTCTTTAGGATTCATAGCAGAGTTATTAGAATTGAACTTTTGGTGCTTTTTCGGCCCCTTTTTCGGCTTCGAAATAGGCTTTCTTCTCAAAGTTACGCATCGAAGCAATAATCATGTTCGGGAATTGACGAATATAAGTATTGTAACTACGGGCAATCTCATTGAATTTCTGCCGTTCAACGGTAATTCGGTTTTCAGTCCCCTCAAGCTGCGCCTGAAGATTCAGAAACTGATCATTGGCTTTTAAATCAGGATATTTCTCAGCAACTACCATTAACCGGCCAAGTGCTGAAGATAATCCTCCCTGTGCCTGCTGAAACTGCTGCATCGAAGCAGGAGTAAGTTTTGTCGGGTCAACAGTTACCTGGGTAGCTTTCGCACGGGCTTCAATCACCGCGGTAAGGGTTGATTTTTCAAAGTCGGCATACCCTTTAACCGTGTTAACAAGGTTAGGGATCAGGTCGGAACGTCGCTGATAGACATTCTCTACCTGGGACCAGGAGGCAGCGACCCCTTCATCCATTGCGACCATCTTATTCCCTGTTGAGATTCCCCACGAGAACCCCCAAAATACCAAAACTGCAATTACGATCAGTACAATTATTCCTGTTTTTTTCATTTTAATATGCGTTTAAATACTTAATAGAATCTCTTCCTGTTCAATTGTTGGTGAAATTAATTAACAAATTTGGATTGCGAATAGTTTTAAGGCTATTAATTTCTGGAGAGTCGATTTCGTTTATCTTAAATTGAAAAGGATGAAACCGGGCGGTTTCATCCTTTTACTAAAACTAACCAAACTAACTAACCTAACTAAACCTAAACTTATGAAAAAAAATGTACCACAAAGATAGGGGCGTACATGATGATATCCAAATAATTAATGTTAATAAAAGGTAAATTTTTCGTTATCGGTTTATGACATTCTGATATTTTGGAAATATGTATTTTGTTTAGTAGGTTTGGCGCGCCTTAAAATGTAGCTTACCGGCCCGACCGGCGGCTATGATAATGATAATCCTTTAATTACCCGCGAATGAATGTAATTGCCCTGATCAGGAAATTAAGCATTGGATTTAATCCGTTAAGCTGCTCTTTGTCTGAAACATCTGTATTGCTTGTATTTGGCGGCTTGCTGTTTTTTCTCCCTGGGATTATTCAGGCTTCCGGTTCGCAGAATTCTTTAGCCCAGGAAAGTAATCCGCAAATAGAGCGGGATGGGAAATTGCTTCGAAGTGAATTATGGCAACCTTTCGACGGATCAAAAGTTAAGGGGGATTTTTTTGTTTCACCCAATGGTGATGATCGCTGGTCCGGCACTCTTGATAAGCCAGATGAATCCCGTACGGATGGTCCTTTCGCGACCATTTCCAGGGCGAAACTTGCTGTCCGTGATTTAAAAACTAAAGTTTATCAACCCAAAGGGAAGGCGATTGATGCCCGGTATGCAGGCTCTCCTCATCCATTTGGAAAAGGGAAAGATATCGTTGTCTTTATCCGCAGCGGATTTTATCCGCTATCTGAACCGCTGGTCTTTAACCCTGAGGATGGCGGTGAACGTGTAGAAACAAACCTCCCGTCCGGGGCATTCGAATGGCACCACTTGCGGGATAATTACGTTACCTATGCAGCCTATCCGGGTGAAAAACCGGTTATTTCCGGCGCTGTTCCCGTTACAAAGTGGGTGAAGAGAGGCAATGTCTGGGTAGCCCCCTTGAACCTGAATGAAGTACCTGCATTAATTGCCAATGGGAAAAAGCAGACCCTGGCAAGATTCCCGAATGAAGGTTACCTGACCCTTCGGAAAACCCCGGCCTCAACTTCTGAAATTCCTTATAAAGCAGGTAATATTAAGAATTGGAAGGATATGGACGATAATCGAATTGTTGTTTTACTCAGGTGGCGCACTGCTTATAACTCGATTGAAAAAGTTGACGAGAAAAATCTAATCGCTTATCTCAAAGAACCTGAAGATGGTCCCGGAAAGAATAACGGACTACTGGTCGTCCCTCCCCGATATTACATTGAGAATATAAAAGAGCTTTTAGATGCCCCGGGAGAGTGGTTTTTTGATAAGAAAAACCATGAAATCAACTATATCCCTGAAAAAGAAATTACCGATCCAAATCAGGCAAATATATCAGTGCCGCAGATAAATCACCTTGTTCAGATATCTGGAAGTGAAGAGTTCCCGGTTAGAAATCTACGATTTTATGGTTTGGCCTTTGAAGGGGCAAAAGAGAATTTCCGATATTTCCCCCATCACTATGAACCGACTCCTGGATGTACCGCAATTACCTATGATTTTGCCACAGATTGCGAGTTTGCCAATTCTGAGTTGCGTGCATGCGGCGGAGTAGGAATGTCGGTCGGCGCAGGATGTTATGGCATGCGCATTTTCAAAAGTACGTTTGATGGTCTTGAACAGGGTGCTTTAAGTGTGAGTGGAACCGGTGATCTGAAGAACGGGAAGCTGAGTCAGATTACCAGGGAAACACTGGTTGATCACAATATTTTCTCCTCCTGCGGACTCGGCGGAGGAATCACCCTGGGAATTGGCGGAACAATCCATACGACCGTCTCACATAATTATTTTACAAAATCGGGGAGGCCTTATACCATGGATATCGGCTCGGGAGGCCTGGAAGGAACCGTTACAGGTGATGTTGTTGTTGAATACAACCATTTTGAGGATGTTCAGCAGGATGCCGATGATGCAGGGGTTATTGTGGTTACCGGGATGACCACTAATTCGTCAGTCCGGAATAATATCATTCACCGGGTGCATCGCGGATTTTTCAGCGATAATGTAGCCTTCTGGTTCGACAACATGTCGAGTAACTGGACGGTAAAAAATAACATCTATTTCGATCTGGAACAGGGAGATATGAAAACTTGCGGAACCTATCTGATCAACAATGACTATTCCGATAATTTCCTGATTGAACCACCACAAACTTTACCCGAGCAATTTATTGAGGGTAAACCGATTTTCACCTGTTCAAACCTTAAAATAACTTTCAATGGTAAGCCAATTGAGGGTCCCATTCCGGCAGGCTCATTAGTCAAAGTAAGTGCAGATGTCCTTAACACGGGTAGCTCGGGCGTAGCTCAGGTCACCCTCCTGTCAGACCGCAAAGCGATCGAAGAAAAGCCATTCCCGGTTATCCGGAACAACACCCGAACCATTGAATTTGATTTGCGGCTCAATGAACCCGGAACTCAGGAAATAGCAGTTGGAGAAACAAGACCTCAACAAGTCGCCGTTCAGGGTGAAAAACCAAAAATCGCTTTTGATCAGATTCACCTTTCAGAAGAGCGGCTGCTTGCTGGAGAGAGTGTTCATGTTTCGGCCTTAGCTACTAATCTGCTTTCTACTGATATTCAATCTGTTATTCCTTTGTCTGCCAACGGTATGGAGATAAAGAGTCAGACACTCTTCTTAAAGGGGAATGAGTCGAAGGAGGTCTCATTTGATCTGACACCTGAAGCGGGTAACTATCCGATACGGATCGGGAACAGCGATATAGTGACCTTGAAAGTTCTTAAATGTAAAGAGCTTAATTTGTCAAAACTGAAATTATATACCTATATATCACCTAAATCGAAACCTTCTGTGGTTGACGTAATTCAAAAGGAGAACAGGTACATTCTGAAAGCCAGCGGATGGGATTTTTATCATGCCGAAGATGCCTACGCGACCGTTTATTTAAAGAAACTGAAAGGTGATTTTGTATCGACTGCAAAAATTGCTGCCTTTGGAAACCTCACCAGTGAATGGTACCGGACGGGGCTTTTCGTTCGAAATGATATCAGTAAAAGCTTTGATGTGGACAGGGGCAGCATGGGATCGGTGCTCATGTTCAGTACACCCGGGCGTGCCGGGATCGAATACGATGAGTTTGGTAACGGATGTATGCACAAGGCTGCCAGTGAGAACCTTCCGGAAAACTCCCCAACCCCGATCTGGGTTCGGCTAGAACGGCACGGAGATCGTTTTACGGGTTATGTTAGCCTGGATGGTAAAACCTGGATTATTAAACGACAGACCAACGAGATTCCCGGGATTAAAAAAGCCATTGATTTCGGTTTAGCTGCAGGATCGCCTGATCAGAAGCAATATACCGTGGAGTTTGAAGATTGGAAAATAAAGGTTGAGGACCTGTAGAGACAAGCATGCGAAATGTTATAATGGAATTTTAATCAACCCATGAATTTTAAGGAATTCGACCCCACCGTCGAAAATCATCTGGATACCAATGGTAGCAATAATTAACCCGATTATTCGTACCAGAGCTGACATTAAATTAAGCCTGATCAATACTTTGCCAATATTTTTGGCAAAAAGCATGATGACCAGGTTTACGGCTAGCGCTGCAAATACCGCAGAAACAGTGACTAATGAACCGTATTGCGCAGGAAATGTGACTGTTGCAGTGATCGTTCCCGGACCGGCGATCATCGGAATAGCGATTGGCACTGATGAAATATCCCTGATATTTACATCTTTTCCAATATTGATCAATACTCCCTGGTGAAGGGCCATCCATCCGCTATAGACAAGTACCATTCCGCAGGTTACCCGAAATGAGTAAAGTTCGATATGGAAGACATAGGTAAAAATCAGATTCCCAAGAAACAGGAAGAAAACTAAGATTATAAATGCCGTTATGGATGACTTGATGGATATGTACTTTAAATCACTGTCTTTCAGCTGATTTTGCAAAGAATTGATCAGAAATATCTTCTGAATAGGGTTAATCAGAGCCAGGAGCGTAATAAATGAACTCACGAAATACGCTGCCTTAAATGTAAATACGGTTTCAGAAAAGATCATGGCAACAAAGCTATTAAACTTTGTTATCAATTCAGAATTTGATCACACCTCTTTTTGAAGTTTATTCTTCCGGTGACATTGCCAATACTGAATAAAAATTTTCCACCGATTAAGAATAGATTATTGACCATTATAATGTTTCTTTTGGGAAATGACTCTGTAGATGGTAGTCCACAAATCATCGGTTGGCTGATTGTTCCCAAAATACATGTTCCCCTTAAAAATGTTCAAAAGTGAATTGAATATTGCCATTCTTAACATTTAATCTTAAAAATCCGGCATTGCTCAGACCATCTTCAAGTGCATCCATCACTATGTACCAGGTAATTCCGAAAAACGCTGAATTATGTTGGTGGTCGTGACCATTAATAACCATATCTACATGGTATCTGGCGAATAAATCCAATAAAACCTGTAATTCTTCTACCAGAGGATTGGTGCTTTCCGTTTGTCTGAAACGAAAAAAATTGTCATGGGTAAAAACAAAACAGTTGCGATAGTCAGAACGCGTGGTTTCCAGCAAATGAGTCAGCCAGGATAATTGTTTATCCCCCAAGGTCCCACTCCCGGTATCAAGACAGATACACAAGTCGGTGGCTGCAGGCGTTTTAACCCTAAACAGGTATGTGGAGGTTCCAAACCGGGCATGAAATTCATTCCACCCTTCGTAAAAAAGATCATGATTACCAACGATAGGAAATGATACTAAAGAATCCTGATCGGGCAGATGCCGCTCAAATAACGCGTAGTCTTCAGCATGACCATTTGTTAAATCACCCACCATTATCACAGCAGAGACATGAGTGGATCCGGCAATTTGAAAGAAGCGATCCGGATTGATTGTACTACCCACGTGACTATCTCCCATGCAAAGTAAGGTATACTCATCGGCAGACACCTCTATTACTTTGAAAGGATGAGTATTATTCCATGCCACTGACTGTTCAAAGCGCAGATTAACTGATTTATACGACACAAACATTCCTGTCAGTGCCTTGTCTTTAAAACATGAAGTAAGTGTCAGGGAGACCGTAAAAAGGATTATTAACCTTTTGATTGCCCGATTTTCCATATTATCCCGGTTCTGAAAAAGAATCCAAAATAATTCACCGCCGGATTAGTGGCTCCGGCACTTTTGTACCAGGCCTCCATATACAGAAATAAAGGTTTGCTAACTTTGTATAAACCATTGAGCTTAAGCATCGGGTTAGTTTCCTGTTCAAGGACAAAATGGTCCATATTAGTCAGCGAGAAGCCAATATTCCAACAGCTGGTTTTTAGTTTAATCTGATATCCAATTGAATATATCAGGTTTATGATCTCATGAATTTCAACTGCATTTGGTTCTATTCCATATTCCCGGATTGCCTTTTGTCTAAAAGCATAAGTTCGGAAATTTGAGCCTATCGAAAATCCAAAGTGGTTATTTTCATGTTTAAACAATCCCCCCCAATTAGTTTCACGAAGCAGTCCAGAGAAGGGGGTGACCACCCAAAACCCGTTGATTTCAAATGGGAAATTGCTTATCTTAAAATATCTTGATCCGCTGAGTCTAAAACCCGAAAAAAAAATATTTGTTGAGTTCTTCAGATCTAACTGAAAACCGGTTTCCAATGAATTCTTACCAAATTGGTAACTTGCAAGGCCGGCAGATTTAATAAATAATCCCAGCGACACATTATTCTCACCCAAATCAGTATAAAAGTTTAATTTGGGTTGTGCCGATAGATCAAGAAAACCGATCAAAAGAAGACAAATAAAAACCAGACTTAAACTCATTTTAGAATCCATGACGATTTTAAATGAAACCTACATGATTCAATTTTTGAAAGCGATCTGAAGTCTTTCTAAAAATACAAAAAATAAACACGTGAATTGTAGTAAAAGATCATTTTGCTACCATTTGCAGAACAAATTTATTAACTTAGCTACATGAACCCTCAAAAATTAATTCTTTCCTTAATGTTTTTAACTTTTGCCTTAATCGGTTTCTCTCAAGGTGAAAGTCCGGGAAGATTATCAGATTCATTAAATCTGAAAGCCTCATATAACAGTTCTCTTATTTATCCGGGAGCAAGATTAGGGGTCGAATATTCTGTAAAATCGTTTAATGTAGTTAAAACCAAGAAATCCGGAAAGGAAAGGAATTTTGATAAGGAACGGTTTGTCTCGGCCAATCTGGGCTGGTATCACCACCCATATTTTCATGATAATTTTTACCTTGCCGCGGGCTGGACGATGAGAAGAACGAAATCATCTGGTTTTTTCACCGAATTCTCCCCTGAAATCGGCTTAAGTCGTACTTTTTTGGGGGGAACTACCTACAAAGTTAATGACAATGGGACTGTCTCCATTAAAAAATTTGCCGGTTACTATTATGCACTTCTTTCAGTTGGCGGGGGAGTAGGTTACGATTTCTCAAAAATAAAACATAAACCATATATGCTATTTTATAAATTTAATCTGCTTTCAATGTATCCTTATAATAACACGATCTATTTAAGGCCTGCCATGGAGATCGGGCTGATTTACAAACTTTCGCATTTTCATATATCCAAACCAAAAGCATAAAAAAATGCAAAGTCAAACCGTGTTTGTTTTATTGATTCTTCTTTTGGTCTCATGCCAAAAGGAGAAGATAACTATTGGAACCAATGTGTCAGAAACCTTTTACCTAGATAATGCGGGTGCCTCAATGCGTATTTTGGTCGAAGGGAATACGGCAAGTCATGCTTTCCTTGTTATTGTTCACGGAGGACCGGGTGAGGGTTCGATTGTTTATGACACCGACTATATCACTCAACATATTGAAAATAAATATGCTGTAGCCTTTTGGGATCAGCGGGATGCCGGGGCATCACAGGGAAATTCAAACGGGAATAATCTGAATCTGCCCCAAATGACAGATGACCTTAAAAAGGTTATTGAGCTCATTAAGTACAGGTACGGTCAGGAATCGAGTATCTTTATTTTGGGTCACAGTTTTGGCGGGCTGTTAACCTCATCATTCATGACAACTGACCAAAATCAATCCATGATAAAAGGGTGGATTATGGTAGACGGATCACAGAATTACCCACTGAACGATACACTTACCAGACAAATGCTTTTAAGGGTCGGTCAGGAGCAGATTGCCTTAAATAAGCACATAAACGATTGGAATTCTATCATCGATTTTTGCACTGCCCATACTGGTAATTTTACACTGGCTGAGTCCAATCAATTGGAAACTAATGCCGAATATGCGGAATCCTATATGGATGAAGTAAATCAGTTTAATCTGATTACAGCTATGGAAGCAGTATCAATAAATGACGATTTGCCCCTTACTTCAATCTTATTCAACTATTTGTATTCAGAGAATGCAGGCTTTAACGCCACTTTGGCAAAGACTCAGTTTTCATCCTTACTCTATAAAATAGTTACCCCAACTTTATTACTCTACGGGAAATATGATTTTATCTGTCCGAAAGAACTTGGAGACGAGGTTATTAGCAAGATTTCAACCACAGATAAAAGAATGGTTATTTCACCGGTAAGCGGTCATAATTTCATGTTTCAGGACCCGGTTTTATTTTGTTTAGAGGTCGATAACTTTATTGAAAAATACAGATGATTTATAGCTCCTCGGCGAAATCACTCATCCGGAATACAGAATATTTACCCCAGTTGAAATTTGGTTTTGAATATTCTGTTTAGTAATTTTGTTTTTAACCGGAATTGAACCCTCCGATTTGATATTCAATTCCTTATGTTCAGACAATAGTAATAATATGTCCGAATTTCATTCTGAAATAGAATCAGGTATCGACAAATGGTTTAACCTCATTGTTTTGATCTGTGGAGGTGTTACCGCTTTTCTTGGAGGATTAACGCTGCTATTTTGGGTTTTAGGTTTTTTTAATCAAATCACTCCGGGTCAGAAACTTATTCCAATGGCTGAAGAATCAGCCTTTTTATTTCTGTTGTTTGGATCGTCACTTGCTTTATACCGGAAAGGGCTAAATAACAAGGCCTTTCATCTCTTAATTGATATTTTGGTCGGTTTTATTCTCCTGGGTTCAGTATTTATTTTTCTCGATATCTTAACCGGGAATACTCTGAAATTAAGAAATTTCCTGGGGATGCAGGCGGTTATGATAAAAGAGATCAAGTCCGGAATCATGTCTATTGTAACGGTAATTTGCTTCGCATTATTAGCCCTGGCACTTTGGATGCTTCAGCGAAAATCAAAGCAAGTCGCGGTTATTTTTAGTTCAGTAACTCTTCTTATCGGATATATTGTAATCATCGGATATGCTTATGGGGTACCAAGCCTCTATGGCGGGTCAACAATCCCGATGGCTTTAAATAGTGCAATTTTAATTGTAATCTCTTCCATCGGTCTGCTGGCTGCATCGGGAAAAGAATCTTATCCTGTTAAATATTTTATAGGCGATTCTTTCCGAACGAGGTTATTACGAATTTTGATCCCTGCCGTTTTTATCTTAGTACAGGTTCAAAGTTTTATCTTATCCATCTATTCAGGGGAATTTGGGAGTTCATTTGCAGTGATTAATGGCATTTCCAGTATTTGTGTAATGTTGATATCCGGGATCATTATATTTTTTATTTCCCGTTCGATAGGTCAGTCGATTGATAAGAATCTGGCTGATCGAAAAAAGGCAGAAGAAAAGATGCGTGAAAGTGAAGAAAAATTCCGCAGTATCTTTGAAAATAACTCAAGCGCAATAGCCATTTTTGATTCTGATACGGCCATCGTAATGGTCAATGATGAATATTGCCGGTTAAGTGGTTACACCCGTGAGGAAGTTATCGGGACAAGCTTGACTAAACAACTTCCACCGGAAGAGCATGAACGGTTAATGGATCACTATCACAGGTTACTCCTCAATTCCACTGATACTCCTGATCATTATGAATCTGAGTTCTTTCATCGGAGTGGTAAAATAAGGCATGTAGTCATATCGGTCAGAAATTTGGGGGGAGGTAAAATATTAGCCTCATTTACGGATATCACGACCCGAAGAATCGAGGAGCTGAAGTTAGCTCACCTCGCCTCTCTTGTGGAATCCTCAAATGATATTATTATCAGTAAGACATTAGACGGGATTATTACAAGTTGGAACAGTGGTGCAGAGGCAATTTATGGTTACACGGCAGAAGAGATGACAGGCCGTCCAATCTCCGTGCTGACGCCACCTGGTATGGAAGATCAGATTACTTCGATTCTTGAAAAGATAAGGTCCGGCATAGTGGTGAACCATTTTGAGACAGTTCGCCAACGTAAAGACGGACAGATAATTAATGTATTAATCTCCATTTCCCCGGTGAAAAACAGGGCAGGTGAGCTTATCGGCGCCTCCACTATCGGACATGACATCACGGCTCGCAAAATAATGGAAAAAGAGCTGAAAATTAAAACAGAGCAATTAGTCAAACTTAATTCAGAAAAGGATAAGTTCTTTTCCATCATTGCCCATGACCTGCGAAGCCCGTTTAATGGCTTCCTTGGGTTGACTGAGACGATGGCCAATGACCTCCACATTATGACTATTGAGGAAGTTCAGGAGATTTCAAGGATTCTCAACCGTTCAGCCAATAATCTTTATAATTTATTGGGGAATCTTTTGGAATGGTCACACATGCAAAGAGGATTTACCAGTTTTAATCGTGAGCCCTTTTTATTGGGCTCTAAAATGAGTGAAATTCTGACTTTAAGTATCGAAGCCGCCATTAAAAAGGGGATTGAAATCATCTTTGAAATTCCTGAAGATTTGGTGGTTTTTGCAGACTCAAGGATGTTTGACAGCATTATCCGCAATATCACCAACAATGCGGTAAAGTTTACTCCAAGGGATGGGAGGATTACTATTTCTGCAAAGTCAGTTTCCGAAAACCAGATTGAAATTTCGGTTATGGATACCGGAATCGGAATGAGTAAAGAACTAGTTGATAATCTTTTCCTGATTGATGTGAATACTTCCCGTAAAGGAACAGAAGGGGAATCAAGTACCGGTTTGGGTTTGATCATCTGCAAGGATTTCATCGAAAAACATGGTGGAATATTGTCGGTGGAGAGTCAGGAGGGAAAAGGAACCATTTTCCGGTTTACACTGCCAAATCCACCTGGCGAATAATTCCGTTCCCCAATTTCGCCCCTAAAAAATAGCCATGAACCTCTCCCGGTCATGCTAAAAATCCGGAAATCAAATTGGTTAAAATTAGGGTAATTTGATTTTTGTTTTTTTTTTAGATTTTTTATTTTTGCCTCCCGAATTTTAAATAATCACTAATTAAGGAGGATTTTTACATGTCAACACAAATTAAATGTTTTAGACTGTTTTTATCCCTGTTACTTGGGATATTGTGGGTTAATAATTATGCAAACCAACCGGATGACAGCGTGAATTTGTACACGCCCTATACCAAAATATCGGTTCCTCCGGGTGAATCCGTTGATTACAATATCGATGTAATCAACAAAGGCAAGGAGCTGAAAAATGTAGATATTTCGGTGGCAGGAATGCCTGGAGGGTGGAATTATGTTTTGAAATCGGGGGAGTGGACAATCCGACAACTCTCAATACTTCCCGGTGAGCGAAAAAGCCTCTCATTAAAAGTGGAAATACCTTTGAAAGTTAATAAGGGGAATTACCAGTTTAAAGTTATTGCAGGGGGATTTGATACATTACCTCTTGTTGTGAACATTTCAGAACAGGGAACTTTTAAGACTGAATTTACTACCGGGCAGTCGAATATGGAAGGGTATTCCAATTCTAATTTTACCTTCAGTGCAGTTCTGAAAAATCGTACCGCAGATAAGCAACTTTATGCGTTAATGGCTGATGCCCCGCGAGGATGGAATGTGACCTTTAAGGCTAATAATCAGCAGGTAACCTCGGTAAATTCGGAAGCTAACTCGACTACCCCTGTAATTATTGAGGTAAAGCCCCCTGAGAAAGTTGAAGCCGGAAAGTATAAAATTCCCGTTAATGCCACAACCAATTCCTCCTCTGCAAGCCTTGATTTTGAAGTGGTTATACGAGGCTCCTACCTGATGGAGCTTTCCACACCAACGGGATTGTTGAGTACTGCGATTACCGCCGGGGATGTTAAAAAAGTGGAACTTATTCTCAAAAATACCGGTTCAACAGAACTGAAGGATGTAAAATTTGAAGCTAATGCTCCCGCCAACTGGGAGGTCACCTTTGATCCACGGAAAGTGGATGAACTGCAGTCAGGCAAAGAAGCCAGGGTTGTTACTTCTATAAAGGCGGACAAAAAAGCTATCCCGGGAGATTATGCGACAAATCTTGAAGCCAGAACACCAGAAACCTCTTCTAAAATAGCCTTTAGAATTTCAGTGGAAACTCCAATGCTTTGGGGTTGGATTGGGGTGATAATCATCTTTATTGCCCTTGGCAGTGTCTATTATCTGTTCCGAAAATATGGAAGGAGGTAAACCGTGGAAGGTAATATTATCGAACTGGCTGATCTTACCAAACAGTATGGATCATTTACAGCCGTTAATGATCTTAATCTAAGTATCCGAAAAGGTGAAATATTTGGTTTGCTTGGGCCAAACGGTGCAGGTAAGTCAACGACCATTCTGATGTTGCTTGGATTGACAGAACCGACCTCCGGATCGGCGAAAGTATGTGGCATTGATCCAACTACCAGTCCAATAGAAGTAAAAAGACGGGTTGGTTATTTACCCGAAGATGTAGGATTTTATTATAACCGGAGTGGATTTGAGAATCTTATGTATACAGCCCGGCTAAACCGGATATCGGATAAAGAGGCGAAACAAAAGGTGATTCAACTTTTGGATCGGGTTGGTCTTTCAAATTCAGCAGGAAAAAGTACGGGCAAATATTCACGCGGAATGTTGCAGCGCCTGGGGCTCGCTGACGTTCTGATAAAAAATCCCGAGGTGATTATCCTCGATGAGCCGACATTAGGGCTTGATCCGACCGGGGTTCGCGAATTTCTGGACCTGATTGTAGGGTTGAGCAGGGAGGAGGGGCTCACAGTCCTTTTTTCGTCTCACGATCTGCACCATGTCCAGAAGGTTTGCGATCGGGTGGGATTATTTATCTCCGGAAAACTAATTGCCGAAGGTGATATACAAACCTTATCCAAAAAATTATTTGCTCAAAGTCCTTTTGTTATTGAGGTTGGCCTCAATCAGAATGTCACTGGATCATCCGATATTCCCGATCAAAGCTATCGAGCCGGCGCGTTAATGAAGGTATTACAGGAAATCAATGGAATATCCTCCGTTACCTGTCAAGAGGATATTTATCAAATTGCCTGTTCACGTGACGCAACTCCCGAAATTGCAAGGGTCGTTGTTGAATCGGGCCTGGGATTGACCTATCTCAATAAAAAAGAGTATGGACTTGATGATATTTATTACCGCTATTTCGAAGGAGGGGCAAATCATGAATAATTCAGAAAATTACACAACCGCTGTTTATAAATCCCGGACAACAGCTATCAACATGATTTTAAATCGATTAAATGTTTTTAGCCGGTTTGATGGAGATTCTAAAAATCTCAATCCGTTCACGGTCATTGTTCGCAAGGAAATTTCAGATCACGTCAGAAGCTGGCGCTTTCTTATCCTGATTGGTATCATTGCCTTAACCTGCCTTGGTTCCATGTATACGGCATTAACCAATATTGGTAATGCCGTAAAACCAAACGATCCGGCAGGAACATTCTTTTTCCTGAAACTTTTTACAATATCTGACGGGTCACTCCCTTCCTTCTTTGTTTTTATAAGTTTTCTGGGGCCTTTACTAGGGATAAGTCTCGGATTTGATGCAGTTAACTCGGAGCAAAATAATGGTACACTCAGCCGTATTCTGGCTCAGCCGATTTATCGTGATTATTTGCTTAATGCCAAATTTCTGGCAGCCCTGACAGTGATTAGTGTAATGTTCTTTGCGCTCAGCTTCCTGGTATTAGGAATCGGATTGATTACCATTGGGATTCCTCCAACACCGGAAGAATTTTTGCGCATTGTCGCCTTTACCGTCCTGGGCATAATCTATGTCGCCTTTTGGTTAAACTTATCCATTTTATTTTCAGTCAGGTTCCGTCAGCCCGCTACATCTGCTTTATCCGGTATTGCGATTTGGTTGTTTTTTTCAGTTTTCTACCGGATGATTGTCGGTCTCATTAGTAAGGCTTTCGCACCTTCCCAGTTTGCTCCCCCCTATCAGCTGATTGGGTTCGAGGAATTAAAGATAGGCTTGTTAAGGCTAATGCCCAACCAGTTGTTCAGTGAGGCTACCACTACTTTGCTTATGCCATCGGTTCGAAGTCTTGGACCTTTAACCATGGAGCAGGTATATGGGACACTTCCGGGTCCTTTGCCTCTTTCCCAGAGTTTGCTGCTGGTTTGGCCCCAGGTTACCGGACTTATTGCTGCGACAGTACTCTGCTTCGTCTTATCCTATATCTCATTCATGAGAAGAGAGATCCGGTCAAGATAATTTTGCTCCGACATGGTGGGCTGGTTAAAGTTGTATTGTAAAAATCCCTGAAGGGATGACAAATTCAATTTTAACCAGCCTCTGTTTATTTTCAGGATTCTGTTTTCCCGTGAAGAAGCAGGTTCACGGCATCGTTGAACGACCCGGCCTGTATGACATTCCCTGAATTAACAAAGAAAATCTCATCCGCATTTTCAATGGTATTTAATCGGTGGGCAATAATTACCCGTGTCGTTGACGCCGGAAGCCTCCTTAAGATCTCTTCGAGTAATTGTTCGGTAACAGTATCAATATTGGCAGTGGCTTCATCCAGTATAAGAAGTTCGGGTTTACGCAGCACTGCCCGTATAAATGCAATTAACTGCTTTTGCCCCAGGCTGATTCCATCACCTGTGGTCTGTATTTTTGTATTGAGCCCATGTTCGAAACGCTCCAGTAAACTCTCCAGACCGGCCTTTGATATAGCCTCGGAGAGTTGCTCGTTGGAGAAGCTTTTATAGACTAAATTTCCATATAAGATATTATCGCGTACGGTTCCCGAAAACAGGAAAGGTTCCTGAAGGATAAATCCGATTTTTTGGCTCCGCTCTTCAGGAGTATATGTGCGAATATCCTTCCCCTCCAGGTATATCTTCCCTTTGGTGGCATCATAAAGCCTGGAAATCAATGATGCTGTCGTAGTTTTCCCCCCTCCGGTTGGACCAACGAATGCGTAGGTCTTACCTCGTTCAAGCTCAAAGTTAACCTTATGCAGCACTTCCTTGCCATTCGGATAACTGAACGAGACATCCTGGAAGTGAAGAAACGACGTGCTTTTCCCTTTTTTGCCATCAGTGAACAATCGCAGATTAGTCTCCAGGGACAATAACCTGGAGATACGATCCCATCCTGCCAAAGCTACCTGAAAGTTCGCCCATAAAGCTGCAAGTTGTCGTAAAGGGTTGTAAAAATTGGTCACATAGGAGATGAAACTAATCAGTAAGCCAAGTGTAAACTTTCCCTGCATAATTAAATATATACCGAGGATTAATACTACCAGTTGTCCGACATTCGCTGCCAGAGTATATACAGGTAAAAATACATTGTTGGCAATCCCTGCCTGTATTGATTTAGTGTAATTCTGTTGGTTGGCTTCCTCAAAACGGTGGCGGAAATAGTCACGCCGATTGAAGGCAATAATGACCTTAAAGTTGGCGAGACTTTCCTGTATTTCGGCACTCAGGCTTCCGGTGGTTTTCATGCTCGCCTCGTTTTTGCGTTTTACCCATGGAGATATAATTTTCGTAAATATCCAAACGAAAAGAGCCGGTAAAAGAGCTGCAAGCCCCAGACGGAAATTTATACTCAGCAAAAATATCCCGGCTCCTGTCATGGTGAAAATGCTCCCGATAAACTGCATTAGCGATTGCGAGAAGAACTGGTTTACCTTATCTGTATCGTTATTAATGCGCGAGATGAGATCTCCTGCCTTGTTCTGATTGAAAAAATCGACCGGCAATTCCTGAAGTTTATTAAACACAGCATTTCGAAGGCTGAAGAGCATCCGTTGCCCAATACCACCCATCATCAGCATTTGGATATAATTCACCATATAAGCGACCAGGTAGAGGAGTAGCAGAATTGCTGCAAACAGTAATACCCCGTGATATTGCCTGGTCTGGATATAGGTGTCTATAGTATGTCCGATCAAATAAGGTCCGACTAAACTTAAAACTGCATTTAAAAGAATTGCACCAAAAGCAATGATCAATTTTCGACGCTCCCCGCCAATAAGAGTCAACAATTTCCGAAGTGAGGTGAGATTGGAAGTTTTTTTCTCCGTTTTCCCCTGTGACTGATTTAAATTATAGTTCATAGTGGTGGGTACTTCGTTGTGAGCTATAGATTTGAATATATTCAGGCGAGGTTTCTTTTAATTCCCTGTGTGTTCCCGATGCGATCACTTCACCTTCCATCAGAAGTATAATTTGCTCAAAATCTTTTATGGGGGCTATTTTCTGGGTAACAGAAATGAGCGTCAGATCGGGGTAATTCTTCTCCAGATTGGCTAATATTCTGTTTTCAGTTTTCCTGTCTACCCTGGAGGTGAAATCATCCAAAAGCAAAATTTTAGGATTTACCGCCAGGGCCCGCGCCAGCATGATCCGTTGTTTTTGTCCCCCTGAAAGTGTAGTTCCCCTTTCCGAAACCAACGTATCGAGCTTTTCAGGCAGCGATTCAATGAATTCAGTCAATTCCGCGGTTGCAATTGCTTTTTCCAGAAACTCATTGGTAACCTTGTCACTGAATGCAATGTTTTCACGAAGACTCAGGTTAAAAAGAACACTCTCCTGGAAAACTAAGCCAATTTGACTATGAAATAACTCTCTGGTAAATTTCCCGGTGCTAATCCCATCGAACTCTATCGAACCTTCGCCAGGAGATATCAGGTTGGTTAATAAATAAAGCAGCTGACTTTTCCCTGCAGCCGTGGGTCCGATTATGGCCGTTTTGCTTCCGGCTTTCACCAAAAACGAAATATTTCTTAATACAGGTTTATCCCCATAAAACAGGGAAACATTCTTCAGACAGATATCCCCCTTTATCTGGCTGCTGATATTCCCGCCCTCAACATCCTCCGGAGATTCCAAAACATCATTTATTCTGGTAAACGAAGCTGAAGCCTGCGCGATGATGTTACTCATGAAACCAATCATAAGAATTGGGAAGATTAGCAGCAAGATATAACTGTTGAAAGCGGCAAAGTTCCCGAGCGACATGTTGCCGGCCACGACAAAATGACCACCCAGAGCAAGTATTGTAACTACAGCCAGGTTACCTACAAACATAATTGTTGGGATAAGGGTGGCAAAAAGCCGTAAAATAGATAATCCCAGATTTCGCGACTCCTCATTGGTTTCCAGGAATTTCAGGCTTTCAGGCTGTTGGGAGTTCAACACCCGTATCAGCGCTGAGCCTATGATACTTTCATTGATAATCATATTGAGTAAGTCAATGATTTCTCTGCCGCGTTTAAATAGTACCCGAACCTTACGAAGTACAATAAAAAAAGCAAAACTGATAACAGGAACTATCGAAATAACGGCTAACGCAAGTCTCCAGTTGATCAGAAGGAGCAAAATACAGGTTCCAAAAATGACAAATACTGAGGCTACAATGGTGACAAAGGCCTGGGAAACAAACAATTTTACTGCATCGATATCAGAGGTGAGGTTTGTGAGCAGTTTTGAAGGATTCGATTTGAGAACGTAGGTGTAACTCTGACGTGAGATTTTATCCGATAATTTACTCCGCAAATCTTTAGCAACCTGTTCTGATACAAATGTTTGAATTATATTTTGCAGAAACGTAAAAATAAATATAGCGGAAGCGGCAACCAAAAACTCAGTAGCAACACTTTTTATTTCAAATTGCTTTGACGAAAAGGCATCAATACCATGTGCAATTATCTTAGGAATCAGCATATTAACTCCATTGCCAAGAAGTGCCATACCAATCAGTAGAACCACCTTCCCCGAATATGGTTTCAGCAAACTGAAAATATTGGGCTTACGAATTTTATCCTTTGATGAATATTTGGGTTTATCCATACTTATCACTTTATTTTGCAAAGAAATTCAAAAAAGCCGGTAATTCATTCAGATAATCGATCAATTAAATTCAGCTTTAGCCAATATATGCTAAAACACATCTGATTATATCCTTATTCTGCATTCTTAAAACCTGTATATAAGCACATTGACAACTTCATCTGTATTGTGAGCAATGTAATGTATTATGGCAGAAATTAACCAGATTAAACCAGGTTTTAGTTTATTAGTCAGTTAACTATTCCGAAATCAAAATAGAGTCAATGGCCGCCTGAATTCAACGATATAATTGAATAAGGAATTGATGCCTGAGCTGTTTTTATCATCGAATAGAAAATAATTTCGTATTAATTCAAAATAATCTCCGTAATTTCAACCAGCGAAATCAATTAACTGGAAATCTCCAGGAATTGGAGGAGAAAATGATAGCAAAAAAGAAAATGGGAAAAGAATCCGGAAATATTTGCAAAACGGATAATCTGGGAAACGTCGCTGATTTAATGCCAGTTAAGCTGCCATCGCCCAAAGCGAAGGGTGGGAAAACAGTGATGAAATCATTAAAGCAGCGTAAAACGGTCCGTGAAATAAGTGATGAAAAACTCTCACTGCAAACCCTTTCTAATCTTCTTTGGGCTGCATGTGGGATAAACCGTAAAAAGGGTCCGTTCGGGATTCATGGAAGAACGGCGGCATCAGCCAGTAATTCTCAGGAAATAGACCTGTATGCTGCTTTTGAGGAAGGAACCTGGTTATATGATCCAATTCATCATGCGCTGATTCCTGTCATGACCGGGGATTTACGTCCCCTTGCAATCGGCCAGGGGCAGGTAAGTTTTGGAGATAAAGCTCCTGTTCGCCTGATCTATGTTGCGGACATCGATAAGCTTGCAAATACTTCCGGATACCAGGAACCCGGCTTGCAGAACCCTGAAGTTCAGAAATCGTATTATTTTGTCGATACCGGGATGATTGCAGCCAATGTCTATTTGTTCGCTGCGTCTCAAGGTCTGATCGCGTGGTTTCACAACTGCAATAAAGGGGCTCTTGCCTTAAAACTAAACTTACGACAAGATCAACGGGTACTATTTGGACAAACCGTCGGATATCCGGTAAAAAAACAATCAAAACAAGACTAAATATGGAAATTGATAATGAATTAAAAGAGATTTTAAATCCCGGTAAAACTGCACTTTTAGTTTGGGATGTCCAGAATATGCTGGTTCAGAATATTTTCAATCCTGACACATTTATGACCAATACAAAAAGAGTGATTTCATTGGCAAAGGAGCTGAAGATTCCGGTAATATTTTCAAAAATCACACCACTTCCCCAAAAGTTTGAGTCCCCTACCCGAAAATACTTTCTAAAGAAAAGGTCGTTTTCAATGAATCAGTCGCCGGATGGCTTTGAACTGGCTATTGATCCGACGGGCGATGACCTTGTAATGCCCAAAAACACAGCCAGCATATTTATAGGGACTAATTTCGAGCAGCTGATGCGGAATGCAGGGCTGACAACGGTAATAATTACAGGAATCGCTACTGAATTTGGAGTCGAATCAAGTGGCAGGGATGCTTCCAACAGGGGATTTTTCCCGGTGATTATTACAGATGCAGTCTCTTCCTACAACCAGGAAGCGCATTATCGTTCGCTTGAAAATCTTAAAAATATGATAATTCTCTTAAAAACAGAGGAACTTATCGCACTCTGGGAATTAGTCTGAATTTAATGGGCTTTAACTGATCAATAAATTTTTAATTAGTTCTAAATTTCAGTGATTATAAATTCAATTCGGAGGAACCTGAACTAGTTTGAAGCCGGTACCGATGGCACCTGTTCTCCAAACTTAACTGCAATTTTCAGGGTGAAAGGCTTAATTCCATCCGCTTTCGCAGTAAGTGTCACCTCTCCCGTTTTGCCTGGTTGACTTTGCAGGATGACCTGTGCCAGCCCATTGAAAAGGCTCCGTTTATCCCCTTTTTCCGGTTCATGAGAATTCGGATTGCCATTGCCCAGACCGATGATCGAACCCGGACCGCTGATCCCGAATTCAATGGGCAAATCAGCTGTTGGAACAGCGCGCCCTTTGGCATCCAGAGCCAGAACTGTCACCGGAAGGGCATCATATCCATCACTGTAAAGCGTTTGCCGGTCAGGAATCATCTGCAGACTAACGGGATTTCCGGTAGTTTCGACTATAGATTTGGATACCATTTTGCCGTCGGTATATCCAATAGCCTCAAGTTTTCCGGGCTTGTACGGAACAGTCCATTCGACCATATCGTATTTATCAACTGGTTTCTCGGAAATCAGTTTCCCGTTCAGAATTAGCTTAACCTTTTCGGCATTAGTCATTGCCATCACCTTAATGGGTTTTCCAATACTATCGGAGGGCCAGTTCCAATGAGGGATCAATTGCAATACAGGATTATTAACCCATTGTGCCTGATGGAGATAAAAGACCGATTTTGGGAAGCCACATTGGTCCATGATCCCGAAACTGGCGCCACAGGCAGGCCATTCATAGGGCTGTGGTTCACCCCGATAATCGAATCCGGTCCAGATGAAACATCCGGCAATAAACGGGCGCTCAGCAACAGCCTTCCAACCAACCCGATGTGTAGTGCCCCAGGGTTCACCCTGCGTATCGTAGGAATCATGCGTGAATTTTTTCTTGTCGGTTACATATTGCCCCCGAACAGTAAGACACGAAACATCTTCTGAACTGGTAATCGGGACAGTCGGATATGTTTTGTGTACAATATCATAATTTGCTGACTGATAATTCATCCCGATTACATCAACAGCCTGGGCTACATTTTTGGGATTGAGCAAACCATCGCTTGTAGCGGCCGTAACATATCGCGTAGTGTCAAGGGTTTTTACCACATGACTCATCCGACGAACCATTTCATAACCGTTTTCGGTCCCCTGCATCGGTTCTTCATTGAAAACTGACCAAAGAAAAATACTTGGATGGTTACGGTCACGGCGGACCATCCACTCCAGAAGGCGGGTGTATTCGGGCGATACATTGAAATTGCGGTTCTCATCCATAACCAGAATTCCTAATCGGTCACAGGAATTGAGGAATTCGGCAGATGGAGGATTATGTGCGCAGCGATAAGCATTGGCGCCCATCTCTTTGAGCTTTTTAAGACGGAAATCCCAGATAGCATCAGGAACCGCTACTCCCACACCTGCATGGTCCTGATGGTCACAAACACCCTTAATCTTCAGTGGCCTGTCGTTGAGGTAAAATCCTGATTCGGCATCGAACCGTATGGTGCGAAATCCGCAACTGGTGATCAATGAGTCAAGTTTAATCCCCTTGTCCCAAAGCACCGTTTTAACCGAGTATAGGTTAGGCTGTTCCAACGACCAAATTTTGGGATTGTCCACTTGAAGTGTTAATTTAGCTTTGGTCTGATCGAGAGCACGTACAGATGACGTAGTCTTTTTTGTAGTAATTTTCTTCCCTGTATTATCGAAAAGGGAAACTTCAACCCCGATTTCGGAAGATAACGTTTTTCCTGAATTTTCGAGAGTTGCTTCAACCGGGATAATCCAGTTTCCTGAAGAATCTCTCACTGGCTGCGCAAAAACGCCATCAGTAGCGATATGGGTTGGTGATCGTTTAACTAACCAGGTATGGCGATAAATTCCGGCACCCTCATACCACCACCCTTCCTGCTGAACTGCATCCACCCGAATGGAGATATTATTCCCCTTGCTACCATAATAGGCAAATGGGGTGATATCAATATAAAATGAATTGTAACCGCAGAAGTTTCGTTGAACAACGGTCCCGTTAACCCAGACTGTACAATGTGTTGCAATACCATCAAACTGTAGCTCAATATGTTTGCCCTTATCTTCAGGAGAAAGTTTAAAATTGCGCCGGTACCAGCCAATTCCTCTTGCCCGATAACCCTGGGTAGGATTAGCTGTCGAATCGCAGGGTTGTTCCACTGCCCAGTCGTGGGGAAGGTTAACAATTCTCCATCTGGTGTCATCAAACCTGGGAGCAGCTGCACCCCAGGCTACTCCCGCTTTTGCATTGGGATAAGACATATCCTGACCTTTGATTACCGGAAAGGCGATATCTCCGGGATGGAAGCGCCAGCCTTTATCGAGTAAGAGCCTTTCCCTGATTTTATTAGGTTCTGTACCAGTGGATTGGGAAAATGCATATGAAAATTGAAATCCTAAAAAAATACCTAATAAAATTAAGCTCCTGATTTTCATGAGGTTCAGTATTATATTATTTAACTTGACGAGGTTGAAATTGACAAACTAAGCTAAAAGTGGAACAATTTACCGGATAGCAAAACTATCTATTTATTATTTGAGTTAGATGAAATCTCAGCGCTATTTTTAGCTCTGACTTCCGGATAAAAACAGGGTTTATCCGATTCCACCTGTTTCTTTTATGATCAGATGTTAGTTTGCTGTGTTTTAAACTTTTCTTTTAAATAGTTAAAGTCAACAGGTTTAGTAAGGAAATCGTCAGCCCCCAGCTGTTTTGCTTTATTATAACTCTCTGCATCCCCATAGGCCGTAATGATCATAACTACCGGTGGAGGGTTCAAATCTTTCTCCTTGATTTGCCGGAGCAACTCCAATCCGCTCATTCCCGGCATATTGATATCGGACAGGATCAATACGGTTTCATGTTCATGCCGGTTAAGGTAGGAAAGGGCCTCTTCGCCGGAAAAGGCAAAGGCAAATTCCATCAGTTTCTCCTTAATTTCTTTCCTGAATTTTTGCTCAAACAGTGTTTGAATATCCCGTTCATCGTCAACAACTAAAATTTTCATACTCCTTATGATAAATTAAACTGGTAATATAATTGAGAATTCAGCGCCTTCCCCTTCTGTCGAATCCACCTTTAACTCGCCGCCATGTGCTTTTACTATATCATAGCTTAAGGAGAGTCCCAGTCCGGTACCTTCTCCTGTTGGTTTGGTTGTAAAAAATGGTTGAAATATCTTATCAAGGACTTTTTGAGGAATTCCATTGCCATTATCGCGAACGGAAATCAGAACGACCCCCCTCTGTCCCCCCTTCGCGGGGATCAAAGATGAACTTACAATAACGGTTGGCTCATAAAGCCCACTGTGCGAGGGTGGGGAGGCTTTTTTCTTTTCATTTACTGCATAGAATGCGTTGGTAATCAGATTGAGAATTGCACGTCCCATATCCTGAGGAATGATGTTGACACTGACTATGCTATCGTCAAAATGGGTTTCCATGGTTGCATTGAACGATTTGTCTTTTGCACGTAGACCATGATAGGCCAGGCGTAAATACTCGTCGGCCAATGCATTAATGTTGGTAGGCTCCTTCACCCCACTGTTTGTGCGGCTGTGCTGCAGCATCCCTTTAACGATGGCATCAGCTCTTTTCCCGTGATGTTTAATCTTCTGTTCGTTCTCGGCAATATCCTTTGCAATTGCTTTTACCTCATCCAGATTCCCCTTCTCCATCTCCTCCTGCATCTCTTCAATGAGCTCTGTATTTACTTCCGAGAAATTATTGACGAAGTTGAGCGGATTTTGAATTTCATGAGCAATGCCTGCCGTAAGTTCGCCCAGAGAAGCCATTTTCTCCGATTGAACGAGCTGAGTTTGGGTGGCGCGCAACTCATCAAGGGCATGTTCCAGTTCCTCTTTCTGTTCGGTCAGTTCCGCAGTTCGTTCAGCGACCAATACTTCGAGTTCCACCTTTCTGATCGCAATTGCACGGTTCAGTTCATCCTCGTGTTGTCTTTTAATTTTTTCTTTTTCAGCTGCCTTAAATTGTCGGTTTTGGCTGTATAAGATGGCTGCCATCCAAAAAAATGAAAAACCGGTCGCATTATGAAAGTAATTTTCATGATCCTTAAAAAAAGGATCATTAACTAACTGTGTCAAATCACCTACCAAAGAGAAAAGTTCAAAAGGTATAAATGCGATTATGAACATTCGCAGCAAACGTAATTCCGGCTGTTTCAGGGCAAAGACAATAATGGCAATCAGGTAGGCATGCCAGACCCATTTGGTGACCTCCGTATCAGAAATAATAACTTCAACAGCAAAAAGCAGGACCAAAATGAACAAGGCATACTTAAGAGGTTTCTCCCATTGCTTCAGGATATTTGTCCTGACATATTTTCTGATCCGATTCGTTACAATCAAACTGACAACCAGAGGCACAACAGTAAGTGACATAAAAGTTGGTTTAGTTTTTTGACACTACAAGATTATAATAAAATCTGTAAACTCACCCTGTTTTGTAACAACTTTCAGCTCTCCGCCATGCGCTTTTACAATATCATAGCTTAATGAGAGACCAAGACCGGTTCCTACGCCGGCCGGTTTGGTTGTAAAGAATGGCTGGAAGATCTTATCCAATACTTTTTGAGGAATTCCATTACCATTATCCCTGACCGATATTTCTATCTTGCCGGGCATATTCCGTATGGAAGAGATCCTTTTTGTGCTCACTTTTAAGGTTGGTTCGTAGGGGGAATGAACCCCAATACCTTCAAATCCTTCACGAACAGACTCCTCTCCGGTGACGGAGCTTGCAAAGGCATTATTCCCGGATGCGGCATTTCTGCTTCGCTCAGAGCAGGCATAAAATGCATTGTTAAACAAGTTAAGCAATACCCTCCCGATATCCTGCGGTATAATGTCAATATTAGCGATTGACGTATCAAAATCTGTTACCATGGTTACATTGAACGATTTGTCTTTTGCCCGCAAACCATGATAGGCAAGACGCAAATATTCATCTGCCAGGGCATTAATGTCGGTCGGTTCCTTCGCTCCACCGCTAATCCGGCTATGCTGCAACATCCCCCTAACTATGGCATCAGCACGTTGACCATGATGTTTGATCTTTTGTTCGTTATCAGCAATATCATTGGCAATTGCTTTTACCTCATTCAGATTCCCTTTTTCAATCTCCTGCTTCAACTCTTCAATCAGTTCTGCATTTACCTCCGAAAAGTTATTGACAAAGTTAAGCGGGTTTTGAATCTCATGGGCAATGCCGGCGGTTAGTTCTCCCAATGAAGCCATTTTTTCGGACTGAATGAGCTGTCTCTGAGTAGCTTTAAGCTCAGTATATGCCTTTTCAATTTCCTTGGTTCTTTCAGAGACCTTTTCTTCCAGATTCTCATAAAGAATTGAATTTTCAATGGCTATTCCGATTTGACCGGATAACATTTGCAAAAGGTCGATCCGATTCTTATTAAAAGCACCTTTTAAAAGGCTGTTTTCAAGATACAATAATCCATTAATTTTTCCCTTGGCAGTAATTGGCAGACACACCACCGATACTATTCCATTTTCCTGGATATAAGGGTCAGACCGAAAACGCTCTTCATTGATTGCATCATTAACGATAACAGTTTCTTCCGATCGCCAGGAATAGTTCAAAATTGAATCTGGCAGTATTTTCATTTTATTCAGAGGTACCGAAGGGAAAATCTCAAGGTTGTCAGATCCTGTAATTCCAACTGCTTCAACACATAACTGATCTTCTTTTGAGAGCAGCAGACATCCTCTTTCTGCACCTGCATTCTCAATAGTAATGTGCATTAAATTCCTGAGCAGGTCAACATATTTTACCTGACTTGCAATACTCTGTGAGGCCTTTAAAACACTGGCCAGATCAAGTGCTGTCTTACTTGATAGAGAAGCATTTCCAGAGAATCCAGGCACTTCTTTTTTCCGGTAATCGGATTGTGCTTTCAATAAGTCCGGATATGAATTCTCCAGCTGGATGCATTTAGCCTCTGCTCCCCAATTGCGGTAAGCTTCCCAGGCATCATTGAGGTATATCTGACGTTGTTTAATCAAGTGTTTTTTTGAACAGAGCAATGCAGCTCTTTCATTGGCAATAGCTTCCACATAGAGGATTCTGTTTTTTGAAGCCATATTTATGGCCTGTTCATAATATTGCAAGGCTTTTTCAACCTTGTTATTTAAGGAAAACAGTTCAGCCTGCAACAAAGAATAATGTTGACTATAATTTTCAGGACACCCTTTGGTCCAAAGTTTCATGTCCTTAAAATGCTTTTTAAATATTTTCAGGGATCGCTTTTTCTCTGCAGGATTCATCGTTTCATAGCAGGATGAAATAGAGAGCGAAGTGAAAAAAGCATGAAATACTTCCAGTATATCTCCAAGGAAATTAGCAGAATAGGTAAGTACCCTCTGACTTTCTGCAAGAGCCTGGCTATATTCTCCCTGGAAGTATAAATGATAGCATTTTGCCGAATGAAAAAATGCAAGTTTTGTATTATTCCCTTCCTGATTAAGGCGTTCCAAAGTCTCAGCGCTGTTAAAAGTAGCGTCATCCCATTCATTATTCTCAGTTCGGCCGTTTAGTGATTTGGCCAGCTGATAAAAGCATTGAAAGAAGTCCAATCCCCCCTTGCCATTTCTAATCAGCGACAAATGTTCTTCCGAACCATCTAAAATCACCCTGAGGTTCTCTCCTGCTACAATTCTGGCTCTTAAATACAATGCCACAGAATAACCTGTAAAGATTTGGTCACCATTGAGTACGCATGCTTTTATGGTCTCCAGCATATGATCATATCCATTCCGGATTGGAATTCTCCAATGATTATAAAAACTTAATACAGTGTAGCTTAATCTCCATTTTATAAGGGGGGAGTGGGTTCTCTGATGAAGTTTCCTGGTGATATCCCAAAGGTTAAAACCCTTCTTTTGCATCTTGAGGGCAGACAAAACAACCACCGAAAAACCTGAAAATCCCCAGCCGCTGGCATCCGTAAACCCTTCCCTGAGATATAAATTTACAATCTTGAAAATTACCAACATCATTAAATTCTGATCCTGCTGATAGGCACTTGTTGCCAGGTCAATCAGGAATTTATTGAGGGCGATAATTTCTTCGTCTTTGCAATCTTTTAAATGATAAAGAGGTTCAGGATTTCTGTATCTGGCATAGAAGAGGCACAGATACTTTGCCAATGTGAGCAGGGTCGCAATTTGTATTACCCGCTTATTTTCAGGAAAACGAATATTATAAAGTTTTGCAGCTTCAAGTCCAAGGCGAAGTGATTCACTAGTATTCCCAATCTTCAGATAAAGCGATGAATGGACATAATATACCCTGAGTTTTTCAAAATTTGTCCTGGAGTAACCTAGTACTTCTTTAAAATATTGTTCAGCTATTGTCGGATTATCATTCAGATATTCACATTCCCCCAACTCAAACAAAACATTGAACGTCAACTCATAGTTGTCAACCCAACTGTTTTCACCCAGTAAATTTCTGGCCACAGTTAGAAAATGGACACCCAAACTATAGGAAGTTGAATCTTTGGACTTTCTTCCGGCAATTAAACAGAGTTCAGAAATTCTTTGCTTTTCCTCCCTGATTTCAATCAGATGGGAACTAATGACAAAGTGATTCAATAATTCAAATATCCCTTCTTCTAATTGAGACTCGTCTCTGCTTAGTAAAAGCAACCGGCCTATTTTTAGATGCACCAGGGGAAGATCCCGCGAATCAATTAAACTATAGGCGGCCTGCTGTACTTTATCGTGGGAGAAGGTAAATTGTGCTGTTTTCCCCGAAAGTGGCGGTTCAAAGTCGTAGTCGGTGCTGAGTGAACTCAAGGCCAAGGTTCTGTATCTTCGATCAATTGAACTCAAATAACTCCCTTTAATGGCAGGTTTAAGGTCGTGGTACACCCTCAACTGCGATTCTTCAGTGATATAAGCCAGATCAGACAAACTAAATGTATTTCCCAGTACCGCCGCATATTTCAAAATTTTCTGGGTTTGTTCCGGCAAGTTAACGAGCCCTTCAGTCATCAGGTCGATAACGTTGTCGGTATAGCCTAATTCATCAATTTCTTTCTGATCCCAGATCCAACTTTCAACCGGGTCTTTCTTCACTAATTTTTTATCAAAGAGTGATTTCAGAAAGCTGTGTATAAAAAATGGATTCCCCTTGGTTTTGGCAAATACATGTTTGCCCAGTTCATCGGCCCGGACTTTATCCATGCCGAATGAATCGATTATTATCTGACCGGTTGTTTCCTGACTTAACGGGTTTAAATGGATGACTTTAACCACACAATTCGATTCCTGAATCTGCCTGAGCGTGATTAAAAGAGGGTGACCTTTCTCAACTTCATTATCCCGGTAAGCCCCTAGAATCAGGATGTTTTCCAGCCTTGGGTTTTCAAGTATCCGTTTGACCAGGCTTAATGAGGATAAATCAGCCCATTGGAGGTCGTCCAAAAAGATGACCAAAGGACTCCCGGAAGTGCTGAACGCGTAAATAAAATCAAGAAGGACCATGTGAAATCTGGCCTCCTGTTCAGCGGGCTGCAGTTTAAGAACCGCGGGCTGTTTTTCAATGATCTTCGCCAATTGAGGGATTACTTCTGTAATAAGTCCGGCATTTTCGCCCAATATATAGGTAATTCGGTCCCTCCAGGCGCTTATTTTATCTTCTGATTCTGACAAGAGGTTTTTTATGAACTCCTGAATAGCTTCAATAAATGCATAGTAAGGGATATCCTTCTTAAACTGATCAAACTTTCCGCTAATGAAAGTCCCCTTGCTTTGAATGATTGGAAATTTAATGTGCCTGATCAGTGCCGATTTTCCAACCCCGGAATAACCGGCAACCAGAACAAGTGTAGATTTCAGCTGGTTCAGATTTTTGTAATAGCCCAGTAATTCAGTTCTCTCTTTTTCACGGCCATATAATTTCTGACTTTGTTTGTAATGCTCCGTAATATCGTTTAATCCGGCTTTGAAGCTGGTTAAGGGGACTTTCGAAGCGATGTGCTTCTTTACAATCAACAAATCAGATTTTAAACCCGCAGCACTATGATACCTGTCATCAGGATTTTTCTCCATTAATTTGGCGATGATCTGGTCAAAACCTTTGGGAACATCAGGCAATATCGATGATAGCGGTACCGGATTCCTGGAGAGATGAAAATGAATGACCTCCAGGGGATCTATGGAATCGAACGGAGGTTTGCCTGCAAGTAATTCATACATCAAAACTCCAAAAGAATAAAAGTCACAGCTGTGAGTCACCGAATATTCGGTCCTTCCGGTTTGCTCCGGGGAGATGTAGACCAAAGTACCTTCGATTTGATCGACATTCAAAATCTCATTGGTTTCGAGGTGAAGATTAGATGAAATACCAAAATCGAGTAATTTCAGGGTACCGTCATTGGTGATCATAAGATTACCGGAATTAATATCCTTGTGGATAACCCCTTTTTGGTGGATATAATGAAGGATATCTGCCAGTTGTATCGCAATTTCAAGGGCCTGCATAAGGCTTATTCTTTTCTCAAATATCAGTTTCCTTAAGTCAGTACCTTCGATATACTCCTGTACAAGGGAAACTGTTTTACCGTCGTAAAGAATTCCGTAGACTTTAGGAATACCAGTATGGTTGAGATCTTTAAGGATGTCAAACTCGTGACCTAATTTTGAAATTTTCAGAATATTTTCGTTGTGCAATAACGATTGTTTCAACACAACCTGCTGATTATCTGGTATTCGATTGGCCAACACTATCTCATTGTGCTCATTCCTAAAGAGCGATTTTAAGATCGTATAGTCTTTGTGGTTAAATTCTGATGAATTCATGCGTATATAATTTGTTTTTTAAAGGTCACATGGAACCCGTCAACTGACGGATGGTGATATATTCATCTTCGTTTATGATTTTTAAATCGTGGCTATTTCATCTTTAGACTTTTTTTAAAGAGAGCAAACCATAATACCAAAGTTTATTCTCAAGAGCCTCAAACTGTTTGATCGAACTGAAATGGTTTCCATGATTTACCTTGTTACGAAGGCCAATTCCTTTCAGAAATATCCCTAAACTCCAAAGTTTACTTGCCATGGAATGGAGGTGTTTTAGGGATGGCTTTGTATATTCGGTAATGTTTTCTATTTCAAATTCAGTAAACCCGCAGTTTTCAGCATGTCTTTGATGTTCAGACGCTTCATCGATGTCTTTTATTGACCAACCATCCAGCCAGTCATGCAAAAGTTTTTCACCCTGAGGTAGCAAAGGTCTTTTGGCTCTGAAATAGTCTGCACAAATCAGTCGGCCGCCAGGTTTAAGTAACCGGAAAGCCTCTTTATAAAAATTCAGTTTTTCGCTGGCATGGCACATACTTTCGCAAGCCCAGATTAACGAAAAAGTGTTGTCTTTGAAATTGGTATTGGAATAGTCTTGCTCAGAAAACGATATCCTGCTGTCCAGTTGACTCTTACGGGCTGCTTTTTGGGCCTTTTCAACCTGATGCGGTACCAGGGTAATACCAGTAACATGGACCTTATAGTTCTCTGCCAGCCAGAGAGAACTTCCACCACGACCACATCCTGCATCGAGAATGATGTCTCCATCTTTCACGCCACCTTTAAGTGCCATTACTTTGTTTAAATTTAAAAGTGCTTCACTGTGGGATTTAACTTCGTGATCATAATAGCCGAAGTGCACCGCCCTTGTTTTTTTGCTAAACCAAAGCACCCGATAATCCAAACGGGTATTATCATAATAGCTTATAATTGATTTCCGATACTCAGCATCCATTGTTTATAATATTTCAAGTCAATGACCAATATTCCTTTAAATCTGCTGGAATTCTGAAGCCCGATTGTTTTCCCTCTCTGAAGTGGAGTGATAAGATTCCTATCATTATACCACCTAATGCAGACATGGAATCGACGATCAGTTTCTCATCCAGTTCATCAATCAGGTCATGGGTTTCGTCATGGTGCAGGATCCCATGAAGGAAATCAATATGAAGGTCAATTAGAAGTTTCCGGTCTTCAATTCGGCCCATCATTTTCAACACCCAGGCAATTATTCGCCCAATGATTCCTAGTTTAGGTTTAACCTTTTGATAATCAGATTTTTTATCCAGTATTGTAACGTAGTAATTTTTAAGGTGATGATGAAACTGAGAACGCAGGAGTTTTTCATGCTTTTCTTTTTCACTGGTAGTTTCATGTTTTGCAAAAAAATCAGGATACAACTCCTGATATGAAGGTCCCAGCATACGGTCGAAACAGTCTGGGAATTGATCATCAGCTAACATTCTTTTCATGATCAACAGAGTTAACTCCAGTGGCAGATGGAAATGCTCCATTGTCTGCACCAATGCCTTGGTCAAAGGGATTCCTGCCTCCGTTTTATCCTTGAACAAGTGGTTGTAAACAGTATGTTGCAGGGTCCAGGCCTCATTTAAATCTTTGCAAATTAGCTCATCCTGAACCCCCATAATCCGGCCTATTGTCTTCCAGGTATGAAACCACGCCTGTTGTTCTTGCGGGTTAAGTGTATCCCCCAGCATTGACATTCCTTTAAAAAACTCTAAAGAAAAGACCTGATTTGTGGCTACAATATCTTCCTGATTTATCGGCTTACCCCAGGCTTCATTCCATTTTTCACCTTCTTTATTATCTAAAATAATATGACGCATAGCCGCGTGCATAATCCGGACTTTAAGGGCTGTGAGAATTCCCCTTTTGTCTGGTTCCCACCAATTTTTATCCATTACATCGAAAACAAACTGAGCGGTTTCAAAAATCCGTCGTTCCGGATGTTCTATAAGCAGCTTGGTCATTTTAAGCACATTGGCAGGTTTTTCGGCCATGTAGGTATAAGGCAGTGATCTGAACATCAAAATGAAAATAAATTTCATTCCTTTCTCTTTCCAGATTTCATGTGTTTGATTAAAGAACTCGATATCTTCGGGAGAAAAAGAGTAGGCTAATTCACCCTTGATAAAATCATACATCGGCTTTGGAAGCTGATCGGAAGCAATACTATCATTTTGAGCCATATCGATCAGAAGAGTGCGTAAATGATCCATTGACCCCGACTCCAACAGAGCTGATACTGCTTCGTCAGCGGGCTTGTCCATCACCTGTCGGAGCAAATCCAGATCGATCCCATTCCACGTAAATTGTTGCGTTTTTTCCCCCATTTTCTTGAATAGTTAATTGTATCAATCACTTGTAATTCCTTGCAATTTATTTAAAACCTGTTAAGTTTGATGGTGAATTCTGTCTGTTCTCCTTCGATTGTCTCCACCTTTAATTCGCCGCCATGGGCTTTAATAATGTCATAACTCATGCTAAGACCTAATCCGGTTCCCTGGCCGCTGGGTTTGGTTGTGAAGAAAGGCTGAAATATCTTTTCAAGAACATTTTGGGGGATACCATTCCCATTATCTTTAATTAACAGTTCAACCTGATCATTTGTTCTTTTGGTACTTACAGAAACAGTCGGCTCATAGTGGGAGAGTCCTTGAAGGCTTTTGAAACCTTCAAGGTCTGAGACTTTCTTTTTTTCATTCACCGCATAAAATGCGTTATGGATCAGATTTAGAATTACCCGGCCAATATCCTGGGGAATAAGATTGACTTTCCCGATTGTCTCATCAAAATCGGTTTTCATCGTGGCATCGAATGACTTGTCTTTTGTACGAAGACCATGATAGGCCAGACGTAAATATTCATCCGCCAGGGTATTGATATCGGTTGGTTCCTTAATTCCGCTGCTGCTCCGGCTATGCTGCAGCATCCCTTTAACGATGGCGTCGGCACGTTTGCCGTGGTGGTTTATCTTCTTTTCGTTTTCCCCGATAGATTTTGCAAATTCCTCCACTTCTTCCAAATTTCCATTTTCAAGTTCCTCCCTTAATTCTTCAATTAATTCGGTATTTATATCTGAGAAATTATTGACAAAGTTCAGTGGATTCTGTATTTCGTGTGCAATGCCGGCGGTAAGTTCACCGAGCGAGGCCATTTTCTCGGATTGGATTAGTTGGGATTGTGTCGCTTTGAGTTCCGCTAGAGCCTTTTCAACTTCATTCTTTTGTATTTGCAATTCATGATTGATTTTGATTCGCTGCCTTGAAGAGCGATATATAAAAAGGGAAATTAGAAGTACCAATATCAAAACCCCAACCAAAAGATAAAAAAAGACTTTGTCCTTCCAGGCTTTTTCTGCTCTTTTAATTTCCTCGTTTCGTTGATCTTCCTCCACAGTCATCATTTGTAGTTGTTGTGTAACCCGTGTGCTGTTCATTACTTCATTCCCCTTCAAATAAATCTTCAAATACTTGACAGTGCTATCTGCATTCTTTCTTTCATAATAGTCACTCAACATTTTTGCCGGCTTGGACGAAAGATATTCCACTGGAGTATTGGCAACTGATTCGATGGCCATTTTAGCAGCGTACAGTGACGAGTCTGTTAGGTTAAATCGCTCGTAATGATGTGCTAAACTATAATAGTAGAACTGGAAATACCGGGTCTTTACATCCTTATATTTGGCCACTATGGAAGCGGCAATTGCGTAGTATTTATCAGCATTTGGCTTGTCATTCATTTTACTATAGGCGCTCGCCAGGTTAGAAAAGCTATATACCCCCAGGCTTCTTTCCATAATCATTCGATTCTCAGGATCCGTATTGATTAGAATGTCTTCTAACATTTTTACACTTATGGATGCAAAGTATAAAGCAGAATCAGGTTTATTGGCGTTGAGGTAAACAAAGCCAAGATTCATCAGCGGATAAAATTTGAAATATGGGTTACTACCCAAATTTGCATAATAGCTTGCGTGTTTATAAATGGCAATTGCCTTTTCATTTTCTTCACGATCTTTATAGATGTGAGCTGACTGATTGAGTACAAAGCCCATCAGTGATTTGTCGTTTAGCTGTTTACTTAATTCAATCGCTTTCTGGTGATATTGCAATGCCTTAGTAAAATCTCCAGTAATTCTGTATCCCTGGCCATACAGACTGAGAGAAACACATTCAGAATAAGCATCTTTCTTTTTTTGAGAAAGCTCGAATAAATATTTTGCTTCTTCCAATTGGGGAATGGGAGCCTTGTCATCAGAGAGAAGTACTAACTCAGTGACCAATTCATGCCTGATTGTTGGATTGGATTCATTTTCAATTTGTTTAAAAAGATCGCGATCTTTCTGGGTGAGTAACCCAATATCAG
>Ga0364866_10193_pt1 | contig 44987 bp, 45 predicted proteins | sample ExccelAu500001D3_3_FD_206913 | JGI IMG/M metagenome (GOLD analysis project Ga0364866, IMG submission 206913) | Enriched cells from Trout Bog Lake Hypolimnion, Wisconsin, USA - BchlTB.Aug13.5000.01.D3 | ecosystem: Environmental > Aquatic > Freshwater > Lake > Hypolimnion/Profundal zone | place...
TGCATACTGTATAAACATACAGTATATTGGTACTTATGGAACTTCAGTCACCTATCCCAAAAACTACCCTAAGCCAATCCCCACAGGGCTTAGCGGTCTATTTTGACGACTATGAGCTCAAGCTCCTGAGTCATCGGATTTCAGCTGGATTCCCTAGTCCAGCGGCCGATTACGCTGAAGATGGTCTGGATTTGAACCGCTATCTAGTTCAGAACAAACCCGCCACCTTTATGTTCACTGTGAAGGGGGATTCGATGATGGGGGCAGGTATTTGTGACGGCGATAAGGTCATCGTCGATAAGGCTCTCAAACCGAAACATAAAGACATCGTAGTCGCTGTAGTTGATGGCGAGTACACCATCAAACGCCTCTATCAATCTAGAGGTCGTATTGAGCTTCAACCAGAAAACCCCCAATACGAAGCCATTACTTTCAATGAAGGTAGTGAGTTACAGATCTGGGGTGTGGTCGTAGGCGTAGTGCGCAAGTACAGCCACGCTAGCAGCAGGGGTAAACAATGACAAGCAAACAGCTCTTTGCACTCGTCGACGTGAATAACTTCTATGTTTCTTGCGAGAGGGTATTTCAGCCTAAGTTAGAAGCTGTACCTATGGTGGTGCTCTCGAACAATGATGGATGTGCCGTAGCGAGAAGTGCCGAAGTCAAAGCACTTGGCGTCAAGATGGGAACGCCTTGGTTCAAGATGAAAGATCTTGCAGAGGAATATGGTATCCAAGCCTTCTCATCAAACTACACCCTCTATGGTGATATGAGCGAGCGGGTAGTGCAAACACTCAAACGCTACACGCCCAACCTTGAGGTCTACAGCATTGATGAGAGCTTTCTGCGTATTGAATCCGTACTCCAGAGTTATACAGATTCAACACACTTAGGCCAAACCATTAAGCAAGATGTGAAAGATACAACTGGCTTACCAGTCTGCGTGGGGATTGGGGCTAGCAAGACCTTGGCTAAGTTTGCTAATCACTTGGCCAAGAAGCAGTCTCAGTTTGCCGGTGTGTGTGATGTCGATAGCATGCCTAAAGAAACCCTCTATCAATGGATGAGCGAGACCCCTGCAGCAGAAGTGTGGGGCATCGGTAGGCAATTGGCTAAAAAACTCCAGGTCATGAAGATCAATACCGTTTTTGATCTCTTGCAAGTCTCACCCCAAACCATGCGCCAACAGTTTGGCGTGGTGATGGAAAGACTTTGCTATGAACTGCGTGGCGTGTCTTGCCTTAAGCTCGAAGAAGTAGCGCCTGCTAAACAGCAAATTATTGCCTCACGTAGCTTTGGCAAATTAGTCACTAGCCTAGAAGAGCTTGCTGAATCCGTTGCCACCCATACCGCCAGAGCAGCTGAAAAACTCCGTAGTCAACAATCGGTCACAGGCGCGATTAGTGTCTTCATTCAGACTAACCCACATAAGCAGAACGAGCCCCAATACGCACAGAGCATCATGATTGCACTAGAGAACCCCAGCGATAACACGCTCAAACTCACCGAAGCAGCAATCGATGGACTCAAGCAAATCTATCAAAAAGGATTTCGGTACAAGAAAGCAGGGGTCGTACTCAATCTGCTCTCCGATAAACCGACTACTCAGCAATCTCTATTTGAAGATATAGAAACCAGAGGCAAGTCTGCTGACCTCATGAAAGCGATGGACTCGATCAATAGCCGATTTGGAAGTGGCGTGATACGCAGCGCAACTACCGGTACCAAACAACAGTGGCAAATGAAGTCTGGCAATAAATCACCTAATTACACCACCCAGTGGGATGAATTACCTGTTGTGAGATGAGGCAAAAAAGCATGAAAAACAACAATATTTTTACTAGCTCATTTGATGAGCTTTACACCCATTAATCTACTTACATAGCAAACACCAAGAGGAGAAGTAAATGACATTACTAAACAACATCAACGGCCTTTCATTAGCAATTGTGATGATTCTTTCGTACTGCGCAGTATTGAAAAATACCAAGCGCGATAGCTATGAGAAGAAACAAGTTGCCATGAATCGTCACTATCAATAAGTAGCAGCAGCAGTAAAAGGCAATAAGGAAATCAGGAAATCACGGATTCCTGATTTCCTTATCCAAGTGGCAGGTAGCTTGATTCCACCCCAAAACATCAAGAAACTCAGAAATCCCGAAACCCCAATTGATCTCATCAGTTGGGGTTTTTTAATACCCAGGATGAGGTCAGCAATGGGCTTCGTGTGGGGTGCTTGTGTGACATCAGCATCTAAAAATAGACACAAAAGCCACAATTCGATAGACTGAAAACATAGACGCCAACCCTAAGCAACCCTGAGCAAGCCTTCAATCAACTTGCTAAAGAGGGCGGGTAAGCAAAGGCTAAACAGGCTTTAGAGTTTGAGTAATTAATAGAACATCAGTTTCAAGAAACATACCGTAACGATTAAGTAATGAAGGTGAGTTGAATCAAATCTCAAAATTAAGGGGTAAGCGTATGAATATAAAAAATATTATTAGCTTGATTGAAAAATTATTTCTTATCATCATTGCAATTTTTACGATTACGGCAATGGCCCAAGAAGTTTTATCTACTATTGCCAACCATCATGTCGAGTTGAAGGACCTCTTGCTGATGTTTATTTATGCAGAGGTACTGGGAATGTTGGGTGCTTTTTATTCGAGCCATCGCATTCCAATCACAATACCTTTGTTTATCGCAATGACTGCATTGAGCAGGTTAATCATCCTACAAGGTAAAGATGGGGATCCCTCTATTTTGTGTATATGAGAGTGGCGCCATTATTTTGATTGCAGCAGCTTGCTGGATTATTAGTCGAGTGGGTATCGCGAGTGAGGATGAATAGGGCCAATTAGAGAAAAAGAAACAGCACCACCCAAATAGTCAATCAACCGCCAAGTAATCTTCCTTTGGCAGGGATATAATATTTTCGATTAATCAAGATTATTAAGCATTAAATACAGTAGCAGCAATTCTATTTAAGAGGCTGATTTTTATGACAACAGTAAAACAAGTTATTGAGAAAAAACCTAAGACGATTTTTTCTGTAAGATCGTCCGACACTGTGGAAAATGTTTTGACCGTGATGCGTGATCATCGGGTTAGAGCAGTTTTAGTGATTGATGATGGAAACTTAGCAGGAATTGTTTCGCAAGGGGATTGCGCTATCAAAGTGTTGTTGCCACACGCTAATCCCAAACAAGTTCTGGTTTCAAAAATAATGACAGCCAACCCCCTTACTGTTGCACTTTCTAACTCATTAGATGAGTGCATGGCAATCATGGTGCATAAACACATTAGGCACCTACCTGTCGTAGAGGACAAGAAAGTAGTTGGAATTATTTCTGTTGGTGATACTGTAAAAAATATCATTGAGTCACAGGGCGACCAAATTCGGTTTCTTGAAACTTACATCAAGGGCCACGGAAGCTAAGTTGTATATAACCAAAGGCCACTCCATGAGCATTAACAAAGCAGTTGAATCAAAAAATAAATCAGCCAAAATTTACCTAACCTTAGGATTAATATTTGTTGGTATTTTCTCGACCATCACAATCCTCTATTACTTTGTTGCTGCGCTTAACTTCTAGTAGTTAGCATTGTGGTACTTATCCACAGCAAAGCTTGACTAGTAACTAAAAGGTCAGGATAATCAAGACAACATCAAGAGATGGCTTTGTCGCCACAGCAACCTGCTAACGCTAGTAAGGTGCTTAAAAGATGAGACCCAATTAACGGGTAATCCAAAGCGACAAACCCACCCATGGTGGGTTTTTTATTGAGTCAAAATTACTGGCTCAATTTATGAGCCCATCTCTCTTGATACTGAAGCAGTAGAAATGAATTAACCCAATTATCAGGAGGAAACCATGCGCGATTACACATATATCAACGGAGCACGATTCATCATCAACAATCTGTATCGGAGCCAGCGCTTTGATATCGATAGACTCGATCTGAACTGGGTCGGTGATGAGAAACCTGAATTTACCCGCGGTCTCAGAGTGGTCGATCACGACAGCTCAAATACAGTCACTATCGATGGCGAAGAGGGCGATAACCTTATCTATAGCCTGTCCTATGCTTATAGCAAGGAAGACGGCTACGAGGCTTTCAAGGCAGCAGTAGAGCAATACATTGCGGTAGCTCTAGAGACCAAGGAGTTCTTGATCACTGCACAAAAGAAAGATCCCGAGGGAAAGTCGGAGGTGGTTGAGTCAGTGCTGCACTGAACTAGTGAGTTCTAAAGAAGAAATCACCGAAGAAGAGTTGGTATTAAAAGGGCTGATTTAGGTTCTTAAAAGTGCTAAAGGTTTTTCAGAATTTCTGACTTTTTTGTGTCGTACTCATCTTTTGTGATCAGACCTTTTTTCCTTAATGAATCAAGTTGTTCAAGTTGTTTGGCGGGATTGGGTAGACCAGGGTTATTAGGCTGAGAAGCGGCGATAGAGGTAGTCTGATCTCTAAAGGCGGGTGCAACATTGGACTGAGCAGCTGTAGCCGCATTAGTTTGGGGAGTTCCAATCGTTACTGATTCGCCCATCATGATTTGAATGAGGTTTGGATATTCATACGCACTGCCGTTACTGTGGTCTACCAAAGCCCCGATCCCGCCTCCAAGCAAAATATTGCCAAACATTGAGCCTTTGGTATCCGAGACAACACTCGCTCTACCAGCTTCAAAGCCCTCTTTAGAGCACATTACTATTAGATCCTCATTGGATCGTCTAATCTGGGTTGAGCCTGGACTGGTGATGTACCACTTACCACGAGAATTTGTGAGCTCGCAGCTAGCCCCCGAGACTTGCTTATCTTTAGCGCGGGTTTCAACTGAAACACTTTGACCAGTTGTGCCGGTAATTGAAGCGCAGCCTGAGAATGAGAGTACTACTGTAACTAAAGCAATTACTTTAATAATGTTCATGGCTACCTTTTTAGACACAATAGGCTCAAAACAACAAAGGGTATGTAGATACATACCCTTTGTTAATGAAAAAGTGCTTTAGAAACGGTAGATTGCCTTCACACCGTATTCGATGGTGTTATTGGCAGGCTCATAAACGCCACCTGTATAAGCAACACCATTTCTTGTGAAGTTACCGTAAACGGTATTAGATTGACCAATATTCCAGTATTTCATATATGGGCCTACACCCCACGACTCCTCTTTGTACATTACGCTTAGATTTAAGCCGTAGCCAGAGTTCTGGGAATTGTTAGCGTTAGGAATACCAGCATAGGTGACGCCATTTCTTGTTCCATTTAACGATGATAGGCCGCTGTATTGATTACCTGAGATCAAATAATCGTATTCTTTAGTTAAGTAATATTTCGAAGCTACTTTAAAAATGAAAAAGGGTGCTCAGATTAGTGACCCGAAAGCTCGTGAGGCGAGCCTTACCGCCCGTAATCTGACCCTAGGTTCATAACCCCCTCAATTTGCTCCCATTGGCAAATAGGGCAAATACAGGAGAAAGTCATGATTAACGGAAAAGCCTTAGAAGTCTTACTAACGACCCGTAAAGGGGTAGTTGCCAGCAATTCAGGAGAAAGCCTGGATGTGCTCTTGCAGTTAAGAGCCCCTATGGAAGAAATCACTGCCACCCGAACCCCATTAGCAGTCTCACTGGTAATTGATCGCTCTGGATCGATGAGTGGCGGCAAACTAGAAGAAGCCAAGAACTGCGCATTGGACTTACTATCCCGCTTGCACGACAGCGATCAAGTCTCAGTGATCGTTTATGACGATGAAGTAGATGTGGTGCTGGAGACCATGTCAGCCCAAATAGCCAAAACCCTATTGCCTATTCGGTTACGAGAGATTGGAACCGATGGCATGACCAATCTGCATGGTGGCTGGTTAGAGGGAGCGCAAAGCTTAGCCCCACTAGTTAATCGCCCTGGTCAGAATGTAATGTGCCGTGTGATTCTGCTATCGGATGGCATGGCAAACCGCGGCCTTACATCCCAAAGCGCTATCTGCACCCAAGTGCGAAATCTAGCGAGTGCTGGAGTGACTACTTCAACGGTAGGGATTGGTCTAGGCTTTAACGAAGAACTCATGACTGCCATTGCTACAGCGGGTCAGGGTAATGCTTGGTATGGTGAGCGCGCAGAAGATCTCGCCGAATCCTTTGATGCCGAGATGAGCTTCTTGGCCAGTCTGGTTTGGCAAGACGTTAGAGTCCATCTAGAAACCCCGCTCATGGCTCGCATGGGGCAAATCAAGGTACGCAATGACTATCTGCAAAATGCCGGACGTCAATACTGCTTGCCATCGATTGCTCAAGGCTCAGAAGTCTGGATGGCACTCTCACTATCGATGTCTGAAGTCATACACCTGCAAGACAATGGCTCGGTATTGCGTTGCACGATCTTAGTGAAAGACAAAGAGGGCGCTCAACATGAATTCATGGTCAGCCTGCCACAGTTACCAGTAGTCTCATTAGAGGCATACCAGCTAGCCCCCGAGAATGAACTGGTTGCCCGTCGCTTTAATGAAGTGGAAGCAGCCGATATTCAAAGAGAGGCACGCTTACATGTGCAAGACCGTAATTGGGGTGCTGTAGAGAATCTGATTGTTCGCTTAGAAGAGCGGGCTCGTGAAAATCCTTGGTTACAAGAGACTGTGGCTTACTTACGCAAGCTGCTTGCGCGACGAGATCATGAAGCGATGGAAAAAGAACTCATGTATTCCTCAGACAAACTCAAGAACCGCGTAGCTGGATTAGAAGAGTCAGTCTTGTATTGCTTGTCAGAAGAGGCGATCAAGCCGGCATTCATGCGCAGAAAAGTCAATCAAGGCCGCAATACTGAATCCCAAAATAAAGAATGAGTCCCGCAAGAACGCCCTAAGTAACAAAGAAGAGTGGAGGAGAGAGAACTTTCCTACACTCTTTTCAACCTTTCACTCTATTCAATGCCGACTGATCTCTCTACGCTGAACTCTTCTAAATAGAGGAGGGTTGGCTTTGAGAGTATCGATAGAGTGTTCCCACAGACGATTACAGCTATTTAAGATCCAGTTAGATTCCCGAACTGTGGTGGTTTTGGGCATTATCTGGATGTGCTGGGGAATTCTGAAGGTGCTGAAGGTCTTTTAGCCCCGCCTTATTGATAAAGTTGGATTAATTGCGATGTACTAATTCCTAATGTTGCTTAAAAAGCAACTATAGTTGTCAATAAAGCAACATTAGTGCCTTTATTGCATCCACTGCAAGAGCAACTGGGCAGAGAAATTAACCCTAAGATCTTTACAGCTAAAGAGTGGCAACAGTTGGTGATAGATAATGGAGCCTTCATCCATGATGTATTGAGCAAGCCAAAACTCTTCATCACTGGGAATGAGCAACAACTCCACACCAATGAGGTTACCCATCACGCTACAAAACTTAGTCGGAATCAGTCTTGATGCAATACCAGTCGATTACGCCATGATTAGCAGGCTCATGACAGCCGCGCAATCCAGTTTGCAAGATGCAAAACTAAACACCATTAGCAATGAAAGCCGTTTTGATTTAGCCTATAAAGCCATTATGCAAATGGCTAACGCAGCATTACAGGCAAAAGGGTATCGCGTGCTTACCAGTAAGCCAGGGCATCACCAACTGGTACTGCAAGCCTTCCACCTCACGATTGGCTTGGATAAAACTCAGCTCATCTTGCTCGATCAGTTATGTAAGCAAAGAAATGCAATTGAATATTCAGGGGATATTGTTTCTGATGTGTTGATAGCGGAGGTCATTGCGCAGGCTGAAACCTTATTAAAGCTTGTTCAGGCAAACCTCAGACTGGAAGATGATGCTCCAGAACTAACTGCTGAAGATGTAAAACGTGGCGTATGGTCGATAGATGAAAAGGTGGTATCCGAGGCTGAGGGCAGGGCTGCCTTTGCTAAGAAATTAAAAGCGCACTCTGAGAAGCAATGAGGTAGGGGGTGGATGAGCCAAACCCCCGGCACTGACAGAAATTGGGTTTGGCTGCTTCGTTCCCGACCTGACCAGGTTATCCAACCCACCATGCGGGGAGGCCCATCCAATTCCATTTTAGCTTGTTAGAATGTAAGGCATGACCGCATTAGCCTTAGCCCGTTCGTGGCGCCCTAAAACTTTCTCTGAATTGGTAGGACAAGACCATGTGGTCAAGGCTTTGACCCATGCTTTGGATCAGGGACGCTTACACCACGCATGGCTCTTTACTGGTACTCGCGGTGTGGGTAAAACCACGATTGCCCGCATTATGGCCAAGGCGCTTAATTGCATCGGTGAAGATGGTCAAGGAAAAATGACCTCCACACCGTGTGGCAAATGCTCTGCTTGCCTGGCAATCGATCAAGGTCGCTTTGTTGACTATATTGAAATGGACGCAGCGAGTAATCGTGGCGTTGATGAGATGGCTGCTTTATTAGAGAAGGCCGCCTACGCACCCAGTAACGCCAGATATAAGGTCTACATGATTGACGAGGTGCACATGCTCACCAATCATGCCTTTAATGCCATGCTTAAGACCCTTGAAGAACCACCCGAGCACGTCAAGTTCATTCTGGCAACCACCGATCCACAAAAGATCCCCGTCACCATACTGTCGCGCTGCTTGCAGTTCAATCTCAAGCAAATGCCAGTACCCCTGATTGTTGAGCACTTAGAGAAAGTCCTCGCCTCAGAAAAAGTCGACTACGAAACCAATGCACTGCGCGTGATTGCCAAAGCAGGACAAGGCTCAATGCGCGATGCCTTATCACTGACGGATCAAGCAATTGCGTATGCCGCCGGTAAAGTCACCGAAGAATCCGTCCGTGGCATGCTTGGCACACTGGATGACACGTATTTAGTGCGGATTCTGGATGCGCTGGCAAGTAAAGACGGCGCTACCTTACTCAATATTAGTAATGAGATGGGTGAGCGCAGTATGTCTTTCTCATTAGCTTTGCAAGATCTATCGAGTTTGATTCAAAAGATTGCTGCTGCTCAAATTGTTCCAGAGTCAGTGCTAGAAGATTGGCCGGAAGCAGCAGAAGTTCGACGCTTAGCTAAAGTCTTTACTAAAGAAGAAGCGCAACTCTTTTATCAAATCAGTATCACCAGCCGTCCTGACTTATCGCTAGCACCCGATGAACAAACCGGCTTTGCCATGGCATTGCTACGCATGCTGGCGTTTAGACCTGCTGGTTCAGAAGCTCCTGCTGTTAAAGGTAATTCAGCATCTGCTGCTCCTGCTGCTGCACCGACTAGAACAGCGATGCCCAGTAATCGCTCCGAACCCCGAGCGGCTGCGCCAGTATCTTCGCCTGGTTCCCCAGTTGCCTCAGCCACTTCAGCTCCTAAGTCCGTAGCTGTATCGAGTGATCGTCCCGACTGGCATACCTTGATGCGCGCATTACCTGTGAAGGGATTAGTGCAGCAGTTGGCTTTTCAGACCGAGTTACAAGACTGGGCCGATTATGCAACGGGGATTAAAGCCACGATTGTGACGCCCACACCTTCGCTCGCATCGGATGCCTCGGTTGCTCGTCTAACAGAAGTATTGACTGCCCACTTTGGTAAACCCATCAAGCTCACAATTGGAAAAGGGGAAGTTGAAGGTCAGAGTGTGGCCAAGATTGATGCAGCCATTCATCAAGAGAAAAGACAAACTGCTGAACAAATGATTGCAGCCGATCCCTTGATTCAGGCACTGGAAAAAGAGTTTGGCGCCAAGGTAGTTAATGGTTCTGTGAAGCCTCTATAAATAAACCTCTATAGATAGATACCAAGGAAGAACAAAATGATGAAGGGTGGAATTGCCGGCTTAATGAAACAAGCCCAGCAGATGCAAGAAAAGATGAAACAAGCGCAAGAGCAACTTGCTGCTTTAGAAGTGACTGGTCAAGCTGCCGGTTTAGTCAAAGTCACTGTCTCGGGTAAGAATGAACTCAAGCGGGTACAGATCGAACCCGGCGCCATGGATGATCGCGAGATGCTCGAGGATCTGATCGTGACTGCGTATGCCGATGCCTTCAAACAAGTCGAAGCAGCGAGTAGTCAATTAATGTCCGGTGCAACGGCAGGGATGCCAATGCCACCCGGATTTAAGTTACCGTTCTAATTACGCATTCATCAACCCTGATGGCCCGCCCTGAAGTTCCACAAGACGCATTGCACCGCTTGATCGAGGCATTGCGTGTTTTGCCTGGAGTAGGACCCAAGTCTGCGCAGCGCATGGCCTTCTATTTATTGCAGCATGATCGCAATGGTGCTGCCGTACTGGCCCAATCTTTGGGTGAAGCAGTCGAGACTGTTGGTCATTGCGCGCGCTGCAATACCTTTTCGGAAGATCAAATCTGTTCTACCTGCTCTGATGGACGTCGTGATCCTTCCTTACTGTGTATTGTGGAAACACCTGCTGATCAAATCATGGTCGAGCAAACCCTCAGCTTTAAAGGCAATTACTTTGTGCTGATGGGTCGCCTCTCACCCTTAGATGGCATGGGCCCCAATGAGATTCATTTTGATCGTCTGATGATCCGAGTCGAGAACCCAGACACCGGTGTCCCTGTCCGAGAAGTCGTACTAGCTACCAATTTCACGAGTGAAGGGGAGGCTACCGCCCATTACATCGGTGAAGTACTCAAAGCCAAAGGAATCAAAGTCACCCGCATTGCCAGGGGCATACCGGTGGGCGGTGAGCTCGAGTACGTAGACGCGGGAACGCTCGCCCGAGCCATGATGGACCGCAGAACACTAGGCTAAACCGTCTCGAAGTAGCGTAAGCAGCAAGCCAAAGCCCTCTTTCATGTAAATTAGGCAACTTTTAACAAATTAGACATATTTTCTCATTTATAATGAGAATCATTCTTATTTACAAGCAAGGCCGTTGTGAAGCGTTTCAATCCCTATCTATTAGCTTGCTTGCTCAGTTTGCTCAGCGTTTCTGCTTTAGCCCAAAAAGCAGGAACTGGTGCCGACCAAATTTCGAGTATCGATCAGCAAATCGAGGGATTTCCGACGGAATATTCCATCGGTGGCATGCCTGTGAATATTCACGGCCAAACTACCTATATCAACCAACGCTATAACAATTACACCTCATCCTATTCTGGTCTGAATAGTATGTCGTCTGACAAGTCGATGAGTTATACCTGGTCGGGCACATTATTTTTTGGTGCGCGGATTTTTGAAAATACCGACGTGTATTACAACCCAGAAGTGTTTTCTGGAGTACCGTTTTCTGGCTTAGTCGGTTTGGGTGGCTTTACCGACGGCGAGGCCAATAAAGCTGCCGGTAAAGAAGCTCAGTTTTATTCAGCACGCGCTTTCTTTAGGCACACCATTAACCAAGAGGGCTCAAAAGTCCAACTGGACAATGATGCCAATCAAATCTCCCAAACCGTGAGTAGCAATCGTTTTGTGATCACTGGCGGAAAGTTTTCTACTTTAGATGTCTTCGATGACAGCACCTATGCCAAAGACCCCCGCATACAGTTCATGAACTGGGGCAATTTGACCTACCTGGCGTATGACTATGCGGCTGACGCCCGCGGTTACACCTGGGGTCTGGCGGGTGAGTGGTACCGGGATAACTGGGTCTTTCGGGCAGCCCGCACGCTTGCACCTAAAACCCCCAATGGCCGTGATTTAGACAATCAAATTTTCAAGGCCTATGGCGATCAGATTGAGGTAGAGCGCCAACACAATATTGCTGGCTTACCAGGCAAGGTGAGTGTGCTGGCTTATCGGAACAAAATGACCTTGGCACGTTTTGAGGATGCGACCAACTATGTGATTCAAAACAATGCACAAGGTACACAAGCCATCAATAATGTGCGAACCAATCAGCAATTTAAAACCGGTATTGGTATTAATGGTGAACAAGCCATTACCAATACAGTCGGTATCTATGGACGTGCCTTCACCTCAGATGGTCATACCGAAACTATGGCATTTACTGAAGCCGATAATTCTTTATCGGTAGGCGTGAGCATTAATGGTCTGAACTGGAACCGTGAAAAAGATACGATTGGTATCTCGATGATGCAAAACGGCTTATCGAGCTATCGCCGTCAGTACCTCCAAGCGGGTGGGGTGTCGTATTTCATTGGCGATTATGCTGGCCCCAATCAGACGATTTCTTATAAGCCCGAGCAGATTGCCGAGCTCTATTACAACGCTTTATTGGTCAAAAATGTCCTGTTTGGAGTGAACTATCAGCACGTGAATAATCCGGCCTACAACTCGGCTCGAGGCCCAGTGCAGATCTATTCCTTTAGGGTCCATGCCGAGTTTTAATTATTGTGTTTAGAATCAAATACTTAAGAATTCAGTATTCATTGGAAATACATATTTCTCCCTTATAATTCGAGCCTTATAGGCCTTAATTGCTGGATTTGATAACTATTACGCAGCTAGAGAGACCATTGAGCTATTTTTTGAATAAACAAAATCTACAAAGTTCGCTAACATTGCGCGCTGGTTTTGTCCTTGCTCTCGCCTTCATCTCTTTCGCTGCTGACGCTCAATCTGATCCCTTCGCTATTACGACACCAAGCCCATCGACTACGAATGTAGGTAAGGCGTCTGTAGAAGTACGTGCTGGTACAAACCTTGCTGCGCCCGCGCAAGAACCTGAGCGTAGGGTATTGGCGGATTCAAAAACGCTCGATGCGAACCGCAAGCCATACGAAATGGATTTACGCCAACTCTGGAATGAGTTGCGTTCTAACAATCCCCAATTGATTGCAGCGCGCGAATCCTACTTCGCTGCCAAAGCGACCGTACCGCAAATTGCCGCACCTGCGAATCCTCAAGTAGGCTTGATCTGGTCAGGCATGCCTGCTGGTTCCCCATTGGCATTGGGTACTGCGGGTACTAATCCAAATGGACAAAATGGTTACTCCTTTGCTCAGCCCTTTCAGTTTCCGGGTAAGAAGGGATTAGCTGCAGATATTGCAGACAAAGGTGCCGAATCAATACAAGCACAAAATGACAATCTCTATTTGCAACTCGGTTCGCAATTGGCGACGATGTACTACAGCACCTTAGCTGCGCAACAGCAACTCAAAGTCTTGAGTGATACCGTCATTCGTACAGAACTGATTAAGAACATTGCCAAGGCGCGCTACAGTAACCACGCCGCTGCGTATGTGGAGTATCTGAATGCCCAAGTTGCTCAGAGCTCAGCAGAGTCGGACAAGTTCAACCTTGAGCGTCAACTGAGCGTCGCTTACAAAACCATCAACGTCATGATCGGGCGTGATCCCCGTCAAAAGATTGCTTTACGCGGTGATGCCGGTGCAGCGATGGGTAAGGTTCCTTCATTGCTGGAGCTGGAGTCTTACGCAGAGGGTTTCCATCCGATCTTAAAGAGCACCAATCTACAGCTCGAGGCTGCGAAGAAGGGCGTCTCACTGGCTAAAGCGGCCTACTTGCCGGACTTTCAGATTGTGGCTTCTCAGTACACCCCCAATCGTGGACCCTTTACATCGAATAACGGTCAAATGTATTACCAGATGGAATTCGATATCGTGATTCCACTGTACTTCTTTACTAAAGAGAAGTATGGTGTTGAGCAAGCCTTGCGTAACCAAGGCGCTGCCGAAGCCAACGATGCAGCTGCTAAACAGCAGGTAGTGTTAGGGGTGGATTCTGCTTACGCTACTTATGAACAGGCTAAGAAATACGTTGAGTTCTTAAGAGACCGTCAAGTACCCCAAGCAGACGCTGCGTATCGGGTAGCGATTACTCAATACGCTAATAATGGTCAGGGATTTAGTGATTTGCTCACAGCGCAAACACAACTCAGAACGCTAGAGATTCAACTGGCAATCGCGAAAAGTAATTTGCTTCAAGCTCAGGCAGCCTTATTGGCATCTGCCGGCAAAGACCCCATTGAATAGGTGAAAGCCCATGCTTAAAAAATACTTAGACAAATTACAACCCTATCTCGATAAGCTCAAACCGTATTGGGAAAAAGTCCGCCCTCAAGCGGAAGTGGCTTTGGCCAAGGGTAAGCATTTTTATCAACATGCCGAAGTGATTGCTAAACAAAAATGGGCACAGCCCCGTTTTAGATTAATCAGTTCTTTGTTGGGCACCTTAATTGTGGGCATCATCATCGGTATGATCTTTGCCCCTAGCAAAGACGATGCAGAAAATATGCATAAAACGATTTCGGTTGATAAGACTGGCGTGATTAATATTTCTTTACCAGGCGTCACGCTGTCACCAGACGTCTTTGAGTTCTACATAACAGGCGAATCGACTGCGCCACTAAACCTGATTGTTCCTGGTCGCTTAGCTTACAACGCAGAGCGTGTCAAAGTGATTTCAGCGCGAGCACCTGGAAGAGTAGAGCGGATTTATGCGTTTGATGGTGCACCGGTGAAAGCAGGAGATCCTGTAGCCGATTTCTATAGCCCTGATTATGTTTCTGCTCAGACTGAATATATTTTGTCGTCCAAGATGGTGGCAGCGCTCAATAAAGCCGACGTGGGTAGCTTGTATCAGGATGCCAAAGATACTTTAGAGGCAGCCGCTAATCATCTGCGGATTTTGGGTGGTAGCGATCAAGATATTCAAAGACTCAGGGCAACGGGTGTTGCAAGTCCCACATTCCCGATTCGGGCTCCAATTGAAGGGGTGGTAATTAAGCGCGCAGTAGACCCAGGCGCCTTTCTGAATACCGGCGACGTCTTGGCAACTATTGCTGATCCGAAAAACCTCTGGTTTGTGGGTAGCGTCTTTGAACAAGATATTGGCAAAATTAAAGTAGGGGATTTGTTCCGCCTCAAAGTTGAGGCTTACCCTGATCGCGAGTTTGTGGCGAAGGCCAATTATGTCGGCGCATCGATTGATCCGACCACTCATGCATTAGTCATTCGTGCTGAGATTGATAACTCCGATGGTTTATTGAAGCCCGAGATGTTTGTGACGGGTACCCTCGAGGTAGGCACGACCAATGCGGTAGTGATTCCAACTTCAGCGTTGATTCAAGCGCGCAACGCACGTTATGTCATTATCAAAACGGGCGAAGATACCTATAGTCGTTTGCCAGTCTATGGCTTTGATATCAACGACCATGAGTTTGCCGTGACCGATGGCTTGCAACCCCACCAGAATCTGTTGATCAAAGGTGCGACTCTGCTCAATCAACGTTTCGTACGCGAAGAAGACTAAGGCTGAGTCATGAATATCAATAACGTCCTCAAGCGACGCTTACTGATTCTGCTACTAGCCGTGGGCTTGCTCGCGGCGGGTATCTCTAGCTTTCTGAAACTGCCCTTACAGGCTTATCCAGGTGTAGCGCCATTAACGGTTCAGGCGATTACTCAGTGGCCTGGAGCCAGTACCGCCCAAATCGAACAGCAGGTTACGATTCCGGTAGAGAACGGCCTCGCCGGTGTAGCGGGCGTACAGGTTTTCCGCTCCGTCTCATTATTTGGTTTATCCGTAGTGACCGTCAAATTCAAGGACGGTGAAGATAGCTTTAAAGCACGTCAACTTGTTAATGCTGTCATTAGTAATCTTTCATTACCTGCAGGTGCATCGATCAATATCAGTCCTGATTCAGATGCAACAGGTGAGATCATGCGCTATGTGGTGCAAAGCACGTATGCATCACCGATGTCATTAAAGTCGTATCAGGATTATGAGATTTACAAAGAACTCAAGCATGTACAAGGGGTTCCCGATATCTCCTCATTTGGTGGCAAGACCCGCCAGTATCAGATCATCATTACCCCTGGCGCACTACAGGCTAAAAATGTCACCCTTCAGCAATTAGTCACGGCTGTTACCAACTCTAACGTCAACGTCGGTGGTGGTTTATTGCCTGTCGGTGAGCAGCAGCTTGTCGTGCGTGGTGTTGGCCTATTGCAATCGATTGACGATATGAAGCGGATCGTGATTGCAGTCAATAATGGCGTGCCAGTACGGGTAGGGGATGTCGGTGATGTCGTTGTTGGCAATGCGCTGCGCCAAGGCATGTTCCAGTATCAAGACAATTCAGATGCCGTTGAGGGTGTGGTGTTACTCAAGCGCGGTGAAAATGCCTCTGAGGTGCTCAAGCGCGTGAAGGCTAAGATTGAAGAGCTCAACACGGCTTTGCTTCCCCCTGGCATCGATATCTTCCCATTCTATGACCGCCAAGTCCTGCTCGATATCACATTAAATACCGTTAAACATACTTTGTTCTTCGGTATTTCTTTGGTGCTGATCATCCTGTATATCTTCTTGGGTAATTTCAAGGCTGCAGGCGTGGTTGCTGCTGTGATTCCGCTGGCGCTCTGCGTATCTTTCTTCAATATGGATCAATTCCATGTGCCCGCTAACTTAATTTCTCTAGGGGCTATTGACTTCGGGGTGATTGTGGATGCAGCGGTGATCGTAATGGAAAACGTCATGCGTCACTTGGAGGAACGGCATACCAAACTTAATCAAAGTATTGTTTTGGGTACCAGTGAAGTTCAGCGTGCCATGGTCTTCTCTACCGGCATCATCATTACCGCTTACTCACCATTGTTCTTGATGGGTGGAGTTGAGGGCATCATCTTCCGTCCCATGGCCTTCACGATGGGCTTTGCGCTGCTGGCCTCCATCATCTTGAGCTTGACCTTTGTGCCGGCGATGATCTCCTACATCTTTAAAGAGGGTGAAGAGCATCGTCCACCCCAGTTTGTGGAAAAAATGCTGGCGATCTACAAACCACTATTGCGTCACTTGGTGGATCGTCCTAAACAGGTTTTGATGGGCGCAGTCGGTTTGCTGTTATTCACCATCATTAGCGCCACTCAATTGGGTACCGAGTTCTTGCCTACTTTAGAAGAGAACAATCTCTGGGTTCGTGTTACCTTGCCTAATACAGTTGATTTGAAGTACTCCGTTGAGTTAGCCAATCAAATTCGTGAAGAGTTTAAGAATCAACCTGAAACTAAATACGTTTCGGTTCAGATTGGACGACCAGATGACGGTACTGATCCTACTGGCGTATTTAACCAAGAGTATGGCATTTACTTCAAGGCTCCTGAAGATATGCCTGCTGGAGCTGGGAAGAAACAGCTCGTTAAACGACTAGAAAAATACCTCGATACCTTTCCGGGCGTCGACTATACCTTCTCTCAATATATTCAAGATAACGTCAATGAGGCGCTCTCGGGTGTTAAAGGGGAGAATTCGGTCAAGATATTCGGTCCAGATCTTGAGGTCCTGGATTTACAAGCGCGTGATGTCATTAAGCAGTTGCGTAAGGTTCATGGCATTGTGGACGAAGGCATCTTTAATGAACTGGGTCAACCAACCCTGAACGTCCAGATTGATCGTGTGAAGTGTGCTCGCTTCGGTATTAATGTGAGCGATATTCAAAACCTGGTTGCGTATTCCATTGGTGGCGCACCGATTACCAACGTGCTTGAAAATGAGAAGACCTTTGGTTTGGCAGTGCGCTTGAATGCGGATAGTCGCAATACTGTTGAATCGATTCGTTCGCTCTTAATTGATACGGCTGATGGTGGTCGGGTGCCTTTAACCATGGTTGCTGATGTCGATGTCTCTGATGGGCCTTTCTATATCTATCGTGAAACCGGCCGTCGTTACATTGCGATTAAATTTAGCGTCCGTGGCCGCGATTTGGGTAGTGCAGTTCAGGATGCGCAAGAACTGGTTAAAGAAAACGTTAATCTCCCTAATGGTTACACCATTAATTGGGACGGACAATTTAATCAGATGAAAATCGCTCAGAAGAAATTGATGCTGATCGTGCCATTAACCTTATTGGCGATTGCTTTGTTGCTGTACACAGCCTTTGGTAACTTCCGCGACGCATTGGTAGTTCTGCTCAACGTTCCATTTGCAGCAATTGGCGGTATTTTGATTCTCTTGATCACAGGCGAGACCTTCAGTATCTCAGCGGGTATTGGATTCTTATCGCTCTTCGGAATTGCGATTCAGGACGGTGTGATTCTGATTTCTTATATCAATAAGCTATCTCGCTCAGATCATCACAACATCAAAGACACGATCGTGGAGGGGGCCTCTCTTAGGATGCGTCCGGTATTGATGACGGCTTTGTTGGCTGGTTTAGGTCTTCTGCCGGCAGCGATTTCCCATGCGATTGGTTCTGAGGCTCAGCGCCCATTGGCTCTGGTGATCGTAGGCGGTATGGTGACGACCACCTTGCTGACTTTGCTCGTACTTCCAGTGCTATATGCCTGGATTCGTACCCGCGAGCTCAAGCCCCGCAGAGCCTGATCCCTGCATGGCCGATTTACTGAGAACCCAGCTAAATAGTTGGATAATTGCCCCATGCATATTCTGATCTCCAATGATGATGGCTATTTGGCCCCAGGCCTTTTAGCCCTGGTAAAAGCTATCCGCCCCTTGGGCAAAATAACTGTGATCGCTCCTGAGCAAAACCATAGCGGGGCCTCGAATTCTTTAACACTATCAAGACCACTCTCGATTCATCGAGTCGCTGGTGGTGAACGCGATGGATTTATTTTCATCAACGGTACGCCGACGGATTGTGTGCACGTTGCCATGACTGGTTTCTTAGAAGAAAAGCCCGACCTTGTGGTTTCCGGAATTAATCAAGGCGAGAACATGGGTGAAGACGTCTTGTATTCGGGAACAGTTGCTGCTGCTGTTGAAGGTGTGATGTTTGGCGTGCCGGGTATTGCGTTTTCTCAAATTGATCGGGGCTGGGCTCGGATTGATGATGCTGCCAAAGCAGCGCATGACATTGTGGCGCAAATGATTGCTAAGCCATTGAGCAAAGAAGAGGGCAATGCCACTTTGCTCAATGTCAATATTCCGAATCGCCCTTATGCCGATCTCAATCGATGGCGCGTGACCCGCTTGGGTAATCGCCACCACTCACAACCCGTGGTAGTGCAGCAAAACCCCCGTAATGAACCGATCTATTGGATTGGCGCCGCAGGTGATGCCAAAGATAGCTCGAGTGGAACCGACTTTCATGCGATTGATGATGGCTGCATTTCAATTACGCCGATGCAGCTCGACTTGACCCATCACGCCAGATTGGCAGCGATGCGGGCGAATGGCTGGGATCGCGGTTGAAATCAGCAGCTGAACGATTTGCTGGGCATCGCCAAGCCTTAGCAGCTAAGGTCCATGCTGCTGGCGTAAAGCACGGCAAGACTTTAGAGGCAATCGCCACTGTACCGCGTCATGCTTTTATGGATGCCGGTTTGCATGCACAAGCATACGAAGATTCAGCATTACCGATTGGTCATCAACAAACGATTTCTAAGCCATCGGTTGTAGCCCGCATGATCGAGATTTTGCATAAGCCTAAACATCAGCTTGGCAAGGTACTCGAGATTGGCACTGGCTGTGGTTATCAAGCGGCAGTCTTAAGTCTGCTTGCGCAAGAGGTGTATTCAATTGAACGGATTCGGCCCTTGCACGATATGGCCCGAGAAAAACTGCGCCCCTTTCGGATTAAAAATCTTCGACTGATTTATGGCGATGGCATATTGGGCCTGCCTCAAGCTGCCCCCTTTGACGCCATTATTCTGGCCGCTGCTGGCCTGGGTATCCCAGATGCCTTACTGGACCAACTCGCTATAGGAGGGCGCTTGGTTGCCCCCGTGGCCAAGAATGAGAAAGAGCAGCAATTGGTAATGGTTGAGCGGATGAGCTCCCACCGCTACCAAAGGACTGTGCTGGACGAGGTCTTTTTTGTCCCCTTACAATCAGGGGTAGTATGAAAATATTCCTTTTAAGACCTTCTTTCATGTCCAAATCGGTTCTAACTCTTTTACTCGCATCCGCCATGATCTTCATGGTGGGCTGTTCTGTTCCACGCACTAAACCAGCCACTGTTGTCGACCGCTCTGGTGGTGCTAGTGAGCCAGCGCCCCCTGGTTATTACCGAGTAAAGAAGGGTGATACTTTATTGCGCATCGCTTTGGATCATGGCCAGTCTTACAAAGACCTCGTGCAGTGGAATAACTTATCGAATCCCAATCAAATTGAAGTAGGTGATCTGATTATGATCAAAGCACCTGCTGGCTCCAAAGCGGCTGCCAAGCCGGTTGATAAAAAACCTCAAGTCGATTCCAGTAAAGCTGATACCAGCAAAACCGATACTAAGGCTGATGACAGCAAACCCGAGATGGTTGCAGAGCCTGGCATACGTCTATCTTGGCCAGCTAAAGGCAAAGTTACACAAGAATTTAGTGAGAGTAATAAGGGCATCAATATCGCAGGCAAACTGGGTGAACCTGTGACGGCTGCTGCCGATGGCAAAGTGGTATACGCTGGCAATAGTCTGCGGGGCTATGGAAACTTAGTGATTGTCAAACACGACAACACCTACTTGACTGCCTATGCTTACAACAAAAACCTGTTGGTTAAAGAAGGTGATGCAGTCAAAAAAGGGCAAAAGATTGCAGAGATGGGCGATACCGATACCAATGCGGTGCAGTTGCACTTTGAGCTGCGCGTCAATGGCAAGCCAGTCAATCCCATCCCTTATCTGCAATAAGTCTTGCTGATTAATGGCAACGGTTCTCGTCTTTGATATTGAAACCATTCCGGATGTAGCGGGATTGCGTCGTCTAGATGAGCTCCCAGCTTCACTATCCGATACTGAAGTTGCAGAAAAAGCCATGGCTGATCGTCTGGCTAAAACCGGCAGTGAATTTCTGCCCCTTTACTTACAAAAAATCATTGCCATCTCATGCGTCATTCGGCGTACCACTAAAGAAGGCTTACCGCAAATTAAGGTCGGTAGCCTAGGTACTCCACAAGATGATGAGAAAGTATTGGTGCAAGCTTTCTTTGATCTGATTGAGAAGTACACGCCACAACTGGTTTCTTGGAATGGCAGTGGCTTTGATTTGCCTGTTTTACATTACCGCGCACTGGCCAATCATATTCAAGCACCACGCTATTGGGAGATGGGTGAGAGCCAAGAGAACGATAGCCGTGACTTTAAGTGGAATAACTACATCAGTCGTTATCACATGCGCCATCTTGACATGATGGATCTATTGGCTAAATTTAATGGCAGAGCCAACGCACCTCTAGATGGACTAGCCAAGTTGTGTGGCTTTCCTGGCAAGATGGGTATGGATGGCAGTCAAGTTTGGCCTGCGTATCAAGACGGCAAGATTGATGAGATTCGTGCCTATTGCGAAACCGATGTGGTCAACACCTATCTCATGTATTGCCGCTTTCAGCTGATGCGTGGCGGTTTCTCATTAGCCGAGTATCAAGAAGAGATTGCTTTTGTGAAAGCCTATCTCGAAACTCAGTCTAAAGAGCCTAATGGTTCTCAATGGCAAGAATATCTCCAAGGTTTTACAGGAGATGCCTGATCCAGTTTGGGTCGAGTCACTCGATCTAGAAGCACAAGGCATTGCCCGCTTAGCGCCAACTGAGGAGCAGCTAGCCGAAGGGCAGAGTGGCAAAGTGCTCTTTATTCAAGGGGCGCTACCTACCGAGCGAGTGACCTACACCGTCACCCGAGAAAAAGCCCGCTTTAGTAAAGCTAAGGTCGATCAGATTCTCAAACCTGCTGTATTTAGAGCCCAGCCCAAGTGTGAAGCATTTGGTATCTGTGGCGGTTGCACCATGCAGCACCTCGACATTGCAGCCCAGATTGCGATGAAGCAAAGGGTGCTCGAAGACGATCTGAAGCACATTGCTAAGACGCAAGCGGAAGAAATCTTACGCCCCTTGGGTGGCCCCACTTGGGAGTATCGTCATCGCGCTAGATTAAGTGTGGTGAATCGCTCCATTAAAAAAGGCACTGTCTTGGTGGGCTTTCATGAAAATAAGAGTGGCTATGTCGCTGACATGACGGCCTGTGAGATTCTGCCTAAGCGGGTCTCCGATTTACTTGTCCCTCTACGCAAACTGGTGATGGCGCTATCGATCGTCGATGATGTGCCACAAATTGAGTTAGCAGTGGGGGAAGATGATGTAGTGGCCTTGGTCTTTCGTATTCTCAAACCGCTCACGAAGTCTGACGAGCAGATTCTGAAAACCTTTGCTGATGAAAACCAGGTTTGGATCTGGCTACAGCCCAAAGGTATTGAAACCGTCGCACCGTTTTATCCAGAAACCGGCCAGCTATGCTATCGACTGCCCGAGTTTGAGATTGAGATGCCCTTTAAACCTGCGGATTTCACACAAGTGAATCACTTGATGAATCGCGCACTAGTGAGTAAAGCCATTAAACTGCTCGAGCCACAACAGGATGAACGGATTTTGGATCTCTTCTGTGGCATTGGTAATTTCACCATGGCATTAGCTAGGAGAGCCAAGAAGGTGATGGGTATCGAAGGCCTTGCTAGCTTGACTGAAAGGGCTAAAGCCAATGCCTTACACAATGGCCTAGAGCATCAAGTCAGCTTCATGCAAAGCAATTTATTTGAAGTCACCCCTGAAACTATTCAATCTTGGGGCAAAGCGGATCGTTGGTTAATCGATCCACCTCGTGAAGGCGCAATGGAGATCTGCCAAGCATTGGCGAACATTCATGAGCAGCGGGGTGATGACACCAAACTCTTGCCCCAGCGCATCGTATATGTCTCTTGTAATCCCAAAACCTTAGCAAGAGATATCGACATGCTGTGTAATCAAGCTGGGTATACCCTCAAGAGCGCAGGCATCATTAATATGTTTCCCCATACATCTCATGTGGAATCTGTTGCTGTGTTTGATAAGAAATAAAAGCAAGAGAAAAGATAACCAAAAGGTAACAAAAAAGGCACCGCAAGGTGCCTTTCTGTTGAATCAATCAAGAGCCATCAAAAGCTTAGCGACGATCACCACCAAAGATACCCAGCAAAGCCAGCAAGTTGGTAAAGACGTTATAGACGTCGAGGTAGATCGCTAGGGTAGCCATGATGTAATTGGTCTCACCACCATTGATTACACGCTGCACATCTACCAAGATGAATGCAGAGAAGATGGCAATTGCAAGGACCATGACGGTCAACATCAAAGCAGGTAATTGCAACCAGATGTTTGCTAAGGAAGCAACGATCAAGAGCAATACGCCCACCATGAGCCATTTACCCATGCCAGCAAAATCACTCTTGCTAACGGTAGCGATAGTTGCCATCGTGGCAAAAATAGCGGCAGTGCCACCGAAGGCCAACATGATCAAGGCAGCACCATTGCTATAGCTATTGAGGGTAAAGCCAACCAGACGGGACAACATAATGCCCATGAAGAAGGTGAAGCCCAGTAGTAATAGAACGCCTACGCCAGTCTCTTTATTCTTCTCAATGGCCCAGAAGAAACCAAAGGCAATCGCCATAAAGACGATGAAACCCATAAAAGGGCTGCCAGAAAAGAGGTCGAGATTCATGGCAACGCCGAGCCATGCACCCACTACTGTAGGCAACATGGATAAAGCGAGAAGTGCATAGGTATTGCGCAGCACGCGGTTGCGAACTGCAGGGGTACTAATCGAGCTAGATTGCCCAAAGCCGTAAGAGTTCAGATCACTCATATTGACTCCTTCTTTGTAATAAAGACATAAGTTCATTAAGAACTACTGCAACTAAGTATAGACAAAGTAGGTGAATTTCAAGCCCTTGGATAGGAGTACCCCGCTAGCTAGTGAGGAATAAGCCCTGATATCCAGTAAATTCAAGGGCTTAGCCCTACTTGAGTAAGGGTAAATACCCCTTTGGGATGTATAATTCGGGGGTCGTTGAGGCTTCCCATTGCGTAAGACGGGATTTACGCCTTAACCCCAATTTATAAAATTAAAAATGGAGTTTTGCATGGCAATTGAGCGCACCCTTTCTATTATCAAACCAGATGCAGTAGCAAAAAACGTGATCGGTAAGATCTATGACCGTTTTGAGCAAGCCGGTTTGAAAATCATCGCATCCAAAATGGCGCACCTATCGCAATCTGAAGCTGAGCAGTTTTACTCAGTTCATAAAGAGCGTCCTTTCTTCAAAGATCTCGTGAGCTTCATGATTTCTGGTCCAGTGATGATTCAAGTATTGCAAGGTGAAGGCGCGATTGCGAAGAACCGCGACTTGATGGGTGCTACTGATCCTAAGAAGGCAGAGAAGGGTACGATTCGTGCTGACTTTGCAGATAGCATCGATGCCAATGCTGTTCACGGATCTGACGCTCCTGAAACTGCTGCTGTGGAAGTCGCTTTTTTCTTCCCTGGTATGCAAGTGTTCAATCGTTAATCCGATTGCATTATTGATATAAAGTTTTTGCATTGACCTCCCCGCGCGTAAATCTCTTGGATTTTGACGCCGACCAAATGGCGGCGTATGTCGCGGGGTTGAACGAGAAGCCCTTTCGGGCAAAACAGCTGATGCAATGGATACACCAACGCGGTATATCCGACATCAATGAGATGAGCGATCTGGCTAAGAGCTTCAGAGCTACTCTCCTCGATAAAGCCGAAGTCCTTTCACTCCCTGTTATTAAAGACGAGCATGCCCATGATGGCACCCGCAAGTGGCTGCTGGATGTAGGGGCAGGTAATGCGGTCGAATCCGTTTTCATTCCAGAAGATGATCGCGGTACCTTATGCATCTCTTCCCAAGCAGGCTGCGCAGTCAATTGCCGTTTCTGCTCCACTGGGCATCAAGGCTTTTCTCGTAATCTGACATCCGGCGAGATCATTGGCCAGCTCTGGTTTGCAGAGCATCTATTACGCAATGATCCCGAAGCGATTCGACGCATTGAGCTCTATCCAACCCCAGGCTATGAGCATACGGGTAGGGTGATCTCGAATGTGGTGATGATGGGTATGGGTGAGCCTTTACTCAACTACGACAACGTCGTGAGTGCGCTGCACCTGATGCTCGATGATCGGGCTTATGGTTTGTCGCGTCGTCGCGTCACCGTATCGACTTCTGGTGTAGTGCCCATGATTGATCGACTAGCTCAAGATTGTCCTGTTGCTTTGGCGGTCTCCTTGCACGCACCCAACGATGCCTTGCGCGATCAGCTGGTCCCGCTCAATCAAAAGTATCCCTTAAAAGAATTACTCGATGCTTGTGAGCGCTATCTGCCATTTGCTCCCAGAGACTTCTTAACCTTTGAGTACTGCATGCTTGATGGTGTAAACGATTCTGATATTCAGGCAAAAGAACTGGTGCGTTTGCTCAAAAACATCAAGTGCAAAGTGAATCTCATTCCATTTAACCCTTTCCCAGAATCAGGACTAAAGCGTTCTACTAACCAACGCATTCATGCGTTTGCCAATATCTTGCTTGAAGCCGGTATGGTTGCTACAGTGCGTAAGACCCGAGGTGATGATATTGCTGCAGCATGTGGTCAATTGGCTGGTGATGTAGTCGATCGCACACGAGTACGTGAACGTGCTGTGCACGATACTGAAATTGTTCCTTCTAACGAACACAAAATTGAATGGTTAGATCGTTTGGATTCTGAGTAATGAAGACCGATATCAATATGAATAATTCTAATTGCCTACCTCCACTTCCTCTTGGACCAAGCCCTAAGAGAGCAACTCGCCAAGCAACAGTAGCCTGGAAAACCAACATCATTACCGTCGGTGGTGATGCCCCAGTGCGTGTACAGTCAATGACCAACACCGATACAGCCGATGCACTCGGTACCGCGATTCAGGTCAAAGAGTTGGCGCGCGCAGGATCAGAAATGGTGCGCATTACTGTCAATACACCCGAAGCTGCAGCTGCGGTTCCCTACATTCGGGAGCAGTTAGACAAGATGGACGTCTTAGTGCCACTGATTGGTGACTTTCATTACAACGGGCATACTTTGTTAAAAGACTTTCCAGAGTGTGCAAAAGCCTTATCTAAATACCGCATTAATCCCGGAAATGTAGGCAAGGGCGCTAAGCGTGATCCGCAATTTGCGCAAATGATTGAAGCCGCTTGCCAATACGATAAGCCGATTCGGATTGGTGTGAACTGGGGTAGTCTCGATCAAGAGCTCTTGGCCAGCATTATGGATAGCAATGCCGCATTAGCTAATCCTAAGTCAGCACAAGAGGTGATGATTGAAGCCTTGATTCAGTCGGCACTGCAATCTGCTGAAAAAGCAGTTGAACTGGGTATGAATCCTAACCAAATTATGCTGTCTTGCAAAGTGAGCAATGTGCAAGATCTGGTTGCGGTATATCGTGATCTCTCTCGCCGTGCTGACTATCCTCTGCATCTGGGTTTAACCGAAGCGGGTATGGGTAGCAAAGGCATTGTGTCTTCCACTGCGGCAATGGCGATTCTGTTGCAAGAGGGTATTGGCGATACGATTCGCGTTTCTTTAACCCCTGATCCTGGGGCACCGCGTGAGAATGAAGTAATCGTCGCCCAAGAAATATTGCAAACCATGGGATTGCGTAATTTCACACCCATGGTCATTGCTTGTCCTGGCTGTGGCCGCACTACTAGTACGACTTTCCAAGAGCTGGCTGCAGATATTCAGTCGTATCTTCGTCAACAAATGCCGGTTTGGAAAAAGACCCATCCCGGAGTTGAGGATATGAATGTGGCAGTAATGGGCTGCATCGTGAATGGCCCAGGTGAGAGTAAGCACGCCAATATCGGTATTTCTTTGCCTGGTACTGGCGAAACCCCTGCGGCCCCCGTCTTTGTGGATGGCGTTAAGGTGAAGACCCTCAGAGGCGACAATATTGCCCAGGACTTTCAAGTCATCGTAGAAGAATACGTGGCGCAAAACTACGCTACCAAATAGAACTTGCAGAAAACATGACCGATTCAAAAAATAACAAGCTCACCAAGATCAATGCCGTGCGTGGCATGAACGATTTATTGCCAGCAGATGCTCAGGCTTGGCAACACCTCGATCACGTCTTGCAAGATCTCACCCGTGCTTATGGTTATGAGTATCTGCGCACCCCCATAGTGGAAATGACAGCAGTCTTTCAAAGGGGTGTTGGAGAAGCAACCGACATTGTTGAAAAAGAAATGTATTCTTTTGAGGATCGCCTCAATGGCGAGCAACTAACATTGCGTCCTGAAGGGACAGCCGCAATTGTGCGGGCTGTAATTGAGAACAATCTGATTTACGAAGGGCCTAAGCGGCTTTGGTATACCGGACCGATGTTTCGTCATGAGCGCCCACAGCGTGGTCGCTATCGTCAGTTCCATCAGTTCGGGATTGAAGCGCTGGGTTTTGCAGGACCCGATATCGATGCTGAAATCATTCTGATGGGGCAGCGCCTCTGGGATGAACTGGGTCTCAAAGGGGTGCGTCTGGAGATCAACTCCCTAGGTCAGGCAGAGGAGAGGGCGCAACATCGCGCTGCACTCGTCACTTACTTTGAGAAGCACCAAGATCAGTTAGATGAAGATTCACAGCGTCGTTTATTGACCAATCCTTTGCGGATCTTGGATTCTAAAAATCCAGAGATGCAAGCTTTAATCGAGGCCGCTCCTAAATTACTGGATTTTCTGGGTGAAGCCTCACTAAAACATTTTGCTGCCGTACAAGATCTTCTCAAAGCAAATAACATCCCTTGCAAAATCAATCCTCGCTTAGTACGTGGTTTGGATTACTACAACCTGACTGTATTTGAGTGGGTAACTGATGAGTTGGGTGCGCAGGGTACGATTGCGGGTGGTGGCCGTTACGATCCCCTGATTGAACGTATGGGCGGCAAAGCAGCGCCTGCTTGTGGTTGGGCGATGGGTATGGAGCGGGTCCTAGAGTTGATGAAAGTCTCAGGTTCATTGCCTGAATCTACCCCTCAATGTGATGTCTATATGTTGCATCAAGGTGGAGAAACCCTGAAGGCAGCATTGGTGATTGCAGAACGTTTGCGTAATGCAGGCATCGATACGATCTTGTTCTGTCCTCCCGATGGAGAATCGGCCAGCTTTAAATCCCAGATGAAGAAGGCAGATGCCAGCGGTGCAGCCTATGCTCTGATTATCGGGCCAGATGAGCTGGATAAAAATGAAGCGCAACTCAAAGATCTGCGTGGTAGTGGCGAGCAGCAAGCAGTAGCCCTAGATCAGGCAGTTGAGGCTGTGATTAATGCTTTGGTAGGCTCATCAGAATAGAATAGCTCTTGTACAGAGTATCTTTTCCATCGTTAATGAAATAAATAGTCCGGATTGTTATGCCTTTAGACCTAGAAGAACAAGAACAAGTTGACCAGCTCAAAGCATTCTGGGCCAAGTATCGCAACATTATTACCAGTGTACTGACCGCCGCCTTGGTAATTTACGCTGCATATAACGGATATCAATGGTGGCGCAATAATCAAGCTGTCGAAGCTTCAAAGCTTTACAACACCCTCGTTACTTCGATTGGTAAGGGCGATAAAGAGCAAACCCTGCGCGCAGCTGATGATTTAGAAAAACAATACTCCGGAACTACCTATGCCTCGATGGCGAGTTTGGTTGCAGCCAAGGTATCAGCAGATAGCGGTAATACCGATAAAGCAATTGACTATTTACGGTGGACTGCAGACCACTCTTCGAATGATGCGTATGAAGCACTCGGTAAGTTACGTTTAGTCACACAGCTCATTGAGCGCGGTACTGCTAAAGATTTTGCAGAAGCGGATGATATTTTGAAAGACAAGCCCGTTAAAGGCTTTGAAGCCCTTTGGTTGGAGCGTCGTGGCGATTGGTATTTGGCTCAGCAAAAAATAGCAGACGCTAAAAAATCCTATGAAGCTGCATGGAAGCAATTGGATCAAACGAAAGAATTTCCGGAAGAGGGGCGTCGCCTCTTGAAGGTGAAATTAGATGCTGTTGGAGGAGTCACTCAGTGAGTTCAATGATGAAAACTAGTATGAAGTTCCTCTCCAGTGCATTGATGCTTGCAATAGCTATCAGTTTAGTTGCCTGCTCTGGTAATAATCGGGTTCGTAAGCCCGCTGAATTAACCGAAGTTAAGAACCAATTTGAGCTCACTCCAGTATGGACTGCCAAGGTAAGCTCTTCAGATCCATTTAACTTTCACTTAGCTGTTGCAGGTGATGGTGTCTACGCTGCATCCCACAATGGTGATCTCACCAAGCTGGATGTGATGACCGGTAAAAAAGTCTGGTCAACCGATGTACCTGAAAAACTCTCTATCGGCCCTGGTTCTGATGGCAGCACGACAGTAGTGGTCAGCAGTAAAGGTACGGTTTACGCTTTTGATGACACTGGCAAACGTATTTGGGACGTCAATATTGGTAGCGAAGTACTCACCGAGCCAGTAGTTGCTGCTGGAGTGGTCGTCATTCGAGCTTTGGATAATCGCTTCATTGGACTGGATGCCAAGACAGGTGTCCGAAAGTGGATTTATCAACGTCAACAGTCCTCACTTTCATTGCGCGTCGGCTATGGGATGTTAGTCATTAACGATCAGGTAATCGTGACGGGCTTCGCCGGTGGACGTTTTGGCATGATTGCTTTAGCCAACGGTGGCCTGATTTGGGAAACCCCGATTTCCTTTCCGAAGGGATTCTCGGAGATTGAACGTTTAAATGATGTGACTGCCAAGCCCAGCATGGAGGGTGATGTGCTGTGTGCGGTTTCTTATCAAGGTCGCATTGGCTGTGGCCAAGCGCGTGGTGGTAACTTACTCTGGTTTAAAGATTATTCAAGCTTTACAGGTACTGCCCAAAGCCCCGATATGGTTTTCTCAGCCAATGAAAAATCAATCGTGACCGCCTTTGCCTCTAAAGATGGTAGCCAAATTTGGGAAAGCGCAAAGTTACAGAATCGTGATGTCGGCGAACCCCTAGCGATTGGCAGAGTTTTATTAATGGGCGATGCTCAAGGTTATCTCCACGCCTTTGATCAGAGTAATGGCGAGGTAGTTGCTCGGGTACGGCATGACAGTAATCCGATTACTGCAGCGCCGATTGCAGTGGGTGGCTTAATCTTGGTGACATCCCAGGGTGGAAAAATTGCGGCGTACAGTCCTAAATGAATCCAGTTATCACGATCGTCGGTCGCCCCAATGTTGGTAAGTCCACTCTATTTAACCGTTTAACCCGCTCGCGCGATGCACTGGTAGCGGATTTCTCTGGATTAACACGCGATCGTCACTACGGTAAGGGCCGTATCGGCGAGCGTGCATTTATCTGCGTCGATACCGGCGGCTTTGAGCCTGTCGCAAAGACCGGCATTGTGGCTGAGATGGCCAAGCAAACTAAGCAAGCCGTTGCTGAATCCGATATTGTGATTTTCTTGGTCGATGGTCGCTTAGGTATGGCGCCACAGGATCGGGTGATAGCAGATTTCTTGCGCAAGACAGGTCGTCCCATCATTTTGGCGGTCAATAAAACCGAAGGCATGCAAGCTGGTGTTGTCACCGCTGATTTTCATGAGTTAGGATTGGGCGAGCCTTTTCCAATCTCTTCAGCACACGGTGATGGTGTACGCGGCCTGATTGATGATGCACTAGACTCACTCGGTATTGCTGAGCCTGAGCCAGAAGAAGAGGGTGATGCTGCTAATCGTCCAGTCAAGATTGCGGTAGTCGGTCGTCCTAATGTGGGTAAATCGACTCTGATAAATAAACTGATTGGTGAAGAGCGGGTCATTGCATTTGATATGCCGGGTACCACCCGCGATGCAATTGAAGTGCCATTTGAGCGCAATGGCAAACCCTTCATCTTGGTTGACACAGCCGGCCTGCGTCGTCGTGGCAAAGTATTTGAAGCGATTGAAAAGTTCTCAGTAGTAAAAACCTTGCAAGCCATTGCTGATTGCAATGTCGTGATTTTGATGCTCGACGCCCAGCAAGATATTTCTGAGCAAGATGCTCATATCGCTGGCTTTATTGTGGAAGCAGGCAGAGCCTTGGTAGTAGCGGTCAATAAATGGGATGGGATTGATAGCTATGTCAAAGAACGTGCCCGTTTGGAGATTGCCCAAAAACTGCGTTTCTTAGACTTTGCAAACGTCCATCCTATTTCTGCCAAAAAAGGTACGGGTCTCAAAGAGCTGTTTAAGGATGTTGATGCTGCTTATGCAGCGGCAATGGCCAAATTACCAACCCCGCGTTTGACACGCATTTTGCAAGAGGCGGTTGAGCACCAACAGCCGAAGCGGGTAGGTATGGGTCGCCCTAAATTACGTTATGCACACCAAGGGGGCATGAATCCTCCGATTGTGGTGATTCATGGGACTTCTTTGAGTGGCGTGACCGATAGCTATAAGCGTTATCTCGAGGGCCGCTTCAGAGACGTCTTTAAATTACGGGGCACGCCGCTCCGAATTCAGATGAATACCGCCAAAAACCCCTATGTTGATGCCGAAAAAGGTAAAAAAGGCAAAAAACGGTGATGCAAAAAATACCCAGATAGGCGTAAGATAGATAGTCCTGCAGCAGGAAAACAGCAGGAAAAGTAGTCAATAAAAAAGCAAGACTCCCAAACTATAAGCACACTAATAATCAGTAAGGAGCAGTATGAGCACTAAACCTATTCAGTTGTTACAAGATCCCTTCTTAAATACCTTGCGTAAAGAGCATGTGCCTGTCTCGATATATCTCGTGAACGGTATCAAACTCCAGGGCAATATCGAATCGTTTGATCAGTATGTTGTGCTTCTGCGCAATACCGTGACCCAGATGGTTTACAAACATGCCATCTCAACTATTGTTCCCGCTCGTGCAGTGGAATTTCGTTTAGAAGAAGGTGGCTCTGTATAACACTGGAGTCGATGCGGCACGCGCTGTTCTGGTTGGAGTAGATACCGGACGCGAAGATTTTGCAGACAGCATGGCCGAGCTCAGTCTCTTGGCTGATAGTGCAGGATCTATTCCAGCAGCGAGCGTAGTCGCCCGCAAAGGCAAAACAGATCCGGCTTTATTTATTGGCTCAGGTAAGGCGAATGAGCTCAAGCGAGTGATGGAAGAGCATGATGCTGAACTTGCGATCTTCAATCATCCTTTGTCACCCACCCAGCAGCGTAATCTTGAGCGACATTTAGGTCGCCATGTGATGGATCGCACGGGTCTAATTCTGGACATCTTTAGTCAACGCGCTCAAAGCCATATTGGTAAGACTCAAGTGGAGTTAGCGCAAGTGCGTTATCGCATGTCACGCCTCGTGCGCGCATGGAGTCACTTAGAGCGCCAGCGGGGTGGTATTGGTGTGCGCGGCGGTCCTGGTGAGACGCAGATGGAGCTGGATCGCCGGATGCTGGCGACCAAAGCCAAGCGCCTAGAGAATGAACTCGAAAAACTTCAGCGTCAGCAAAGAACCCAAAGACGAGCTCGTAATCGTCAAGCAGTCTTTTCAGTCTCATTGGTGGGGTATACCAATGCGGGTAAGTCGACCCTCTTTAATGCATTAACTAAAGCTGCTACCTATGCTGCTGACCAGCTCTTTGCAACCTTGGATACGACCTCGCGTCGAGTTCATCTTGATGGGGTTGGCTCGATCGTTGTTTCAGATACCGTTGGATTTATCCGTGAACTTCCGCACCAGTTGGTGGAGGCCTTTCGGGCCACTTTGGACGAGACCATTCATGCGGATCTCATCCTGCATGTAATTGATGCCTGCAGCCCGGTCATGAAAGAGCAAATCGCTGAAGTTGAGGCTGTTTTGGCTGAAATCGGGGCCGATGAGATCCCCCGGATTGAGATCATGAACAAAATCGATTTAATGCCCCAAACCTTCACCAAAGGCCCTGTTTTAGTCAGGGACGGGCAGGGCATCCCAAAGCAGATTTTCCTGTCCGCCCAGTCAGGCTTGGGCCTCGATTTATTGAGATCCGCCCTGGCAGAGTGCTCAGAAATGACTGATAAAATGAGGGCTGAACAGAACCGTGCCAAGCAGCAGATGGCCTCGGACGAGTTTTTAGCCCCTTTGCCAGAACGACCAGAAACTGCTGAATTTAATCCTATTCCGAGCATTATTTATTCACCGAATGACGCGTAAATTTCTTAACCTCTTTGCAGTAAATGATTCTGGTGAAAGCCAAGGATCAAAAGAAGCTAAAGATGAGCAGGGGAATGAACAAGCTTTGAAAAGCAATTTGCCACCCAGTTCGCCCGATCGACAACCTGAAAAACCCGATGGCCCACCAGACTTAGACGAGTTGTGGCGTGATTTTAATAATCGCCTCAGCAGCTATTTTGGGGCCAAAGACAATGCCAATCCACTCAGTCGTTACGCTGGTTATGTAGTGGTTATCTTGGCATTTGTCATGCTGTGGCTTGGTAGTGGCTTCTACATTGTTCCAGAAGGCCGAACTGGCGTTATCAAAACCTTTGGTAAGGATGCTTCTCCAGCAAGCGAAGGATTTCATTGGCATCAGCCTTGGCCGATACAGAGCGTAGAGCTCGATCCTTTGCCTGCAAGTGCTAGTGTTGCTAAGCCTGTTGAGCCAGTGGCGACTGCGCCTGCTCAAAGCGCGAGTGCGCCCAAGACAGTAGCGCCTAATGGCGCTCCAACCGCTCGCCCTGAAGTGAAACGGGATCTCTTGAGAAGTCGAGATCGAGAGTCTCGATAAGTGATCAATACGAAAACAGTGAAAGAATAGAGTCCAAAACTATGAATCGTTGGTTACTTCCGGAAGATATTGCAGATGTTTTGCCAGCTGAGGCTCGCAAGGTTGAGTCTTTGCGCCGAAATATTTTGGATCTTTATCAATCCTATGGTTATGAATTGGTTGCGCCCCCGATTCTAGAGTTCCTGGATTCTTTATTGACTGGCACTGGCTCTGATCTCAACCTTCAAACTTTCAAACTGGTTGATCAGTTATCTGGCCGCACCTTAGGCTTACGTGCTGACATTACGCCCCAAGTCGCTCGTATCGATGCTCACTTGCTTAACCGTGAAGGCGTAACCCGTCTTTGCTATGCAGGCTCGGTTGCACATGCGCGTACCCCAGTGGGAAGTACTGCAAGAGAAGAGTTGCAATTGGGTGCTGAGATTTATGGCTGCGCAACCTGGCAAGCGGATCTAGAGGCGATTACCTTATTGCTCAAGACCTTGAGCTTGGCGGGCTTGGATAAGGTCTATTTAGATCTTTCACACGCTGGCATTCTGAATGGCATTCTTGCTAAAGAGAATCTTCCCAGCGCTGAGATGGAAACTTTGTATGGATTACTTCAGAGTAAAGACCGTCCACGCTTAAGTGTTTGGGCTAAATCATTGCCAGAGCAAACTGCCAAAGCACTTCTGGCTTTAACTGAACTCAATGGACCTTGTGCGGAAGTTCTGAGTAAGGCAAAGACGGCCTTGCCCCAAACTTCCGAGGTCAAAGAGGCACTTGCGCAGTTAGCTCACCTGATCGAGTCAGCAAGTGATCTATCGAAAGGCCTTGAACTCAGCATTGATCTTGCAGATTTGCGTGGCTACCAATATCACAGCGGGGTAATGTTTGCTGCCTACATTGCTAAACTTCCTCAGCCTATTGCTAGAGGTGGACGCTATGACCAAGTTGGTAAAGCCTTTGGCCGTGCACGCCCAGCAACTGGTTTCTCACTTGATTTATTAACGCTGGCAAGTCTGTCTCCCAATCAAAAGCCGAAGAAGGCGATTCTCGCTCCTTGGGATAATGATGCTCAGCTCAAGCAAACGATTGATAGCTTGCGGCAAGCTGGTGAAGTTGTCATTCAGCTCAATGCTGGAGAGCCAATGCAGTCTGCTGAGTATGACTGTGACCGCGAGTTAGTTAAACAAGGCGGCAAGTGGATTGTGAATCAAAAGTAAGCTGCGTAAAAGTAAACCCCGTAAAAGTAAATTTTATTAATCTCGATTTGGAATGGTTATGTCTGTAAAGCAAGAAGCACATGGTCGTAATGTCGTTGTCATTGGTACACAGTGGGGTGACGAAGGTAAAGGCAAGGTTGTTGATTGGCTGACCGATCATGCACAAGCAGTGGTGCGCTTTCAGGGAGGGCATAACGCAGGCCATACCCTCATCATTGGCGATAAGAAAACCATTCTCCGTCTGATTCCCTCCGGAATCATGCACAAAGATGTGATTTGCTACATTGGTAACGGTGTAGTGCTCTCACCAGAGGCTTTATTTAAAGAGATTGGTGAGCTAGAAGCTGCTGGTCTCGATGTGCAATCCCGTTTGAAGATTTCTGAAGCGGCTACTTTGATCCTGCCATATCACGTTGCGATTGACCAAGCACGTGAGAAAAAACGCGGTGAGGCCAAAATTGGAACAACTGGGCGCGGTATTGGTCCAGCTTATGAAGATAAAGTAGCCCGCCGCGCTTTACGTGTTCAAGATTTGTTCTACCCAGAAAAATTTGCTGAGCAATTGCGCGAGAACCTCGAGTTCCATAACTTCATGCTGACAAACTACTACGGTGCAGAGCCAGTAGATTTTCAGAAGACTTTAGATGAAGCAATGTCTTATGCTAAGCGCATTGCACCAATGGTCGTCGATGTCTCCAGCGCTCTGTATGCTGCTGAACAAGCCGGTAAGAACTTGTTGTTCGAAGGTGCACAGGGAACTTTGCTCGATATCGATCACGGTACCTATCCTTATGTCACCTCAAGCAACTGTGTAGCGGGTAATGCCGCAGCAGGATCTGGCGTTGGTCCAGAGTCTTTGCACTATATCTTGGGTATCACTAAGGCTTATTGCACCCGGGTTGGTGCAGGCCCATTCCCAAGCGAGTTGTATGACCATGACAATCCTGCCAAACAAGATCCGATCGGTATTCGCTTGGCTGAAGTTGGTAAAGAGTTTGGCTCTATTACTGGTCGTCCACGGCGCACTGGTTGGTTAGACGCTGCTGCACTAAAGCGTTCAATCCAAATCAATGGCCTAACCGGTTTATGCATTACCAAATTAGACGTCCTGGATGGCTTAGAGACGATTCGCTTATGCGTTGGCTATACCCTAGACGGCAAGAAGCTTGATGTGCTCCCACGCGGCGCTGAATCGGTTGCGCGTTGCCAGCCTATTTATGAAGATTTCCCGGGCTGGAAGGGCAGCACCTTTGGTATTCGGGAATGGAAAAACTTACCTACTGAGGCTCAAACTTTCTTGCGCCGGATTGAAGCAGTTGCTGGCAAACCCATTGCGATGGTCTCCACTGGACCAGAGCGCGATGAAACTATTTTGCTCCAGCATCCATTCCAAGATTAATCAAAAATCCCAAAACCCTTTCTTATTTTTAACTTTTCCATTTATTTAGATACATAGGTTTGAATATGACAGCACGTACTACCTGCAACAGCTTACAAGTTGCTACCCCCTTATATCGTTTCATTGAAGACAAAGTGTTGCCTGGAACTGGCATCAAGAGTGCTGATTTCTGGAAAGGTTTTGACGAAATCGTAAAAGATCTCACTCCTAAAAACGAAGCCTTACTAGCTAAGCGCGATCGCTTGCAGCTTGATTTAGACAAATGGCATAAAGCGAATCCTGGCCCCATCAAAGATATGCCAGCCTATCGTAAGTATTTGCACGATATTGGTTACATCGAGGATGTCCCTGCCAAAGTTTTAGCGACGACGCAAAACGTAGATGATGAACTAGCCTTACAAGCTGGCCCACAACTGGTTGTTCCAGTATTAAATGCACGCTATGCTTTAAATGCTGCTAATGCCCGCTGGGGTTCTTTATATGACGCTCTGTACGGTACGGACGTGATCTCCGAAGAAGATGGCGCAACCAAGGCTGGTGCTTACAACCCTATTCGTGGTGCAAAAGTTGTTGCCTATGCTCGTCAGTTTTTGGATCAAGCGGCTCCATTGTCGAAGGCTTCTTATAGTGATGTTGTTGCGTATACGGTTGTCGACAATAAATTATCAGTCAAGCTAAAAGATGGAAGTACTACTGGTTTAGTTGATGAGAAGCAGTTCATTGGCTATCAGGGCGAGACCTCCTCACCATCCTCAGTTTTATTGCGCAATCATGGTATTCATATTGATATCCAAATAGATAAGACTAAAACGATTGGCGCTGCTGATTTAGCTGGTGTTAATGACGTAGTGCTTGAGGCTGCTCTTTCAACGATTCTGGATTTAGAGGATTCGGTAGCGGTTGTCGATGCTGATGACAAAGTTCTCGCCTACGAAAACTGGTTAGGCATCCTGAAGGGCACCCTGGTTGAAGAGGTAAGTAAGGGTGGCAAGACCTTTACTCGTACCCTCAACCCAGACCGTCAATATAAAGCGGGTATAGGTGCCACCAATGCCAAGGATGGCATCGTGACTTTGCATGGTCGCTCGCTTTTGTTCCTGCGTAACGTTGGCCATTTGATGACCAATCCCGCGATTTTGACTGCAGATGGTAAAGAGATCTACGAAGGTATCTTGGATGCAGTAGTAACAGTTTTGATCGCCTTATACGATATCAAGCGTCCTGCTTCACAAAAGATTGGTAATACCCGTAAGGGCTCGGTCTATATTGTTAAGCCAAAAATGCACAGTGCAGAAGAAGTGGCATTTGCTGGTGAGCTCTTTGGTCGTGTCGAGAAATTACTGGGCTTACCCGAGAACACGGTCAAATTAGGCATCATGGACGAAGAGCGTCGCATGAGCGTCAATATTAAGGCCGCTATTGCTGCGGCTGGTGCTCGGGTTGCGTTCATTAATACTGGTTTCTTAGATCGTACTGGTGATGAAATCCATACCGGAATGTATGGCGGTGCTATGGTTCGCAAAGGTAGGATGAAGATTGCTAAATGGTTTGGAGCTTACGAGCGTCGCAACGTATTAGCAGGTCTAGATTGTGGTCTACGTGGTCGTGCACAGATTGGTAAGGGTATGTGGCCTGCACCAGATTTGATGAAGGAGATGGTGGAGCAAAAAGGTGCGCATCCTTTAGCTGGAGCAAATACTGCTTGGGTACCATCCCCAACTGCCGCTACATTGCATGCAATGCATTACCACCAAGTCGATGTTGCCAAGATCCAAGAGGATATGGAGAAGCAAGATACTGCAGCTGAGTATGAGGCTTTAACCGATGACCTCTTGACTGTGCCAATTGCGCTATATCCTGATTGGACTAAAGAGGAAATTCGCGAATCGCTCAATAATAATTGCCAGGGTATTTTGGGATATGTTGTTCGATGGATTGACCAAGGTGTTGGTTGTTCAAAGGTACCTGATATCTATAACGTAGGTTTAATGGAAGATCGCGCCACATTGCGTATTTCTAGTCAGCATATTGCAAACTGGTTACTACACAAATATGTAAGTAAAGCGGAAGTAGAGGAGGCTATGCAAAGAATGGCTGCTATTGTTGATTCGCAGAATGCAGGCGATCCTTTATACAAGCCCATGATGCCAAATTACAAAGACTCTTATGCGTTTAAAGCAGCTTGTGATCTGATCTTCAAAGGTCTCGAGCAACCTAATGGCTATACCGAACCTTTACTACATGCCTGGCGCTTAGAAGTTAAAAAAGCTGCGGCTAAAAAAGGGCAAGCTTAATTTAGGTGTTCGCTTTCCTTACTCAGCTATTGAGATCGCATTCCACTCCCTTTGAGTGGAATGATGGCGGCAGGCAAGCTGCTGGATTTCAGGGAGGAGCAGGAGACTGTGTGCTTAGGGCGATCGCTATAGCAGCCAGCAAGCCTTACATCGTCGTGTATGAGGATCTGCGTGAGGCTAACGCGTCTTATGCAGCCAATAAAAAGAATCGATTAGCTCGCAGTCTTCATGTCAGAGGCGCATCACCACGTAATGGTAATCATCGCGATGTCTTTCATGATTACATTCTGGAGCAGGGCTTTACTTGGGTGCCCACTATGCAAGTTGGAAAAGGTTGCCAGGTGCACTTGAGGGCTGATGAGTTACCTGCAGGTAGGCTGATTGTGAGATTATCAAAGCACCTAACGGCAATGATTGATGGTGTGATTCAGGATACCCATGATCCATCCAGGGGTGGCACGCGCTGTGTTTACGGCTACTACCTCAAACAATAAACACTACAGAATAAAGAATTTCTTGCCTTCGTATTTCTTACGCCAAGCCGCTTTATAGGTTTGCGTCATATCGATCATCGCGGAAGTGGTCCAGGCCAAGCAAAAGAAACCTGATAGAGCGATATAAAACGCAAGACTCTTTCTGCCATAGGGCAAGACATCCTCAACAAATCCAATGGTGGTGTAGCAACTGCCAGCAAATAAAACTGCTTTGACTAAATTAGGCAGAAATCCCAAGACAGCTAGATACACCCCCCAGACATAAATTTCAAACACATGTACTAGGGCAATCCGGATAAAAGAAAAATAAAACTGGACAAAGACCCAGTTATATTTTTTATCTTCTATATGCTCAATAGAATATTGATCAAAACGCATCAATAAGCGATTTACAACGGTGCCATGAATCATCAGAGTGCCAATCACGCCCAGAACCCCAATCAATAGGTCGGTGAATATATAGCCTGGCGAGAAGTCGCTAATATCAATAGGAAGATTGAAAAAAGGCATTTTTTGTCTGTCTCAGTAAATGAATGGTTTACAGCATTTTTAGCGCTAAAGCCTGATAATAGGGTATTCCATTAGTAGAGTAGCTTATTGTGACCAATCATCCTCATCCCGGCGTTGCTAATAATAAAGAACGTTTCTTTCTTCTTGCCCTAGCTGGAATCCAGTTCACCCATATTCTGGATTTTATGATCATGATGCCCCTGGGCCCGATTTTCATCAAAGTCCTCAATATTAATACCCACCAATTTGGCCTATTGCTCTCTTCGTATACTTTTGCTGCAGCTGCCTCCGGAATCTTTGCCACTTACTACATCGATCGTTTTGAGCGTCGTCAGTTATTACTGAGTCTGTATGCTTGCTTTATTGCGGCCACCTTAATTTGTGGGCTTGCCCCCAACTACGTCATCCTATTTATTGCGCGCGCATTTGCGGGTGCCTTCGGTGGCATTTTGGGTTCCTTGGTTCAAACCATCATTGCCGACACGATTCCATTTGAGCGCAGGGGGAAAGCCCTGGGTACAGTGATGGCAGCGTTTTCGGTATCCACGGTTGCAGGAGTACCGCTGAGCTTGTTCTTGGCAAACCATATTCCTTCCCTGGGATGGCGTGCACCATTCTTTTTTATTGCCATTGTTTCCTGTGTGATTCTGTATCTGGCCTATCGCAACATTCCCAAGATCATGGGGCACCTGTCGCACGTGCATGAGGGTAGTCGCTTCCAACAGATCTATCAAATTGCCTTTGCTCCAAGGCATCTCAAGGCCTTTGGTTTCATGTTCTTAATCATGATGACGGGCTTTACTGTAATTCCATATATTGCGCTGTATCTCACTAGTAATGTGGGGATCGCCAATGACTATATTTCTCTGGTGTACTTATGCGGTGGAGTAGCCACACTCATTACCTCGCGTTACATTGGTTATCTGGCTGACAAGCACGGCAAGGTATCTGTATTTAAAGTCTTAGCGATTGTGAGCTTGGTGCCGGTATTAGTGACCACCAATCTACCGCCGGTTCCTTTATGGTTGGTGCTAATTAATTCCACTGCATTCTTTATATTGATTTCGGGTCGGATGATTCCGGCGATGGCGATTATTAGTCAAGTGGTGGATGCCAAGATTAGGGGGACCTTTATGAGTCTGATTGGGTCTGTCCAAATGTTTGCTTCAGGAGTCGCTTCAGTAGTAGCGGGAGCAATCGTGACCATTGGGGCTGATGGCAATATGCAACATTACAACCTAGTTGGCTTTGGGGCAGCAGCCTGTGGCTTGTTGACTTTCTTTATGGGCGGTCGGATTCATTCGGATCAAAAGGCAACTCCCGCAAGCCATTAAGATAGAGCTTTCATAGAAGAGTGAAGTCATGATTGAATATTCAAGACCCGATGGTCAAATCGTTAAGGCATACCTGGCTGAGCCTATAGATGCCAAGCATGCACCCGCTGTGGTGGTGATTCAGGAGTGGTGGGGCCTTAATAATCAAATTAAAGGTGTTGCCGATCAGCTCGCTAAAGCAGGCTACCGAGCCTTAGTTCCGGATCTGTATCGTGGACAACTAGCGCTAGAGGCTAATGAGGCAGAGCATCTCATGCAAGGGCTTAATTTTGGAGATGCAGCAGGGCAGGATATTCGTGGGGCGGTGCAATACCTTAAAAAAACGGGCAGTCCTAAAGTGGCTGTTACTGGATTTTGTATGGGCGGCGCACTGACCGTCTTGTCAGCTTGCAATGTGCCTGAACTCGATGCTACGGTAGTTTGGTACGGCTATCCACCTTTAGAGTTTGTAAACCCTAAGGCCATTACAAAGCCGATGCTTGCGCACTGGGCTCTGCACGATGATGCTTTTGCTATTAGCGGAGTAGATCAACTTGAAAATATGCTCAATGATGCAGGATCACCCATTGAGTTTTATCGCTACGATGCCAAACATGCATTTGCTAATGAAGAGGCGGACGCTCGTAACTTACCCTATCTGAAATATCACGGCGAGGCCGCTACGCTCGCATGGGAAAGAACCATGTCTTTTCTGAAGACTCAATTCAGTGCGTAAAGCGAAAATACTGTATGCATCTCTATTCAGAAAACCTCGCAATTGAAATTGCGGACTATTACCGTAACCTGAGCTTGGGGCATGGCGTTATTCCTAAAGTATTTACTTTGGTTAATGCAGAGGGCGATCAATATTTATTCTTTATTGATGATTTGCGGATGGAGAAGCAAGCAGAGACTCAGTTCTTAGCCTATATCGTTCAGGCGCATGATGCTGTCTCATATGCTAGAGGTACATTGATTATTCTGGGTACAAAACAAGAGCTCATTGAGTTTGCTGTGATCGATCGAGATAGTCTTGATGCGATCATCTGCTCGGCAGAGCTGACCCGAGACATGGATGAAAAGCCTATTGGCCTGACCGAGTTTGAAAAGACGCTAGTGCCCAAGGGCAGCATTGTATTTAATGGGCTTTTTGATCCTATCAATCTATCCGATCAGACTATCGAAGACTATGAGAGCCTCTGGGATGAGATGAAATCCAAAATCTTGCACCGCTCCATGGCGATTTAAGGACCTACACCTTGCTCTTGTATTATGGGCAAATACCACTCTAATTAACTGACTCAAAATACTACCCTATGAAATCTATTAATAAAATTCTGATCATCATTCTGATGAGCTTAGCAAGTCATTTCGCAATAGCACAATCGGGTGGCGGCACTGTTCTAGTGGTTGTCAACGGCGCCAAAATTACTTCTGGCCAACTCAATGATTGGGTCAATGTCGCTGTTTCAGAGGGTGCAAAAGATAGCCCAGAATTACGTCAGACCATCATGAATGATTTGATTCTGCGTGAGGCTGTTGCTCAAGACGCCAAGAAGACGGGTCTTCTCACTACCGGGAATAATGCTTTCAAAATCAAGTTGGCTGAACAAAATGCCGTGCTTGAGCTCTGGTTTGCCCAGTACTTCAAAGCGCATCCCTTGTCCGAGGCGGACGTTAAGGCTGAATATGAAAAACAAGTTGCTCTGAGCAAAGAGCCACAAAATACGAAAGAGTACAAACTTTCACAGATTGTTACTAATAGTGAAGCCGACGCGAATCAAATTATTGCGCAACTCAATAAGGGCGCATCCTTTGCAACATTGGCTCAAGAGAAATCCCTAGATAAGACTTCAGGCGCAAGAGGCGGTGTGATGGGTTGGGCTTTACCAAGCCAGCTCGTGCCACCAATCAATAGCGTTGTTCCTAATATGACTAAGGGGCAGTTTACGGTTAAGCCCATTCAGACTGATAATGGCTGGCATATTGTGATGGTCGATGACGTTAAACCGTTTGTATTGCCTAGCTTTGATGAAGCTAAAGCGGGTATTGCCCAAGCATTGGTCCAGCAAAAACGCCAAGAGGCTGTGACTGCACTGATGAAGACCATCAAAATTAGCCAGCCTGGTAAATAAGCATATGCAGGAGAGCGCACTTAGTTTGATTGAGATCATTCGCTATGTTAGCGATCTCATGGATGCTTTGGGTGTGGCGGTAGTATCGCTTGGTGTTTTATGGGGCCTATTGGGCTTTCTCAGAAACGCTGCCAAACGATCTATTGATGATTCTTATAAAGCCTTCCGAGATCAAATCATCCGCGCCTTATTGCTTGGCTTAGAGATTTTGGTGGCGAGCGACATTATTCGTACCGTCGCCATCAGCCCAACCTTAATGAGCGTCGCCATTCTCGGCGCCATCATTACTATCCGGTGTTTTTTGAGTTGGTCACTGACGCTAGAGATGTATGGTCGGTGGCCTTGGCAAAGCGCCGAAAAATAGAAGTTTGGTGCCCAGAAAGGGACTCGAACCCCCACAATCTTTCGATCGCCAGCACCTGAAGCTGGTGCGTCTACCAATTTCGCCATCTGGGCGTTGCTCCATTATACGGGCAGGTCACTTTGCGGTGTTTTGAGCCCCTTTTGGGCTTTTCCAAAGAGGACACGCTGATTTGATACAGTTGGTCTAGTAAATAACAAAAATGGCTTTAAATTAGCTGTATACGGCAAGTAATGCCAGAGGAAATCAATGCGTAAAGCAGATCATGTGGTACCCCGCGATGACAATCGTTTAGGTACCGTTCAAGGCCACAGAGATGGTTTTGGTTTTGTAATCCCCGATGATGGTGGTGAGGATATCTTCCTCTCCGAAAAAGAGATGTCCCGCGTGATGCACGGTGATCGTGTCAACGTCAAAGTCTTAGGAACCGATCGCAGAGGGCGACCAGAGGGTCAAATTGTTGAAGTTGTAGTGCATGCCAATAAGCTCGTCATTGGCCGACTACTGAATGAAAATGGTGTTCTGATTGTTGCACCGGAAGATAAGCGGATTGGTCACGACATTCTGATTCCACCGAAGGGTCAGGGGATTGCCAAACTCGGCCAAGTCGTTAGTGTTGAAATCATTGACTATCCGGACAGCTATCGCCAGGCGGTAGGCAGAGTAGTGGAAGTGCTCGGTGATATTGACGACCCCGGAATGGAAATCGAGATCGCCGTCCGTAAGTATGGCGTCCCTCATGAGTTCTCAGCTGCGGCCATGAAAGAAGCTGCAGCTTTACCAGATAGCGTTCAGCAATCCGACCTAGAAGGTCGGGTTGACTTACGTGATGTTCCACTGGTCACGATCGATGGTGCTGATGCCCGTGACTTTGATGATGCGGTCTATGCAGAGCCGGTCATGTACGGTAAGAGCAAGGCCTGGCGTTTGATTGTGGCGATTGCCGACGTATCGCACTACGTTAAACCCGGTCACCCATTAGATGATGATGGCTTGCTACGAGCAACCTCAGTTTATTTTCCTAGACGCGTCATACCGATGCTTCCAGAGAAGATCTCCAATGGTCTTTGCTCTCTGAATCCTGGAGTTGATCGACTCTGTATGGTCTGTGACTCCGTAGTCGATAACAACGGTATCGTATTGGCATATCAGTTTTACCCAGCAGTGATGCACTCTGCACAACGCTTTACCTATGACATCGTTTGGGAGATTCTCTCGAACAGCAAAGGGCCAGAAGCAGCCCGTTTTGCTGAGTTCCGTCCATTGCTCATGAATTTGTATTCTCTGTTCAAGATCTTGCTATCGGCCAGAGAAAAGCGTGGCGCGATTGAATTTGAGACCACTGAAACCCAGATCATTAGCAATGAGCTCGGCAAGATCATGCGAATTGAGCCCCGTACGCGAAATGATGCGCATCGCCTCATTGAAGAATGTATGTTGATGGCCAACGTCTGCGCTGCTGACTTTATTGAGAAGAATAAACATCTTGGTCTGTACCGTGTTCACGGCGAGCCTTCTGAAGAGAAGTTAGTAACTCTGCGCCAAGTCTTGCGCACTTCAGGACTCTCATTAGGTGGTGGTGAAAAGCCCAAGCCACGCGATTTTGCCAAGTTGATTCAGGAGGTAAAAGAGCGCCCCGATGCCAATATGTTGCAGTCGGTCGTTTTACGTTCAATGCAACAGGCGATGTATCAGCCCGATAACGAGGGACACTTTGGTCTAGCCTATCCTGCATATTCTCATTTCACGAGCCCCATTCGACGTTATCCCGATCTATTAACCCATCGGGTGATCAAAGCCATTCTGCAGAAAAAGCCTTATGTTCCAGTCTTGCCTCCTAAGGTACCGCTGAACTTAACTTTGC
>Ga0364866_10188_pt1 | contig 44881 bp, 41 predicted proteins | sample ExccelAu500001D3_3_FD_206913 | JGI IMG/M metagenome (GOLD analysis project Ga0364866, IMG submission 206913) | Enriched cells from Trout Bog Lake Hypolimnion, Wisconsin, USA - BchlTB.Aug13.5000.01.D3 | ecosystem: Environmental > Aquatic > Freshwater > Lake > Hypolimnion/Profundal zone | place...
CAGTTGTCTTATATAAGACATATTGACAGTGTAATTCGAAAATCCATTCACATAAATGGATAATAGAAAAGTTTTCATTGATTAACCTCACTCTGGAGTTCTTAGTAATGGCAAAAGCCCCAATGCGCGTCGCCGTAACCGGTGCAGCCGGTCAAATCGGTTATTCCCTCCTTTTTCGCATCGCCAACGGTGATTTGCTCGGCAAAGATCAGCCAGTCATCCTTCAGTTACTAGAAATTCCAGATGAAAAGGCCCAAAAAGCCCTCGCAGGCGTGATGATGGAGCTGGAAGACTGCGCATTTCCATTGCTGGCTGGCATGACCGCCCATTCTGACCCAATGACCGCGTTTAAGGATATCGATGTGGCACTCTTAGTTGGTGCACGTCCACGCGGCCCAGGCATGGAGCGCAAAGATTTATTGTCTGCCAATGCGCAAATCTTTACTGCTCAAGGCAAAGCCCTGAATGCGGTTGCCAAACGTACTGTAAAAGTGTTGGTAGTTGGCAATCCTGCGAACACCAATGCGTACATTGCGATGAAATCAGCACCAGACATTCCTGCGAAAAACTTTACTGCGATGTTACGCTTAGATCACAATCGCGCACTCTCTCAGTTGGCAGGCAAATTGAACAAACCCGTTGCCGATATTGAAAAGTTAGTTGTTTGGGGGAACCATAGCCCCACTATGTATCCAGATTATCGCTTTGCCACAATCGATGGCAAATCAGTAAAAGATAGCATCAATGATGCCGCATGGAATAAAGATGTATTTATTCCTACCGTTGGTAAGCGTGGCGCAGCGATCATTGAAGCTCGCGGCCTTTCATCTGCAGCATCTGCTGCAAATGCTGCTATTGATCACATTCATGACTGGGTCCTAGGCACAAATGGTAAATGGGTCACGATGGGCATCCCATCTAAAGGCGAATACGGCATACCAGCAGAAGTGATTTATGGCTTCCCCGTGATATGTGAAAACGGTGAATACAAAATGGTTGAAGGACTTGAGATTGACGAGTTTTCACGCGAGCGCATGAACCATACTTTGAATGAATTACTTGAAGAGCAAGCTGGTGTTAAACACCTTCTTGCTTAAGGAAATTATTTATGAAGAAAATTCTTCTGATGGTTAGTATTTCCTTAGTCAATGCTGTCGGCATTTCCAATGCCTATGCTAGCGATGAAGTATTTACCTGGACATGCAGTGAGGGGCGTCAATTTAAAACTTCAGGAAGTACTGAGTCAATTAAGTTAACTTGGGAGTCACGTACCTATGACCTGGATCGTCAAACCTCCCTGCCAGGAAGTTTGCGCTATAAAAATGCAAGTACAGGACATGATTTAGTGGTTTTAGGCAATAAAGCAATGCTCTTCAATATTAAAACGGGCACCCGTCTGGCTGATTTCTGTCAGACAGCAGAAATGAAAGCGGGCAAGTTACCGCATTTATTTGCAGATGCAGAACCTTTTAAGTAAGTTAAGCTGATGGAAATTAAAAAAGCCGAGGGATCCTCGGCTTTTTTCAATCTAAAGAGACCTATTTAATGAAATAAAGGTTGTTGTGTAGGCGCATCTTCAGGCAATTCAGCATGTACAGCCTCCCCCAATCGATCTGGAAATAACGGCGCTCCACAATCGTCACATAACTCAGGATCAAATAACATTGCATGACGAAACACATCTTCAATGCCAGCATCATGCAAGGCATCACAAATTCGCTTGATGGGACTCTCATCATCTGACATGTCATTTAATGCATCATTCGCAACACTTTCACGATCATATAAAGGCCAGATAACGCCGTAGACAATTTCTGGCGAACCCTTAAGACTAAAGGAGATGCGATATTCATCTACCTGCTCCTCTCCGAAAGCCGCAACGACACACGATAGGCCCGCTGGTAAAACGCCCAAAGTACTTTCAAGAAAATTCGCGGCAGCACGAATACTTAAAGGACGAACATGTTTATCAGCTAATCGACAGTTTGTGAAATAGGCTTCTGGCAAAATTAATTCGAACTCACATCCAGGCAACAATGAAGACATCGTTTGGGCTAGCGCTGTTTGCCACCCAATTAAACTCACACCACGCTCTTGCTTAATTGGTGGCTCTGATTGCCAGCGAAATATCGGGGATCCGCTGGGTGCAGAAATTGCTGCAATGACAAAACGTGGATCAGCTAAAACCGCAATTGTTTCAGACATCTCTTTTAAATCAAGCTTAATATCTTCACCAGAAATTGCAGCAGCAGCCAATGACTCAGTCAATAGACGGGTTTGACAATGGGAATGAGGCATTTGATCAATGCTATACAGCCAAGGAATGATAGCGAGCCGAGTATCGATTGAAGCAATTGAAGTTTGGAGGGCCATCGCGATAGCCTCAACCGCCTTTGCCGGTAAGGGACCCGACGGAATTTGATAACGAGTATGCGCTACCACCGGCAAAGCAAGCAAAAGAACATCCCAAGCTTGCCCATCCTTCTCCATGGTTAGTGATTCAGCCAGAGTTTCAGCGGTATCGGCAAGAACCTCAAATGCTTCGGTATTAATCCGAAAAGTTTGATCTAGTGCGGCATCTATCACATTTTGATTTTGGCTTTTTAGTAAGCGCATCAAGCGCGTGTTCAAGCGTGCCTCCCAAAATCGATCTTCAATCTGGCTGCCAGATGCAGCCAAAGAGATTGCGTCTGACACAATCTTATCGACCTCTGGTGAGCTACGTTGCGATGATTTAGTGCGATGAACTGCCATGATTATTTTCTCTCAGAGCGGCGAAAGACCGGTTTGCCGTCCTTAGATTCCGCTGCGCAGTAGCGATAGCCATCTAAATTAAATTGGGTGATATCGGCTATATCCTTTAAGCGATTTTGAACTACAAAGCGAGCCATTAATCCCCGAGCCTTCTTTGCATAAAAAGAGATAATTTTGAACTTACCCGCCTTCTCATCTTGAAAAATAGGCGAAATCACAGGACAGGCTAAAGCCTTGAGATTAACAACCTTAAAGTATTCCTCGGAAGCCAAATTTAATAATGCTGGTTTTTTTTGTGCAGCTAAAATCGTATTAAGAGATTTGGTAACGCTATCACTCCAAAATGCGTAAAGATCTTTACCTCGGATATTTTTAAAGCTAGTGCCCATTTCAAGTCTGTAAGGCTGCATTAAATCCAGTGGACGCAGAACACCATAAAGCCCAGAGAGAATTCGAAGGTGCTCTTGAGCAAATTCAAGATCTTTTGCCTTTAAAGAATTCACGTCAAAGCCATCATAAACATCACCATTGAAAGCATAAATTGCAGGTTTGCTATTTTCTGCAGTGAATTTCTTTGACCAGTCACGATAGCGCCCCACATTTAAGACTGCTAGCAGATCTGAAATACCCATTAGCTCTGAAACTGCTTGAGGCGAGAGTTTCTTTAGATCGGCAATTAGCTTGGCCGAATCAGAGACAAAGTCTGGCAAAGTCGCGGTTTTAAGCTCAACCGGTGTTTCATAATTTAGCGATTTGGCGGGTGAAAGAACGATCAACATGGCACAATTTAAGAATGTATATCCACCATTCTAGCGACAACTCATAAAAGCCGTAATAAATAGCCTATGAGCCTCACCACCCCCACATTTCCAAGTCGCCTACCCAATGTTGGCACCACCATATTTACAGTCATGTCTGCTTTAGCAGCAAAACATAGTGCAATTAACCTGGGGCAAGGATTTCCAGATTTTTCTTGTGATCCAGGCCTGGTTCAAATGGTCAACGATGCGATGCTGGCTAACCACAATCAGTATCCACCAATGATTGGTATTGAAGAATTACGCCAAGGTATTGCCCAAAAGCTGGCAAATTTGTATGGACACCAATATCACCCCGACCATGAAATAACAATTACTGCAGGTGGCACACAAGCCATCCTCACTGCTGTGTTGTCATGTGTCAGCCCAGGAGATGAAGTCATTATTATCGAGCCAGCTTACGATAGCTATCGACCATCAATAGAGTTGGCAGGAGGCATTCCCGTAGCAATTTCTCTCGAGGTTCAGCGTGATAATTCTGGGTTTGTTCAGTCATATCAAATTCCTTGGGTAGATCTTGAAAATGCTATTAATACTAAAACGCGTTTATTGATCATCAATACGCCCAATAATCCAACTGGCATTGTCTGGACCAATTCTGATCTAGAGCGGCTCGCACACATTGTTAGAGACTCAAATGCGCTCATACTGAGTGATGAAGTTTATGAGCACATGGTTTTTGATGGCGCCAATCATTGCAGCATATCGTCCCACCCTGAATTAGTGGAGCGCAGTTTTGTTATCTCTAGTTTTGGCAAAACGTATCATGTCACTGGGTGGAAAGTCGGTTATGTTGCTGCACCCCAGGCGATGATGAGCGAGTTTCGCAAAGTGCATCAATTCAATGTATTTACAGTGAATTCCCCAATGCAATATGGAATTGCACGATATCTAAGCAATCCAATGCATTACCTAGAGTTACCTAGATTCTATCAAGCAAAACGCGATTTCTTTAGGCGGGGCCTCGCTGAAACTGAATTTAAATTATTACCTACACCAGGCACCTATTTTCAATGCGTGGATTACTCAGGTCTAAAAAATTGGCAATCAAATATGAATGAGGAAGATTTTTGTATTTGGTTAACCACTGAAATTGGGGTTGCCGCCATACCTGTCTCTGCTTTTTATCAAGACAAGACAGAATCAAAAGTAATTCGTTTTTGTTTTGCGAAAAAAGAGAGTACTTTAAGTGAAGCTGTCAAACGATTACAGGGCATTTAAAAATAAATGAAACCACTAAAAAATAATTTAACTAAAGAGCCTATCAAGGTATTTAGCTGGGCCACACCTAATGGTCACAAAGTACACATCATGCTAGAAGAGTGTGGCTACCAACTTGGGCGAGATTGGTTGGCCATACCGGTAGATATTGGGGCTGGCGATCAATTTAAACCTGAGTTTTTAGCATTTAGTCCTAACAATAAAATTCCAGCCATGATTGACCCCTACGGACCAGATGGTAAATCAATCAGTATGTTTGAATCTGGGGCAATATTGCTCTATTTGGCAGCCAAATCTGGCAAATTTCTACCCAAAAGCATCAGGGGCAAGTTTGAGGTTTTGCAATGGCTCATGTTCCAGATGGGTGGATTGGGTCCCATGCTCGGTCAAAACCACCATTTCCGCCTCTATGCACCAGAAAAGATTGAGTACGCCATCAATCGCTACACAAATGAAGCAAAAAGAATTTATGGCGTACTTAACCAACAACTGGAAGATAATCGTTACATAGCTGGTAAAACCTATTCAATTGCCGATATTGCCATTTTTCCATGGACTCGGAATTGGAAAAATCAAGGCATTGAGATAAACGAATACCCATATTTTAAGGAATGGTTTGAAAATGTCGGTGATCGTCCAGCTGTTAGGCGCGGTGTTGAGGTATTAGCTAGCCTTCGACAGCCATTGCATGATGCAAAAGCCAAAGAACTTTTATTTGGAATCAGTCAATCTCGGCAGGGGAAATAGTATGAAGATTCAATCAGTTGGAGTCATTGGCGCTGGCACCATGGGCAATGGCATTGCTCAGGTATGTGCAGCAGCAGGTCTTCAGGTGGTGATGCTTGACATCAATCAAGTTGCCGTCGATCGAGGCATAGAGCAAATTGGTAAAAGTTTGGATCGCTTGGTCAAGAAAGGTTCATTGACAAGTGAAGCCAAAGTGTCTTGCTTGAATTTAATTAAAGGCAGTACTGCATATCAAGATTTGAATGGGCTTGATTTAGTGATTGAAGCAGCCACTGAAAATCAAGCAATCAAAGAAAAAATCTTAAAGCAAGTAGATGAGATTGTGAGCAAAGATACGATCATTGCCACTAACACATCGTCCCTTTCCATTACCAAGTTGGCCGCATTAGATTCGCATCCAGAGCGATTTATTGGAATGCATTTTTTTAATCCTCCGGCATTGATGGCTTTAGTCGAAGTAATACGCGGCTTGCAGACCAGCGATCAAACCCATTTGGCAATTATTGAAATGGCCAGGCACATTGGCAAAGAACCGATCACTGTTAAAAATTCTCCTGGCTTTGTGGTCAATAGAATTTTATTGCCTATGATTAATGAGGCCTTTTTTGTTTTATCTGAGGGTCTAGCAAGTCCCGAAGATATTGATGCCGGTATGAAGCTAGGCTGCAACCAGCCCATTGGCCCCCTAGCATTAGCAGATCTCATCGGACTTGATACCTGCCTTGCTGTAATGGAGGTCTATTTTGAAAACTTTAGCGACTCAAAATATCGGCCCTGCCCACTCTTACGTGAAATGGTTGCTGCAGGCTATCTCGGTCGTAAAACTGGTCGAGGTGTTTACACCTACGATCACTAAAATCATCTTTTTAACCGCCCACCCTCTGCAGAAAATAATTTTGTGAATCCGTTACCACCCCTCCTCCGCAATCTAGCATACGCTGGAATTATTCCGTTTATTGCCCTGGCATTGATGGTGCAACTTGCACCCACCCCAGTGAACTACCTTAGCGCTGAATCCCTTGCAGGCTATGGTGCTGTGATCACCTCCTTTTTAGGAGCCATCCATTGGGGCGCTAATTTACATACTCTAGGAAAAACACCGCCAAGCGATCGCTGGGAAAATCGCAATGCATGGATCTGGGGTGTTATCCCAGCCTTAGTAGCGTGGGTCGCCTTACATGTATACATCCCAGTAGGATTAGTGATTCTTGCCTCGATGCTGTTGATTCAACGCAATATTGATGTCGATACTTATACTTATTATTTTTCAAATGATGCAGCCCGCCTTGCATTTATTCAAATTAGAAAACGATTAACTTACACCGCTGCAGCATGTCTTCTATGGGCAGCTGTTGTTATCATTTTTATGCAGGCATAAATCATTGATGAACGGTCTGTTTGCCAGCAATCCCCCGGCTCCTTTGGCAGAAGTATTGCGCCCCAAAACAATTGCTGAAGTCATTGGCCAGTCGCATTTACTAGCAGACGGTAAACCACTCAATCTAACGTTTGCCTCTGGCAAGCCACACTCCATGATTTTATGGGGCCCTCCTGGCGTTGGAAAAACGACTTTGGCACGCTTATCGGCGAAAGCATTTGATCGCGAGTTCATTGCCATATCCGCTGTACTTGCTGGCGTGAAAGAAATTCGAGAGGCAATCGATCAGGCTGAGCAGAGTATGGCTGAACACGGGAAACAAACCATCTTATTTGTGGATGAAATCCATCGCTTCAATAAAAGCCAACAAGATGCGCTACTGCCACATGTAGAGTCTGGCCTGTTTACTTTTATTGGGGCTACAACTGAAAATCCATCCTTTGAGGTTAATTCTGCCCTTTTATCCCGCGCGCAAGTATATGTACTGAAATCTTTAAATCACCGTGAGCTGCGACTGTTATTTACTAGAGCACAACAATATGCGTTGGCAGACATTGAGTTCGAGGATGCTGCCATTGAAACACTTATTTCACATGCTGATGGAGATGCGCGCCGCCTCCTAAATCTGCTTGAGCAAATCCGCAATGCCATTTTAGGATCCAATGGTATTGCCAAAAAAGTGGATCATGCATTTATTGAAAATGCCATAAGCATTCAAGCGCGCCGTTTTGATAAAGGTGGTGATCATTTTTATGATCAAATATCTGCGCTTCATAAATCAGTACGCGGATCAAACCCGGATGCTGCCCTGTATTGGCTATGTCGAATGCTAGACGGCGGCGCCGACCCCAGATATCTAGCGAGAAGAATTATTCGCATGGCCTGGGAAGATATTGGCCTAGCCGATCCACGGGCAATTCAATTGGCAAATGATGCCGCACAGACTTATGAACGTTTGGGTTCACCAGAGGGCGAACTCTCTTTAGGCCAGGCTGTCATTTATCTTGCTGTTGCTGCAAAGAGTAATGCTAGTTATAAGGCCTATAACGCTGCACGAGCCTATGTTGCAAACGATCAAAGTCAACCTGTACCCACTCATCTGCGTAATGCACCAACTAAACTCCTGAAAGAACTCGGGCATGGCAAAGAATATCGCTATGCACATGATGAGCCCCATGCTTATGCTGCTGGTGAAACTTACCTTCCTGAAGGTATGAAGGAGCCTAATTGGTATGAACCCGTCGATCGAGGCCTAGAGAGTCAAATTTCAGAGAAAATGGCTTTCTTAAGAAAATTGGATGAGGAGTCAAAAAAGAAATGAAAGAAAAAAAAGTAGCTCATTTTTACTATGACATTATTTCCCCATTTGCCTATTTCTATGTAAAGGAGCGGCACCTATTAGAAGAAGATTTGATAATCAAGCCAATTCCAGTTTTGCTTGGTGGCTTATTGCGATCAACTGAAAATAAAGGACCAGCAGAAGTTCCAGCAAAGCGCCTACACCTATATAAATACTGCGTATGGTTAGCGCATAAATTAAATATACCTTTTCAATTTCCTCAACATCATCCATTCATGACCGTTGCAGCCCAACGTCTTCTCGTTCAAGAACATGCTGATTGGGAAATGGTTGAAAAAGCTTTCGATTTCATATGGGTGCAAGGCAAAGATCCCAACTTATCTTGGGCAGAATTTTGCGAACACCTTGGACTATCCGGCTTAACATCTATGCCTGATAACCCAGAAGTTAAAGCGCAATTAATATCAAATACAGAAGAGGCTAAAAAGGAAGGTGCATTTGGTGTGCCGTCTTTAGTTGTTGATGACCAATGCTTCTGGGGTGTTGATACGATTGCTTGGACCTTGGATTATTTACACTCTCCAGGTATGTTTTCAGAGGCCCCCTACCTTCAAGCCATTAATGTGCCCAATGGGCTGACTAGGCCTTAGACTCTTTTATTACATACATCAATCCAAAGGAAATAACATGCGTAAATTATTAGTTAGTATTTTTATCATCGCAAGCTGCCTGTTCAGTAACTTTGCTTTTGCTGGCCCAAAAGTTGAGTTCAAAACCAGTATGGGAAATTTTGTAGTAGAGCTTGATCCTGAATTAGCGCCCAAAACAAGCGCCAATTTCCTGGATTATGTAAAAAGTGGTTTTTATAACGGAACGATCTTTCATCGCGTCATCGATGGCTTCATGATTCAAGGCGGTGGATTCACGGCTGATTTGACTCAAAAGAAAACCAATGATCCCGTTGTTTCTGAGGCTCAAAATGGTTTAAAAAATCAGAAATACACCATTGCAATGGCAAGAACGGCTGCAATTAATTCTGCAACTTCTCAGTTTTTTATCAATACTACTGATAACTTTAATTTAGATTACCCAAGAGGTGGCGGTTACACTGTTTTTGGCAAAGTGATTTCGGGCACCCAAACCATTGATGCGATTCGCAAGGTTCCAACAATGTCGACGCCCGCACCACGTGGTGGCCGCTTAGATGATGTACCTACTACGCCGGTAGTCATTGAATCAGCCACCATCTTGAAATAAACCATCTCCAAATCGAATAAGATGGCTCTGACGATTTTGCTCGATGATGCGGACAGCACCATCGGCCATCCTACGAGCCGTCTTTATGAAAATCCCCTGTCTTCATGGGCGATAAATTGCCAACAAGACCCACTAAAAACTGATGCAGCCATTAAGCAATGTTTGGCTGAAATCTCCGCATCACGAGATCGGGATGAATACATCATCACCGCATTTACTTATGAATTGGGTAATCACTTCAAGGGATTTTCAGCCAAGCGCCCTCATCAACCATTAATTCAAGCTTGGGCTTTTAAGGAATACATAAGGCTAAGTAAAGTTGAGGTGGATGCATGGCTGGAGGCACGATTTAGAAATCTGGATGAGCACGCCCAAGTTGCCGGCTTAAGCAATGTTCATACCAACCTCTCATTTGCACAATTTGAGAGTGACATTGAACACATCTTAGATTACTTGCGCGCTGGTGATTCCTATCAAATAAATCACACTTATCGCATACATGCGCACGCTTTTGGATCGCCAATAGCCCTTTACCGGCGTTTAAGAGAGCGACAGCCAGTGCGATTTGGCGCATATATTGAAAATGGCAATCAATATATTCTTTCGCTCTCGCCAGAGTTATTCATTCAAAAGGAAAGTGAAACGATAAAAGCGATGCCGATGAAAGGCACGGCAAACGCCTTACTACAACCACTTGAGCATTTATCTGCTGATTTAAAAAATCAAACTGAGAATGTCATGATTGTTGATTTGTTAAGGAATGACCTTAGTCAATTAGCCCAAGCAAATGGAGTATCGGTAACCAGCCTTTTTGATGTTCGGCGTCACGGCGATGTATTGCAGATGACATCAACCATCGAGGCTATTACAAAACCCAATCTATCCCTCCAGGAAATACTAGAAGCAGTATTTCCATGTGGTTCGGTGACGGGTGCCCCAAAAAAACGTAGCATGGAAATCATCAACGAATTGGAAGGCGAAAGTCGGGGTTACTACTGCGGCGCTCTGGGTTGGATGAATCCAAATGGTGATTTCGCATTCAGTGTTCCGATCCGCACAATCGAAATGGAGCATCAACCAGAATCCAATTCAAGTGACTTAATTATGGGGGTGGGTGCTGGTATCACCATAGAATCAAACCCCGTACATGAATGGGAAGAGTGTCGGATTAAATCGTCATTTTTAGTTGATCTTCCAAGCCCCACAGGAATCTTTGAGACCATTTTAGTGACTAGCGGTCAAGTACAAGCTTTAGAGTGTCATTTAGATCGGATGGCGCGTTCAGCAGAATATTTAAATATCCCCTTCGATATGATCAAGGCCAAAGGTCTTATTTCAAGCGTCATCAGCTCCTTAGATGCCTCCAATCAATATCGCATTCGCTTAGACCTATCACCAGATGGGGAGCAAACAATTAGCAAAGGTCTATTGGCGCAACTGCCTACTAAGGTTGCAATCTTTTGGGCTAAAAATATTTTGAAAAACCCTTTATCTGCCATTGTCCAGTCTCAAAATCCTCTCCTTAGGCACAAAATTAGTCACAGAAAAATTTATGATGAGGCATGGTCTGCAGCGGAATTACATGGTGGATTTGATGCCTTATTTACCAATGAACTCGGCTTTGTCACCGAAGGGGGCCGAAGTAGTATTTTTATTAAATTAGCCAATCAGAATGAATGGATAACACCCCCTATTGGTGCCGGGGTTTTGCCTGGAGTGATGCGATCAAGGATACTAAGTGATCCCAGGTGGAATGCAAAAGAAGCAAACTTTACCCCCGAAGATGTTTTATCGGCAGATGCGATTATGTTAACCAATTCTCTGCGTGGTGCATTAGCTGCATATATAAAATAAGGATCCAATGAAATACTGCTCTGACTGCGCAGCCCCTCTTTCACTTAAAGTACCATCGGATGACACCAGGCTGCGTCATGTTTGCGATTCATGCGGCAGCATTCACTACCAAAACCCGCGTAACGTTGTTGGCAGCATTCCAGTGTATGGCGATAAAGTCTTGCTATGCAAACGGGCCATCGAGCCGCGCTTGGGTTATTGGACTTTGCCAGCAGGGTTTATGGAGCTAGGTGAAAGCACTTCGGCTGGGGCTGCTCGAGAGACCCTGGAAGAAGCGGGAGCAGTTGTAGAAATGGGACCACTGTTCTCGCTTCTCAATGTGCCGCATGCTGAACAAGTTCATCTTTTTTATTTGGCCCAGATGATTAATCCTGATTTTTGTGCTGGTGAAGAGAGTCTAGAGGTGGCATTATTTTGTGAAAATGAAATTCCCTGGGATCAATTGGCCTTCCCGACGGTCAAACAAACATTGAGATGGTTTTTCGAAGATCGAGCCAAGGGCTTATTCAATGATTCATCACCGATTGCCTTACGAACCCGTGATATCGAACCAAGCGAGAGGATTTAATTGCCTGCTTCTCTATGAGTAATATTTCCTGGCTAGGCGCTAAAGATCCGTTTCCAAATCCACTGGTGGTGGCAGACCCCGATTCCAGTGTGCCAGGTTTAATTGCCGTTAGCCAACAGATATACCCAGGTCAGCTTGAATCGGCTTATAAATTGGGTATATTCCCTTGGTATTCTGATAACCAACCGGTTTTATGGTGGTCGCCTGACCCAAGGATGGTGCTCAAAGCAAAAGCCTTTAAATGCTCCGCCTCCCTACAAAAAACGATCAGTCAATTTCTGGATGATCAAAACAAGCAGATAGTGTTAGATCAGGATTTTGGTGCCGTCTTACGCGCCTGCGCGACGATTGAACGCAAACATCAAGATGGGACATGGATTACTCATGAAATTGCGAGTGCTTATGAAGCTCTTTTTCAAAGGGGGCATGCCCATAGCATCGCCGTTGTTGAAAATGGCGCCATGATTGGCGGTCTATATTGCGTTTCATTTGGGGAGATGGTCTTCGGGGAGTCGATGTTTAGTCGCAAACCGAATGCCTCCAAAATAGCCTTGGCTGCTCTTTGTGCATGGTGCATTCGCAATCAAATTGAATGGATTGATTGCCAACAAGAAACAGAACACCTGAAGTCACTTGGAGCCAGGCCAATTTCTCGTCGACAGTTTCTTGAGCATGTGCAGTTTGCCGTAAATCAAACTAATATAACGAGAACATGGAATTTCAATAAAGATATCCTCCGATTCTGGCTATGACGAAGTTAAAAGAACTCCCTCTTACTGCGCTCCAGTTTTATGCAACTGCACCCTATCCTTGCAGTTACCTACCTGGCAAGGAAGCACGATCCCAAGTTGCTACACCCTCACACCTTATTCACGAGGCCATTTACAGCGAGCTAGTCAATGCAGGTTTTCGACGCAGCGGACTGCATACGTATAGACCCTACTGTGATGCCTGTAAGGAATGTATATCTACTCGTATCCCGGTTGATCAATTCAAACCAAATCGCACTCAAAGACGCACCACTAAAAAACATAGCGGTTTAGAAGTGCGCACTCTCAATCTCGGTTTCCAAGAAGAACACTATCAGCTATACCATCGCTATCAGCAACAGCGTCATAGCGGCAGCGAGATGGATAGTGATGATCGAGATCAATATATTCAGTTCTTATTGCAAAGCAGAGTCAATTCTCGCTTAATAGAATTTCGAGATGGCCCACTCGACGCCCATCCTGGTCGCTTACGCATGATCAGCATGATAGACATATTAGAGCAAGGCATTTCTTCTGCTTACACTTTTTATGATGCTAGCGACCAATCAGCAAGCCTAGGTAGCTACAGCATCCTTTGGCAAATTGGGCAAGCCAAACTACTGAAGTTGCCCTACATTTATCTTGGCTATTACATTAAAAATAGCGGCAAAATGGCCTATAAAATCAATTACCAGCCAATTGAGGGGCTGATCAATGATCATTGGCAAACACTGGCTCGTTCATAATATCGTTCATGAATAGTTACTCTCTTTTGCGTCCCCTGCTTTTTTGCCTTGATCCAGAGCAAGCCCACAATCTCGCTTTAAGCAGCTTGGATAAAGCCGAACAACTCGGTCTTCTATCAAGTCTTTTTCCAAAACCTAAATCAGACCCAAGCCATTTTGCTGGTATTGAATTCCCAAATCCGGTTGGCTTGGCGGCAGGATTAGATAAAGACGGTAAACACATCGACGCGCTAGCCGCACTTGGGTTTGGCTTTCTAGAAATAGGTACTGTTACACCGCTTCCACAACCGGGAAACCCGAAGCCGCGAATGTTTCGACTTCCGCAGGCTCAAGCAATCATCAATCGGATGGGTTTTAATAATGATGGAGTGACTGCATGCGTTGAACGCGTTCGCCAATCTCGATATTGGCAAGAAGGCGGGGTTTTAGGTTTGAATATAGGCAAGAATGCCAGCACCCCAATTGAAAATGCTGCTTCAGATTATGTCAAAGCAATCGATGCCGTTTATGAAATCGCATCCTATATCACCGTCAATATCTCCTCTCCTAATACCCAAAATCTGCGTGCGCTCCAGGGCGAAGAGATGTTGCGCGCTCTTCTCGGATCAATCGATATCGCGAGAGATCGACTTTGCGATCGTTTTGGTGTGCGTAAGCCGCTTTTCTTAAAAATTGCACCAGATTTGGAACAAGCCGATATTCATTTAATTGCAGATCTGCTGCTTGAATTTGGCATTGATGCCATCATTGCAACCAATACAACAGTTGCTCGTGAGTCCGTAAAGCACCTGAAATATGGCAATGAGACTGGCGGCCTTTCTGGCACCCCAGTAAAAAACGCCTCCAATCAGGTCATTCATGCCTTAAGGTCTAAATTAGGCGATGCACTGCCAATCATTGGGGTTGGCGGCATCCTGTCTGGGGCTGATGCAAAAGAAAAGATTGCAGCTGGGGCAAGTCTCATTCAGCTCTACAGTGGACTGATTTACAAGGGTCCCGAGCTGATTGCAGAGTGTGTTGCGGCTTTAAGGCGCTAAAAATACCTGTTTTTGCTGTTTTGAAATTCAATTTCATAATATGCAATGCCCAAAAGATTGGATACAATCAGCAGTATGAGCACCACTAAGCCAAGCAAATCTATTAAAGCCAGTGGAGAAGCAGGAAAAACTGCTATCCAGGTTGTTGAGCGCATGATGAATTTAGTGGATGCCTTGGCCGAACAAGAAGAGTCAAGCAGCCTCAAGCTTCTTGCTGAAAAAACCCAACTACATGCTTCAACAGCGCATCGCATTTTGAATGATTTAGTCGCCTGCAGAATGGTTGAAAGAGGCGATGGGGGTACTTATCGATTGGGTCTTAAATTGCTTGAATTAGGCAATTTAGTAAAGGCACGTTTATCGGTTCGTGATGCAGCGCAATCGCCGATGCGCGCTCTACATAAGCTCACTGGTGAAACGATTAATTTATCAGTTCGCCAAGGAGATGAAATTGTGTATGTTGATCGTGCGTATAGCGAGCGATCAGGCATGCAAGTGGTGCGAGCGATTGGTGGGCGCGCTCCTTTGCACCTCACTTCGGTTGGTAAACTTTTTCTCGCGAGCGACGATCCAAGTCAAGTCCGCGCTTACGTAACACGCACAGGGCTCTCAGGACATACACGCAATAGCATTACCGAGTTATCAAAACTGGAAGATGAATTAAACCAAGTGCGCCGACTTGGCAATGCACAAGATAATGAAGAGCTTGAGCTTGGCGTTAGTTGCGTAGCTGCAGCCATCCTCGATGACACTGGCAAATTAGTTGCTGGGTTGTCTTTGAGTGCACCAACCGATCGAATACAAGCTGATTGGATTAAATCACTGCAGGATACCGCCTTACAAATTTCTAAAGGCATGGGTTACAAACCAAAAATCACAAACCCATCCTCCTAGAATTTACATTAAACGACGAATAGCCTGGGCGCCTGAAGGCATGCGTTCATACCAGTCTCGCACTCTTACCGCATCAGCGAATCGGGACTGAGTTCCAACTGAATCTAAGAACACCAGCAATAAAGGGGTGTTATTGATTCTGGCCTGCATGACCAAGCAACGCCCTGCCGCATTAATGAAACCCGTCTTTTGCAACCCTATGTCCATATCACCAGCACGAACCAAACGATTTGTGTTTAGGAATTTTTGGGGGCGATTAGCAATCATCATGGTCATGTCGGGCCAAGTTGAAAACTCGCGAATAATCTTGTACTGATAGGCGGCATTGAGCATACGAGTTAAATCTTCAGCCGAAGCCACGTTCTCACTAGTTAAGCCAGTGGGGTCTTCAAAGTGCGTATGCTCCATCCCAAGCTCTTTAGCCTTACGATTCATGGCAGCAATAAATGCTGGCAGACCACCAGGATAGTTTCGAGCCAAGGTGTATGCGGCTCTATTTTCAGAAGACATCAAAGCAAGATGCAAAGCATCCTCCCGAGTCAATATAGTTCCCTCTGCCAAGCGGGAATGTTTGTAGATATGGGCATCTTCAGCATTAATTACCAAAGCTTCATCCATAGGTAACTTTGCATCAAGCATTACCATCGCCGTCATCAACTTAGAAATAGATGCTATAGGTAGACTGACGGAAGGATTTTTTTCGTAATAAACATCTTTAGTGTCTTGATTTACCACCAAGACAACGGTGGACTTTAAGTTAAGTTGATCATGTTGATTACGTAAACCCAAAGCCGTTGCCAAGGATGGCATTGCTGGCACAACTGGCTCCATGGAACGAGTAACTGCCACACGCACTCGCTTTGGTCGTTTTGGAGCCTTCGCTGTTTTGGTGGCCGTCTTTGTTGTTGCCTGCGATTTACTTTTGACCTGCTGATCGCTATTGGCTGCAAACACGGGATTGCAAAAGACGGTTACGGCTACTAAGGCACAGGTAGTGGCTGAAAGCCAAAAACGATTCAAATACATCCAAGCATACCTTCCAAAACTTTCAACATACGAGATGATAATTAATTTTCCTCATTTGAGGAGGGATAATCACTTATGAGCGGTAAATTTATTCTGGAATGGTTGCTAAGGTATTCGATTGCCGCACATTCACCAAAACAACTCCAGTCATGGTTAGACCCAATCCAATCCCCATCATCAAGGTAAATGGTTCATTAAACAAAATCCAGGCCATCACAGCCGTGGTTGGCGGAGTCAAATATAGCAAGCTCGTTACCTTGGTTGCTGCACCCTTGCGAATCATCATAAAGAGCAAGCTAATCGAGCCAATCGAGAGCGGAAAAATAGCCCAAAGCAATGCTGTAATGACTGGCATATTCCAAATCATGACACCAGACTCAAAAAAATACATGCAGGCAAAGCATACTACTGCTGACACCCCAAATTGGATGGAAGATCCCGCTCTGAGATCAAATACTGGGCAGAACTTCTTTTGATATAAAGTCCCAAAAGTAATTGACAGTAATGCGCCAAATGCTAGGACATAGCTTCCAAGGGGTATGTGGGCAAAGCCTAATTTTTCACCCACTACCAATGCAACACCCATAAATCCGAAACCTAGACCAAGCCACTGCCTCGGCGTTACCTTTTCCGAAACCCAAGCCGCAAACCAAGCGGTCAATATGGGCTGCAGGCCCACAATAATGGCAACTAAACCCGCCGTCATTCCAAGACGGACCGCCCACCAAACACCAATGAGATAACCAAATTGAAGCATGAGCCCTGCAATAGCAATATGCTTAATTTGAGAGCGCGTAGGCCAATTGATTTTCCAGACCAAACTCAATGCGATCATGGCCATGATGACCCCGGCAAAACGCCAAAATAGAAATGTCGCCGGCTCGACATAGGGCATCGCCAGACGCGCAATGATGAATCCAGTACTCCATATGAGAACAAATAATGGCGCTATTACATTGTCTAGCTTTAATTTCATGAGTAAATTACTGGAATAATGGTTTGTGCAGGCGTAATTTTAGGCTCTTTTAAACCACGAGGCTTTTATGTGTCTTTGGCATCAACTATATATTGTTGCAATGCGTCAATCTCAATCGGCTCAACCCCCAATTGAATTAATCACCATAAAGGATCATAGTAGGATGAATTAACCACCCTATTGAAAAATATGCCAATGAACTTAACTCCAGAGCAAATTGCGGCGGCACAAAAGGCAAATTTAGAGACATTGAGCGGCTTAACCAATCAAGCCTTACAAAGCATTGAAAAGTTGGTTGAGCTCAATATGCACATTGCAAAACAAAGTCTGAGCGATAGCATGAGCAGCGCAAAGAAAGCACTTGAAATTAAAGATATTCAACAGCTATTGGCAAATCAAGCTGAAATAGTGCAACCCATGGCTGAAAAAATCATGGCCTACAGTAGGCATTTATATGAATTAGCCCATGAAACTCAGGCCAATTTTACGAAGTCTACTGAAAAAGAATTACACGACGGGCAGAAAAAAATGAATGCGCTAGTAGAAGACTGGGCCAAGAATGCGCCAGCTGGATCTGATGCAGCAGTGTTAGCAATGAAACAGGCAATCGCTTCAGCTACCAAGGTCTACGAAACTAGTCAGAAAGCAGTAACACATGCGATTAATATTGCACAAACGAATTTAAATAGCACGGCTGAAACCGCACTCAAATCTGTCTCCGCTTTTGATAAATCGACTAAGAAAAAATAAGGAATCGATCATAGATCGCCTGCTTGAGAAGGAGCAGGACTTTTTTGTTTAAAAATAAGCTCTAAGACCCTTCCGTTAGCCTCCTTTGAGCGAATGCGTCCCGGCAACCAATCCAAATCCTTCGCCAACCAAAAATCGATCTGTCTTTTATATGGATCGTTTTCTCGTGCAATCAAAGAATAATGCCTAATCTTGCTCAGACCTAGAGTGGGCACATCCTCTGAAATGACCTCGCCATAGCTTTTAAATTGCCATAACTCCAAGGAGTTGTAATCTACCACTGGAACAGATCGGACACTCTCAGGCTCATCAATTTTGTCACCACCATTTAATAGTGAAGCAAATTGAAACATCAAACTAAACCGGTCTTGGGTTCCTGGTAAAAGATCTGGAGTGTAGTCCGGCTTTTCGGAAAAATACATCTTTCCAGCACCAAACCCGTCCCTATCAAAGCGTGAAAACCGGGGTGCATTTGAACCTCTTTGAGCCCAGTAAATAGCGGGAGCCAAACCATAAGAATCTACCGTACCACGTGATTCAAATACAAAAGGTCCGACAAATGCGTAGGGAATGGTGATGGACAGATGGTAGTTATTGCCATCTACAAACCAGCGGAGCTCACCCCGTTGATACAGCTGACCGTCAACATAGGCATCAAAATAAAATATACCAGGCTCAGGCAAACGAAATACCTGACCTTTCTGATTATTTAAGTCACTCTGCTCCAACAGATCCTCACCGATGATATTGCTAGGCAAGCCAATTTGAGAAGTGTTCGAGGAAACACGCTTTGCTGCATGTCTAGACATTTTGATTTTTGCAGGTGGCTCGACCTTGAGCTCCGCTTTTAAAACGCCATCTTCAGAGGGTTCTGTATAGATTGTTTGATAAAAAGGGAAGCCGAAAAAAAGAAAGAAATGTCCCAATAGAGAGAGCATCAAGGCACAACAGAATACCCAAAAAGGAGAGTATCGTTTCAAAGCATTAGCTACTGATAAAGCGCATCACTTGAGGTAAATACTCAGAATACTCAGAAATACCGTGATCACTGCCCTCAAGCACTAATTGCTGCGCACCAGAATAAAAATCAACCATTTCTTTCCAATCTAGCAACTCATCACCCTTAGCGGCAATCAAAAAATAGTTCTCTGGCCGAGCTAAATGCTCAACCTGTAATGCGCATAACTCATCAATGTATTCAGGGCGAAAATCAAATGGCTCGTCACTATCATAGGCAGTCATTACCCCGACATGAGGCGCTAGCTCACGAGGTGCCCTCACAGCAGGATTCAGAGTGACCGCCTTACATTGATAACGCTCAGCCAAATAATTAGCATAAAAACCGCCTAAAGAAGACCCAATTACAATCAACCGGTCGAATGGATTGGCTTGAATATACTCAATCACCATATCCATACTTTGTTTAGGCGATGCAAGTAGTTGTGGGCAATACCAATGAATTGGATTACTCATTGTTGAAAGGGCTTTGATAGCCTCTTTCGTTTTTACGGCCTTACTAGAATTGGGTGAGGAACGAAAGCCATGCAAGTAAACAACCAAGGTTGAAGCCATTTCATAAAACCTTATTTATAGATGTTTGGCGATCCAAGACAGACCCTCATCAGTATTGGTCAGAGGCTTATATTCGCAACCCACCCACCCCTCATAAGGAAGACGGTCCAGAAATTCAAATAGGAAATCATAGTTAATTTCACCCGTCCCAGGCTCATGACGACCAGGGGAATCGGCGAGTTGAATATGTCCAATTCTTGTTAGATTCTTTTCAATAGTATTCGCTATCTCACCCTCCATCCGTTGGGCGTGATAGATATCATATTGAAGATAGGCATTATCAGCACCTACCTCGTTGAGAATATCAATGCCCTGTTGAGTTTTAGATAGGTAAAAATGTGGAATGTCGAATGTATTAATGGGTTCGATTAATAGTTTTAAATCCGCTTTCTTTAACTCAGCTGCAGCGTATTTCAAATTATCTAAAAAAGTGCTGCGCAAGAGTTCTGGGCTAACGTTTGCTGGAGCAATACCCGCCAAACAATTGAGTTGTGGAACCTCTAATACCTTGGCATATTCAATCGCCTTAGAAACCCCCTGACGAAATTCCTCAACTCGGTCAGGATGGCAGGCTATGCCACGTTCACCCGCGTCCCAATTTCCTGCGGGCAAATTGTGCAAAACAAGCTGTAAAGCATATTGATCCAATTTTGCTTTAATTTCTTGCGCTGGAAATGCATAAGGAAATAAGAACTCAACCGCATTAAATCCAGCGATCTTGGCACGCGCAAAACGCTCCATAAAGGGGTCTTCATTAAATAGCATTGTCAGATTGGCTGCAAAGCGTGGCATTTTTTACCCTCTATAAAAAACTGCACAATATATGAGCAGATGTTAACAAACATTGAGATGATTTTATAACCCCAATGGTTAAGGCCTGTAATTTAATTTATAACGAAATGCGCTAATATGCACTGATAACCTATAGATAAAGGAATTGTCATGAATAAAGCATTTGCCGCTTACATCATCCTCGCTTTGAGCGCACTCAGCTCACCACTTTTCGCCTTTGCACAAACAGATAAGCCTGTCGTCATTGATGCTGCCGTCACAGATAATAAATACGAGCTCTATGAAGGGAATGTTGTAAAGATTGATAAAAAAACTCGCACTATCACCTTTAAAAATAATGAGGGCGAATCTCAATTTGTTGCTGGGCCCGAAATTAAAAACTTTGATCAGATTAAAAAGGGTGATCACCTTAGCGTAAGTTATGAATTAGCAGTAGCTATTGAACTAATTAAAACCAAAAGTGATGGCATTCGCAGTAAAGTGGAAACGGAGACCGATAAGATTTCTAAAGAAAATCAAAAGCCTTCTCAGGTGATTGCGAATAAAACCACAATCATTGCCGATATCGTCGATGTGAATCGCACTACACAAATGGTTTCCGTTAAAGGTCCAAGTGGAAAAATTACTGTAGTGAAGGTGAAGAACCCCGCACTATTGGCTGATGTCAATGCTGGCGAGCAAGTGAAAGTAATTTACTACGATGCAATGGCAGCTTCAATTACATCCCCAAAAAAATAATGGCCCCCAATGAACATGGTCAGACTCATTCTCCTCCCTTTGCAGCTTTTAATATCGGCCATCTATTATGTTAGTGCTCCATTTGTTCTGACCCCTTTGATTTTATTCTTTTGGCTTATAAATGCGGTTTGTGTTGTTTATCTAATAATCCACGCTAAACAATTAGTCGGCCAAATGGGTACGGGATTTAAGCGTGCAAGACTAACCTTCACAGCCTCACTGATACTCCTTGAATTAACCATCAACATCAACTCTGATTCCTATGCCGCCGATAATTTCCATGGTTTAGTAAGTGATATGGAGGTTTTGGTAACCGGAATGATGTTGGGCGTTCTTTGGTACAAAGAGCTCACCGCTAAACTACTCAATAAGCCAAATTGAATCCGGTTATAAGCAATGCTTAGCCCTTTAAATGCAATCCTCATTACTTTTGGTGCAGTTAGCATCATGATGATGCTTGAGCGCATTAGACCCATGCATCTATATACCAAGGATGCCTTCTGGGTACTGCGTCTGATAATACTTGGAAGTCTTGGGATAGCATTAACTGAAATCACCGGGATCTATCTATTGCCCTTGCTTGGCGGTGTTGCTATATATCCAGCGCTGGGGAAGTTATTTAATCATGTTCCAGCTTGGGTTAATGGCTTAATAGGCTATTTTTGCATAAGCTTCTTTGTGTATTGGTGGCATCGACTGCGGCATCACAGTGATGTATTGTGGAAAATATTTCATCAAATACACCACAGCACACATCGACTCGAGGCTCTTACGGCCTTATATGGTCACCCTAGTGACTTTGTTGCCAATGCCTTGATTATTAATATCGTCTGCTATTGCCTCTTAGGCTTTGATATCAATTCTGCAGCCTGGGCAGCACTTTGGGTTGGAATTTTTGAGTTTTGGGAGCACACAAATATCCAAACACCCCATTGGCTTGGCTATTTCATTGTGAGACCTGAAATGCACCGCATTCATCATGAACGCGGTCGTCACCAAAATAATTACGGCTTACCTATTTGGGATATGTTATTTGCCACATATGAAAACTCTTCACGAAAAGTGGAATGTGGTTTTGAGATGGAGTCCGAAAAGAAGTTGGCAGCTATGCTGGCATGTAAAGCCGTTGAATAAACCCCCCGGTACAACCCAGAGGGTTTATCAATTATTACAAAGATGCAGTTTGCGGGATCAATGCTGCCGATGAAAGTTGCTCAACATTCCAGCAAAGTTTGATTAACTTCTGTACTTGGGCTGGTGGCAATATATCTTCCACTAGATCAATGAACTTGACCTCAAGCTGAGCATCTGTCATTGGCTTTTCAACGCTTCCAATTGCATGCTCAATGAAAATATGCAAAGTGCGCCCATCTGTCGTCACTATTGTCATATCAACCTGCTCAGGTTTGATGTTGTCATCAATGATGGCAGTCACCTTGTCGCGAACAGCAATAATTTGAGCATTTTGCACCTTGGAATTGCTGTATTGCTTTTCTCCAGCAGCCCCATCAACAATCGCAACAGCTACGGAGTGATAAATACTAAATTTACCCTCCAAGCCAATTTGAGGCGTTTTTTTGCCAGTTAATTCAATTACCAGTGGATTTACTTTTAACTGAATGCTTGCTATTTGATCGGGCTTGAGATGATATTGGTTGCGCAACTGAATAGCGGCATCAATCGCAGGATGAATCACAATACCGCAAGCAAATGGCTTATAGGTATTCAGTGCAGATTCAAAATGGGTACCTAAGCCTTCCGTAATTTGACTGTAGTCTTGTTTGGTGCTGATGGTATTGGCCCAACCACGCTTAGCTTCGATCATGCCGTCTGAGCTGGTAAAGTTTTGCTGGGCCAGTAATGCACTAAACAAACCATTACTTGCTGCGCGTCCTGGGTTAAAACTCTTATTCATTGAGCCAAAAGATTCACGCAAACCAACTGGTTGGGAAGCTGCAAGACCAAGGGCCCAAACCATTTGCTGCTCACTTAAGCCCAGCACCTTACCAACAGCTGCTGCTGCACCAAACACTCCTGCAGTTCCAGTAATATGCCAGCCAACATCATAATGATTGGGCCAAACCAGATTGCCAATACGGCACTCCGTTTCCACACCCAATACCAAGGCATTTAAAAAATCTTTACCAGTGATCGCTTGGTGCTGTGATAAAGCAATCAACGCAGATACCACTGGGCCTGCTGGATGAATAATGGTTTTGAGATGGGTATCGTCATAATCAAAAATATGGCTACTCACGCCATTAATAAAGGCCGCATTCATGATGTCAAAATGCTCGCGTCTACCTAGCAAGCTTGCCTGTCTTGGCCCAGAAAAAGGATTTAAAGCTTTAATTGCGCATTGGATGGTTTCATGACCAGAACCACCTACAGCCACACCCACCCAATTAAATAGAGTGCGAACACCCTCTTTACGCACGTTTAGGGGAAGATCTTCATACCGTGCATTCACAATGTAATGCGCTAATTTATGTGTAGCGCCCTTAGCCGCAGGCGAATCGGGTGGTGTCATGGTTGCAGCAGGGGCATCCCCTGCATTTGCGGCGCCACTCATCGCAGGCGCCATTGCCGCAACGAGTGCCCCCATTTTTAATAGCTGACGCCGATTTAATTCACTCATTTTTTGTCTCCAACTGTTGGTTTTAGTGTTTTAAGAAGTATATATACATTAATTTGCCAGAATTACTCAAGATCCATTGAGTCAGCCTCAAACTTTTTTAAGGATGAGCTGGCTTTAGCTAAAAGACGATACCTACTCGTTGCCACTCTGGAAATCAAAACGGCCTTGTAGCGAGCCCTTTGAAGCCATTCAATCACGCCAACTGCGATAAGCCCAATTAATATGTAAGCAAAAAAATGAAATATGTCTTGTGACGTGGGGACTGTATAGGCAGCAAAAGGCTGAAGAAAGAAGTAGGATGCCAGAGGGACTGATATGACCATCGTAAAGATACTGGGTTTGTACCCATACAGTAGCGTAATGATGACGGTATTTACAATAAAAAAGGTCATAGGGAGACCCGTCTGCAAATAGTCATGTAAAGTGTATCGCAGGCAGAATGCGAACAGTATCCCAAAAGAAGCAACAATATAGGGCTTCAGACCAGGCTCAGACCATCGTTTTACATTGTGGATTTTCATGAGTAATAATCCTTCTATTGATAAAATCACCCTCTGGATGAATAAGCTGTAATGGAAAACAATATATTGCCTAATGATCAGACCTACGAATCATTCTACCAAGGTAGCAGCGGGAATGTAGTCATTCTCCTTCCTGGTTTATGTGGATCAGAATTGGAGCTTGGTACCATTCCGCGCCAACTGAAGAAAATGAATTGCAGTTACGTCATCCCTCGCATATCAGGTTATTCGGCCCATACCGGAATTAGTCAATACGAAAATTGGATAGAACAAGTAGATGACATTGTCATCGCTCTTAAAAAGAGCTACAAAACGGTCTCGATTGTAGGTATGAGCATGGGTGCCACTTTGGCGCTGGCTGTTGCGGAGAGAAATGATGGTATTGACGGCTTAGTTCTTTTGTCCCCAGTACTCTTTTTTGATGGCTGGTCAGTTTCCTGGTATCAGCCCTTACTAAAGTTCATTTATGCCATTGGCTTTCGCAATTGGCATTACAAAGAAACTGCCCCCTATGGCGTCAAAAATAGAGAGCTACGTCGCAGAATTGAAAAATCCGTAAAAAATAATGAAGTGAGTGAGCTTGGTGCGGCGCATCTACCGGCCCATAGCTTGTATCAAGCCCTGCGAATGATTGGCGATGTAAAAAGAAATTTACATGAAGTGGTTGTCCCGCTATTCATCATCCATTCAGTTGACGATGAAACTGCATCCCCCAAAAACCCAGATTTAATTCTTAAAGAGGTTTCCTCTGACATTCGTAAAATCATATGGCTAGGCAATTGTTACCACATGATCACCGTGGATAACGAGCGAGAAATTGTTGTAAATGAAACCATTAATTTCATCACTCAAATTCAACAGTCACATCAACTCAAAAAGCAAACAAAATCGCCGGCAATTAGTTTGGTAATAAAAGATCGTGGCGACTAAATTAAGCCGCAGTTTCTAAAAACAAAAAACCCAGTAAACATAAATTTACTGGGTTTTTTAATTTGGCGGAGCGGACGGGACTCGAACCCGCGACCCTCGGCGTGACAGGCCGATATTCTAACCAACTGAACTACCGCTCCAAATTACAACGCGCTACTTGTCACTTACTTCTACAACTAGCCAAAATTTTTGGCGTCCCCAGGGGGATTCGAACCCCCGTACTCACCGTGAAAGGGTGATGTCCTAGGCCTCTAGACGATGGGGACCTGGACTACTACGTTTACTACCGTGCTTCAAATGCTTGGTGGAGATAAGCGGGATCGAACCGCTGACCTCTTGCATGCCATGCAAGCGCTCTCCCAGCTGAGCTATACCCCCGTAATCTCGCGTTAAAGCTACAAGACACTCAAAACAATCCAAGATTTTATACTATTTTTCCTGGGCTTGTCCAATTTATTGCATAAGCACTGCAGATAAGCGCTTTAGGACCTCTTCTTTTCCTAAAACAACTAAAACAGAATCAATTGCTGGTGTTTGCGTAGTTGCAAATAAGGCATAACGTACAGGCATAGCGAGTGCCGGCATTTTAATCTTGTGGCTGGCTAAGACTTGTTTAAAAGCGGCCCCGTAAGCCTCCTTACTTGGCTCGGTTGCTTTAATCATTTCGAATAACTCTGTTAGAGCTGGAACGATCGCAGCAGGAATATTTTCAGCAATGGCATCCTTGCTATGCACTGGTGCGGGAATATAAAACAACTTGGCGCCTTCAGCGATTTCTATCAAGGTGTTTGCTCTGTCTTTTAACAATGCAACCACTTGTGTAAAGTGAGGACCGCTTTCTGTATCGATGCCAATAGCATGGGTAAATGGTTTGGTCGCTTTGGCTAGCTCTTCAGGATCGGCCTGTTGAATATATTGATGATTTAGCCAAAGTAATTTTTCCGGGTTGTGCTGGGCTGGCGATCTACCCAAATTCTCTAATTCAAACCAATTTACAAATTGCTCTTTACTGAAAACTTCAGCATCACCGTGTGACCAACCTAAACGAGCCAAGTAGTTCAAAATGGCTTCGGGTAGGTAGCCTGCTTTTTGATAATCACGCACACTCATAGCCCCATTGCGCTTACTCATCTTTTCACCCAAGTCATTTAATACAGTAGGTAAATGGGCATAGACTGGTGGTGTAGCCCCTAAGGCCTTCATGATATTGATTTGCCTTGGCGTGTTGTTCACATGATCATCGCCACGAATAACGTGGGTGATTTTCATATCGAGATCGTCAACTACTACGCAAAAATTATACGTAGGCGTGCCGTCTGGCCTTGCAATAATTAAATCATCTAACTCATCATTGCTAATTTCGATGCGACCCTTAACGGCGTCATCCCAAATTACAGAGCCCCCAATCGGGTTCTTAAACCGCAATACCGGCAAGACTCCCTCCGGTATCGCCGGCAATGTTTTGCCAGGCTCGGGACGCCATAAACCGTTATAGCGAGGCTTTTCTTTATTGGCCATCTGCTCATCACGCAACTTATTGAGCTCATCCTCACTCATGTAACAGGGGTAGGCATAACCAGCGTAGACTAATTGTTTAAGCACTTCGCGATAACGATCAATCCGCTGCATTTGATAAATGGGGCCCTCATCAAAATCGAGGCCAAGCCAGGCCATACCCTCGATGATGACATCCACCGCCTCTTGGCTGGAACGCTCTAAGTCGGTATCTTCAATACGCAGAATGAAATCACCATCATGATGCCTTGCAAACGCCCAGGGATAGAGTGCGCTGCGCAGGTTGCCCAGATGAATAAAGCCCGTGGGACTGGGGGCGAAACGTGTACGGATATGCATAAATATCATTATCTCAGGTCAAGATTGAAAAGACGAAAATCCTAAAAAAGTGGATACTTTCCCCTATGAATGAATTACTTGTATTTATGTGTGATGGCGCCCCCGTGCGCGGAGAAATCGTTTCCATTGGTACGGCCTGGCAGGCCGTCCTTGAAAACCGCAATTACCCCCCTGCTATTCGTAAAATTTTGGGTGATTTTGTTGGCGCAGCCACCCTACTGAGCGCTAGCCTTAAATTTGATGGCACCTTGATCATTCAAGCACAAAGCAAGGGTCCAATTCAACTTTTGGTGGTTGAATGCAAATCTGACCTTTCCATGCGGGCTACGGTCAAGTTATCTGTTGAGCCAACTGAAATTGCTGCAGACGCCACATTGGGAGATCTGTTGGATGCCAGCAATTCTGGCCGCCTAGTGATAACTTTAGATCCAGCAGATCGTCAACCAGGACAAGCCCCCTATCAAGGCATTGTGGCTCTTCAAGACCATCAAGGGACAGTAATCAAGCCAGTTACCAGCGCTGCCGAAGCAGTTGCTTTGTATATGCAAAATTCAGAACAACTGGAGACCAGGATTTGGCTCAGCTCAAATGAAACACATGTAGGCGGCCTTCTCTTGCAGCGCCTACCCAATTCAGGGGGTCATGCCCACATTGATCCACAAATAGCCGCTGAAGGCTGGAATCGTATTCAAACCCTAGGTGAAACCATCACCGATGAGGAATTGCTCACATTACCTCCCGAAACCATCTTGCGTCGCTTATTTTTAGAGGAGTCAGCGGAGAATGGCGTTCGCAGTTTCCCATCCCGACAAATTCGTTTCGCATGTCGCTGTTCACGCAAGAAAGTGGCAGATGTGTTGCGTATGCTCGGAGAGGTGGAAGTGGAAGGGATTCTTGCAGAACAAGGGGCAGTGGAAACAGTGTGTGATTTTTGCACCAAAAACTACCGTTTTGATGCAGTCGATTGTCGCCAAGTTTTCTCCACTGACTTATTGGCTGATGCAACTCGGCCACCCTCGAGCGGCCATTAAAGCTTTTAATCCAGTACTACTGTTTTGATGTTGGCGGCTTAAGGCCATCAGGTGAATTTGCACTCGATGGCGCTTTTTCAGTTGGCAGAATTTGCACGAAGTACTCACCCTCTTTGATCATGCCGTGCTCCACTCGTGCACGTTCTTCTATGGCACGAGTACCTTCTTTCAGGTCCTTTACGTCACCTGCCAATTTAGCATTGCGCAGGGCCAATAAGCTGTTTTTTGCCTCTTGAAGCTGCAACTGTCTTTCCATCTCATACACCTTGAGCCATCCACCCTTCCCCAACCAAAGGGGGTACTGTATTGCTATCAGCAATAAGAGCATGGAGTAGATGACAAGGCGCATGATCTATTAAAAACTAGAAATTAGCTCTGGCGCTTTAAGTTATAAAAGACCGATTTACCAGGATATTTAGCAACATCCCCCAAATCTTCTTCGATACGCAGCAACTGATTGTATTTTGCAATACGATCGGAACGAGATAATGAACCTGTTTTAATTTGACCAGCATTGCTGCCAACTGCGATATCAGCAATAGTGCTGTCCTCAGTCTCTCCGGAGCGATGAGAAATCACATTGGTGTAATTAGCCCGCTTAGCCATTTCAATGGCAGCAAAGGTTTCAGTCAAAGTACCAATCTGATTTATCTTAATCAAAATAGAGTTGGCAATTCCTTTGTCGATACCTTCTTGTAGGATGCGTGTATTAGTCACAAAGAGATCGTCACCTACTAATTGGATTTTTTTACCCAATTTTTTAGTGATATCAGCCCATCCATCCCAATCTGCTTCGTGCATACCATCTTCGATGGAAACAATAGGGAATTGATCGGCTAATTGACCGAGATAATCAGAGAACTCGCTAGAGGATAGTTGCAAGCCCTCACCCGACAAATGGTACTTACCATCTTTATAAAATTCACTGGCAGCGCAATCCAATGCCAATAAGACATCTTCTCCCGCCTGATATCCCGCACCTTCAATGGCCTTCAAAATGGTTTGCAGACACTCATGATTACTTTTGAAGTTTGGTGCGAAACCGCCCTCATCACCTACTGAGGTTGGCATACCTTGAGCGGCTAGAATTTTCTTGAGTTCATGAAAGATTTCAGCGCCACAACGCAAGGCCTCACGGAAGCTATTGGCACCAACAGGCATGATCATGAACTCTTGAATATCTAAACTGTTATTAGCATGCGCGCCGCCATTAACAATATTCATCATGGGCACTGGCAACTGCATGCCGCCAGATCCACCAAAATAACGATACAAAGACAGACCAGCCTCTTCAGCTGCAGCCCTAGCAACAGCCATAGATACCGCCAAGGTCGCATTGGCACCAAGGCGCGCTTTGTTATGGGTGCCATCCAAGTCAATGAGGGTGTGGTCTAGGAATGCTTGCTCACTGGCATCTAAACCTAGAATGGTTTCTGCAATCTCAATATTAATATTTTGAACAGCTTTTAGAACGCCTTTACCGAGATAGCGGGCTTGATCGCCATCACGCAATTCAATTGCCTCGCGCGAGCCAGTAGATGCCCCTGATGGTACGGCAGCGCGACCCATTACACCTGACTCTAGTAATACATCACACTCAACGGTTGGGTTGCCGCGTGAATCAAGAACTTCTCTACCAATAATGTCAACAATGGCGCTCATGCACCTTCTCCTTAAAGCAATATGAAATTGGGTTTAATTAAAACTATCTTCTAAAAAAGAGCCGCTCTTCTTAACAGCGGAATCGATTGTTACTAAAGACTCAAGCAACTCGTGCATCTTATGTAATGGCACCGCATTTGGGCCATCGGATAAGGCTTTGGCAGGGTCTGGGTGAGTTTCCATAAACAAGCCGCTAACACCTACAGCAACCGCTGCTCTGGCTAATACCGGTACGAATTCACGTTGACCACCACTTGAATTACCTTGGCCTCCAGGTAACTGAACCGAATGCGTTGCATCAAAAACAACGGGGGCATGGGATTGACGCAGAATCGCCAAACTGCGCATATCTGATACTAAATTGTTATAGCCAAAAGATGCACCACGTTCACAGACCATAAATTGGTCCGGAAGATTCTTTTCAGCTGCGGCTGCACGCGCCTTTTCAATCACATTGAGCATTTCATGTGGAGATAAGAACTGCCCCTTTTTGAAGTTTACGGGCTTACCACTTTGAGCGCATGCACGAATGAAATCAGTCTGTCGACATAAGAAGGCCGGGGTTTGCAAAACGTCAACAACTTTAGCTACTGGTTCAATTTCGCTGATATCGTGTATGTCCGTTAAGACGGGCACGCCGATATCTCGCTTCACCTTTGCCAAAATTTCAAGACCCTTCTCCATACCCAAACCGCGGTAAGAGTTTCCAGATGAACGGTTGGCTTTATCAAACGAGGCTTTAAAAATAAAGGGGATCTGTAAGGTGCCGGTAATCTCCTTTAACTGTCCAGCCACATCCATTGCTGATTGCTCTGACTCAATTACACAGGTACCGGCAATGAGAAAAAAGCGATGCTCTAAACCAACATCAAATCCGCATAATTTAAATGAGCTCATAAATAATTAAGCCGCCTTTTTGCTTGCTAGTTGTTGATGTTCAAGCGAGGCTTTAATAAAAGCAGAAAATAAGGGATGGCCATCGCGTGGTGTAGAGGTGAACTCTGGATGAAATTGCACCCCAAAGAACCAAGGATGCATGGCAGATGGAAGCTCCATCATTTCAGGCAAGGACTCATTTGGTGTTCTGGCAGAAATAATTAAACCCGACTCCTCTAAACGCGGAACATAGTTATTGTTAACTTCATAACGATGGCGATGGCGTTCATTGACCTCAGATCCATAGATACGATGCGCCAAAGTACCCGCTCTCACAGGACAGCGCTGGGAACCTAAGCGCATTGTTCCACCCAAGTCGGAGTCATTCGTGCGTTTCTCTACATGCCCCTCGCGGTCAACCCATTCGGTAATTAGCGCAACCACTGGGCTTTGTGTATCAGGCGCAAACTCAGTACTGTTTGCATCAGCAATATGAGCTACATGACGAGCAAATTCAATCACTGCTAATTGCATACCAAGGCAAATTCCTAAGTAAGGAATGTGATTCTCACGCGCATAACGAATGGCAGCAATCTTACCCTCAGTACCACGCTTACCAAAACCACCTGGCACCAAAATAGCATCCAAGCTCTTGAGGCAATCTACGCCATCTTTTTCAAGTTGCTCAGAATCAATATAGGTGATGTTCACGCGGGTGTGGTTATGGATGCCAGCATGACGCAATGCTTCGATCAGAGACTTATAGGACTCAGTTAGCTCTACATATTTGCCAACCATGCCAATCGTGACCTCATGTTGTGGGTTTGCCATTTCATAGACAAGATGCGCCCAGACAGAAAGATCGGCAAGTTTAGCTTGGATCTCCAATTCACTACAGATCAAGTCATCCATACCTTGAGCATGAAGCATTTCTGGAATTTTGTAGATCGTATCCACATCCCATACAGAGATGACAGCCTCTTCGCGCACATTGGAAAAGAGAGAAATCTTGCTGCGCTCATCCTCGGGAATAGGACGATCAGCGCGGCAGAGCAATACTGTTGGCATGATGCCGATTTCACGCAGCTTCTGGACGGAATGTTGCGTAGGTTTGGTTTTCAGTTCGCCAGCACTACTGATATAGGGTACTAGTGTCAGATGCACAAATGCACAACTGTGTTTTGGCAGACGAATGCTCATCTGCCTTGCAGCCTCTAAAAATGGGAGAGACTCAATATCCCCGACCGTTCCACCGATCTCACATATCGCAATGTCTGCATGACCATCGTGACTGGCTTTAGCACCGCGTTCAATGAATGCTTGAATTTCGTTAGTAATATGGGGAATTACCTGAACCGTCTTACCAAGATATTCACCACGACGCTCTTTACTAATCACTGACTCGTAGATTTGGCCCGTAGTGAAATTATTGCTTTTACGCATCTTGGCAGATACGAATCGCTCGTAGTGACCTAAATCCAGGTCAGTTTCAGCGCCATCCTCTGTTACGAATACTTCGCCGTGTTGAAGTGGACTCATCGTCCCAGGATCAACGTTGATATAAGGGTCTAATTTTAGGAGGGTGACTTTCAGGCCGCGGGATTCGAGAATCGCGGCAAGCGAGGCAGCTGCAATTCCTTTCCCTAAAGAAGAAACCACACCACCAGTGACAAAAACGTATTTGGTCATCGCTTAAGCTCTGTTGGAAAAAATAATTATAACGATAGCAACCTGCATTTTTCTAAAATAAAAATGGTAATAAAAAGGTAAGATTGAAAAAACTGACTCGGACCCCATTATTTACAAGCCATGCGCCTATTTTTTGCTATTTTAATTACCGTTTTTTCCCTGTTTTACCTGCTACCCTTTGCTATCGCTTTTAATAAAAAGCGTGCAAATACAGGCGCCATTTTTGTCTTGAATCTATTTTTAGGATGGTCCTTTATTGGTTGGGTTATCGCCCTTGTTTGGGCGATTAAAGAGGAGCAGGTCATTTAAGCCCGAATTTGGTTCATTTTTGGCAAAAATCAGTAGTTAAACCCATATTCAAGCTAGGTACAACGCTTTACAATCATATAAATCGGGGTTCATGATCCCGCTTGGCCTTTCTGTTGATAACCTTTACCCCTTAGGAAACACGATGTTAGAAGCCTACAACGCCCAAGTTGCCGAACGTGCCTCTCTTGGCATTCCAGCCCTCCCATTAACCAAGGATCAAACCGCAGAATTAGTTGGTTTGCTAAAAAATCCTCCAAAGGGAAAGGAAGCTGAACTAGTAGAGCTGATTACCAACCGCGTTCCTGCAGGCGTTGATGAAGCAGCCAAAGTAAAAGCGGAGTTTTTAGATGCAGTTGCAAAAGGCACTGAAAAATCGCCTTTAATCTCCCGAATTTTAGCAACCGAACTCTTGGGCACTATGCTTGGTGGGTACAACATCAAGCCTTTGGTTGAGCTCTTATCTGATGCTGAATGTGGAACTGCAGCCGCAGCCGCCCTCAAAAAGACTCTGTTGATGTTTGACTATTTTCATGATGTCCAGGAATTGGCTGAAAAAGGCAATGCAAACGCAAAAAGCGTATTGCAAAGTTGGGCTGATGCAGAGTGGTTTACTAGCCGCCCACCCGTTCCTGAAAGCATGAAGCTAACGGTATTTAAAGTTACTGGCGAAACCAATACTGACGACTTATCCCCTGCTCCCGATGCTTGGAGTCGTCCCGATATTCCATTGCATGCCACAGTCATGCTCAAAAATCCACGCCCCGGTATCGAGCCAGATGAATCTGGCGTTCGCGGCCCTATGAAGCAAATTGCAGCCTTGCAAAAGAAAGGCAATCAAATCGCCTACGTCGGTGACGTTGTGGGTACAGGCTCTTCACGCAAGTCCGCTACCAACTCAGTTTTATGGTGGACCGGTCAAGACATTCCTTTTGTTCCCAATAAGCGCTTTGGTGGCGTTTGCCTCGGTGCAAAGATTGCCCCAATTTTCTTCAATACGATGGAAGATGCAGGCGCATTGCCTATTGAATTAGATGTATCACAAATGGATATGGGCGATGAAATTGAATTGCGCCCTTATGACGGAAAAGCGTTTAAAAACGGCAAAGAAATTACTAGTTTTTCACTTAAATCACCCGTCATTTTTGATGAAGTGCGTGCAGGTGGTCGCATTCCATTGATTATTGGTCGCGGTTTAACAGCCAAGGCACGCGCAGCGCTTGGTCTGCCTGCCTCTACAGAATTCCGCATTCCAGTAAGCCCGCCTGATAACAAGAAAGGCTTTAGCTTGGCCCAGAAGATGGTGGGTCGCGCATGTGGTTTGCCTGAAGGTCAAGGTGTTCGCCCAGATACCTATTGCGAACCCCATATGACTACCGTTGGCTCACAAGACACTACTGGTCCTATGACGCGCGATGAGTTGAAAGACTTGGCTTGCTTGGGCTTCTCGGCAGACTTGGTAATGCAGTCGTTCTGCCACACCTCCGCTTATCCAAAACCAGTCGATATTCGAACCCATCATGAATTACCTGCTTTTATGACCAATCGGGGCGGTGTTTCACTGCGTCCAGGCGACGGCGTGATTCACAGCTGGTTAAATCGCCTGCTAATGCCTGATACCTGCGGTACTGGTGGTGATAGTCATACCCGCTTCCCCATTGGTATTTCATTCCCGGCTGGCTCTGGATTGGTGGCCTTTGCTGCAGCCACTGGCGTCATGCCCTTAGATATGCCTGAATCTGTATTGGTGCGCTTTAAAGGAAAGATGCAGCCTGGCATCACCTTGCGTGACCTAGTCAATGCCATTCCTTTGTACGCGATCAAAAAAGGGTTGTTGACTGTTGAGAAACAAGGCAAGAAGAATATTTTCTCCGGCCGTATTTTAGAAATCGAAGGCTTGCCAGACCTGAAGGTTGAGCAAGCATTCGAATTATCAGATGCATCAGCCGAGCGCTCTGCTGCCGGTTGCGCTATTGCACTCAACAAAGAGCCCATCATTGAATATATGCGCTCCAACATCACCCTGATGAAGTGGATGATTGCCAATGGCTATGATGACAAGCGGACGCTGGGTCGTCGCATTAAAGCCATGGAAGCTTGGATTGCCAATCCAAATCTATTAAAAGCCGATGCTGATGCTGAGTATGCTGAAGTCATCGAAATTAATATGGATGATATTAAGGAGCCGATCTTGGCCTGCCCTAATGATCCAGATGATGTGAAGTTCTTATCCGAAGTTGCTGGCGAGAAAATTGATGAAGTATTTATTGGCTCATGCATGACTAATATTGGTCACTTCCGCGCAGCTGGCAAGGTGCTGGAAGGTAAAACAGATATGCCTACTCGCCTGTGGATTGCTCCCCCAACCAAGATGGATCAGATGATTCTTACGGAAGAAGGCTACTACGGGGTCCTAGGTCGTACAGGTGCTCGTATGGAAACACCAGGTTGCTCTCTCTGCATGGGTAACCAAGCTCAAATCCGTAAAGGCTCGACAGCGGTTTCTACATCAACACGTAACTTCCCTAACCGACTGGGTATTGATACACGGGTTTACTTAGCCTCTGCAGAATTGGCATCAGTAGCCGCCCTCTTAGGCCGCTTGCCAACTCCAACGGAATACTTTGAGCAAGTGGCTTCATTGGAGAGTAAATCAGCAGAGATATATCGCTATATGAATTTTGACAAGATCAAAGCATTCACTGATGTTGCTGATGCTGTGACTGTCTAAATAGCAATACGCTCGTAGTATTAGGCAAATAAAAAGGCGATCTGTTGATCGCCTTTTTTCTTATCAGACCTTTAGAAAAGTCTAACTCCGAATGATTCGCTTAGATAGATAAACAATTTTCTTGGCGTGCATTCTCACGACTTAAACCTGCAGCCCACGTGTTGGTTGGCAAGCCTGTTTTTTCCATAATGACTTTTGCGCGCTTAGACACATCTTGCCACTCAACCTCTAATTTTGGCCCCTTAAATGCCAGAGCAACGACATTGCAATCATGGGATTCTGGAAATAAAAGCACTCTATTGCCAAAAGCCTCACAAATATTCTTGAGGTTGACGTTAAAACTTTTATGGCGAGAAAATAAATTAACCGTCATTACACCTGGGCTTTTGAGAATATTAAAGCACCCCTTATAAAAATCAAGCGAGCTAGCTGCAGGACCATCGCAAATGGCATCGTATAAATCCACCTGAACCGCGTCAAAGTAATTGAAATATTGACGGTTGTTAACAAATACTTTTGCATCCGTCTGCAAAGTGCTCAGGCGACGGTCATCGTCAGGGGTAAAGAACATGCTTCTGGCAGACACAATGACGGCGGGATTGAGCTCCACAACCGTAGTTTTTACAGCCGGACAATACCGATGCTGAAATTTCGTTAATGCGCCGGTGCCCAATCCAAGTTGAGCCACTTGCATTCCAGGCTTTGTTTCCAAAAACAATAACCATGCCATCATTTGCTGGTTATATTCCAAATATATCTCGTCAGGGTCACGCAGACGCATGGCCCCCTGAATCAATTCGCTACCAAAATGCAAATAGCGAATACCACCGCTTTCAGAGAAGGTTACCGGTTCCATGAGAAATGTATTAGTTTGCCCAGCGGCGTGCATTGCGGAATAAACGCAACCACGGACTTGCACCATCAGGGGTATCCAACCACCCCGGAGGACACCAACTCATTTGCACGGCACGGAATACGCGCTCTGGATGAGGCATCATGACGGTAAAGCGACCGTCAGGGGTGGTTACCCCTGTTAGGCCACCAGGTGATCCATTCGGGTTCAAAGGATAGGTTTCTGTGGGTTTACCTAGATGATCAACGAAGCGCAATGCTGCAAGACCTTGATCTTGTAAGAGCTGTAGATTACCTTGCTGACTAAAGTTTGCAAAGCCTTCTCCATGAGCAATTGCTATAGGCAATTGACTGCCTTCCATGCCCTGAGTAAATATCGATGGCGAAGGCATCACCTCTGCCATGACTAGGCGGGCTTCATATTGCTCCGATTGATTGCGAGTAAATTTAGGCCACGCTTGCGCTCCTGGAATAATTCCAGAAAGATTGCTCATCATTTGGCAACCATTACACACACCTAAGGCAAAGCTGTCATTGCGATTGAAGAACGCTGAAAATTGATCGCGTAATTTATCGTTGAACAGAATGGTTTTTGCCCAACCCTCGCCAGCACCCAGCACATCCCCGTAACTAAAACCGCCACAAGCAATTAATCCACGGTAATCAGCCAACTTGGCTTGACCCGAGAGTAAATCAGACATGTGGACGTCGTAACTATCAAAGCCTGCCAAATCGACAGCGTAAGCCATCTCCACATGGGAATTAACACCCTGCTCACGCAAAATGGCAACTTTAGGACGAGCGCCTTTTTGTATAAATGGAGCGGCAATATCTTCAGCTGGATTAAAAGTCAGCTTCGGTGACATGCCTGGATCAGACAAGTTATCTAGCAAAGCAAATTCACTATCGGCACATGCGGGGTTGTCACGCAAACGGGCAATCTGATAGCTGGTATTGGTCCACATCTTTTGTAGCACTTCACGTGGTTCTGCAAAAATGGATTTTGCATCACGCCAAATTTCAATACGGCCATTTGTATTAGGTTTGCCGATCACATGGCTATAGGAGCTTAAACCGAGGGTACGCAACACCGCAAACACTGCATCACGACCCTCACGACGCACCTGAATCACAGCGCCTAGCTCTTCATTAAATAGCGCACGCATGGTTTGCTCATGACGACGGCCAGAGATTTGCTGGGCCCAATTTTTGGCATCACCATGATCTGGCTCTTGGCCAGCATCAACAGCAATCATGTCTACATTGATTGAAATGCCGCAATGGGATGCAAAAGCCATCTCAGCTATGCAGGCCAATAAACCGCCATCAGAACGATCGTGGTAGGCCAGCAATTTACCTTCATTGCGTAACTGAATAATTGCAGCAGCAAATGCTTTTAAGTCTTCAGGGCGATCTATATTTGGCGCAGCTTTGCCTGACTGATTTAAAACCTGAGCCAGAATGCTGCCAGCCATACGGTTTTGACCGCGACCCAGATCAATCAAAATCAACTCTGTATCCAAGGTTTTGCCGTTTTGATCTGCGAGCTGCAGTAAAGGCGTCAAAGTTTTGCGCACATCGACAACAGGGGCAAAGGCAGAAATGATTAAAGAGACCGGGGAGACAACTTTCTTAGTTTGACCATCATCACGCCATTCCGTTGCCATCGATAAAGAATCTTTACCCACCGGAATAGAGATACCTAAGGCAGGACAAAGCTCCATGCCGATTGCTTGCACTGAGTCGTACAACTTAGCATCTTCACCTGGTGCGCCGCAAGCAGCCATCCAGTTCGCAGAAAGCTTGACATCCTCAAGAGAGGCCACATCAGCTGCCATTAAATTGGTAATGGCTTCACCTACCGCCATGCGAGCGGCTGCTGGTGCATCAATAATTGCTAAGGGGGTCCTCTCCCCCATCGTCATGACTTCGCCACGATAACCCTTGTAATCCATCAAGGTGACAGCGCAATCAGCCACCGGAACTTGCCATGGACCCACAAAAGGATCGCGAGCATTAAGGCCGCCAACTGTGCGATCGCCTATGGTGATCAAAAATGATTTACTAGCTACAGTGGGCTGTTGCAAAACCCAAGCAATGCACTGAGCCAAGTCAGCGTCAGTGACATTTAATTCTGAAAATTCTTGTTCAACTCGAGTGACATCTCGGTGCATGCGAGGCGGCTTACCAAGCAGTACCTCCATTGGCATATCGATTGGCAAGGCAGCATCAGCTGATGGCTCTTGTTTACTATCACTCAACTTCAATTGACGTTCAGCGGTTGCTTCACCAACCACAGCAAACGGACAACGTTCGCGCTGGCAAAGTGCTTTAAATAATTCGAGTTGCTCAGCTTCAATTGCAAGCACATAACGCTCTTGAGATTCATTACACCAAATCTCAGCAGGACTCATGCCACTCTCTTCAAGAGGGATGCTGCGCAATTTAAATTGAGCGCCCAGACCAGCGCCATCAGCCAATTCAGGGAAAGCATTAGATAGACCGCCTGCCCCTACATCATGGATAGAAATGATGGGGTTATCTTTACCCATCGCACGACAGGCATTAATCACCTCTTGAGCACGACGCTCCATTTCAGGGTTGCCACGTTGCACCGAATCAAAATCTAAGTCCGCTGTATTGGTACCCGTGGCTACTGAACTACCTGTTGCTCCACCCATACCAATACGCATACCAGGTCCACCGAGCTGAATGAGCAGATGTCCCGGTTTAATTGCTTTTTTCTCGGTATGAATAGTGTCGATGCTGCCAATACCGCCCGCAATCATGATGGGCTTGTGATATCCGCGCCTAGTACCATCAATGGTCTGCTCGAAGACGCGGAAATAACCACCTAAAATCGGGCGACCAAATTCATTATTAAAGGCAGCACCGCCAAGGGGGCCCTCAATCATGATCTGCAATGGAGTGGCAATTCGTTCTGGCTTGCCATATTTTTCAAGCTCCCATGGCAAATCAGTGCCAGGGATATTCAAATTCGAAACTGAGAAACCAGTCAGACCCGCCTTTGGACGACCGCCAATACCTGTTGCACCCTCATCACGAATTTCTCCACCAGCGCCGGTAGATGCGCCTGGAAAAGGTGCAATTGCAGTGGGATGGTTATGGGTCTCCACCTTCATCAAGGTATGTACTAGGCGAGTATCTTTTGCATATTGATGATCATTGCCTTGTGGCGCCCAAGTCTCTGACTCACAACCAACCATGACCGCACAATTATCAGAATAGGCAATGATGGTGCCCTTTGGCTGTAATTGATGTGTGTTGCGAATCATTGCAAACAAGGATCGCTCTTGATCATCGCCATCAATAGTCCAGCTGGCATTAAAAATTTTGTGACGACAATGTTCACTGTTTGCTTGCGCAAACATCATGAGTTCAACATCGCTTGGGTTACGCTTTAAGCGTGTGAAATTTTCTACTAGGTAGGTAACTTCATCATCTGACAAAGCCAAGCCTAATTCTTGATTCGCTTTATCAAGCGCTAACCTACCCTCAGTCAATACGGGTACGCGTTTTAAAGGCCTGTCATCTAAGGTTTGGTAGAGCGCCTTAGCTGATTGAGAATCCTCAATGACACTTTCGGTCATACGATCATGAATCGCAGCCAAAACAATGCGATGTTGGGTCTCGTTTAAAGCTTTTTTGCTTTGCCAGGCATATTGCACACCGCGCTCAACACGCAAAATATCAAGTCCACATTGACGAGCAATTTCAGTAGCCTTACTGGCCCATGGTGACACAGTACCCAAACGTGGAATAACAAGTGCTTGTTGCTTTTGATCGACCCCCTTACCAAACCAAGAACCGGATGATTTGAGCTTGGAGGCAAAAGGATCGCCATAAGTAAGCAAACTCGCGAGGAGATCTAGTTTTCCGGGAGCTAATTGCGCCTCAGACCAAATTAAGTGGAGATATTGAGCTTCAATAGACTCAAGTTCAATGCCCTGGTCCATGAGCGCTGTTAAAAGTCGCTGTTGACGGAAGGCTGAAAGGGCATCAGCCCCGGGCAAGCAAAGGAAAAATGACATCCCTAGATTATAAGGTTTTGATCAAAGCAATCTGCCGCCTTGTAGGTGAAACTGACGCTCACATCGTGCAGCTAAGGCTGGGTCATGGGTCACCAAGACCAAGGTGGAGGAATTTACCCGATTAAGCTCAAAAAGAAGCTCGATAACAGCTTGGCCACTAACCTCATCAAGACTGCCGGTGGGCTCATCGGCAAACAAGATGGCTGGCCTCTTTACAAAAGCCCTTGCCAAAGCCACACGTTGTTGCTCGCCCCCAGATAATGTCTTGGGAAAGTGGCCTATGCGAGCCCCTAAACCCACTTGTTCTAAAGCAATTTGGGCGGTATTTTTAGCCTCAGAATAGTCAACTCCAGCCAATTCCAATGGCAGCATTACATTTTCAAGGGCATTTAGATGGGGAAGCAGCTGAAATGACTGAAAAACAAAGCCGACCGATTGACCGCGCAGCTTTGCTCTTCCATCCTCATTTAAACCTGAAAGTGCCTGTCCCATGAGAAATATATCACCAGCAGAAGCGTCATCAAGGCCCGCCAAGAGGCCAAGCAAGGTACTTTTGCCGGAGCCAGAACTGCCGACAATCGCTACACTCTCGCCAGCCTCAATGGCAAAACTAATGTCGTGCAAAATAATCAATTCTCCATCGTTGGCTTTCACCACCTTTTGAAGCTGATTCACTCTGATAACCTGGGATAGATTACGCATAAGGGCGCTAGATTAACCTATAGAAACAATGGCACGATTTAATTACATCAACAAGTTGAAGTGCAATTTAGCATTTACCGCTCTATTTTGCCTGTTAATGGGAGGCAATGCTGATGCACGAGCATCTCATACGATTCTCATTCTTGGGGACAGTCTATCAGCCGAGTATGGCCTGGTCCATGGCAGTGGCTGGGTCGATTTACTCGAAAAGAAACTACAAAAAGAAGCCAGCCCTTGGGATGTTTTTAATGCGAGTATTAGCGGTGAAACATCTGCAGGGGGATTAAACCGACTTCCCTCTTTGCTTGAAAAGAAGAAACCCGGTTTAGTGATTATTGAATTGGGTGCCAATGATGGATTACGCGGCCTCTCTATTGCTGTAAGTGAAAAAAATCTCCAGAAGATGATCGTCATGAGTAAACAGTCGGGAGCAAAGGTGCTTCTCATTGGCATTCAGTTACCGCCCAATTATGGGCAAGATTACACCAAGCAGTTTGCAAATATGTTCACAAGACTTGCAAAGACAGAAGGAACTGCATTCTTACCATTCTTCCTCACTGGCGTCATTGATAAACCGGAATTATTCCAAGCAGATCGAATGCATCCAAATGAACAGGCGCAAAAAATTCTATTTAAAAACGTATGGGGCGCTTTGGCCCCATATTATGATTTGCTGCAGAAGTAGTTAGAAAAGATTAACTACCCGCTCCGCCGGAATTTACAGCCTTGAGGGGATTGATGACTTTGACACCAGCTGCATTGCGCCAATAGGCCATAAAACCTGCAAATTCGGATTGAGCAGACAAAGATTGAATTTGCCGCGCTTGAGCTTGATGAATCTTTGGATCAACGCCAGCTGGCTGTCGAACTTGATCGACGCGATAGATAGTTTCACCAACACCGGGATTAAGCACTTTTACAAGTGCTGGTAACTTGGCGGCATCAATTGACATGACATCATCTAAGGCGCTACCAGTTAGGTTGCCCGGCTTAGTGCGTGAGACCCAAAATGGGCTTCCAAAACCGCTTGCCACTTTGGGATCTTTCTCGAGCGTGTTCAATCGCTCAGAGGCTGCGGCAACTGCCAATGCCTCTGCTGCGCGCTGACTAAGTTGACGCTTAATCTCAGGCGCAACCTCCTTAAATGGTAGTAGTTGAGAAGGATGGAATGCAACCACTCGTGCGGAAACAAAAACACCTGGAGACACTTGTACGGCTTCGATATTGCGCTTGTTCTTCAGGGAGTCATCACTGTAGAGTGCTTGAACTACTTTAGGATTGGCAATTGGGCTCTCTTTCGGCGCTCCAGCAAGACCGCCGCGAGAAATTCCTTTGGCAGACTGAACCGATAACTTCAATTTATCAGCAGCAGGCTTCAAGCTATCAGCCTGGTCATAAGTAATATTGGTAAATTGATCTGCCTTTTCATTAAATGACTTGGGATCCTCCTTGGGATCAGCCTTCAGCACGAGATAGTCAACATCAATTAATTCGGGACTAACAAAGAGCTTTGAGTTGGCTTCATAAAAAGCTTGTTGCTCAGCCAATGAGGGGTCTACCTTAGATAGATAGTCTTTTGCTGAGAATGTGATTGCTTGAACTTCACGCTCGCTCTCATATAAAGAGGAAATCGCTTCAAAAAGTTTGGGGGTCGCTAGTTCCGTGCGAGCAACTGAGGTAACTAATTGCTGAATTTTTAAGTCGAAACCTTGGCCAGCATAAAACTGTTCTTCATTTAAACCATTTGCAGCTAATAATTGCTTAAAGCGGGCATCATCAAAACTACCGTCCGGTTTATACAATGCCCGAATTTGAGGAATATTTTGGAGGCTTTTAATCAAAGCATCTTTACTCACTTGCAAACGCAAATCATTAACTGCATAGGCCAAAACACGTTGCTGGAGCAGTTCGCTCAGAATGGCTTGGCGAAATTGCAGGCTTTGCGCAATTTGTGGGCTGCCACCAACTCGCTCGGCTTGACGTTTGGCTGCAGAGTCAACCTCTTGAGCAGTAATGGCTTTACCGTTGACCTTAACCAGGTCTGTCTCTTTATCCATGAAGCCTGAATAGCTGGAGATACCAAAGAAAGCAAATGAAGGAACAATAAAAAGCATCAAAACTATTTGCAATAGCTTCTGGTGTTTACGAACGGTATCGAACATGTAAAAGTCGCTTAGAAAATATCAATTATGCGAGTGTACTAGGCATGAAGTCTAGAGTCCTAGAAAGCCTTAAAAGCAGGTGGGGAACTGGTGGGCGCTGACGGGATCGAACCGCCGACATTCTGCGTGTAAGGCAGACGCTCTACCATCTGAGCTAAGCGCCCCAATTTAGTACAGACGAGATTGTAACCTAGTATGAAAATAAAAGAAGGATTCCGCATCAAAACGCAAACAGAATGATTGCAAAATTGACTTGGAACCCTTTTATTCTCAGTGTTTTAAGACTTCTGAGCTAGCTGCCTTTTCATTTGCTTTACTGGCTTCAGAGGCTTTTTTAGCGAGTTCTTCTGGGCTGAGCTCAGGCAAGGCCTCTGGTTTACGCTCGAGAGCCAACTCTAGCACCTGATCGATCCAACGAACCGGAACGATTTCAATTGCATTCTTGACCTTGTCTGGAATGTCAATTAAATCCTTCACGTTTTCCTCGGGGATCAAGGCCAATTTAATTCCACCTCGATGAGCCGCTAAGAGCTTCTCTTTAAGGCCGCCAATAGGAAGCACCTCACCGCGCAGAGTAATTTCGCCAGTCATAGCAACATCAGCACGAATTGGAATTCCTGTTAAGACAGAAACCAAGGCTGTAGTGATTGCGATACCAGCAGACGGTCCATCCTTAGGTGTTGCACCATCAGGAAAATGAATATGAATATCTTTTTTCTCAAAAGACTCATCGTTTATTCCAAGTCGTCTTGCCCTCGAGCGAACCACCGTGCGCGCAGCTTCTACTGACTCTTTCATAACATCACCAATTGAGCCAGTGCGCGTGATCACGCCCTTACCTGGCATCACGGCAGCCTCAATCGTTAATAAATCACCGCCCACTTCAGTCCAAGCTAAACCCGTCACTTGACCCACTTGGTTTTCTTTACCAGCTAAGCCAAAATCGTAAAGTCGTACTGACAAGAATTTATCTAGGTTATCCGCATTAACTACCACTGGAGCAGCCTCTTTTTTCAGAAGCAGTAGCTTCACCACCTTACGACAAATTTTGCTAACTTCCCTCTCCAAAGATCGTACGCCTGCTTCACGGGTGTAATAGCGAATCATGTTGCGGACAGCACTCTCCTCAATCTTGAGCTCGTCCTTTTTGAGACCATTATTTTTGATCTGCTTCGGAATTAAATAATTGATTGCAATGCTCGTTTTTTCATCTTCGGTGTAACCGGCAAGACGAATAATTTCGAGGCGATCTAACAATGGGCCTGGAATATTTAAAGAATTCGCGGTAGCAACAAACATCACGTCAGACAAATCAAAATCAACTTCTACATAGTGATCCTGGAATGTGTGATTTTGCTCTGGGTCTAAAACCTCCAATAGCGCACTGGCCGGATCACCACGGAAATCCATCCCCATCTTGTCGACTTCGTCGAGCAAGAACAGAGGATTGCGCACACCTACCTTGGTCATACTGGTCAGAATCTTGCCAGGCATGGAACCGATATAAGTGCGACGGTGACCACGAATTTCAGACTCATCTCGTACACCACCTAATGCCATACGGACAAACTTACGGTTGGTAGCCCTAGCAATCGACTGTCCAAGCGAGGTTTTTCCGACCCCTGGAGGCCCAACCAAACAAAGAATCGGAGCCTTAACACGGTCAACCCTTTGTTGAACTGCGAGATACTCCAAAAT
>Ga0364866_10194_pt1 | contig 44800 bp, 36 predicted proteins | sample ExccelAu500001D3_3_FD_206913 | JGI IMG/M metagenome (GOLD analysis project Ga0364866, IMG submission 206913) | Enriched cells from Trout Bog Lake Hypolimnion, Wisconsin, USA - BchlTB.Aug13.5000.01.D3 | ecosystem: Environmental > Aquatic > Freshwater > Lake > Hypolimnion/Profundal zone | place...
ATAATGTAAACCAGATTTCCTGAGTTTCTTGCCTGTTCCCGATTCTTTCAGAAATGATTAACTGAGTGATTTTAAATTCAGGGACTGGCAAACTTTGTTTAGTGTGAGTTTGTTTTGCTTCAAATTTAAAAATATTAAGATATGCAAAATTTAGTTGAAGGAGTACCCGCTCCAGATTTTTCCGGAATCAACCAGGAGGGAAAAGTTATTTCACTTTCAGACCTTAAAGGGAAGAAGCTGATACTCTACTTTTACCCGAAAGATAACACCCCCGGATGTACCGCTGAATCGTGTAATTTGAATGACAATTATGAGTACTGGCTTTCAAAAGGGTATGAAGTAATTGGCGTAAGTCCCGACAGTGAGGCCTCCCATTTGAAATTCGCCCAAAAATTCGGATTTAAATTTAATCTGATTGCCGATACCGCTAAAGAAATTCTCCAGGCTTATGGTGTTTGGGGTGAAAAAATGAATTATGGCAAAACCTATATGGGTGTGATCAGGACTACATTTGTGATTAATGAAGAGGGAATCATTGAGAAAATATTCAAAAAGGTCGATACTAAAGAGCATACCAGTCAAATCGCGAAAGAGTTAAATATTAAGTAAATACATAAACAGAAATGGCAAAGGAAGATACGCAGAAGATCAACAGTGAGAAGTTGAAAGCCCTCCAGCTTACAATGGATAAAATCGAGAAGAGCTTTGGGAAAGGCTCGATTATGCGGATGGGTGATAAACCTGTAGATGATGTGCAGGCTATTCATTCAGGTTCAATTGCGCTGGATATGGCCATGGGAATCGGCGGTTATCCGAAGGGGCGGGTAATTGAGATTTTTGGTCCGGAATCTTCAGGAAAAACAACCCTTGCGATCCATGCTATTGCTGAGGCACAGAAGGTTGGCGGCATCGCTGCTTTTATTGATGCGGAACATGCCTTCGATCCGACCTATGCACAAAAATTGGGCGTGAATATTAATGAGCTGTTGATTTCACAACCCGATAACGGGGAACAGGCACTTGAAATTGCCGACAGCCTGATCCGCTCCGGTGCCATTGATATCATTGTGATTGACTCTGTTGCTGCATTGACCCCAAAGGCTGAGATTGAAGGTGAAATGGGCGAATCGAAAATGGGTCTTCAGGCCCGTTTAATGTCGCAGGCCCTGCGGAAACTCACCGGAAGTATCAGTAAAACCAAAACCTGCGTTATTTTCATCAACCAGCTGCGTGATAAAATCGGGGTTATGTTTGGAAATCCGGAAACAACAACCGGTGGTAATGCCCTTAAATTTTATGCCTCTGTCCGTCTCGATATCCGTAAAATCGGTCAGCTGAAAGACGGTGATGAGGTCCAGGGAAGTCATACCCGGGTAAAAGTGGTCAAAAACAAGGTTGCTCCTCCATTCCGCAAAGCTGAGTTCGATATCCTATATGGCGAGGGGATCTCTAAAATAGGCGAAATTATTGATCTTGGGGTTGAAATTGAACTCATTAAAAAGGCAGGATCGTGGTTTAGTTATGGCGAAACAAAGCTTGGACAGGGTAGAGAAGGGGTAAAATCATTATTGAAGGATAATCCGGAATTACTGGAAGAGCTTGAAGGTAAGATTATTGCAAATTATACACCGGCCCTGGACAAATAAATAAAAGACATTATCGAAAGAAATCTGAACCGGAAATTTTTGGGTTCAGATTTTTTTTGGACTTTTGTGTCCTGTGTTTTACCGGATAATCCGGCCATTTCCAATGGTGGAATAGCTGTTATTCATGGGAATGGATTCCTTAGAACAGGGGTGATATTTTGAACAAATAATGTACAGATGAAAATATTGAAATTTGGGGGAACTTCTGTTGGTTCTGCTGAAAATATAAAGAGGATAAGTGAAATAGTTCTTAATCAGCAAGAAAAGATAATTGTTGTGGTCTCTGCTTTGGGAGGAGTGACAGATTTGCTTGTTGGAGTGGCCCGCAAGGCCGCTTCGGGGATTAAACTGAATGGTGAACTCCTCGCAATCCGTGCACGCCATGAAGAGATCATTGAAACCTTGTTTGGCAATGAAGATGGTGTAAAAACGATTGATTCACTCAAACCGCTTTTTGAGGAACTTGAAAAAATTGTTCAGGGAGTTACCCTGATCGGGGAACTTACGCCTAAAACCTTGGATAAGATTCTCGGTTTTGGGGAACGGCTCTCTTCGTTGTTGATCAGCAATTACTTAAATGTTCCGTTAATTGACAGCATGTCGGTTATCAAAACTGACCGAAATTTTGGCAAGGCAAATGTTGATTTTGATCTCACCTATGAGTTAATTTCGGAGGCATGTTCAAAAGTGTTTCAGTTTGCCGTAGCTCCCGGATTTATCTCCTCTGCTGCTGATGGTTCGATGACTACCCTTGGCCGTGGAGGCTCAGATTATACGGCCGCACTTTTTGCAGCGGCTGTCAATGCAACTCAACTTGAAATCTGGACCGATGTGGATGGTTTTATGACTGCTGATCCGCGGGTGATCAGCAAGGCCTATACAATTCCTACGCTGACCTATTCGGAGGCGATGGAGTTATCCCATTTTGGTGCAAAGGTGATCTATCCGCCCACAATACTTCCGGTCTACCAGAAAAATATCCCGATTCATATTAAAAACACGATGAATCCCCTGGGTGATGGTACATTGATCAGCCAGTCGGAAACTACGGGTAAGGATCATCCGATTAAAGGGATCTCTTCCATTTCAGGAATTTCCTTGTTTACCATTCAGGGTTTGGGGATGGTGGGTGTCACAGGGATCTCCATGCGTCTCTTTGGAGCGCTGGCCAGGAAAGAGATTAATGTTATTCTTATTTCCCAGGCCTCTTCAGCAAACTGACCTGCGAAAATGAACTTTCCATTGTAGCAATCGTAGGTGAGAATATGAAGCATTCCGCCGGAATTGCCGGAAAGCTTTTTCATACGATAGGAAAGAATGGAATAAACGTTGTGGCTATTGCCCAGGGAGCTTCTGAACAAAATATCTCATGGGTAGTTAAGAATTCCGATTTAAGAAAGACACTAAACGTGGTGCATGAGGCATTTTTCCTCTCACCATTTGTAGAGTTGAATATATTCCTGGTTGGGATCGGAACCGTCGGCCGTGACCTGCTGGATCAGATTGGCCGGCAACAGGAAAAATTAAAAAAAGAACACCGGCTCAAGCTGAAGCTCGCCGGTGTCGCGAATTCCAGGAAAATGGTTTTTGACCGCGAGGGAATCGATGTTTTAACCATTAAGAACAAAATCAATCAGTCAGAGGTCAAATCCGACCTGAAGGTTTTTTGCAGGACGATGGTTGAAATGAACATGTTCAACTCTGTTTTTGTTGACTGTACAGCAGACGAGAAGGTCGCAAATCATTACCTGTATGCACTTGAAAATTTTATTTCTGTTGTGGCAGCGAATAAGGTGGCCGCTTCATCGGAATACAGCCGATACCGGGAGCTCAAGGAGATGGCGGCTAAACATGGTGTCAAATTTCTGTTTGAGACCAATGTGGGCGCCGGCCTCCCGTTGATTTCAACCATTAACGATCTGATGCATTCAGGTGACCGTATCGTCCGAATTGAAGCGGTGCTTTCCGGAACACTGAATTATATATTCAATACCTTAAGCAACGACATTCCTTTCAGCAAGGCAGTCCGGTTGGCGAAAGAGATGGGATATGCAGAACCCGATCCGCGTATCGATCTGAGCGGGATTGATGTGATCCGTAAGTTGGTGATTCTAGCACGGGAATCCGGGTATCGTATTGAAAAAGAAGATGTTGAAAATAATTCATTTATTCCTCAGAAGTATTTTAATTCTTCGATGGAGGAATTCTGGAATACCATCAGCGAAATGGATGAAGAATTTGAGAAGCAACGTCTTCTCCTGGAATCCAAACGTCAGAAATGGCGTTTTGTTGGAGTGATGAACGAAGGAAAAGCCTCTGTATCGTTGGTGGTTGTGGATCCCGGACACCCGTTTTATGATCTTGAAGGAAGTAATAACATCCTGCTCCTTACCAGTGAGCGGTACAACGAATATCCGATGTTGATCAAAGGATATGGGGCAGGTGCAGCAGTTACCGCAGCCGGTGTTTTTGCCGATCTGATCAAGGTCTCAAATATTTAGTAATTTTGTAAATAATTAATAATGAAGCATATAATTATTCTTGGAGATGGGATGTCTGATCAGCCCGAGATTGAGCATGGCGGGTTGACTCCATTAATGGCCGCCCGGATACCTAATATTGACCGCCTCGCTAAGTTGGGGAGATCCGGTTTATTAAAAACAATTCCCGAAAGGCTCCATCCTGGAAGTGAGGTTGCCAATCTCGCGGTTCTGGGATACGATGTTGAGGCCGTTTTTGAGGGAAGAGGTGTCATAGAAGCAGCGAGTATGGGCGTTGCACTCGGCGATGGGGAACTGGCATTACGATGCAATCTGATTTGCATTTCAGACGAAAAGATTAAAAACCACTCTGCAGGACATATCTCAACAGCTGAAGCGATCGAATTAATCGATGCACTCAATGAGAATTTAGGTGATGAACGGGTGAAGTTTTATTCGGGTGTTTCCTACCGTCATCTTTTGGTGATTAAGGGGGGTAACAAATCGCTTAAATGCTTTCCTCCGCACGATGTTACCGGAACTCCCGTTGTCGATGTTCTTCCTTGTTCCTCCATTGAATCGGGAGAAGAAACCGCAAAGCTTTTATTGAACCTGATTCATAAATCGAGGGAACTGCTGGAGAATCATCCGGTAAATGTGAATCGTAAATCGGAGGGAAAAGATCCTGCCAATTCGATCTGGCCCTGGTCTCCGGGTTATAAGCCCTCTATGAAGACCCTGAAGGAGATGTTTGGCATCGGCAGTGGGGCAGTTATATCAGCGGTTGACCTGATCCAGGGCATTGGAGTATATGCAGGCCTTGATGTCATTAAAGTGGAAGGTGCCACCGGATTATATGATACCAATTATGAAGGAAAGGCTGAAGCTGCTGTTGAAGCATTGAAAACCAGTGATTTCGTCTACCTGCATATTGAGGCGAGCGATGAGGCTGGTCATGAAGGTAATTATGATCTTAAATTAAAGACGATTGAATATCTGGATAGTCGGGTGGTCAAATATCTTGTGGAGGAAATAGCCAAAATGGATGAGCCGGTTGCCATTGCAATTCTTCCGGACCATCCCACCCCCTGGAAACTGAAAACCCATACCCGGGATGCTGTGCCTTTCCTGATCTGGTACCCGGGAATTCAGCCCGACAGCGTTGATCGATATGACGAGCTTTCTGCCGCAAAAGGAGATTACGGAATCTTGGAGAGTGACCAGCTGATGCAGGAGTTATTGAGGAATTGAAGGATTTAAGAAGTTTAACATTTCTAAAATCCTAACAGCAGGCAGCCTAAATTCCCTGATAAAGAAAGAATTATTTAAGCGTAAAATAAAATGAAGTATTACAGCACTAACCATAAAACTCCCGACGTAACCCTTGAGCTGGCGGTTACCCAGGGACTGGCGGCCGATCGAGGGCTATTTATGCCGGAACGGATCATTCCGATGCCTGAATCTTTTTTCCGGAATATCAGTTCCATGAGCTTTCAGGAACTCTCTTTTGAGGTGGCCAAAAAATTCTTTGGTGAAGATATCCCGGAGCGAACCCTGGAGAAGATTGTATTTAATACGTTGACTTTCGATACTCCGTTGGTGGAAGTAAGTGATCACATTTATTCTCTGGAGCTTTTTCATGGCCCGACATCCGCTTTTAAAGATGTGGGTGCCCGTTTTATGGCCAGGCTCTTATCCCATTTTCTGGGACAGGAGAAAAAGATGGTTCATGTGTTGGTTGCCACTTCCGGGGATACAGGAAGTGCTGTAGCGAACGGGTTCCTGGGTGTGCCCGGAATCAGGGTTCATGTACTCTATCCAAAAGGGAAGGTTAGTGACATTCAGGAGAAGCAGTTTACCACGTTGGGACAAAACATCACTGCCCTCGAAATTGACGGTACCTTTGATGACTGCCAGGCTTTGGTGAAATCGGCATTTATGGATGAAGCGCTGAAGCAGAAGATTACGATTACTTCTGCCAACTCCATAAACGTGGCCAGGTTTCTTCCGCAGGCATTTTATTACTTCAATGCATGGGCCAAACTGGAGGATAAAACGCGAAAAGTGGTCTTTTCGGTCCCCAGCGGAAACTTTGGAAATCTTACAGCAGGGCTTTTTGCCAAAAGGATGGGACTACCCATTAGCAAATTCATTGCGGCCAATAATCTAAATGATATTGTTTTCAAATATCTGAAAACCGGGGTCTACGAGCCACGTCCTTCGGTATCCACCATTGCCAACGCGATGGATGTGGGTGACCCGAGTAATTTTGCGCGTATTCTGGATTTATACAAGAATGATCATCAGGCAATTTCCAATGAGATGACCGGAACTACCTATACCGATGATCAAATCCGCGAAACCCTCCTGTCCGTTTATCACACCAGGGGATATCTTCTTGATCCTCACGGGGCTGTGGGTTATCGGGCACTTGCCGAATTGCTCATGGACGGTGAAACCGGAATCTTTCTGGAAACAGCTCATCCGGCCAAATTCACCGAAACCGTTGAAGAGGTGGTTGGGAAAGGGAATGTTCCTATGCCGCAGCGGTTACAAAACTTTATGAAGGGAGAAAAACTGAGCATCCAGTTTCCGGCTGATTACGAGTCATTCAGAGGGTATCTTCATGAGCTGGAATAGGTGTCATTATTTAAAAAACAGGGATAATAATTATGGTGTGGAACTAATATTTGGCAAATTCCGGTAAAATCTGTGATACCTGTTTTTATAGTGCTGCTTATAGGTGAAAGCATATCCGACAGTCACCATTTCTGAAAATGTTTGACTTTTCCCGTTGGATGAATTTTCCTGCATCGGCAAAAAGGTATTGGCTGCACCGATTTCTATGAAAATAGCTTCTTTTGAGTTGAGTTTGCAGGATAAGCCTAAAATCCCGTTTAATCCCACATTGTAAGCATTAAGTTTTTGAGTGCCGGTACTTTCTAAGGTTTGCAGTGTAATGGAAGTAAGATCCGTTTTCTCCTTATCCAAATAGATCGAACCGGAAGTGATGGTGCGGTTAGCATTTAACAATAAACCGAATAATGGACCTGCACCCGCATAAATCCGATATTTTTGATTTATCTTCCAGCTTTGCCTGATTAGAATCGGAACTAACAGATAATTCAGATTTATTTCACTCTTGAAATCTGAATAGAGGTAGGGTCCAAAACCGGTCGTAACCAAACTTGAAGGTGTAGGATAGGCTTGAAATTTATTTAGACCTCCCTGCAAGGAATATTCAATACCCATAGAATAGGACAATTTTTCGGACAGATGGAATTCTCCGTAAATGCCAAATTCTCCACCCGACTTGAAGGAATTACTGTCAAAGGTAGGATTGTTTGAGGTTCCGCCGGTGAGCCAGGGAAAACTTAAACCCGCTTTGGAACCCAGCGTTAATTTTTGTGCCTCAAGAGTGTTGCAAAATAAATACAGGACAACAAAGATTATAAGGAAAGGGATTTTCTTCATTTGCATAATTCATAAGATTATACAAATTTAGAATTTTTCGGTTTTGTCCTGACATCGATCTTTCCTTTTAAAAATATTTTTTGCAGGACTTGGCCCAAATCCATTACTTTTGCAAAAATTAAAACCCGGACCATGAAAAACCTGTTCTTTTTTTTTCTGATTCTGACCCTTTTTTCAGCCTGTATGAAAAGTGAAAAACCTGCTCCCGTTAAAAGTAATTACCTGCCGGGATCCCCAAAACTGACTTCGGATATTATGACCCCTGAAGTACTGTGGTCATTCGGCCGGGTTGGCGGAACCCAGGTTTCACCCGACGGGAAATCGGTCATTTATGGTGTTACCTATTTTAATATTGCAGAGAATAAATCGTACCGCGATATTTATTTGGTTCCGGTTTCCGGAGGAGAAGCCCAAAGGCTAACCGATACCCCTGAGAAAGAAGGGGAAGAGCAGTGGCGTCCCGACGGGAAAAAGATTGGCTATATCTCTTCAAAATCCGGAAAGGATCAGTTGTGGGAGATGAATCCTGACGGAACCGGAAATGTCCAGGTTTCCAATGTGGCTGAAGGCATTTCAGGTTTTAAATATTCACCTGATTTAAAGAATATTGTATACATCAAATCTGTCAAATTAGATAAAGATATTCATGATCTTTTTTCCGATCTTCCACTGGCAAATGCCCGGCTCGAAACAGACCTGATGTACCGCCACTGGGACAGCTGGCACGATTACACCTATCAGCATGTTGTCGTTGCAAAATACAGCGAAACCGGCTTGTCTGAGGATAAGGATATCATGAAAGGTGAACGTTTTGATTCACCCATGAAGCCTATGGGTGGAATTGAACAGATCAACTGGAGCCCGGATGGTAAAACAATCGCCTACACCTGCAAAAAAAAGGTGGGAAAGGAATATGCAATTTCAACAAATTCAGATATTTATCTGTACAATCTTGAATCAGGTGTCACAACCAATTTTACCGAAGGGATGATGGGGTATGACATTAATCCTGTTTATTCGCCTGATGGACAGATGATTGCCTGGGAGAGTATGGCGCGTGACGGATACGAGGCTGATAAGAACCGGCTCTTTATTGCAGACCTGAAAACAGGTGTGAAACGGGATTATTCTGCCGGTTTTGACCAGAATGTTAAAGGGCTTATGTGGACTAAAGACAGTAAATCGATCTATTTCATCTCCGATATTCATGCCACAGAGGAAATTTACAGGCTTGATCTTGGGGGAGAAAAAATAACCAGGATAACGGAAGGTGTTCACGATTACCAGGATGTATTTATAGCAGGAAATCAATTGATTGCAACCAAGGTTTCCATGTTGCATCCTGCTGAGATTTATCGTGTCGATCCGGCCACCGGAAAGGATGAGGCAATCACCACGGTGACCAAGGGGATCATGGATCAGCTGACTTTTGGCAAGGTCGAAAGCCGCTGGATTACCACAACCGACAAAAAGAAAATGAAAGTTTGGGTGATCTATCCGCCTCATTTTGATCCTTCAAAAAAATACCCTGCCTTACTTTACTGTGAGGGTGGCCCCCAAAGTACGGTGAGCCAGTTCTGGTCCTATCGCTGGAACTTCCAGATGATGGCAGCCAATGGATATATCATTGTGGCGCCAAACCGGCGTGGTCTTCCGGGCTTCGGACAGGAGTGGAATGAGCAGATTTCGGGGGACTATGGTGGTCAGAATATGAAAGATTATTTAACGGCAATTGATACTCTGTGTAAGGAACCCTTCATTGATAAAAACCGTTTAGGTGCTGTCGGGGCAAGTTATGGTGGTTACTCCGTTTATTACCTGGCAGGTCATCACCAGAAACGGTTCAAGACTTTTATTTCGCACTGCGGAATCTTTAATCTTGAAGCGATGTATTCCACCACCGAAGAGGTTTGGTTTACCAACTGGGATAACGGTGGCGCCTACTGGGATTTGAATAATAAGGTGGCTCAAAATACCTATAAGAATTTCTCTCCTCATAAATTTGTCCAAAACTGGGATACCCCAATATTGGTAATCACCGGTGAAAAGGATCTGCGTATTCCCTACACCCAGGGGATGGGCGCCTTTAATTCGGCCAAATTGAAAGGTATTCCCGCTGAGTTCCTGTTCTTCCCTGATGAGAGTCACTGGGTATTGAAAGCTCAGAATGGAATTCTTTGGCAACGCGTTTTCTTCCAATGGCTTGACAAATGGCTGAAGTGAGAATTGAATAAAAGAACAGAAGAATTAATACCAGAGGTATCTAATTCTCGTCATTTTAATTTAGGTAAAAATCCGGAAGGGATTTAATTTAAATAAGAGTCCATAGGCAAAAGAAATCCAGGAGTGGGCTCAATATCAATAGTGCAAATTTATGTTCAACCCAATTCTGGGTTGAGGTTCTGTTTTATTCATTTTCCCCCGGTTTCTCATGTTCCACCGGGGGTCATTCAAATTAAACTACTTTGTGGTTTGGAAAAGTTTTCAGAATACCATTATTAGATTATGACAAATCGCGCTTCCGGAATACTTCTTCATCCGACCTCCCTTCCCGGGAAATACGGAATTGGCTCTCTTGGAGAAGAGGCTTACCATTTCATTGACTGGCTAGCAGGATCGGGTCAGAAAATCTGGCAGATTCTCCCTTTGGGCCCTACCGATTTTAGCCATTCTCCTTACCAGTGTTATTCGGCGTTCGCCGGAAATTCTGACCTCATAGATCTTGATGAGCTGGTTAAAATTGGATTGATCGATCATGAAATTAAGCCTCCCTCCAAAGCATTTCCACCTGAAAGTGTCGACTACTTTCATGTGCGCAAATTCAGGGAGCCCTATCTTCAAAAAGCGTTTATCCGTTTTCGGGAAGTAGGAGGATTTGGCTGGGATGATTACCTTCGTTTCTGGCAGGAAAACAGTTGGTGGCTCGAAGCCTGGTCACTGTTTTACGCATGCCGCAAAAACCTGAAGGGGAAGGATTGGAGTTATTGGGAAGAATCATTGGTCAGGCATCGGCAGGATTCCCTTCATCTTCATTCTCGGATTTATCGCGAAGATATTGAATATCAGCGATTCCTGCAATTTATTTTTTTAAAACAATGGTTTTCCTTAAAACGGTACGCCAATAGACGGGATATCAAAATATTCGGGGATATTCCCCTGTATGTTTCGTTTGATAGTGCCGATGTTTGGGCAAACCAGGAAATTTTCATGCTCGATAAAAGCAGGAAGCCGGTCATGGTGGGAGGGGTACCTCCCGATTATTTCAGCGAAACCGGACAGCTTTGGGGAAATCCTTTATTCGATTGGAAGAAGCTTCAACACCGGAACTACGACTGGTGGATCGCCCGACTCCATTTTAATCTGAACCTATTTGATTTGGTCAGGATCGATCATTTCAGAGGGTTTGAATCGTTTTGGGCAATCCCCTTTGGAGAGAAAACCGCGGTCAAAGGGGAATGGATGAAGGCAAACGGGGATGGCATTCTGAGGTTGTTGCAAAGTCAGATCGGTCATCTGCCTATTATTGCCGAAGATTTGGGGACCATAACCCCCGAGGTTCAGCACCTGCGTAAAAAATATCATTTGCCCGGAATGAAGGTATTGCAATTTGCATTTGCCTCCGATGCTGCCAATGAACATCTTCCCCATAATTATGATTTGGATTTTGCCGCCTACACCGGAACACATGATAATGATACCACATCAAACTGGCTTACCAAGCTCAAAGGGGAGGAGCGGGAAAACCTGCGTCACTATTTTGGTGCCACCGGAATTGACCATTGGAAAATGATCAGGGCCGTCCTGGGATCAGTGGCCCAAATGACGATTATTCCGTTACAGGATGTTCTTGGTCTGGACGCTTCGGCCCGGATGAATACCCCTGGAACTATTGAAAATAACTGGAGATGGAGATTATCTGATACGATTGATCTGAAAGAGAGTGGTGAAAAATTAAAAGCCCTGACCGCTTTATACAACAGATAAGACAGCTTCAACGAATTTCTCAGGTTGCTCCGAGTGAAGCCAGTGGCCTGCATCCTGAATCCCGATAATCCGGGCATCCGGATAAATACTCTTGATTGTCGGCAGATCATCGTCTGAAATGTAATCCGAATTTAATCCGCGAATAAACGTAACCGGATAGCTTAGAATTGGTTTCCGGTCTTCGAACCACCCGCTGCTTACTCCACTGGTAATAGATACGAGCGCATGCCTGAGAACAGGAACATTTATTTTCCACTCAAAATAATCGTCTTTATTGCGCTGGATATTTTTAATCAGGAATTGCCTGAGTGTTGGGTTATGTAATTTTTGGGATAAAAAGTGATCAATCTCTTTTCGGGACGAAACTGCGACCAGATTTAGCTCCTCCATCAATCCAAGGATCAGTTCATGCTCCAGCACTGTTTTATAAGGTCTGTCGGATAAGTTGTAACTCTTGGGAGCTATATCTGCAACGATCAATCCTGTAACCAGTTCCGGATATTCAGCGGCAAACATCATTGCAACCTTCCCGCCCATACTGTGTCCCAGAATAATTGCACGACTAAGATGATGGTCCATAAAAAACTGGTGGAGGTCATCGACCATATCCTGGTAAGTATGGCTTGTTGCATGGGGTGAATGACCATGATTCCGGAGATCAGGAATGAAAATAGTGAAGCGATCCTCCAGCTTTCGGGCAATGGAGATCCAGTTATCAGAAGCACCATAGAGACCGTGAAGAATTACAAACGGTTCCCCGTGCCCGGTCTTTCTGAATTTTAATGTTACAGACATTACCTCAGGCACTCTTTATATTTGAGTATGGTCAGTTCCAGACCCATATATAAAGCATCCGAAATCAAGGCATGACCAATCGAAACTTCCAAAAGATTGGGAATAGACTGATTGAAAAACCTTAAATTCTGCAGACTCAGATCGTGACCGGCATTTACCCCAAGTCCAAGATCTTCGGCTGCTCTGGCTGCCAGCAGAAACGAACTGATTGCCAGCTCCGGATTGAATGGGTAAGCAGTTGCATAAGGCTCGGTGTATAGCTCGATGCGATCGGCACCTGTGAGTGCTGCACCTTCGACCATCTTTACTTCAGCTCCCACAAACAGCGAGACGCGGATTCCTGCACCTTTCAACTCAGCCACAATATCGGTTAGCAAACCTTTGTGGGTAATGGTATCCCATCCTGCATTGGAAGTAATTGCGTCATGAGCATCAGGGACCAGAGTAACCTGATCGGGCTTCACCTCAAGCACCAGGTCAAGAAAGGAGCGACCCGGATAACCTTCAATGTTAAACTCTGTGGTAATAATTGGTTTTAAGTCTCTTACATCTGAATAACGAATGTGCCGTTCGTCAGGACGGGGATGAACGGTAATCCCTTCCGCCCCAAATTCTTCACAATTAATCGCTGCAAGTTTAACATTTGGGATATTTCCCTGCCTGGTGTTTCGCAGTGTTGCTATTTTATTTATATTTACGCTTAAACGTGCCATAGTTTTTTATCACTGTTTTGGTGTGCAATTTACAACTTTGAATCGGTTTTTATAACAAAAAAAGTCAATAATCGTGATAGCCGAAAATCTGATTTCTGAATCCATTCCTACCGTCACACCCGACGAGATTGGTTCCAAGGTGCTTACACTGATGGAGATATTCCGCGTTTCGCATCTTCCTGTTGTTGTTGGAAAAGATTATTTTGGAGTTGTTTCGGATCAAGAAATTTATGACGCCGAAAATTTTGATGAAAAGATTGAGAAGTATATCACTCCAATCCTGTTGCAGCCACATGTGCATCTCAACCAGCATATCTTCGAAGTGGCTGGTGTAGCCCTTGGATGTGGAGTCTCCATTGTTCCGGTCCTTGGAGCTGACCATTCCTACCTGGGATCTATTACGCGCACTGACCTGGCTTTTAAACTGGCTGAACTGTTCTCCTCCAACGAACCCGGAGGAATCATCGTACTCGAACTTACTGATATTAATTATTCCCTCTCCCAAATCTCCCAGATTATCGAAGGGAACGACGCCCGTATCTTAAGTCTCTATATTCATAAACCCTCTCCATCATCCAAGGAACTCGATGTCACGATTAAAGTGAATGTAGAGGATCTTTCGGGAATTATTCAGACTTTTGCACGCTATGATTACCTGATTAAGGCAACCTACATGGACCAGTCGCAGATTAAAACCCTGATTGATGAACGATATGATCAATTCATGAGATATATAAATATTTAAATATCAAGTTAATAAATGAGAATTGCGGTCTTTGGACGGAATATTACCCCTGTTTTTTACGATAGTTTGAAACGTTTGTTTGATATTTTGCATCTACATCAGGTAGAATTGGTCGTGTATCGTCCTTTTTTGGAATATATGCTTCGTGATATTGACTGCAATCCCGGGAATATTTCTGTCTTTTCGTACCATTATGAATTGCAGAATATTGATTTTTTCTTCAGTATCGGCGGTGACGGGGCATTTCTTGAAGCAATTTCCCTGGTCAGAGATTCCGGAATTCCGATGGTAGGCATCAACAGCGGACGACTCGGTTTCCTTGCAGATGTGGCCCAACAGGAACTGGAAAGTGCTCTGGACCGTTTCTTTGATACGAAATATTACCTGCAACCCCGTTCTTTGATTAAGCTGGAAACAGATATTGGTTTGTTTTCTGACTTTCCGTATGCCTTGAATGAGTTTACCGTGCATAAACAGGATACTTCTCAAATGATAACAGTCCATGTTGAGGTGGGCGGCGACTATTTAAATTCCTATTGGGCCGATGGTTTGATCGTTTCAACTCCAACAGGTTCAACCGCATACTCATTAGCAGTCGGTGGTCCGATTATTACCCCAACAGCGGCAAATTTTATCATTGCACCGATCGCTCCTCATAATCTGGCCATTCGCCCGGTCGTAATATCGGATAATGAAGAGATCAAACTCAGGATTGAAGGGAGGGGAGAACGGTACCTTGCTTCACTCGATTCCCGTTCAGATGCCTTTGGAGCTAATGTTGTGATGAGACTTAGGAAAGCTGATTTTTCAATAAATGTTTTACAGTTTGATAATCAGTCATTTTATAGTACGCTTAGGAATAAGCTGATGTGGGGTATCGATAAACGAAATTGAAAATATTTTACTGATCCGGCAGCGGATCTAATTTTTATCCGTTAAATTTTGTCCGAAAAAGGGGAAATTAGGGTTAATCTATTACTTTTGTAACCTTTAGTAAAAATAGGGCAGATAATAGTATTGTAATTATTGTATAAATTAATTGAATATTGTTTCAAATGAAAAAGTTGATAGTAGTCGTAATGTTCATCCTATCAGTGGGTTGTGCCATGGGGCAGCATACTGCAGATTTGGGTGTGCAGGTTGGAGCAGCTACTTATTGGGGAAATATTCATGATGTCAATACCCTCAAATCGATTACCCCGGTGGTTGGAGTTTTAGGTCGCTGGAATTTTAACAAGCGTTTGGCAATAAGAGGCCAGCTGTTAACCGGTAATCTTGGCGCTGACGGAACTTATAAAGGTGCTTTAATTGGTCAACCGGTTGCACATGCAACTTCATTTCCAGCCGATATAAATAATGCCTATAATTTTAAACGGAATTTTCAGACCGTTGAGGCTTTGCTTGAATTTAATTTCCGGAATTATAAAATGGGAAACATGAAAAAGGAGGCTTTTACCCCCTTTTTGTCGCTGGGTTTGGGAGGCTTTTATTCCAGGGCACCAGGGACAGGTTCATTTATTCTTGATCCAACACCATCTTTACCAGTTACAATTCCAGCAAATTACCCTCCTTATATGGATAACGGTAAAAAGACAAATGAGTTTGATGTATTAAGCCTGACAATTCCTGTTGGTGCCGGAGTGAAGTTTAATATTACCAAACGGCTGGGAGGAATGGCCGAAATTATCATCCGAAAGACTTTTTCCGATAATATTGATAACCTGAATGACCCATCTCGATTTCTGGCTACTTCAGGCACTTCCTATGCAGCGGCAAAAACAGGATTGAACAATACAGATTGGTACGCAACACTTGCGGTTTCGCTGATTTATCAGTTATGGGACGAGAAGGGGAATTGCGCATTATTTGATAAGCTTAGAAGAAGGTAATGGTTATTGACGAACTGAAGAAAAATTGTATTCCCAGCCACGTTGCAGTGATAATGGATGGCAACGGCAGATGGGCAGAGCTTCATGGCAATGACCGGATTTACGGACACCGGCAAGGTGTTGATGCAGTTCGTTCCATCGTTGAAGGGGCCGGAGAAGTTGGAATCAAATATCTTACCCTTTATGCGTTTTCGACCGAGAACTGGGAGCGACCCAAGGAAGAGGTTAATGCGTTGATGTCTTTACTGGTTGATGCCATCGTGCAGGAAATTGAAAATCTGAACGGGAAAAACGTAAAGATGCATGCTATTGGCAATCTTGGTTCATTCCCCCAGGATGTGCAGTCTAAACTGGCTGAAGCCATCGAAAAAACTTCGTCCAATACCGGACTTAATTTGATTCTGGCACTAAGCTATTCAGGAAGGTGGGATATCCTCCAATCCGTAAAACAAATTATCAGTAAAGCTACTAAAGGTGAAATAGTTGAAAATCAGATAAATGAATCATTATTCGTGAATCATCTCTCCACGTCGGGAATTCCTGATCCGGAATTATTGATCAGAACCAGTGGTGAATACCGAATAAGCAATTTCCTCCTTTGGCAGATTGCCTATTGCGAGTTTTATTTTACCTCCATTTTGTGGCCCGATTTTCGTAAGGAAAATCTGTTTGAGGCCATAATCGATTTCCAGAGTAGAGAGAGAAGATTTGGAAAAACAAGTGAACAAATCAGAAGCTAAAAATGTACAAAAAACTAATAATTATTCTCCTGGTCCTATTTGGCAGTTTAAACCTTTATTCACAGGTAGTCGCTGACAGTACGAATTTTTCAATTCGATACGACGGAGCGAAAAAGTATATCCTTGCTGGATTAGAGGTGAGTGGAATCCGGTTTCTGGATACCGAAGTACTTAAGAATTTGTCAGGCTTTGTTATTGGAGACGAGATTCTTATACCAGGGGAACGGATTACCTCTGCCTTAAAGAAATACTGGCATCAGGGACTCTTTTCGGATGTCCGGATTTCTGCCACAAAAATCGTGGGCAGCAAAATATGGCTTGATATTTATCTTCAGGAGCGCCCTCGACTTTCCCAAAAGTTTTATAAAGGGGTCTCGAAAAGTGAAAAAGAGGATATCGAAAAGAAGGTTATGCTCCTTGTTGGAGGTCAGGTTACTGATAATCTGATTAATACAGCCAAGCGTCAGATCCTTGGAATCTTCCAGGGGAAGGGATTTTACAATACAGAAGTTGAAATCATTCAGCGGGATGACCCTTCAAAAGTGAATCAGGTAATTCTCGATATTAACGTGAATAAAAAAGTTAAAGTTAAAATCAGTAAAATTGATTTTATCGGCGTTACCGCACTTTCCAAAAAGGAATTGGAAAAAGCGATGAAGAAGACCAAAGCCAAAAAAATCAGGAACTTTTTCGCTTCCAAGAAATTTCTCGAGGATAAGTTTGAAGAGGATAAGCTTAATCTGATAAAGAAATATAATGAGAAAGGGTATCGGGATGCCATTATCGTTGCAGATACCATCGCTAAAGATACTTTAAGAAATACGGTTCATCTGAAGTATTATATCGATGAGGGTAAACGGTATTATTTCAGAAATATCCGTTGGGTGGGTAACACTATTTATGGTGATCAGCAGCTTAACCTTGTACTTGGGATCAGAAAGGGTGATATATTTGACCAGAAATTATTGGACAAAAGACTTACGGAAGATGACGACGCCGTTTCCAATGTGTACCTTAATAATGGTTATCTCTTTTATAATCTAAGTCCGGTAGAGGTTAATGTGGAAAAGGATTCCATCGATTTTGAAATGAGAATGGTTGAGGGAACTCAGGCAACAATCAACTCCATCGGAATTAAAGGGAATACTAAAACAAATGAGCATGTTGCCCGACGTGAACTCTTCACACGTCCAGGACAGTTGTTCAGTAAGGAAAATATTATCCGTTCGGTTCGTGAACTTTCACAAATGGGGCACTTTAATCCTGAAGCCATAAAGCCGGATGTGATTCCTCATCCTGAAGATGGAACGGTAGATATTAATTATGAACTTGAAGAACGGGCAAACGACCAGATTGAGCTCTCAGGTGGCTGGGGTGCCGGTATGTTTGTCGGTACGATCGGATTAAAATTCTCAAATTTTTCGGTGCGGAATATTCCCAATAAAAAGGCATGGAAACCACTGCCAACCGGTGATGGCCAGGCGGTTTCATTGCGCGCCCAAACTAATGGAAGTTATTATCAATCGTACAGTTTCTCATTCACCGAACCGTGGTTAGGTGGCAAGAAACCAAATTCACTTACATTTTCTATCTATTATTCAAAGCAAACAAGCGGAAACCAGTCGTATAACTATACAGGTAATTATGCCGGTTATGGCAGTGGATACGGTAGTAACTATGGTACTGCTTATACTCCGTATAATTACGTCATTACCCAAAGAATGGGAGTTATTGGAGGTTCGGTCGGATTGGGTCACCGTTTGAAATTCCCCGACGACTTCTTCACCCTTTACCACGAATTATCGTATCAGCTCTATATTTTGGACAACTGGCAGTATTTCTTCTTTAAAAACGGAACATCCCATAATTTTAGTTTTAAGACTGTCTTTGGCCGTAACTCAACGGACAACCCGTTGTATACTAAACGGGGGACCAACTTCTCATTTATGGTTCAGTTAACCCCTCCCTATTCCTTATGGTCGCCGTTGAACTATAGCAGCACCCTTTTAACCCCTGAACAGCGTTATAATCTGATTGAGTTCCATAAGTGGGTATTCAAAGGGGATGTTTTTACCCCATTCACAGCAGACCAGAAACTTGTTTTGCGGACCAAATTTGAATCCGGATATCTTGGATATTACAATAAGAACCTCCGTTCTCCATTCGAGAGTTTCAGGGTTGGAGGTGATGGCATGTCAGGCTATAGCATGTACGGAAGTGATATTATCGGATTACGCGGGTACTCAAACAACTCCCTGACCCCTGCAAATGGCGGTAATATTTATGAAAAGATTACCATGGAGATGAGGTACCCCATTACCCTTAGCCAGTCGGCCACTATTTACGGTTTGACATTTTTTGAAGCGGGTAATTCATGGTTTGATATGAAAAATTATAACCCGTTCACAATAAAACGATCTGCTGGTCTTGGAATCAGGATCTTTCTTCCGATGTTTGGTTTAATGGGCTTTGACTGGGGTTATGGCTTTGACGACGGATATATTAAGGGCTCAGGTGGAAGTAACTTCCATTTTATCATGGGACAGCAATTTTAACCGGAAAACAAAACCGGTCTGTTGTGACTGGACTTAATTATGGTTTTTCTCAGGTTAATATTGATTAAAGTTTTGAAATAGTTGGAATTATCGGTTTGTTTGGTCTGATTTTTGACAGTGAATTATGAAAATTACAGCACAACAATTTAAATAAAGGTTATCCGATGAAAAAATTAGTACTGGTTCTTCTGTTTCTTGCCGTTTCAGCCGGTTATGGGTTTGCCCAGAAATATGCCTATGTGGATACACAATACATTCTGGGGAATATTCCTTCCTTTAAAGCAGCTCAGGAGCAATTGGATAAAATCTCACAGCAATATCAGAAGGAGCTGGAGACCATTCATGCCGAGCTGGATAAAATGTACAAAGATTTTCAGTCAGAAGTTGTATTGTTATCTGACGATATGAAAAAGAAAAGGGAAGATGTCATCATTACCAAAGAGAAGGAATATAAAAAATTGCAACGTCAATATTTTGGGAATGAGGGAGATCTGTTTCATAAACGGCAGGCTTTAATTAAACCGATCCAGGATGACGTTTTCAAAGCAATCCAGGAGGTGGCTGAACAGGGGGCTTATTCAATCGTTTTTGATAAAGCGGGTGGTCTTTCAATGATTTATACGAATTCCAAGTACGATTTAAGTGACCAGATCCTGCAGAAGCTTGGATATAAAAATTAAAGATATATATTTGCGAAGAAATTTAAAATCAAAAATAAACATGAGAAATTTTTTAAAAGTAATAGTTTTTTGTTCAGTTTTTTTCACGGGTAGTTTGTCTGCTCAGACTTTAAAATTCGGTCATATCGAATTCTCGGCTTTACTTGCTGCAATGCCTGAAAGAGATGCGGCCAAGAGTGCTCTTGAAAAGGTTCAGGCTGATCTTGAATCCAAATTGCAGACAATGCAAAAGGAGTATAGCGAAAAAGGTAAGGAATATGTTGCTTTAGCACAGGCAAAGGATGCTAACGAAGCTCTTGTAAAGGCTAAACAGGACGAAGTTCAAAGCATTCAGGAAAGAATCCAGACTTTCCAGCAAACCGCACAGGAAAGTCTTCAGAAGGAAGAATCCAAGTTATTCCAGCCGGTAATTGAAAAAGCGCGTAAAGCTATTAGTGATGTTGCAAAGGAACAAGGTTTGATTTATGTTTTTGAAGCAAATCAGGTATTGTTTCATTCGGAACAATCCATGGATCTGACTTCTCTTGTAAAATCCAAATTGGGTATTGTTAAGTAATTTTGGAATTTTTCCATTTATATATGAAAAGGGTGCCTGTTATGGTGCCCTTTTTTTGTTTGATAAAGGTGCGGAGCAGATTAAGGCAGCTGGCTTTTGGCAGCTTTCTCGTTCCAATTACTGATTTTTTTAGATTCTTATCCTTACTGAAGGATTATTTACTATCGGATAGTCCTGCCAGATGCGTGTCGCGACTAGCCGGCACTCCTCCCTTAACTTCCCAAACGAATTATTTTACCGGCTTTATTCGTTTTTCCATCTATTCTGTGTAATTTTAGGTCACTAAAACTCTTAATAATTGCAGAAGATTTATCAACCCATTGGCGTTTTCGATTCAGGATATGGCGGTTTAACTGTCCTGAAATCCATTTTGGAAAAGTTGCCTCAGTATGATTATATCTATTTGGGTGATAATGCGAGGACTCCCTATGGTTCACGCTCTTTTGATGTGGTTTACGATTACACGCGTCAGGCAGTAATGAAACTGTTCTCAATGGGTTGTCATCTGGTTATTTTGGCGTGTAATACAGCCTCTGCAAAAGCCTTACGAACCATTCAGCAAAACGATCTTCCTGTTTTTGATCCGTCCAGGCGGGTTTTAGGGGTCATCCGTCCAAGTGTTGAGAAGATGCCGCTTTATTCCAGGACGGGTCATATTGGTGTTCTTGGAACGTCTGGCACCGTTCTTTCACGTTCCTATCCTTTGGAGATTGCCAAGATTTCAGGCGATCATCTGGTGGTGACCCAGGAAGCCTGTCCGATGTGGGTACCACTGGTTGAGAATGAAGAAATCAATAATCCGGCAGCCGACTATTTTGTACAGAAGAATATCCGAAACCTGTTCCGCCAGGACCCTGAAATAGATACGGTAATCCTTGGGTGCACCCATTATCCGCTACTGATTCCCACCATACTCAAATATCTTCCCGATCATGTGACTCTTCTCGATCAGGGACCCATTGTTGCTGAGAGCCTTGATGACTACCTAATCCGCCATCCTGAAATCGATCAAAAGTGTTCAAAAACGGGCTCCCGCCGGTTTCTGACCACCGAATCGGTTCAGAATTTTGAGCCGCGGGCAGGGATGTTTCTGGGGCAGCCATTGACAGCCGAGAAGATTCAGCTAGGGTGTCTAAAACTAAAATAGTAAGGCCAGTATTAATTCTATTTATCCCGCTGATTGCACGAATCAACGCAGATTAGAAAAATATTATCTGCTGGAATCTGCGTTATCTGCGGGAAACGGCTGGTACGGATTTGCAATCCGCGCCTGTCAGACTTGGGATTTTCAACCCTGATATTATAATATTAATTCTTTATTCCGCCTGATGCCCCTTGTGCGTTCCCCGGTCACGATGGCGGAATATTTTTTTCTTGTTTACGACACCGGTTTTAGGTTGATCATGAGTTCTGCCGGCGGGTCTTCTTCCAAACTGTCTGCCGCTGATCGGATTATAGAGCGGTGCCTCGCTGAATTCAGGTGGAAGGGGTATTTTGATGATTTCACGCTCAATTAAATCCTCAATCCGTTTGAAGTTGTGCTGGTCAAGATCAGAGATCAGCGTAATGGCCAGTCCGGAACTTGCCGCACGCGCAGTCCGCCCGATGCGATGGACATAATCTTCGGGATCACGGGGAACGTCATAGTTCATAACCAGATCAATCCCGTCAATATCAATTCCACGAGCCACAATATCGGTTGCCACCAGCACCTGGGTTTCACGATTCTTGAACCGTAACATCACCTCTTCACGCTCTTTCTGCTCGAGATCCGACAGCATTCCGTCTGCCTTGAATCCCATTCTCCTCAATTCCCGTACAAGACCATTTACATTGATCTTTCGGGAGGTAAAAATAAGAACACTCTTGTAATCTGTTTTCCCCTTGAGCAAGGCTCTTACGAGGGCAACCTTCTGATTTTCATAAACCATATAGGCTGCCTGAATAATGTTTTCAGCGGGCTTCGAAATTGCAATATTCACATTTTCAGGATTATGCAATATTCCCTGTGCCAATTTTCTTATCTTAGGCGGCATGGTTGCGGAGAACATCAAGGTCTGACGTGCTGTAGGGAGTTCACGAACGATGCGCATGATATCGTCGAAGAAACCCATGTCGAGCATCCGGTCGGCCTCATCCAGGATCAGATGTTTTATCGTGCTGAAATCGGCATATTTCAGGTTGATATGTGACAACAACCTGCCGGGAGTCGCCACGATGATATCAGCACCCTGGACCAGTGCGGTTTTTTGCTGGTCAAAGGCCGCCCCTTCACCACCTCCGTAGACTGCAAGCGAAGTAGCTCCCGAAAAATAGGAGAAACCCTCAATTTGCTGGTCAATTTGAAGCACCAGTTCGCGGGTAGGTGCAATAATCAACGTATTGATACCCTGCCCCGGATTTGCGGTAATGCGGTTCAATACCGGTAACAGATAGGCCGCTGTTTTCCCGGTGCCTGTCTGCGCACACGCAATCAGGTCTTTCCCGTTCCAGATCACCGGCATCGCCAGTTCCTGTACCGGAGTACATTCCTCAAAGCCCATGGATTCAAGTCCGTCCATGATTTGAGGAACAAAATCAAACTCTCTAAATTTCAATTTATTTTAGAATTAAATGAAAATCAATTTATTATTCAACGTATAAAACCAATCCTTTCAGGTATTCACCCTCAGGATGATAGATATTTATAGGGTGATCACCCGGTTGCGAAAGCTGATGCAATATCCTTACATTTCGCTTTGAAATAGCGGCAGCCGAAAACACAGCTTCACGAAAATTAGTTTTTGTGACTACCTGGGAACATGAAAACGTAAACAAAACACCCCCTGGACGAATTTGCTGGAATGCCCTGCTGTTTAGTTTTTTATATCCCTGAAGCGCCTGATTCAGCACATTTTTATGTTTTGCGAATGCAGGAGGATCTAAAATAATCAGATCATATTTATGGTGGATATCCTTCATAAAATCAAAGGCATCGGCAATAAAAGCCTCGTGGCGTTTGTCTTCCGGAAAGTTAAGTTCAACATTTTCGTTGGTCAGCTCTATCGCTTTGGCGGATGAGTCTACAGAATGAACCAGATTGGCACCACCCCGCATAGCAGAAAATGAAAATCCGCCGGTATAGCAAAACATATTCAAAACATCTTTCCCGAAGGCATAATCGCTTAACAGCCTCCTGTTTTCACGCTGATCGACAAAAAATCCGGTTTTCTGACCCTCTTCCCAATCAACCAGAAACCGGCTGCCATCTTCCATCACCTCCCTGGTGGTATATCCACCGTACAAATACCCATCGGCAGGATCTATAGCAGCCTTAAAGGGGAGCGTTTTGGAACTTTTATCGTAAACAGCGGTGAGCAAATCTCCCAGGACAACCTTCATCGCTTCGGCAAGCAGTTCCCGAATCAGCCACATACCCACCGTATGGGCCTGCAAAACAGCCGTTCCGTTATAAAAATCAACAATCAGTCCGGGCATTCCATCACCTTCGCCATGAACCAGCCTGTAAACATTAGTCTCTTTCCGCGTTGTTAGTCCGATTTTCTGACGCAGGGTGAAGGCCGAATGAAATTTCCCGCACCAAAAGGAGAGATCCGGTTCAACCTCCCGGAAAGAAAAGATTCTGACAGCAATTGAACCGATCGCACTGTGACCCATCGCTATAAATTGGTCATCACTCGTGTGGACAATAACAATATCTCCCTCTTCCACACTACCTTCGATATGGTCAATTGCACCGGAGAAGATCCAGGGATGAAAACGGAGGATCGATTCTTCCTTCCCTTTTTTTAAAACAACTTTACTAAATTTTGACATGATCCGATTTAAATTCTTTGAGAGGATTAAGCCTGAGCTAATCTTCCGGTACGCTGTCGGCAATTTCAGGTTCACAGACAGGTTCAACAGGGGTGATCAGTAATTGCTTATAGATGTCGCACGAAACCCAGGCGTCGGTAGCGCCATAAATCAATTGCTGCTCAGTCAGTTCTTCGGCATCCCAGTTTGTAAGCCGTTGGGATTTGGAGATTCTGAATCCAAGAACTATTGCGGAAAGTTTCTTGAGGCTGAAATTTTCAATCCCGTAATCTTTCACAAGCTCCTGTAATTCAATAAATCCCGCGGGCTTGAAAGGGACAATTCTTTGTAATATTTTAATATCATCGCGGATGGCCACCCCGATTTTCAATATTTTGGATGAGGCCAGAATTTTAACAAGTCCTGCAGGTAGTCCGATTTTATTAATCCTGAATAAAAATGCCTGATCTGATGTTGCCAGTTGAAGTAATGAAACAGGGAATACCTGCCCCTTTTTAAATGCTGGCCTGGTTTCGGTGTCGAATCCTATAATAGGCTGATTGCTAAGGTATTTTAATGCTTTATCCAGGTCTTCGGGTTGCTCAATTACATGAATGACCCCTTCAAATGAAGAAAGAGGCAATTCTGCCAGTTCATCGTTGGAAATACTTTTCCTCATTTTATTTAATCCCCCCCTGACTTAAATTAGTTGTTAGGCCCTTATTTGAAAACACGTTTCGTTATTGCTTTACTTTATTGTTTATTCCTCTTGTTCTTCAGTTTCTTCAAGATCGGCAGTTCCATAGACCAGACTATGAATTGCCCTAAGCCCGTTCACCAAACGCTGGCCCCAGTATTGTTCGAAATTAGTGCGACACTCCCCAAGGGCATCATTCATCACTTCCAATGTCCCTATTCTGTAGGATAAAATAAAATCCTTCAGATCCTGATAGATATCAGCAACATTTTCTGAAATGCTTGCCTCAAGCGCCTCTTCACTGTATTGGATTGAAGGATCAAAAACCTCCTGATAGGCGTCGAACTGCCCAAGCTTTTCCTCCAACTTGTGAAGGATAAAATTGTAATCATCCTCACTGACAAACTTTTCAGGAGCTTCATCTGAAATTTCGATATCAGGGTCAGGAAGCAAAGCAGCTTTCAAATAGAGCAACGGAAATAGCTTCTGTATCCTGGTAATAAATTCCTTCCGCGAAAACTGATCAACAGCCTCTATAAAAGAACAATACTCATTGGCAACCGTGGCAAATTCGATTACATTTTTCGAATATACCACTTCTGAAAATGGTTCTTTACTCATTAATAATTCTTTTTATCTTGGAGAATACGATACAAAGGTAATCAAAATCCCAATAGCGCATGGATAATAACCTATTATTGGCCATTCCCCGTGAACGTCAATTGACCGTTTTGACCTGTTTTCACCTTTCCGTTGTCGAGTAACCAACGGGAAACTTTGACAATCCCGGCTTCAGGCTCATCGACCAGTCTGACCAACTTGTCAATAGAACAATTTTCAACCAGTAAATGTTGCCTGATTTTAACTGAAATCCGGGTGAAATCTGCAAAGCTTATTCCCGATTCATGCTCCCCTGTACAAACGTCACAGGCGCCGCATGGCTCTGAATTGAATTGTCCAAAATATTCGAGCAAAACCACACTCCGGCAATTCCGGGTATTTACCGCATATTCGAGAACCGCATCTACCTGATGCTGATACTTCACTTTGCGATGCTGATAATTATCGGCACTGATATGAATCCTGTTTGCTTCAATTCTTTCTGTTTCGAAGACCAGTACAGGGGTTTTCCGAGCCGGGATATAATCGATTATTTTTTGCTGTGCCAGAAGTTTAAGCTGTTGATAAACCTGATCACCGTTACTGTTTAGCCGACGGGCCAGCAATGCTTCATCAATGTTTACGAAATCGTTAAACAGACCGGTGTATGACCGGAGAATCAGCTTGATAAAGCCGTCCAGTTCAGCATTTCCCGATTGGATTTTATACAAATCATCTCTGCGTACGGTAAAAAGGATACGGGAATAATTATCAACATTTTCAATGTAGGATAAATAGCCTTGCCGCTCCAACAGTTTAAGACTATGGTAAACTGCACTGGCCTGAAATTCAAATCGTTTTGAAAAATCCTCGATTCTGAAACTGAAAATTCCCCCTTTGCCGCTCCCAACCGCAATCATCAGATAATTGGCGACAGAGTTATAAACCGATCGGATAACCTCGGGTAGTGGGAAGCTGTCGGTGACCATTTTATGCAATCTCCGTTTATCGGTCGAGTTGTATAGCATGACAGCAACCGATTTTTTCCCGTCGCGTCCGGCTCTTCCTGCCTCCTGAAAATAGGCCTCCAGCGAGTCGGGCAGATCAAGATGAATCACAAAACGGACGTCCGGTTTATCGATACCCATTCCAAAGGCATTGGTCGAAACAATAACACGACATTCACCGCTCATCCATTTATCCTGTTTTTGGCTTCTCAGATCCGTGGCAAGCCCTGCATGGTAATATTCGGCTGCAATATTCTGAGATTGCAGCAATTGTGCAATTTCACGGGTTTTCTTCCTGCTCCTGACATATACGATACCCGATCCTTTGGCTTTTTGAATCGTGTCCGCAAGATACCCCATCTTGTCCTCCTTATCACGAACCATATAAATGAGGTTATCGCGGCGGAAACTTTTCTGCAGCACATTTTTCTTCCTGAATAATAATTTATCCTGGATGTCCTCCACTACTTTTTGAGTGGCTGTAGCTGTCAAAGCCAGAACCGGTATATCGGGGAATAGTTTGCGCAGGTCGCAGATGGTCAGGTAAGAGGGTCTGAAGTCATAGCCCCATTGCGAGATGCAATGGGCTTCGTCTACGGCAATCAGGTTAAGCTTCATCCGCACCAGGAACTCCCTGAATTTCCCGGAGGATATCCGCTCTGGCGATATATACAGGAACTTATAATCACCATAAACCGCATTGTTCAGAGCCGTATCGATCTCCCGGACTGACATTCCGGAATAAATGGCCAGTACCTTGATGTTTTTTGATCTCAGGTTCTCCACCTGATCTTTAATCAGTGCAATCAAAGGGGTAATAACCAGACACATTCCTTCAGCAGACAGGGAATAGACCTGGAAAGTGATCGATTTTCCGCCACCTGTAGGCATCAGTGCAAGGGTATCCTGCTGACCGGCCACCGAACGGATAATTTCCTCCTGCAATGGCCGAAATTCATTGAAACCCCAGTAATGTTTTAACAGTTGGTGGAATTGATCCATAGGTTACCAATCGCCTATGAGATGTTTAAAATAGGCCTTGTAAAGTTATTTTAAATTGAAGAAAACATGAGAAGAATATTCTGTTTTTGTTGAACGTTTTGCCCAAAAACAAATTTTCAGGCTGAATAGAAAGGTTATCCCTCTTATTAAACAGGCTATTTCATCGTTGTCCGAAAATCTACAGCCTTATGGCTATAAGAAATTGAAAGGTGAAGAGGCATATCGGATTCGTGCGGGAGATTATCTGATAATTTACGAAATTTTCGATGAATAGATTATTGTTTTAGTGGTTTCTTTGGGTCATAGAGAAGAGATTTACAAGTAATTAAAACGAAATCTTTCAGATGCATTTCCTTCAAATTCATTATTGAATTCCCGTTGGTATTCCTATATTTGTATAGTAAAGTCTCACCTAAAAAAATGATGCCATGTCATTTATATCCGATAAAATAATCCTCGAAGGACTTACTTTCGATGACGTGTTATTAATTCCCAGCTACTCTGAGATACTCCCTCGGGAAGTTAACCTATCCTCGATGTTTTCGCGAAACATCCGGCTTAATACCCCCATTGTATCGGCAGCCATGGATACGGTTACCGAATCGAAGATGGCAATAGCTATTGCCCGTGAAGGAGGGATCGGGGTGATTCACAAGAATATGTCCATCGAAGATCAGGTAAGGCAGGTTACCATTGTTAAAAGGGCTGAAACTGGGATGATCATTGATCCGATAACTATTTCAAAACAAAAGGTCGTTGGGGATGCCCTCAAATTAATGGAGATTTTTAAAATTGGTGGAATACCTGTTATTGACGAGGAGAAGCATCTGGTCGGAATTATTACCAATCGCGATCTTCGTTTTGAAAAAAATCTTGCAAGGCCTATCGCAGAGGTGATGACTTCCAAAAATCTGATAACCGCAGAGATAGGTACAACCCTGGAAAAGGCTACCGAGATTTTCAAGAATTATAAAATTGAAAAACTTCCAGTTGTTGATAAGGATAATAAGCTGGTAGGATTGGTTACTTACAAGGATATTACCAAAGCAAAAGATAAACCATTAGCCTGTAAAGATGAAAAAGGGCGGTTGAGGGTGGCAGCGGCGGTAGGAATAGCGAAGGACACCTTTGACCGGATCGATGCGCTTATTAAAGCCCAGGTTGATGCCATTGTTATTGACACCGCGCATGGCCATACCAGGAGCGTGCTTGATATTCTTAAAAAGGGCAAAAACAGTTATCCGGAAAAAGATTTTATTGTTGGGAATATTGCAACGGCTGAGGCAGCTTCCGAACTTGTATTTGCAGGGGCTGATGCCGTAAAAGTTGGAATTGGTCCCGGTTCAATTTGTACTACCCGGATAATTACCGGAGTGGGGATGCCCCAGCTTTCTGCGATTTATAACGTTGCCAAGGCACTGCGAAACAGTGGTGTTCCAATTATCGCAGACGGCGGATTGCGTTATTCGGGTGATATTGTCAAAGCACTTGCGGCCGGAGCCCAGAGTATCATGGCAGGTTCATTGTTTGCCGGTGTAGAGGAGTCTCCGGGTGAAACAATTATTTTTCAGGGTCGGAAATATAAGTCATACAGGGGTATGGGTTCTGTTGAGGCGATGCAGCAGGGTTCGAAAGACAGGTATTTCCAGGATATGGAGGATGATATCAAAAAGTTTGTCCCTGAAGGAATTGTGGGCAGGGTTCCTTTTAAAGGAACTTTGTATGAAGTTGTATACCAGATTACCGGAGGATTAAGAGCTGGAATGGGTTATTGTGGTGCCCCGAACATTGAAAAGCTTCACGAGGCAAAATTTGTCCGGATCACCAATGCGGGAATTATCGAAGGGCATCCGCATGATGTCACCATTACCAGTGAATCACCGAATTATTCACGGGAATAAAAAATACCAATTCGCCGATCAATTCGATTTTACCGAAGGATTATCTTTTTCTCAGGAATTTAAGGTAAATTTGACCCCTGTGACAACCGATAGTTGGTCATCTGCATCTGTAATGTGGATGGTTTTGCATTATCAGCAAGTTGAGCATTGGATTTGACTTTAAATGAGGAAACATTATTTTTTTAGTATATTTATTTTGAGCATTTTACACGGATGTAACTATTTTTCCGGCTCCTCTTCCCGCCATTCGGTGGTTGCCAGCGTCGGAGATAAATTGTTGTTAAGAAAAGAACTTGCCGCCGTTCTGCCGCGTGGAATTACCAGGGCCGATAGTGTGAATCAGTCGAAATTCTACATTCAGCGTTGGGTGAAACAAGAATTGATGTTAAAGGTGGCGGAAGAGAATCTGACTGATGACCAGAAAGATGTTCAACATGAACTGGAAGAATACCGGTCCTCACTCATCATTCACAGATATCAACAACAACTTATTAACCAGAAGCTTGATACCGTTATTGCAGATAATGATATTCACCGGTTTTTTGATTCACATCCTGAGAAATTCATTCTAGATCAAAATATTGTGAAGGCTATCTACATTGAGGTTCCTAAAGGGGAGGCCAGGATGGATCAGCTTAAAAGGTGGATGAGTGCATCGGATGACAAATCAAGGATGGAACTGGAAAAATTCAGTTTTCAATATGCCACAAAGTTCGACTATTTCAATGAATTATGGATCGATTTCAGTCAGATCAGGTCGAGAATGCCGGTTAGTTTTACAAGTCCTGAAGCGATACTCAGGAGAAATAGTTTCATTGAGGCATCTGATGGCAATAAATACTATCTTGCAGCTATAAAGGATTATCGATTAATCGGTGATAAGGCACCTTTTGAATTTGTCAAGGATCGGATAACCAATTTAATTCTTAATACCAGGAAAATGGAGTTCATTGAAGAGCTCCAAAAGAATATTTACCAAAAAGGGAAAAGTTCAAATCAATTTAAAATTTCAGACTGATATTCAAATAAAAAATGGGTAAAAACGTACTAAAAAGTCTACTCTTAATAGGGACAATTATTTTGGGACACGAGGTCTCAAATGCACAGGATAAAATTATTGACCAGGTTTTGGCCGTTGTTGGAAGCAATCCAATTCTTAAATCGGATATCGAAACCGCAGCTATTGACAAGCAGGCCCAGGGGATTACGGTAAAAGGAGATGCCAAATGCGTAATCCTGGAGGAGTTGCTTGAAGAAAAACTTCTTTTGGCAGAGGCTGAACTGGATACCCTGATTACTGTAACCGACAATCAGATCAATCAGCAGATGGACAGGCGGATGAACTATTTCATTGAAAACATTGGTTCAGAAAAGGAGGTTGAGAAATACTTCAATAAGTCGATAGTACAGCTCAAAGCTGAAATGAGTGAAACGATCAAAGAAAAGCTGAAAACAGAACAGATGCAGGCTAAAATTATTGCAAAGGTGACTGCAACTCCTTCTGAAGTCAGGCAATATTACAGGAGCCTGTCGCAGAAGGAGATCCCTGAAATAGGATCCCAATTGGAGTATGCCCAGATTACGATGCTTCCCAATATTTCGGAGAAGGAAGATTTGAATATAAAAGCAAAATTACGGGATTTCAAAAAAAGGGTTGAGAATGGCGATAATTTTGCAACACTCGCTATTATGTATTCCGAAGATCCCGGATCGGCCCGAAATGGTGGCGAAATGGATTACGTTGGCAGGGCAATGCTCGATCCTACCTTTGCGACTGAAGCTTTTAATCTTAAACTTAACCAGGTCTCTAAGGTTGTAAGAAGCGAATTTGGCTACCATATCATTCAGTTAATGGATCGCAAAGGAGAAAAAATTAAGGTTCGCCATATTCTGCTCCGGCCAAAGGTTGATCCGAAGGAACTTGAGGCTACAAAATTCCGGATTGACAGCCTGGCTGATTTTGTCCGCAAAGGTAAGTTATCCTGGGAACAGTCCTGCTATCTTTATTCTTCAGATAAGAGTACCCGGAATAATGGCGGATTGGTAACTTCACAGCACAGTGGTTCTTCGAAATTTGAAATGTCTGAAATCGACCCTGATGTAAGTAAAGTGATTGCAAATATGAATATTGGTGAAACATCAAAACCATTTTTAACCCTGGATGATAAACAAAGAGAGGTTTACAAGATTATAAAGCTGAACAATAAAACCAAATCTCATAAGGCCAATCTGCAGGAGGATTATCAAAAACTCAGTGAAATGTTTCTGGCAAAGAAGAAGGAGACAACTTATAGGAACTGGATTGCCAAACAGCAGTCAAAAACCTATATCCATGTCGATGATTCATATGCCAACTGTAACTTTAAATTAGCATCCTGGAAAAAATAAGCTGTTGATCCGGTGCAATTTATATTATCTGTAGCATGAGTAACCTTATGAAATCTTCTTTTTTCCCTCTACTTTTTCTGATTGTCATCGTTTCGCTTTTTATTCAGGCGAATCAGCCGCAGGAAAAAGTCAGGAAGAAACGGGTTGAAATTGAAAATGCCGATTTATATACCTACGACGCCTCTATTGTTGCCAATGCTCAGCGTCTGATCGGAAATGTGCGGTTCAGGCATAATCAGGCACTTATGTTTTGCGATAGTGCTTACTCCTACAGTGACAGTAACCGGTTTGATGCCTTTGGTAATGTGCATATCATACAGGGGGATACGTTGCACCTTTACGGCGATAAAATGTTTTATAATGGCGATACCCGGCTGGCACGGTTTGTCCAGCACGTGAAACTGGTTGACAAATCGATTACCCTAACCACGGAAGCGCTCGATTTTGACCTTGGTACGAATATTGGGTATTATAACCATCACGGAAAGATAGTGGATACCACCAATGTCCTGACCAGTATTATCGGCAGGTACTACTCTGATGATAATATGCTTTTCTTCAAAGATTCGGTGGTTTTAGTCAACAAAGACTTCATTTTACGTGCAGATACCCTAAAATACAATAGTCAGACCGAGCGGGCATTTATTGTGGGACCAACCACGATCCGGGGGACCAGGAAGGACGGGGTTCTCTATTCAGAAAGGGGTTGGTATGATACCAGGAAAAATGTGGCAGAACTTTACAAGGGATCGAAAATAACCAATAAAACGCAGGTTCTTGAAGGAGATACGCTGTTCTATGACCGCGCAAGTGGAAATGGTCGCGGAAGACATCGGGTTACACTTACCGATACTACAAATAAGGTGGTAATCAAAGGTAAATTTGGAGTCTATAATGAGACAACAAAAATGGCTTTTGTTACTGATTCTGCCCTTTTTATTCAGTACGGGCAGAAAGATACGATGTACATGCATGCTGATACCCTTCGGACTAAGCCGGATACTTCAAATGTCAAACATAAGGACGGTAAATATTTTATGGCATACCGGAATGTGAGATTTCATAAACCAGATCTCCAGGGGAAATGTGACTCGCTGGGTTATAAAATGATCGATTCGACAATGATGATGTTCTATGACCCGATGATCTGGTCGGGAAAAAACCAGATGACAGCCGAAAAGATTCAATTCGTTTCCAAACAACCCGATCCAAGTATGGCTTATCTGGAAAACAATGCTTTCATTGTTATGTCGGAGGATTCGATTCGGTTTAATCAGATCTCCGGTAAAAAAATTGTGGGTCAGATTTTTAACAACAAGCTTCGTATTGCAGATGTGAATGGGAATGCCGAAACACTCTATTATTTAAAGGATAAGAATAAATATTCGGGGATGAATAAGTTGTTGAGCAGTAAGATTAAATTGCATCTTACTGATAATCATATTGATAGTATACGATTTTATCCGAAACCGGAGGGAAAGACAATCCCGATAAGGGAGCTCACCGCAGAGGACAGCAAGCTGGAGGGATTTTTTTGGAGGGATAGCGAGCGACCATTTAACAAATTTGATCTCTATCCGATTGCTGACGAACGCAAATTAAACCGTGTTCCAATAAAGAAATCTTCGCCTATTCGGGCAGTTGCTCCCATAAGTATTAATCATCCGGATTTAAATCCCAAAAAAAATGCAGGCTCCGAAAAGAAACCTGCACCTAAAGAATAATTAATACCTGTTAATATTCATCCTCATTAAAAAAGAAATCATCTTTACTCGGATAATCAGGCCAAATATCTTCAATGGATTCGTAAATTTCGCCTTCATCCTCCATTTCCTGTAGATTCTCAATTACTTCAAGTGGCGCTCCAGATCGAATAGCAAAATCGATCAACTCATCTTTCGTTGCAGGCCAGGGTGCATCTTCAAGTTTAGAAGCCAATTCTAATGTCCAGTACATATTATTTATTTAAGATTTAAGTGTCTTTCCTCTGAGCGCGATTTTAACACTAATTTTTTAGAAATAAAAGTCCAATCTGATTTTTTTTATGATTTCCATGGAATTTCTTTAATCCCGTTATCCTGAGCCACTTTTCGCGAAAGTACATAAAGAAAATCTGACAAACGGTTAAGGTATTTGAGCAATTCAATGGGAACTTCTATCGTTTCTGAAAGCTGGTAGGTTCTCCTTTCGGCGCGTCTGCACACTGTTCGTGCGATGTGACAATACGAAACCGCATTACTGCCGCCAGGAAGCAGAAAATTTGTCAACGGAGGAAGAGTGTCGAGTAGCTGGTCCATCCTTTTTTCCAGATGGAGGATATTTCCCTCAAACCTGATTAATTGTGAAGAGTTGTCCGTCTTGGTTGTATCTGTAGCTAAAAGGGCGCCAATAACAAAGAGATTATTCTGTATTTCAATTAGATCCGGAATATCTTCAGGATTGATTTCCTGCGATCGGATCAGGCCAATCCACGAATTTAATTCATCAACAGTACCGTAAGCCTCGAGCCGTAAATCAAATTTTTTAACTCGGGTACCTCCGATTAATCCGGTAGTGCCATCATCGCCTGTACGGGTATAAACTCGCATTGGTTATAGTTTTGAAGATTATTTAATAAATTGGAGTCTCATTTATATGATCTGTTTCGATCTGACCATCCTTGAGCTTGATGATCCGGTGGGCATGCCGTGCGATATCTTCTTCGTGAGTGACAAGAATAATTGTATTCCCTTCAGCATGGATAAGGGCAAAAAGCCGCATAATCTCCTCTGATGTTTTCGAGTCAAGATTACCTGTTGGTTCATCAGCCAGAAGGATTGAAGGGGTATTCACCAGTGCCCTGGCAACGGCAACGCGCTGACGCTGACCTCCGGATAATTCGTTTGGGCGATGCTCCATCCTGTCCTGCAATCCAACGCTTAGCAATTTTTCAGTTGCCAGTTCAATTCTTTTTTCTTTTACAACTCCGGCATAAATCAACGGAAGCATAACATTCTCAAGAGCAGTATAGCGTGGCAGGAGGTTAAAGGTTTGAAATACAAATCCAATCTCTGTGTTTCGGATCTCTGCAAGTCTGTCGTCACCAAGGGCACTTACATCCTTGTCATTCAGGGTGTAATTTCCGGAAGTTGGGGTGTCCAAACAGCCAATGATATTCATCAGGGTCGATTTACCTGAGCCTGAAGCTCCCATAATGGCCACGTATTCTCCCTTGTAAATATCGAGTGTAACCGAGCGCAACGCCAAAACAGCCTGTGTTCCCACCTGATAGTTTTTGACAATTTCCCGCAGCTTGATTAATTTTTCCATCCCTGTATTTTTACAATTACAAACTTACATAAATTGAGGCTCAAACCTGCTTTTAATGGATACTCTTTTAGCTTTTGATGTTTTCAGGTTTAGACAGCAATATTTTATCTCCCTCTTTCAGCCCTTTTTTAATCACCGCAAACTTATCGCTTTCATTGCCACATTCAACATCTCTGATAATGTCGTCACCATGTTCCCTTAGGTAAACAAACTGCCTTCCGTCTTCGGTAAAAAGGGCTGCACGTGGTATAACCAATACATTTTGCTCTCTGGAGATGATGATTTCATTGTTGGTTGTCATCGCAGGCTTAATAGGGCTTTGATCTTTGGAGATCCGAATAACCACCTTGAAAACCTTGGAATCGAAACCGGCCATCTCTTGTCCAACATTAGAGATATTAGATATTATACCCACCTTCTGAAGATTTTTAATGGCATCGATGAATACTCTGGCACTATCACCAACCTTAATTTTTGAGATGTAAATTTCTTCAACATAGGTTTCAGAAACCGGGACTGACAAATCGGGTAAGGTGGCGATCACCGGATTTTGCATACTTACCCAGGAGTTAATAGAAAGTTTTCGGCTTCCGCCTCTGCCATAAGTCCGCCCATAAATTAACATCCCGTCCTTGGGAGCAGTAATTCGTGAGTCATCAAAAGCGATCTGGTATTTTTTATCCTTTTCAATAAGTTTTTTAATAATATTTTCAGCTCTTTCTATTCGTATTCTTAGTGATTGTTGTGTTAACTGATAGGCCCTCTTTTTCTCTTCCAGTTGTCTCAATCCCCTTTCATAGGCCATCTGCGCTTTTCTTTGGAAGGCAGGTGATTCATAAACAGCTTGGTCGTATTCCACCTTCATATAGCGAACATCGAAGCCAAACTGTTCAATCCCGTCCCTAAGTGCTTCGAGATCAACGGCACTGTCAATTTTGGCGTCATTATTTTCAAAGATGGCCTTTTTTAGCGCTTCTTCATTGTTCTCTTTAAGTTGCTTCACTCTTCCCTGATCGAGCAATCCGACAAAATCTCCTTTTTTTAAAATTGACCCTTCCGGAACAAGATCCTTGATTTGGGTATCATATATTTCGAGGGTTCTGTCACCAAAAATAGATGGTATTGTGATAAGTTCTGCTTTTTCACTCTGAATCTCACCCTTGCAGGAGATAAGTGCTTCGAAATTTTCCCTTTTAACTCTATAGATGTTGGAACTGCGTTTTACCCCGCTAAAAATCAGGACAGCCAGAATCACGATTAAAATTCCGGATGCAATCAGGATCCCCTTTTTGTGGTGTTTAAATAGATGACGACTCATTGGTTCAATATTTTATCAAAATCAGCGCTCAGATCGATCCCTTTTTCAAAATCAAACAGGGTAAGTTGTCTGATCTGATAATAGGAGGTCCAATATTTACGCAGCGATCCGATATAAGCCCTTTTTGCATTTTCAACATCGTTTCGCGACAGGTTAAGTTTTGTAATATCAAGTTTCCCAATTTTAAACCGGCGCATGGTCACTTCGAAACCCCGCTGTGCAATGGTATCGGCCCGGGCAGAGTTCATTACCTGATCAGCCTGCAGATTGAATTCCATAACATTCATTATTACAGATTGTTCAAAATCGATCCGTTCCTGTTTTACACTATTTACCACCACCTCACGGTTTGATTTTGCCATTAAAATCTGCCCTTTTCTCCTGCCCCAATCAAGAATAGGCACCGACAAACCTACAACACCAATATTCTGAAATCTGTTGGGATTCTGGTAAGCATCAGAGACGGCGAGCCCGGTCTGATTTAATCCGGCAGAGACACTCAGGTTGGCGCTCAGCCCGTTGGCAGCTTTGGTTAAACTGACATTATTATCCTGTTCCAGAACCCGCTCATTTTGCGAAAGAATATTTGGGTTATTTTTCATCGATTTTTGAATCGCATCATCAATGTTTATTTGAATGGCCGAAGAGATGGAGGTTGGCATAATGCATTCAATTACAACGTTTTTGTCAAATCCAAGGAATGAGTTAAGATCAGACCTGGCCCTGACAAGGCCTTGATTGGCACGTATTAAAGCCAGGCGGGAATTCATCAGGTTTAGTTCGAAATTTAGTAATTCATCCTGTGTAACCGTACCAACCTGATAACGCCCTTTCCCAATCTGATACAGGGTGTCAGAATTGGCCAGATTTGTTTTTGAAATATTTATCTCAATCTGGGCGTCAATCATTCCAAAGAATTTGGTTGTAGCTTTTACGGCAATATCCTCTTTCGATTGTATAAAACTCTGTTTAGCCATCTCAAATTTAAGGGGTTCTAACTTTGAACTCCATTTCATACTATTATAACCGTTCACTTTCTGGGTGTATCCGATGCTGATGGCATTGGCCGAGAAAGTGGTCAACTGGGTACCGATAAAGTTCTTTGCCATTCCAAGATCGGAGCTCATTGTCAGATTTCCACCGGTTAAACGAATATTCTGACTCAATTTTAAAGATGCATTTGAGGTGATATTTTTCTGCTCGCTGTATTGCCAGGTTTGATCCTGAGGTACATAGTCCTGCCGGATCGAATTGCTGAAGGAAAATGGATTTGCTCCGACAGACAGGAGAGGGAGTTTGTCGGCCTTGTAATACTTAAATGACCAATAACTTGCAAGATACATGTTCTGTTGCTTAAAAGCATCGATCGACTTTCTGGAGGCAATTTCAATTACATCGGGAAGTGTCAGTTTCATGATATTCTCCTGAGCCGCTGTAATTTTATAGAAAAAGATAAGGGTAATTATTACTAAAATGCGAAACATATCTTGAATTTATTGTCTTAATGATTCAACAGGGTCTTTTTCGGCAGCCTTTTTTGCAGGGAGATAGCCGAACGTTATGCCGATAAAAACAGAAACCCCAAAAGAGATAAAGATGGAAAATACCGAAATGATCGTTTTAATGTCGAACATGGTCTGGATGATTTTAGATAAGATGACACCCAGTATTATTCCGATTAACCCCCCTGCCACGCTTATCAGGGTAGATTCGGATAAGAATTGAAATACAATGTCTTTTCTGGATGCCCCAATGGCCTGGCGGGTTCCGATCTCGCGGATTCGTTCCATTACTGAGGCCAGCATGATATTCATAATTCCGATTCCCCCGACAATCAACGAAATCCCGGCAATTGCCCCAAGCACGATGTTGAAAATATTCTTGGTTTTTTGCTGTTGTTTTAGCAAAAGCTCAGGAATACTCACATCAAAATCACGGATATCATTATGCTTTCTCATGAGCAAATTACCTGCAACTTTGGCTGTTGACGGAAGTTGCTGAGTCTCTTTAACCCGGATTATGATTTTATCCAATTGATTGATATCTTCCGTTTTTGGAGCCGTATTATCCCGGGATAGTGCAGCAAAACTAGCCAGTTTTACCTGATCACCCCTGATCAACGCCCTGTTCCGGAATCTGAGCAGCATCGTTTTAACGGGAATAACAATACTATTGTCGGTGCTGCTTATGGCCATTGTCCCTCCTCCGGTACCAATAAAACTCCGTTTTTCGATTACACCCACCACCTGAAGCCAGATCTGTCCACACTTAATATATTTCCCGACAGGCGATTCATGGTTGAAGAATACATTTTTTATGTTGTACCCGATAATGCAGACCGGATATCCATCCCTGATGTGTTGCTGGCGAAAATAGGTCCCGCTTTCCAGTTTAATATCAAAGAGCTTAAAATAGGTATTATCCGTCCCATCCAGCTTCACCGGACTGGTGATATCATGGAGAATTGCGGAATAATTAAAGGTAATAATCGGACAAACATCCTGCACCGTTGGAATAATTTCTTTGATTGATTCTGCATCCAAGAGGGTAAGCCCTTTGGAAAATTTCTTTTTGTTTCCTGTAAGCTGATTTCCTTCAGAGGCGCTCGTTCCACCCTGATTTGCTGAACTTGCCTGGTCATTCTGCAGAATAGGTGTGATAATAATATTATTTACCCCAACCAATTTAATCTGTTCCAGAATCTCCTGTTCAGCGCCGTTTCCAATGGCAAGCATACTGATCACAGCAGCAACACCAAAAATGATCCCTAATGCGGTCAGCAGTGATTTTACCTTATTCGCAAAAATCGCTTCCACTGCAATTAATACATTGTAGGAATAACGGTTATAAAAAGCTCTTATCTTCATTTATTGCTTTTTTTCCTGTTGTTTGCGAATCTGCTCGTTGTAAATTTCCCATCCTGTAGTCTGAATGTCATCAAGCTTTTCAGGTTCATTCAGTAATAAAACATCCCCTTCTTTAACACCTTTATTTACAATTATATAATTTTCATTTTCGTCGCCTATATCTACAATTTGCCGTACGATCTCCTTCTTCTTCAGGTAGATAAATTTTGTTGAGTCAGTTTCAAAAATAGCGTCAGTAGGAACGTAAAGCTTATTCGTGTATGATCCGGTTTGAATCACATTTCCGGTAGTCATGGCCGGTTTCAAGTCGTGGTCAGTGCCAAAAACACGTATATTCACCTGAAAAACCTTCGAATCGCTTTTGGGCATGGGCTGACCAATATTGGCCACCGAGATGACCTCACCTTTCAGTTCCTTATCAGGAAAGGCATCAATACTCAGAGTTGCCTTTTGTCCAACTTTAACCTTAGCGATATCAATCTCATTAATAAATGTTTCAGAGATCATTTTTGTCATATCGGGTAACGTTGCAATAATGGGACTCCAGGGAGTCAGTACCGAGCCAATCTGAATTTTTATCCCGAACCGGTCTTTTGCATAAATGACCATTCCCGGCTTTGGTGCTTTAATTATCAAAGCGTCATACAATTTGAGCAGATCATCTACCCGCTTTTGCTTCAGTCTGAAATCGATATTTCTTCTCTCCATTTGAGAATTCAACTGCCTTTGCCTCATTTCAAGCCCGGCTATATCCTGGTCGAGTTTTCTTGCCGCTTTGGCGACATCCATTTCAGCTTTCTTAATAACGGAAGGAGATTCGTAAACCGATTCTGCAAGTATGATTTTTTGTTCCTCCACATCAGACCTAGAATTAACGATAATGTCACGGTAATTGCTTAAACTCAGATTGGAGTCGAGCTTGGCATCCTGGATAAGCGCTGCAGCGGTCTCAAGTTCAAGACGGGCTGCTGTCAAAACCTCTTCAATTACTTTATGATCAAGCGTGGCAATATACTGTCCCGAATCAACAACAGTACCCTCCTCGATCAAATCAGTAATCTTTATCTCGTAAATCCGCACATTTTGCCCCGACAATACGGCAGGCAAGACAATATTCTCTGAATTTTCGGATTCTAACTGTCCGGATGTATGCACTTTGATTTCGACAGGACCCTTCTTTACCTGACAGGTAATCTCCACTTCGCCGGACTTTCCGCTCCTGCTCAAGAATATAAACGCTAACAACGCAATCGACAAAGTAGAAATAATCAGAATTCTTTTTCTATTCATAATAATCTAATTATCAACCGATATTTAGCGAAATATGCTATTAAATCACTAAAAATCAGAATCATATAATAATTCCAGCAGAATTTTGGTTGAAAATTCAAGGGCGTAAAGATAAGAATAGTATTGTTTTAAATACACACTTGTACGTTAACGGAACCTATAAATCGATCAAATACGGTATATGAAATTCTCTTTTTGCAATCTTTTGCAAAATAAGGCAATCCCGATCTCAAAAAGATCGAGTGACACCCGGACCGAATTACTGGCAATCAATTTGAGCCAAATAGCCTCTGCTTCGGCAGTCTCGTGTATTCCTCTGACGATCAAAACACCGTTGTCTCCATCTCTGCCCAGTGATTTCTGAATGATGCTTTCGGTCAGTTTAGGTTGTTCCGGACAATTGATTATCAAAAACCCGGCCTTTACAGACGACTCAGTTTTGCCGTTAATCCATTGAATATTAGAGGCCATTGATTTATCCGGCAATTTATCACAGAACAACCTGTATTCAGGATTATTGGATACCTGATATACCCCCTTTTGATTTTGTGCCATCGCGGCAGCTGACAAATTAATACCCAAAGTATCTCCGTAATGAATTACGGCATTGGGCTTTAATTCGCGAATTAGTCGAAATATAACCTCTGTATACTTCTCAGGCATTTCAACCTTTCGGTATAACTTATGCGGTTTTGTAACCGGCAGGTTAAATTTTTTAAATAGTTCCTGAATTATTGGTTCCGCAGAATTGCGTAATAACTTTAATGCAATTTTCTTTAACCCATTTAAAACCATGTAATCAGGCAGTTTCTGTTTATCTTCAATGACTGAGGTGATTAACCGGTACAAAAATGGGGAGTGAATTCCGTGTCCTCCACGGTGCCTCGCCCTTGTCAAATAGATCAGTCTGCTTTTGGTCTTAAACTTCATATTTTATGGTATGTTGAGGCAAAACTAATAAAGAATCATAATGAGAGAGTTTGCAAAGCTGTTTTTTTCATGTAAGTTTGTTTTATGTCGGGAATACTATCACAGGATATTAAATTTCTTCCGGGAGTCGGGCCACGAAAGGCGATAATCCTGAATCAGGAGCTCAAAGTATTTACAATCGGCGATCTGATTTACTATTTTCCGTTTAAATATGTTGACCGGACTAAGTTCTATACCATTCGTGAGATTAACAACACGTTACCTTATATTCAGGTCAAAGGAAGGATTACCGGAATGGAAACGGTTGGTGCGGGCAGGAATCAGCGGTTGGTTGCTTATCTGACTGACGGAACCGGTATTCTCGAACTGATTTGGTTTCAGGGAATAAAATTTGTCAATCAGACGGTGAAACCAGGTATCGAATACATCGTCTTTGGAAAACCCACCGAATTCAACAGTCAATTTAGCATTGTTCATCCTGAACTGGACGAGAATTCACCGGATTCGACAAAAAAGGAGGGTTATATCCAGGCCTTTTACAATACTTCAGAGAAGCTGAAAAGCAATTTCCTTCACTCGAAAATGATTCTCAAGCTCCAGTACGCGGCTCTACAACTGGTGAAAGGGCATATCTTTGAGTCGATGCCGGCCTGGCTGGTTCAGAAACTTGGGTTGTTAGGTCTTGAGCCGGCACTGATCAATATTCACTTTCCCGAAAATCCGCAGTTTCTCCGAAAGGCCGAGTACCGGCTGAAGTTTGAGGAACTGTTCTACATTCAGCTCAAACTGCTTCACCTCAAGGAGGATCGCCATAAAAAATTCAAAGGACATGTGTTTTCAAAAGTTGGGAACTATTTTAATGAATTCTTTTATAATCACTTGCCATTTGAGCTTACCAATGCTCAAAAAAGGGTAGTGCGGGAGATCCGGAAAGATATGGGTACCGGGAGACAAATGAACCGGTTGCTTCAGGGGGATGTTGGCAGCGGCAAGACGATGGTGGCGCTGATGTCGATGCTTATTGCACTGGATAACGGATTTCAATGTTGTCTCATGGCTCCGACAGAAATACTTGCTAATCAGCACTATGTTTCGATTCAGAAGTTTTTGGGGGATATGCCGGTTAAGGTGAAATTGTTGACCGGATCGACAAAGAAAGGGGAGAGGTCAATCATTCACAGTGAATTGCTCAATGGCGACCTTCATCTCCTGATCGGAACGCATGCCCTGCTTGAAGATATTGTCCAGTTTGAATCACTTGGTTTGGTAATCATTGACGAACAGCACCGTTTTGGTGTAACCCAGCGGGCGAAGCTATGGCGTAAAAATTATATTCCGCCCCACGTTCTGGTGATGACTGCCACACCGATTCCACGCACACTGGCCATGACGGTGTATGGTGATCTGGATGTTTCGGTCATCGATGAGCTCCCGCCCGGTCGTAAACCAATCCATACCGTCCACTATTTTGAGAATAAACGGGCGAATGTTTACGAATTCATGCGCAAAGAGATCGCTGAGGGACGTCAGATCTATATTGTTTTTCCTTTGATTTCAGAATCGGAGAAGATGGATTATAAAAATCTGGAGGCGGGATATGAACAGATCAAAAAACTTTTCCCAATGCCCGATTATGCGATCGGGATGGTACATGGCAGAATGAAGCCTGCAGCAAAAGACGAGGAGATGCTGAAGTTCAAAAGAGGGGAGACCCAAATACTCGTTGCCACAACCGTTATCGAGGTGGGTGTGGATGTGCCCAATGCCTCGGTGATGATCATCGAAAGCTCCGAAAGATTTGGATTGTCGCAGCTTCATCAGTTGAGGGGAAGGGTAGGACGCGGAGCTGAACAGTCCTATTGTATTTTGTTGAGCAGTTTTAAACTCGGGGCCGAAAGCCGCAAGCGGATTGAAACGATGGTTGCTACCAATGACGGATTTGAAATTGCTGAGGCAGACATGCGGTTAAGAGGCCCTGGAGATATTGAGGGTACGCAACAAAGCGGTATCGCATTCGACCTGAAAATCAGTAACCTGGCGAAGGACGGACAGATCTTGCAATATGCCCGGGACATTGCAGAACCGATCATCACCGAAGACCCGATGCTCGAACAGCCTCAGAACGATATCCTGAGGAAACAATTAATCGCGTTACGGAAAAATCATCTGAATTGGGGTTCAATCAGCTAGATTTGGTTATGGTGCGAACGTCTGTAGAGGAATTATTGTCATGTTCGTAATTATATTTTCTGAATGTTTTTTTCTTAAAACAAATAACCTACTTTTGCGCCGCAAACCAATATCATTTTACGAATGGACGAAGGGCCTGCGGATATATTTTTATTAACCTGATAACGCAGGGTCGCTTCCTTATGTTTGCGCTCCTTGTAGTATCACAAAAGCAAGGAGGTGCGTATGACTTCAATCACTACATTTTATTTAAGCCGGATTATTGGGCAAAAAGTTCAGGATCATTACGGTATTTACCTCGGTACTGTCAGGGATCTTTTAGTCGATCCCGATCCTTCAAATTATCCTACGGGACATCCTGTCGTCAAGGGGATTAAAATAAAATACGCTAAAAATATCTCGTTCTATTCCTTTGAAAATTTTCATATTGAAAAGGTAAACGGGAATCTTACGGTTATTTGTGACCAGCTCATTGAATTGTCGAAGGATGAAATGGACAATAGTATGTATCTTGCTGACGCAGTGCTTGATAATCAAATCGTGGACCTTAACGGGCGAAAACTTGTTCGGGTAAATGATGTGAGGTTAGTTACCATTTCAAGCGGAACATTTGCCGTTGCGGTTGACATCGGAATTGAAGGATTGCTGCGCAGAATTGGAATTGTCAAACCCTTGAAATTTTTGGCCGGATTATGGGGAGGAACTATCCCATCGAAGTTTATTCTATGGGAAGACGTTGAAACAATCGATTTTTCCAATCTAAATATCAAGCTTTCAAAGAGTTATGCTAAGCTCCAAACACTCCACCCATCTGATCTTGCTGATATTATTGAGGACCTTGGCCGCAAGGCGAGTACCCAGGTATTTTCGGCACTCGATGAAGAAAAAGCAGCTGATGTTATGGAGGAACTCGATACCGAAACACAGGTGCACATCCTCGAAAGTCTGTCGATCGAAAAAGCAGCTGACGTGCTGGATAAAATGCCTGCAGATGAGGTTGCTGATATTCTCGACGCCCTGGAAGACGATAGAGCAGAACAGCTTCTGAACGAGATGGAAAAAGATACTTCTCAGGAGGTCAGGGAATTGCTTGTCTATCCCGATCATACTGTGGGGAGCATTATGTCGTCTGAGGTGATGTCATTCAACCAAAACGCTACGATTGAAAAAGTTTTGGAGGAACTCAGAGAGAAAAAACCGGAATTTGAAACCCTTTATAACCTTTTTGTGACCGATGACAACGAAGTGC
>Ga0364866_10195_pt1 | contig 44726 bp, 19 predicted proteins | sample ExccelAu500001D3_3_FD_206913 | JGI IMG/M metagenome (GOLD analysis project Ga0364866, IMG submission 206913) | Enriched cells from Trout Bog Lake Hypolimnion, Wisconsin, USA - BchlTB.Aug13.5000.01.D3 | ecosystem: Environmental > Aquatic > Freshwater > Lake > Hypolimnion/Profundal zone | place...
TCTCGCATCCAAAAAGGATTTTACAGCGGGGCGCGCTTCGAGCACGGACCCGAAAGGGCACAACGGAGACTCCCGTCGCATCGATCCCGGCCAAACGCTCACGTTGATGGATGTCACTGGCAGCGGTCGGGTCACACATATTTGGTTCACGATCAATTCACCTTCGCCGGAACACTTGAGGGAGTTGGTTCTGCGGATGACTTGGGATGATGCGAGCCGACCCGCCGTCGAGTGCCCGATCGGCGACTTTTTTGCGCAAGGACACGCGAAGTATGTCGAGTTTCAGAGCGCGGCGGTGGTGGTCGGTTCTCATGCCGCGCTGAATTGTTATTGGCCGATGCCTTTCAAGAAGCACGCCGTGATCACGGTTTTGAACGAGGGCGACAAGCGGGTGAATAATTTTTATTACAACATTGATTATCGTGTGGGCGAGGGCGGGCAGGAGGATGCGCGATATTTTCATACGCAGTATCGTACCTGGTTCCCGGCTCCCGTCGGCAAGCCGCTGACGATTTGCGAAACGAAGGGCGCCGGGCATTTTGTGGGCACGTTTATTTCCGTGATGGCCAACAGCGATGGCTGGTGGGGCGAGGGCAATGACAATTGGTATGTGGACGGTTCCGAGAAACCGTCGATCAGCGGCACCGGCAGCGAGGATTATTTCTGCGGCGCCTGGGATTTCGGCAAGGCTTTTTGGGACCCGTATTTCGGCGTGCCCTACTACGATAATCCGAGCAAAGGCGGCGAGAAGCGTGGCATCCTGAACACCTGCTATCGCTGGCACATCCAGGACCCGGTGCCGTTCAAAGAGAGCCTGCTTTTTACACTGGAGCACGGACGGAACGGCGGGGACGAAGATCGTAAGCCGTTCCCGAATAACTACACGACGGTCGGGTTCTACTACCTGGACAATCCGGAAGGCGACGGCCCGGCGATTCCGGCCTTCAAGGACCGCGTGCCGGCGCTTATCGCATTGCCGGCTGAACAGCCAAAATAAATGCAGTCAAACGCATGGTGAACCCGGCACTCCGATGGAACCTTCGCAAGGCCAGCCTCTCCGGCCTCGCGGTGCTATTGTTGACTTCGGGTGCGTTGCCGCTGGCTGCCAGAGAGTATTTTGTCCGCCAGAACGGCGACGATAACGCCGTTGGCACTTCGACAAACCTGGCGTGGAGAACCATTGGGCGTGTCAACCGCGCGCGATTCCATCCCGGCGATAGCGTGCGGTTCGAGGCGGGCGCTTCGTTCAAGGGCAATCTGGTGCTCTCGGCGGAGGACGCCGGAACGTCGAATGCCCCGGTAATCATTGACTCGTTCGGTCGTGGGCGGGCGACGATTCTGGCTGGGCGACAAAGCGGCGTGACAGTCGAAAACGCCGGAGGGGTTACGGTAAAAGACCTCATCGTGGTCGGCGCCGGGCGGACCAACAATACTGGCTACGGAGTTTGTTTTGACAACACTTTAACCAACAACCAACGGCTTGGCTTTGTTCGCATCGCGAATGTGGAGGCGCGGGATTTTGGAGTTTTTGGGATTCTCGTTGGCGGGAGCCATGCCGGATTTGAACACGTCGTCGTTACCAACTGCGTGATGCATGGCAATCTGCGCGCGGGAATGGAAGTAGCCGGACGTTTGCCGTGGGATTCAAAGGTCTATGCCCATGCGGATGTCCGTGTCAGCCATTGCCAGGCGTTCGACAACACCGGCGACCCGACTTACCTTCAGAACCATTCCGGCAGCGGAATTATTCTCTATGAGGTTGACGGCGGAGTCATGGATCATTGCTCCGCCTGGAACAACGGCGCCTTGTGCCATTCCAGCGGCGGCGGCGTTGGCCTTTGGATGTGTGCCTCGCGCCGCGTCGTCATTCAACATTGCGAGAGCTTTAGCAACAAAACCAGCGGCGGCGATGGCGGCGGCTTTGATATCGACGGCGGTTGTATTGACTGCGTCTTGCAGTACAATTACAGCCACGACAACGACGGTCCCGGCTTGATGGTTTACACGTATCCTTACGCCTCCTTTGCCGACCGTGGCAGCATCGTCCGATTCAACATTTCCGAGAATGACTCGCGCAAGGGGCGGCGTTACGCCGGGCTGTGGGTTCGCAATGACGGGAGGGGGATCACTGGTGTGGAGATCTACAACAACACCGTTGTCATCGGACCGTGGACGGATCAGGCGGCGCTGATCAATGCAAGCGGCGTCGATGCGCGGGTGCGGAACAATATTTTCATTGCCTCCGGTTCCGCGCTGCCGCTGCGCGTGGAATCGCCGGGTGACGGCATTCGATTTGAGAACAATCTGTATTGGCGCGAGGGCGGGCCGACCGAGATTTCGTGGGGCACAAATATCTTCTCGACGCTTCGTGAATGGCGGGAGTGGTCAGGACAGGAAGAATTGAGCGGCGTGCCCGAGGGGCTTTTCGCCGACCCGGCATTGAGCCGTAACCCGCCAGACGCGCAGCCCGGCGAGCGTCGTGGACTCAAGGCTGCCAGCGCGTTCCGCCCTCTCCCAAATTCGCCCGCGCTGGCGGGTGGATTGGACCTGCGCAAGATGTTTGGATTGGACACCGGCTCGCGTGATTTTCTTGGACTTCTGCCATCGGCAGGACGATTTCCTTTGGGGGCCATAGGAACGCCGGGCCTCGAGTAATTGGCGCGGGTTTTTTCCCAATCTTAATCTTAATCTAATCCGTGCCGATTAGGATTAAGATTATGAGAAGGCACTCTAATCAACTTCGTTTCCACAATTTGCAAAAATCGCATTCTGGGTTAAACGTAGCGTGAGGATGGCACACTTTCTGTTGATTTTCACTATCCGGCGTGGATAAGCCAATCGCTGTCCCATTATTGGACTACTGCCGGTGTGTGAGAACGCATTGTATGCAATTTTTCTTGAAATTGGTGGTTTATTGCCTGGTCGCACTCGAAAGTTTGAGCGGCAGGGCTGCCGAGAGGCAAGCCCTGACAAACCACGTGCCAGCGGTGGTAAAGGGCCTGAAGCCGGTGGACCGGTTGCCAGGTTCGCAGCGGCTGCATCTGGCCATCAATCTTCCGTTGCGCGACCGCGAGTCCTTAAACAAGTTGATCGGACAACTCTACGATCCTTCCAGCCCGTCATTTCATCATTTCCTGACCTCGGAACAGTTCACGGCGGCTTTTGGCCCGACGACTGCGGACTACGAAAACGTTGCCAATTTCGCCAGGTCGCGGGGATTGACCGTCACCGGCACCCGGTCCAACCGGACGCTGGTTGAAATTGACGCGCCGGTCGCGGACATCGAGAAGGCCTTCCACGTCAACATGCGGGTTTACGCGCATCCTACCGAGCATCGCAATTTTTTCGCGCCCGATGCTGAGCCGTCGCTGGACTTGGACGTTCCGGTGCTGGCAATCGCTGGTTTGACCGACTATTTGAAGCCACATCCCGCATCCGTCCATGTCCGGCCTGTCAAGGACCGACCCAACCTTACACCGCAGGCGGGATCGGACGGTGGGTTATACATCGGCCAGGACTTCAGGGGCGCGTATGCGGCGGGAGTGACGAATACCGGCGCCGGGCAGACCATCGGGTTGTTGGAGTTCGACAGTTATTACGCCAGCGACATTGCCAGTTACGTAAGCACAACGCAGGCGGGTTTGGGGAATTCAAGCGTGGCGTTGAGCAACGTGGTATTGGGAGGTCTGTCCGGCCCTCCGGGAAGTGATAATGTTGAAGTGGCGCTGGACATCGAGATGGCGATCTCAATGGCGCCGGGGCTGTCCACGATCTACGTCTATGAAGCCACAAACAACGGTGCCGAAGCTGACGTGATCCTGAGCCGGATGGCCTCCGACAACGTTTCGCGGCAACTCAGCAGCTCCTGGACGGGATTCGACGACCCGGGCATTCAGCAAGCGTTCGTCGAGTTTGCCGCGCAGGGGCAATCGTTTTTCCAGGCATCCGGCGACAGCGGAGCCTACACGCACAGGGGCAACCCGGTGGAACCCCCCGCCGACAGCACAAACATAACCAGCGTTGGAGGCACAACTTTGGGCACGACGGGGCCGAAAGGGGCTTGGCAGTCGGAAACAACGTGGAGCTGGTTCACAACACCAGAGAATGGATTGGACGCCAACGCCACCAGCGGGGGAACGAGTTCGACATATCTGCTGCCGCCGTGGCAGGCCGGGATCAGCATGACGGCGAATCAGGGATCAACGAGCTTCCGAAACCTTCCGGATGTCGCGATCGTCGCCAATCAGATTTACCTAATTGCCAATAATGGCGGCACTTACTTTGCCGGCGGTACGAGCGCTGCGGCGCCGTTATGGGCCGGACTTGCTGCGCTGCTCAACCAGCAATTAGCCTCGCAGAGCCAGCCATCGCTGGGTTTTATGAATCCGGCCCTGTATGCGATTGGCAAGGGTGCCAACTACTCGTCCTGTTTTCACGATACGACGGTTGGGAACAACACAAATTCGGCTAGTTCGACGAAATTCTTTGCCACTGCCGGGTACGACCTCTGTACGGGGTGGGGAACGCCGATCGGGTCCGCGCTACTCAATGTACTTTCGCCTGAGCCGCTTCAGATCGTCCCGCCGGCGGTCTTTGGGGCCTCAGGCACCTACGGCGGACCATTTAGTGGGTCGAGTGGTAATTTTGTATTGACCAACGCGGCGGCGGTTTCTTTCAACTGGTCGCTGGCCTTCAGTTCGCCGTGGCTCTCGGCATCTTCCACCGGCGGCACGCTTGTCCCAGGGGGCGGGGCCACGACAGTGACGGCCAGCCTTAATTCCGCCGCCAACTCACTTGCCGCCGGCACCTATACAAATACCGTCACGTACAAGAACCTTAACGACGCGGTGACGCAGAGTTTTCAGTTCGTCCTGACGGTCTTGAAGACAGCGCCTGACTTGGGATGGACCACCCCTGCTGCGATCACTTATGGGGCGGCGTTGGGATCGGCCCAGCTCGATGCCACGGCGAATGTTCCCGGTGGATTTGCCTATAATCCTCCCAGTGGGGAAGAATTGAACGCGGGCACAAACACGCTATCCGTTGTTTTTACACCAACCGACAGCGTGAATTACAGCGGTGCTTCGACTTCGGTTAGTCTGGTCGTCTTGCCTGCGCCGTTGACAGTGACCGCAACCAGCGCGAGCCGGCCGGCCGGCGAGTCCAACCCGGCGTTCACGGGCGTAATTACCGGCGTGATGAACGGAGACAATATCACGGCAGTGTACAATTGCGCCGCCACTGGCAGCAGCCCGGCGGGAACGTATCCCATCACTCCGACGCTCGTTGATCCCAATGACCGGCAAACCAACTACGCGGTGAGCCTTGTCAATGGCACTCTGACAGTGGGGACTCCCCCGCTAGTATTCTCCTGGACGAACCCCGGGCCCATAATTTACGGCACGGCCCTCACCACGAACCAATTGAACGCCACGGCGAATGTGCCGGGCGCTTTCGCTTACATCCCGACCAATGGATCAGTGCTTTACGCGGGCACCAACACACTTTCGGTTATCTTCACTCCTAGCGACACGGTGGATTACAGTGGTGTGACCAATATGGTGAGCCTAGTCGTCTTGCCCGCTACCTTGAGTGTGACCGCAGGCAATGCAACCCGGACTTACGGCCAGCCAAACCCGGCGTTCACCGGGTCGATTATCGGCGTGACAAACGGAGATAATATCACGGCGGCGTACAATTGCAGCGCGACGAATGGCAGCCAGGCGGGAACGTATGCCATCGTGCCGAGCCTGATCGACCCGAACAATCTTGAGACCAACTACACGGTCAGCATTGCGGACGGCACGCTGACGGTGAGCCAGGCCAATGCGACGATCTTTTGGACGAATCCCGCTCCGATCCTCTACGGCACGGCGCTAAATTCGAACCAATTGAGCGCCGTCGCGACAGTGCCTGGTAGTTTCGTTTACGCGCCGAGCAACGGAACGGTGCCTTACGCGGGCACCAACACGCTTGCGGTCATTTTCACACCTGCCGACGCGGTGGATTATAGCACCGCAACCAATACTGTGAGTTTGGTCGTTTCGCCGGCGCAACTGGCCGTCGTGGCATCAAGTGCGAATCGAATTTACGGGCAGGCCAATCCTGTATTCACAGGCGAAGTCACCGGCGTCACAAACGGGGACGACATAACTGCGGTTTTTAATTGCAGCGCGACTACGGGAAGTCCGGTTGGGACTTATTCCATCCTGCCGAGCCTGGTTGACCCGAACAATCTTCAGACCAATTACATAGTGACCCTTGGCGACGGCACCCTCACAGTAGGCCAAGCCAGCGCGGTGATTTCGTGGACCAACCCCGCCCCGATCGTTTATGGCGCAGCCATCAACTCCAACCAGTTAAACGCCACGGCCAACGCGCCTGGAACTTTCGTTTATACACCAACCAACGGAACGGTGCTCAACACCGGCACCAACACACTATCGGTCATTTTCACTCCGACCGATGCGACGGATTACATCGGCGCCTCCACGACGGCGAGTCTGATAGTGTCGCCCGCACTTTTGACTGCCACCGCTGCCAACGCGAACCGAACGTACGGTCAGGCCAATCCTGCATTCGCGGGGCAAATCAGTGGTTTGACAAACGGCGACAACATCACGGCCGCCTATAATTGCGCCGCGACCAATAGCAGTTCACCGGGAACGTATCCGATTGTTCCAAGTCTCATAGACCCCGGCAACCGTCAGACCAACTACGCCGTCAGCCTGGTCGATGGAACGTTAACGGTAGGGCAGGCCGTTGCCGCATTTTCCTGGACCAATCCCGCCCCGATCATTTACGGAGCGGCGATCACTTCCAACGAATTGAACGCCACGGCGATTGTGCCCGGCAGCTTTGCGTATATTCCGACCAATGGCGCGGTGCTAGATGCCGGCACCAACACACTGATGGCTGTATTCAGTCCAACCGACACCGCGAACTACACGAACTCCACCGGTTCTGTCAGTCTGGTTGTTTCACCGGCGATTTTGACGGTCACGGCTGCGAGCACGAATCGGGGTTTCGGCCAGGCGAATCCCCTATTCACAGGCGAAATCACAGGCGTCACGAACGGGGATAATATTACCGCGAACTATAGTTGCGCGGCGACTTCCGACAGCGCGGCAGGAACGTACGCGATAATGCCAACTTTGGTGGACCCGGACAACCGGCAGACGAACTACACAGTCAGCCTGGTCGATGGAACGCTTATGGTGGGCCAGGTCGTTGCGGCAGTAACGTGGAGCAACCCCGCCCCGATTGTTTATGGCGTCCCTGTCAGCTCCAATCAGTTGAATGCCACGGCGAGCGTTTCCGGCAGCTTCGACTATTCTACGACCAACGGCACCCTGCTCAGCCCCGGAACCAACACGCTATCTGCGATGTTTGTCCCAACAGACACCAACGATTTCGCCATCGCCCCGGCAACGGTGACGCTCGTTGTTGCGCCCGCCGCCTTGACCGTCGCGTCTGGCATCACTGCCAATAGCAAAGTGTATGATGGCAACACAACCGCGACCCTTGATTTCAGCAATGTCGTGCTGGCGGGCATAGTCAATGGGGACGTGGTGAACTTGAACACCAACGGCTATGTTGCCAATTTCGCCGGCGCAGGATTGGGAAATGCCATTGGTGTGAGCGTCAGCGGCCTGACGTTGAGCGGGTCGAACGCCGGCAATTATATCCTCACCCAGCCACAAGCTTTGGTGGCGGCCATCATGTCACCCACTGTACAGATTGCCGCCGCACCGCCAAGCATCGTCATCACCTGGACGACGAATGCGACCGCTTTTGTGCTGGAACAGACAGCGAGCCTTGTTCCGCCTGTCAAATGGTCTCCAGTGACCAACGCCACCACGGTCAACGGACCAAAAAACTCCGTTGTGATTGCCGCGGCGAGCAAGTTTCAGTACTTCCAACTCATTGCGGCGCCGTAAACGGATTGACTTGACCCATTGCTGGCGGTTTAATAATTTTAAGCTATGCACCGTCATCGTCAAATTCGGCCTCTCGTCGCTAAACCCGTAAATTAACTCTATTATGCAAAAACACTTCGTTTACAACACACAAGGAACGTCTCCATTTACCCGCCGCCAGTTCCTTCGGCGCACTTCAGCGGCCCTGGGAGCGGCCGCGATTTCCTTTCCGTACGTTGGCCGCGTTTTAGGCGCAAATGATCGGATCAACGTCGCTTGTATCGGCGTCAATGGCAAGGGGGACAGCGATAGTAACGATGCGGCGCATTGCGGGGCAAACATCGTGGCCATTTGTGACGTGGACAAGAAGAACCTTGCGCGAAAGGCGAAACAATTCGCAACCAAGTTTCCTGACCTTAAGCAGTATCAAGATTACCGCAAAATGCTTGAGGAATTCGGCTCCAGTATTGACGCCGTGACTGTTTCCATTCCCGACCACAATCATGGTGTCGCCGCCATTCGCGCGATGAAAATGGGCAAGCACTGCTTCTGCCAAAAGCCGTTGGTTCAAACGGTTCATGAAGCGCGGATGGTGCGCCGGCTGGCCAAGGAGAAAAACCTTGCGACCCAGATGGGAAACCAAGGCAGCGCCTCATCGGGCCTGCGCCGCGCTGTCGAAGTAATTCAGGCGGGGGTGATTGGCTCTCCGAGAGAGGTCCATGTCTGGTCGAATCGGCCGATCTGGCCGCAAGGGCTGGATCGTCCGACAGGCGAGGATCCGGTTCCCGAAACGTTGGATTGGGATGTCTGGCTGGGTCCGGCAGCCCCGCGCCCTTACAAAGAAGGAGTTTACCATTCGTTCAATTGGCGCGGTTGGTTTGACTTCGGCACGGGCGCTTTGGGCGACATGGCCTGCCACACCGTGAACATGCCGTTCCGCGCGCTCAAACTCGGATATCCAAATGTCGTGGAATGTGAATTGTCGTCCCGCATGTACCCGGAAACTTTTGCCAAGACTTCCCGAATCCGTTTCGAGTTTCCCGAACGAGAAGGGTTGCCGCCCGTGAAGTTCTGGTGGTATGACGGCAATCCCGACGACAAGCTCCGGCCATTGCGCCCGGACGGCCCCGCCATCAAGGAAATCCTTGGCGTGTTCGACGAACTGCCCAAGAGCGGGGCGCTTATTATTGGTGACAAAGGCAAGATATTCTCGAAGGACGACTACGGCGAAACGTTTCTGATTTCGCAGAACGACAAGGAGTATATCTCCGGCGACAAGGACGAAGCCTGCAAGGCGATACCGCAATCCATCCCTCGTTCTCCCGGACACATGCAGGAATGGTTCCGCATGATGAAGGACGGAACTCCCGCGTATTCCAATTTTGACATCGCCGCGTACCTGGCCGAGGTCATTTTGCTGGGCTGCGTCGCCGAGCGCGTTGGAGAAGGAAGGCGGATGGAATGGGACGGCCCGAACATGAAATCGCCAAATCTTCCGGAGGCGGCTCAATTCACGCGACGCGAGAACCGCGCAGGCTGGGAAGCTTGATTTCCACTCGCGGACGAGTGGCAGTATCAAGGCTGTAACACGAGCCGGTAGAATTGTTGCGCACTGGCGCCGATTGGTTCGGAAATGGTCATCGCGGTGTTTGTCGCCGCGATGGGGCCAGTCAATGTGATCCAATTCGCCGCCGGCAGATTGGTGGCGTACTGCACCAGGAAGTTTTGGCCCAGCGCGGCGCTCCAGCTAAAGTTGATCGCGCCGTCTATTGCCGTCACTGCTTGTATTTCCGGGGGCGCCAGTCCGATTGGATAAACCGCAATGTCGTCGAGGGCAAAGTAACTGGAGTCATTGCGGAATCCAAACGTCAAAACCGTGTTGGTCGTTGTCGCGGCGGCGTCCAGTTGATAGCTGATCCATGGGGAGTTTCCAAGGTTCTGCCTGTCAAGAAGTGTGCCGCCGTTCCAGGAGACCGAGAACTCGTTGGGAGTTTGACCATCGCCGTTTAGCCAGAACGAGATTTGGTACAATTCTCCGGCGGTTGTGGCGAGACTCTGGGAAATATATCCGAGCGATCCGATCGAGCCAAGTTCCGCGCCGAACAATCCCGAGTGAACGAACGCCGTCGATAACGTGACGGCGCAATCTTCAAAATTTCCGTTGGTTGTCCAATCGGTAAACGAGCCGAGCTCGAAACCGCCATTCTGCACCAGCGAGGGAGCGCCGACGGTGAGGGTGGCATTGGAACTTGCGAGGGAACCGTAGGCGTTGCTGACAACGCAACTAAACACCGCGCCTGAATCGGATGGTTGAACGCCATTGGTGGCATAGATGGGGAGGGATGCGCCCGGGATATTCGTGCCGTTGATCTGCCAACTGTAGCTCAAAGGCGTCGAGCTGACGGCAGTTACGCTGAAGGCTGCTCTGCCTCCCGCATGCACCGTCTGGCTGGCGGGTTGTGTGACAATCAGGGGAGCCGTCGGCGCAAACGTGCTTGCCAGACGGAATACCACGCCATTGCCGCTCCAATTAAGCCCGTAATAATCCACGCCGCCATAAGTTGTAGTGCCGTAAAAATTCCCATCGCTGCCTAATGTAAGCGTCGCGCCCGGGTAGGAGCCGTTGAAGCCGTCGAAGGAGAAAAGGCTTGTCACTGTGCCATTGGTCGTCAGGCTGAACACCGTTCCGTCGCCGTATGTTCCGCCTTGTGTCGTCGTGCCATAGAAACTGCCATCGGCCCCTTGGATCAGTCCGCCTTGCGGGTAAAAACCATTTGATCCCTCAAACGAGGCCAGGATGTTCAGCGTGCCATTGGTTGTGATGCTGAACGCTGTGCCGTCTCCGAATGTCCCGCCTTCAGCAGTTGTGCCGTAAAAACTCCCGTCGGACCCCTGGACAAGCCCGCCTTGGGGAAAGCCACCGTTGGCGCCGGTGAAAGAAACGAGTGTGGTCAACACGCCGTTGGTTGTCATGCTGAAGACTGTGCCGAGCCCGTTGCTGCCGCCGTCTTCCGTTGTGCCGTAAAAGGCGCCGTCGCCGCCTTGAACGAGCGCGCCGACAGGACTGGAGCCGTTAGAACCGCCGAAGGAAACCAGTGTCGCCAATGCGCCGTTGGTCGTCATTCTGAAAACCGTCCCAAGTTCGTTCGAGCCGCCATCGACTGTTGTGCCGTAAAAACTTCCGTCTGCGCCCTGCGCCAACGCTCCCGACGGTTCGGCTCCATCAGCGCCGTCGAACGACACCAACGTGGATAAAGTGCCGTTGGGTGTCATTTTGAAGACGGTCCCATACTGGTAAGTGCCTCCGTTTTGAGTTGTACCATAGAAATTTCCATCGCCGCCCTGCACCAATGCGGCACCCGGTTGGGATCCGTTGGTGATGTTAAAGGAAGCCAGAGTTGTAAGCAGTCCGTTGGTCGTCAGACTGAATACGGCACCCTCGCCATACTCTCCACCGTACGTTGTGGCGCCAATAAATCCGCCATTGTTGTTTTGGATCAGCGCGCAAGAAGGATAACCGCCATCGAGGCCGTTGAAGGAAAACAAGGCTCCGGTCACGCCGAAGACGGTGAGCGCCGCGTTGGATGAGACGGCCGATCCATAGGAGTTGCCAATCACGCAGCTAAACTGGTCGCCGGAATCGGTCAGGCGAACGTTGTTGGTTGAGTAAGCCGACTCAGTAGCTCCGGCAATCGGGCTGCCGTTGCGCAGCCACTTATAGCTTAACGGGGCGGCGCCGCTGGCATTGACGCTGAAATACGGCGCGCCGTCGACTGGCACAATCTGACTGACGGGTTGTGCGACAATCGCCGGAGGCATCGTCGTGGATACCGTGCCGAGGCGGAACACAATCCCGTCGCCGCTATCGTAATAGCCATTGAAACCAATCCCGCCGAAGGCTGCCGTCGCATAGAAAAACCCATCGATTGCTTGTATCAGACCGGATTGCGGATAGAGACCGTTGGTGCTTCCGAAAGAGAAGAGACTGGCGAGGATGCCGTTGGTCGTGATGCCGAATACCGTACCGCTGTCGTTGATTCCACCGTATTCAGTAGTGCCGTAGAAAAAACCGTCAGTCCCCTGGACGAGCGCGCCATACGGCTCGGCGCCGTTTGAGTTCTCGAAGGAAATTAATGTGGTTATCGCTCCATTGGTTGTAACGCTGAAGACGGTTCCATCGCCGTTGGTTCCGCCAAATTCTGTTGTGCCATAAAATCTGCCATCGGCGCCTAGCACCAGCGCGGCGGAAGGATAACCCCCGGTCACGCCATAATTGAGCGAAGCCAGCGTGGAAAAGCCGCCGTTGGTGTCAATGCTAAACACCGTGCCATAGTCGTTGGTTCCACCGTATTCTGTTGTGCCGTAGAAGATGCCATCGGCCCCCTGAGCCAATCCGCCGTACGGGTATGCGCCGTCAGACCCATTGAAAGAGTGCATCGTTGTCGCAGTGCCATTGGTCGCCAAACTAAATACCGTTCCATCGCTGTAAGCCCCACCCTCAGTTGTGGTGCCGTAAAACGATCCGTCGGCGCCCTGCGCGAGCGCACCGTAAGGATACGCCCCATCGGTTCCGCTGAAGTTAATCAATGTGGTCAGGGCACCGTTGGTTGTCATGCTGAACACCGTCCCTTTACCGAAGGCGCCTCCTTCGGTTGTTGTGCCGTAGAGTTGGCCGTCAATTCCTTGGATCAGCGCGCTTTGAGGGTATGCGCCATCAATGTCATTGAATGAGACCAATGTGGAAAGATCTCCGTTTGTCGTCATCTTGAAAACCGTGCCATATTGAAAATCCCCGCCGTATTCCGTCATGCCATAGAAAGAGCCGTCCGATCCCTGCGCAAGTGAGGAAGCAGGGTGGCCCCCATCGAACCCCTCGAACGAGTGCAATACAATCATCGGCATCGGCTTCGGCATCGGCGCTTGCACGGGCATGTTCGAGGCGGGCGTGGGTAGAATTGTTACGTTATCCATGACGAACTCAGTGCCGACGGCGTTGTAGCCGGAGTCTGGAGTTCCGCCGGAACAGATAAACCGCACGGAAGTGACTCCCACGTAATTGAAGGCGATGAGTGTTGGATTGGTCGCGCTCAAGGTGTAGGTATTATCGTACGCCAACGTGGCGCCGTTATAACCTTGCGCTTCGACTCCCAGATTGTCGTCCCATGCCGCCGTCAAGTATGCGGAGACAAGGTTGAACGGCGATGATGAAATGATGGCAGCGGGGGCGCCGTTGTTGTTATAGGCGACGTTATTTGTAGATACCACGCCGACGGCGAAGCCGCTCGACTCGCCATAGGCTGCTCCATTGAGGTAGTAAAAGTTACTCCAGGCCAGGTCGTAGTAACCTGGCGGCACGGACGATAGTGTGCCGAGCAGGTCGTCGAATGTAATCAACCCGGGCGTTCCCGCCACGACGGTCAGAGTTGCATTTGAAGTGATCGTGCCGCCATAGGGATTGCCGACAACACAACTGAACACGCTGCCGGAATCGGAAAGCTGAACACCGTTGGTGAAGTAGCTGGAGACCGTGGCCCCGGCGATGTTCGTACCGTTGCGCCGCCAGAAATATTTCAACGGAATCGAACCCCCGGCAGCCATGCTGAAGGACGCGGTGCCGCCCGCGAATACAGTTTCGCTGGCGGGTTGTGTGACGACTAACGGGGGGACTGGCGCCACGGGAGGCGCAAGACGGAAAACAGCCCCGTTGCCGCTCCATGTAACACCGTCGAAACCGGTGGCACCGAAATCGGTCGTGCCATAAAAATTGCCGTCGCTGGCCTGAATGAGCGCGGCGCCAGGGTAGGAGCCATTGGTGCCGTTGAACGAGTAAAGGTTGGTTGCTGCGTCATTGGTTGCCAGAGTGAATACCGTGCCATTTCCGAAGGGACCTCCCTGAGCAGTCGTGCCGTAAAAATTTCCGTCAGATCCCTGTATCAGCCCGCCTTGCGGATTGGATCCGTTGGAACCCTGGAACCAGAGAAGCGTGGTTAGGGTGCCGCCGGTCGTCAGGCTGAACACGGTGCCATAGTCGTTAGTCCCGCCATAGACGGTTGTGCCGTACAGACTTCCGTCAACCCCAAGGGCGAGCGTCCCTTGCGGATAGGCGCCATTGGAGTTATCGAATGAAACCAAGGTCGTTAAAACTCCGTTGGTCGTGACTTTGAACAAAGTGCCCTGATAACCTGCGCCGCCGGAGGTTGCGGTTCCGTAGAAACTGCCGTCGATCCCCTGGACCAGAGCGGATTGGGGATAGGCGCCGTCGGAGTAATCGAAGGAGAACAATGTCGTCAGCGCGCCATTGGTCGTCATCCGGAATACCGTGCCGTAGTCGGATGATCCGCCGGAAAGGGTGGTGCCGTAAAAACTGCCATCCGCGGCCTGGGCCAGCGCGCCGCACGGTTCGGCGCCATCGGAAACGTTAAACGAGTGCAACACGGTCACCGCGCCATTGGTGGTCATTCGGAATATCGTGCCTCCGTCGTGAATTCCTCCGTAAGTTGTCGTGCCATAGAAATTGCCGTCGCTGGCCTGCAACAGCGCCCCAAGGGGATTGGCGCCGTTGACATAAAAATCAAACGAAAACAGTGTTGACTGTATGCCATTGGTCGTCATGCTGAAAACCGTGCCATTGCCATAAAGCCCTCCGTATTGCGTTGTGCCGTAGAAATTTCCGTCAGTTCCCTGGATCAATGCCGCGCAGGGATAGCCGCCTTCGGGACCGTTGAACGAGTATAAGACACCTGATGTGCTGAATACGGTGAGCGCCGCGTTGGAAGATGTAACCAACCCGAAGGCGTTGCTGATGACGCAACTGAACACGGCCCCGGAATCAGTCAATTGGACGCCGTTGGTCATATAAGTGGACTGTGTCGCACCGGCAATCGGACTGCCATTGCGTTCCCAAGCGTAACTTATCGGGTTCGCGCCGGTTGCGTTGACGCTGAATAGCGGGGCGCCTCCGACGGGGACAATCTGACTCGCCGGTTGCGCGATGATTGCCGAGGCGGCTGTTGCAGGAGTTGGTCCAAGGCGGAAGATGACGCCGTCCCCACTATTATAGTAGCCGTTAAAACCCAGGCCACCGTAAGGCGCCGTGCCGTAGAAATAACCGTCCAACCCTTGCACCAGCCCGGCTTGAGGGAAGATGCCATTCGTGTTTTGAAAGGCGACTAAGGTGGTCAAAGTGCCGTTGGTGGTGATGTTAAACACCGTGCCTCCGCCATAGGTTCCATTGTAATATGTGGTTCCAAACGTGCCGCCGGTCGAGGTGGTGCCATAAAAAGTACCGTCGGCGGCCTGTATGAGCCCGGAGGCGGGATTGCCGCCTGTTAAGACATAATTGAGCGAAGCCAGAGTGGAGAGGACGCCATTGGTTGTCACGCTGAAGACTGTGCCGTAGTCGTTTGTTCCGCCGTATTCTGTCGTGCCGTAGAAGTTGCCGTCGGAGGCCAGCACCAGCGCGCCGCGCGGATAGGCATTGAGTCCATCGAGTGAGAAAATCGTCGTCAATGCGCCATTGGTGCTTATGCTAAAGACTGTGCCGGTGTCGTAAGTTCCACCTAAATAGGTGGTGCCATACAAATTGCCATCAGGTCCAAGCGCCAGCGCACCTTCGGGTGCGGCGCCATTGGTCGTATCGAACGAGGCCAAGGTGTTCAGCGTGCCGTTGGTTGTCATGCAGAATACCGTGCCGACGCCAAACGCCCCGCCGGTCGGTGTGACCCCGTAGAAGTTGCCATCTGCGCCTTGTGTCAGCGCGGCTGTCGGATAGCCCCCGGTTCCATAATAATCAAATGACGCCAAACTGGTGAACATTCCATTCGTCGCCAGACGGAATACCGTGCCATAGTCATTGGTTCCACCGTGTTGGGTTGTGCCGTAGAAATTACCGTCGGAGCCTTGCAGCAGCGCCGCTTGGGGATAAGCGCCATTCGTGGAATTGAATGAGAACAACGTTGTCAGAGCGCCATTGGTCGTGATTCTAAACGCGGTGCCGTCGCCGCTCGTTCCGCCGTACTGGGTTGTGCCATAAAAACTGCCATCGGCCCCCTGGGCCAGGGCCGCCGCCGGGAGGCCGCCGTCAAATCCGTCAAAACTATACAAGACGGCAATGGATGCGGGCGGGGGCGTAGGCGGGATCGGTGCGACAAACGCGCTTACATTGTCCAAAACAAACTCGCTGCCGGCGCCGTTGTAACCGCGGTGATGCACCCCACCGGACGTGATGAACTGCACCGAGGTGACTCCCACGTAATTCAATTCGATCAACGTCGCATTGGTCGCGCTCAATGTGTAGGTGGTATCGTAAGTCAACGTCTGACCGTTGAATCCTTGCACTTCGAGTTGCAGGTTGTCATCCCAGGCCGCCGTGACATAGCCGGAGTAAAGGACGAACGGCCCCGCGGCGCTGATGGACGCAGGCGCGCCGTTGCCGTTATAAGCGACTTTTGGTGTTGAAATCATTCCCGCGGTATAGCCGCTTGTCCGGCCAACGACCCCGTTCAAATAATAAAAATTGCTCCAAGTGAGATTATCGTAACTCGCGGGTACCGGCTGGAGTCGATATGGCAGGTCGTCAAATGTGATCAACTCCTGGGATCCTGTCAGGACGGTCAGAACCGCGTCGGAACTGGTCGCGGAGCCGGCCGAATTGGAAACCACCACGCTATAGCTTCCCGACTGAATGGTATTGAGATTGGTCAGAGCCAGTGTCGCATTTGTGGCGCCGTCAATACTAACGGAATCAAACAGCCACTGGTAAAGCAACGGCAGGTCGCCGGAGGAAAGAACGCTGAAAGTCGCGTTACCCCCTTGCACCGAAATTTGGTTGGCCGGCGGGGTTGCTATGATCGGCGGGCCGGTGGCGCTGACAAATGGAATGACCTGAATGTCATCCAATCCGAAAAAACCATTGTCATCCCGGAATCCGAATTGAAGCAGCGTATTGGTATCTGTTGCCGTGACGTCGAATTGGAGGTTGGTCCAGCCAATGGCGGCGAGATTTGTTTGATCAAATATGACCGTTCCATTCCACGCCACCTGGAATTCATTGGGCGCGATGCCATCCGCACTGTCCAGCCAGAGCGAGAGCAGATAATTCTGTCCCGCGACTGTCGGCTCGATTTGCGAGAGATACCCAAGCGACCCAGCCGCGCTTAGGAGCGCGCCGAAAGTCCCTGAGTGAACGGCGATGGAATTGCTGGCAACCGACGCATTCGTTGAGTTACCCGATTCCGTCCATAACGAAAAATCGCCAGTTTCAAAACCTCCATTCTGCGCCGTCTGTTCGCCCGGCGCTGCTACCTGCACAGTCAAGACGGCGCCCGTACTGATGGCCGTCCCGAGAGAATTGCTGACGATCACCGAATAAGTGCCGATGCTCGCCGAGGACGCGCCGGCTATCGTAAGCGTCGGGGAAAGCGATCCGGAAATACCGCCGCCATCCGTCAAGTTCGTGTCGTTTTGCTGCCATTGGTAACTGAATGGAGCGGTTCCTTCCGCCGCGACGGCGAATTGCGCTGTCGTGCCGATCAACACTGTCTGGCTGGCAGGTTGCTGGACTATTGTCGGTCCCGAGGGCACGACGGTCAAGACCGCGCCTGAACTGATGGCTAAGCCCGCCGCATTGCTCGCGACTAAAGTATAGGTACCACCGTCGGATTCCGCCACATTGCTGATCGTCAGCGTGCTTGTCAGGAAGCCGTAGGAATTACCTCCCTCGGCCACCGTCCCTTGCATTACGGAAACCCTTTGGATTAGAGGCACATTAGCGCCATTTAGCTGCCATTGGCAATTCAACGGCAATCCTCCTGCGGCCTCGGCGCTGAAAATCGCAACAGTTCCTCCGATCACAGTAAGGCTCGACGGCTGCGTCAAAACTAACGGAGGCTTGATAATCGCCAGCGAGACGGCCCGGCTCTGGGCGGTGCCCTGGGTCAAGTTGGAGAACCAGATCGTGCCTTCGTAAGTTCCCGGAAGCAAATTATCGGCGGTTGCGTTCACGCTTGCCACAACCGTTCCGCCGCCTTGGCCTGGTGCCAGGGTGCCTCCGTTCGGCGGAACACTTAGCCACGGGGTTGTGGTGGCGGCTACCCAGGTCAGCGCCGTGCTTCCTGTATTGGTCAATGCGTAGCTTTGGAATTCCGGCGTGAGCGGTCCGCCGACCATTCCGCTGGAAACCCAGGATGTCGAAGGCGAGATTTGCAATGAATCCAGCGCCAGCAAGTTCACCAGATTACTCCCGATCGGCGTGCCCCAACCCGAACAAAGGTCATAGCCCGGCACGGCGTAGAAGAGCGTTGGGCTTACCGACCATGCATTGTTGCCGGTCGTAATGTCGTGAAAACAATTCGTATAATTCGCGCTGAGCCCAAGGGCGTAAAGTGCCGGGTTAATGAAGCCAAGAGCCGGACGCCCCTGGACTGCGGCCTGCTGGTTGGCCACGGCGATGAAGCCCGCCCATAGCGGCGCAGCGCAGCTCGTGCCCCCGACGTTCCACTCTTGACCGTCGTCGGCTACAACGAAAACGTTGTCCGCCGTAATCGCGACGTCGGGCACATTTCGGAAACTGGTGGATCCCTGATTGGCGGCCATGCTCACTCCCGATTGCCAGGATGGGATCGCATACACTGTGCTGATGCCTCCGCCCGTTCCTTGTCCGTCAAAAGCCGGCCCATCTTCGACGTCCCAATTCCAGACCGTTTCCGACACCCACGCGCCTGACGGACCGCTGGTCGTCAAGGTAGTTCCTCCTACGATTGTGATATTTGGGTCATCGCAGGGCGTTATGATTTTTCCGATCCACGCGTCGCTGTCACCGGCGGCGTTGAAAAATGATTGCCCTTGGGCCGCACATTGTTGGAAAATCTGCTCGGTCTGGGGACTAACCGCGTACGTCCACGAGGCGCTCACTTGCCTGGCCATTCCGTCGGTGGCGATCCGGTTCAGGAGGTCATCGGCAATTTGCCCTTCGTAGACAATCACAGACGACAATCCGGGCGCCATGCAGATGGCCATGTCGATATCCAGAGCCACTTCCAGGTTGTTTTGTCCGGGGGTGCCATTGATGCCGTCCAAATAAACATTCGTAAGCGGTACGGCGGGCAGCCCTGCCAAGCTGGCGTAGGCGGAGATGTCTCCCGGATAATAGCCATCGAACTCCACCAAACCAACCGTTTGTCCCGTGCCCAGGAGGGGGACGCCGGGAAGGTAAGCTGCGCGGAAATCATTGCCCATGTACGTGCCTTGAGGTCCCGAACCGCTGGCAATTGCGTTCGCGGCAACGCCTGCTTGCCGCGTTTTTCGCAGGTTCATGGGGCGAGGTTCGACATAATTGTCCAAGCCGCTGATGTGCAGCACTGGCGTTGCAAGGTCGGGTGACGGTTCAACGTCCGGCGCAAAAAATTCGCGGTTTTCGAGCGGATGGCGATACGTTCGCAACGCTATGTGAAATGCCTTCTCGATGTTCGCGACTGTCCCGCTGACGTCAAGCAACGCGCGGTTCGAATAGGTACCCGTCACTGTGAGTCCGTTGGTCCTTGCGAAGGCTGCGACCGCTTTATAATCCTCGTCCGTGGGGGCAAAACGCTCAGCGAATTGGGCAGGGGTCAGAAAATGATGGTACTCGGAGCTGGTTGTGTCATACAGACGAGTCAACAAGTTTGTCAGACCCTCCTTATCGCGCAGTGGCAGTCCAATGGCCAGCTTTAATTCGCGCGCCGCCTCCAGTCTGCCCTCCGGTTTCAAGCGGTCCACAACGCTGGGCACATGACCGCGCAGGGTCTGTGGTCCGGCCGATTGGGCAATCGCGGCGATTTGAGCGCAGAGAAATACAACGGGCAAGAGTCGGTTTTTCACCTTATCTTTCGCACGTTGCATTGGGGTAGCCGCAGTATTGAAGATGATTCATAAACTAAATAAAATGCGGGCGCTTGCAAGTCTTTTTCATGTTCCAAAACAGCCTTGACCGCGAAGGTTTAGCGGTGTTCCATCCATATTAACACAGCTTTCGTCTCGCAGTGGAATTTCAATAATTAAGGAACTTTTTATGAATCTGACTTGCCCTGGGTCTGCAGTTTCGTCTCGTCGAGCAATTCGGTCCGGGACGATGAGCTTTCTGCTCGTCGCGCTGACCCTTTTTTTGGGGGGGCGTGAGGCTGACGCTCAGGGCACGGCTTTCACTTATCAGGGCGGATTGAGCGTCAACGGCGCGCCTGCAAACGGCAATTACGACTTCGGCTTCTCCCTTTACAATGATCCCCAGGGCGGCAGCCAGATCGGGGGCACACAAACTCAGATCGCCGTAACCGTCAGCAACGGCCTGTTTACCACGACGCTCGATTTCTCCAGCGCGCCGTGGAACGGTCAATCGCTTTGGCTGCAAATCCTGGTGCGCACCAACGGTGGCAGCGCGTTTTCCACACTCGCACCGCGGCAGTCGGTGACTTCCAGCCCCTACGCGATTCAATCGTTGAACGCCGCCACCGCAGGCAGCGCCAACTCTCTCGCTGCAACGAATCTCGTGGGAACGATTCTGAACTCCGAGTTGCCTGCCAACCCGGTTTTCCTCGGCAGTGTCACGGCAGGGTCGTATTCGGGCAACGGCAACGGATTGACAAACTTGAATCCCGCAAATCTGGTCGCCGGGACGGCGGCGATCAATATTTCCGGCGCCGCCGCCACGGCAGCGACCGCTTCCAACGTGACAGGAAACATCGCCGACTTCCAACTTTCGACCAATGTGGCGCTGCTTGGTGCAGGCAATTCGTTCGTCGGCGCTAACAGTTTTGCCGGGGTCCTCATGGCAACCAACACGAACAACCTTATCTACGGCAATTTTACGGGCAACCTTGCCGCAGGAGTCATTACGGCAGGTTTGTTATCCGGCGATGGCAGTGCATTGACCAACCTGGCTCCTGTCAGTCTGGCCGCCGGTACCGCAGCAATCAGTATATCCGGCAACGCCGCCACCGCGACGACCGCCTCGAATGTGACCGGGACCATCGCCGACTTCCAGCTTTCGACAAACGTCGCATTCCTCAATGGCGCAAACTCGTTCAACGGCACCAACGAGTTTGCCGGAGTCACTATCGCGACGAACACAAATAACCTCATCTTTGGATCGTTCACGGGCAACTTGGCCGGGAATGCCACCACTGCGAGTAGCGCGGGTCTGGCCGCCAACGCCGTGACTGCGGCGAATTTTGTGGGTTCACTTTCCGGGGACGTGACAGGAACGCAAGATGCAACAACAGTCGCCAGCGTCGGAGGGCAATCGGCCGCGAGCATCGCCGCCGGCGCCAGCGCAGCCAACGCCGCGACAAGCACGAACGCACCGGGGACTATCGTAATGCGCGATGCTTCCGGCAACTTCGCAGTAGGGATGATTACCGCCACGTTCGTGTCCGCCAACGGCGGCGGGCTGACAAACCTGAACCCTGCCAGCTTGGCTACCGGCACAGCGGCGATCAATATTTCAGGAAACGCCGCCAGCGCCACAACCGCCTCCAGCGTGACGGGGACCATTGCCGACTTCCAACTTTCGACGAACGTTTCATTGCTCAACGCGACAAATTCCTTTACCGGCATCAATAGCTTTGCCGGTGTCACGACAGCCACTAACGCCAATAACCTCTTCAGCGGAACATTCACCGGCAACTTGAATGGCAACGCGACGACAGCCAGCAGCGCGACCACGGCTACGACAGCCACGACCGCCGTCTCGGCAAACAATTTTACCGGTCCGCTCCTGGGCCAGGTGGCAGGAACGCAGGGTGCAACGACGGTCTTGACCGTTGGCGGGCAATCCGCCGCCAACGTCGCTTCCGGGGCCAGCGCGGCCAACTCGGCGACCAGCGCCAATACACCGAGCACGATTGTGAAGCGCGACGGGACGGGGAGTTTCTCCGCGGGAAACATCATGGGAGCCAACATCAGCGGCGCGTTCAGCGGCAATGGTTCAGCATTGACGAACCTCAACCCATCGCAGTTGAATTTTGGTTCCGCGGGGAACATCGACCTCGGCACCGCTGCCGTTTCCGGTGACTCCGATACCACCCGCATCGGCGCAGCGGGGACTCAGACAAACGCGTTCATCGCTGGCATTTACGGCGCAACCGCCGCCAGCGGTGTCCCGGTTTATGTTACTTCGTCGAACCAGCTTGGCACATTGACCTCCTCAGCGAGGTTCAAAGAGGACATACGCGGCATGGACAGCGCGAGCGACGCCTTGCTCGCGTTGCATCCTGTCACCTTCCGCTACAAGCCAGCCATTGACCCGGCGAGAATTCCGCAATTCGGCCTGGTCGCCGAGGAGGTGGAGAAGGTCAATCCCGATTTGGTTGCTCACGACCCCCAGGGACGTCCCTATACCGTCCGCTACGAGGCCGTCAACGCCATGCTGCTGAACGAATTCCTCAAGGAACACCGCAAAGTAGAGACCCAGGCCGAGAAAATCGACCAACTGACCCAGCGCCTCGACCGCTTGGAGAAACTGATGTTGCAAGCCGCTGGCAGAAAGTAATTTGCGACAATGGAAAGCCGGTGCTTGCAAAACCGTCGGGGTGCGACGTGGTTGGTTTGGTTTTGACGGGGTTTGATACGGTTGGACCGTTAGATGTGGGAAGTCAATCAAGAGCCGGGTTGGTATCCTGCAAAACTCCGCTAAAACTGGGACTGGCGAACATGGGTTCCATAGAATTCCCGATTCCGGGTCACAACGGTTCTTGTTCGAGGCAACCCGTCTTGAGATTCGCGCGCGTTTTCCGCGAACTGTTCCAGACCAATTGCATCACCGGGATGGACATTAGCAGTAGCGCGGCGCAGAACTGGGGCCAAAGGAAACGGATGGGCAACACGTTGCGAACCGCCTCCCGACCCAAATGCGCCGCAGCCAGGGAGTCCGCCATGAACACCCCAAGTGCCAGCAGGGCGCCAAGAAGGCCCATGCCCGCTGCTGCCATCCTTGGCCGAAAAGGCGCCGGCGCGGATTCAAACTGGCTGAGGACGGTTCCCCATAAAACCAGCAGGAGCGAAATCAAGACCGGCGCGAGCACAGGCCCCCACCAAGGCAACGGAATGAGAAACAAGATGTCCCAATCCAGCGCCGAATGCGGCCAGCCACAGATAAGTTTCAAGAAGACATAATAAAAAATGTCCCACACACCAAAGCCGATCGCGAAATAGCCGAGCCGGGTTCGCCAGGAGTGGCCCGCCAGCAAACCGACCGCCAACAGCATGATAAGCGTGGCGGCCTCGCGAGCCACTTCCACCGGCGCCAGCCCCCCGATTGTGGGAAAGGGATTGGCCTGGTAAGGATCGAGCCGATTAATCATCGTGCGCAAATAGTACACGACTGCCGACTCCACCCAGGCCATAGCCAAGGCATACACGAACACAACGAGCCAACGTTTCCTGGAGATCATAATTTTAATTGGAATTTGACTATTACTTTGTAATACAAAGTGATTGACGATTCCCGTTGAGAATTGTTCAAATTCTCTTATCGGGAACAAATAACCTTTGGGCGGGATGTGTATTCTGAATTTTGGAGTCCTCGCAATTTTTGCGAAGTAAACGCCAACCAAGGATGAGCGATTTACGTCCTTCCAGGACACGCTTGATGCATGGGCAATCGCTTGATTCCAACCCTGGCCACGGGGCTTCTTTGGGCGGCGGGCCTGTACGCCGCCGAGATCAAGAACAGCGATTGCCTGGAGTGCCACAGCGACAAGACTTTGACCTCCACCAACGCCGCCGGCGTGGTCCGCTCGCTCTTCGTGGATGCCGCCGTCGTGGCCGGTTCCGCCCACCAAAAAACCTCCTGCGCGAATTGCCATGCCGATTTGACTGTCAAACATCCTGACGACAACCTTGCCGCGCAGCCGGTCAATTGCTCGCGCTGCCACGAGAAGCAATCGCTTTCGTACGAGACAAGTGTCCATGCGGTCGCTCGCATTGATCACGTAAAAACTGGAAAGCACAACGCGCCCCAATGCGTCGATTGCCACGGCAACCACGGCATCCTGGCGGTCTCGTCGCCGGCGTCGCCGCTCCATTTTACAAATCTGGCAAAGACGTGCGGCCAATGCCACGAACAGGAATCGGCGGATGTGATTGAAAGCATTCACGGCCAAGCGCTAGCCGCCGGACGACGCGACGCGCCCACTTGCACTGATTGCCATTCGGAACACAGGATTGAGGCGCTCAAAAACAACTCGTCCCTGTCCATTTCCCAGGATATTTGCAGCAAGTGCCACGCCTCCGAGCGGCTCAACACCAAGTACAGCCTTCCCTCCGATCGCGTCAAGACGTTTTTTGCCAGCTATCACGGTCTTGCGGCGCAATACGGATCGACGCGCGCGGCCAATTGCGCCAGTTGCCACGGTGTCCATAGAATCCTTGCCTCGACGAATCCCCGCTCGACCATTTACAAAGACAACCTCGCCGCCACTTGCGGCCAATGCCATCCTGGAGCCACTGCCAATTTCGCCCAGGGAAAAATCCACATCGACAGCGCCTCCGCCGAAGCCGGCGGCAACGTGGGCGAACTGATCAACTGGTGGGTGCGCAAGATTTATCTGGGGATGATTATTGTTGTCATTGGGCTGATGGCGGCGCACAACGCGCTCATCTTCGTGCGGAAGGCCGCCGCCCGCGCCCGCCGCGAAGGCCGCTCTGTCTTGCGCATGGATTTTTCGCAACGCGCGCAACATTTCATTTTGGCGCTCAGCTTTATCCTTCTCGCCGTCACCGGTTTCGCCTTGAAGTTTCCAGATTCCTGGATCGCGCACCTCTTGGGTTCGGACGAAAACGTTCGCCGTTGGGGGCATCGGATTGCCGGGATCGTGCTTCTGTTGGCGGGAGCGTATCACGTGGGTTACGTTCTGGTAACACAGCAAGGCAGGAAGCTGATCAAAGATATGATTCCCGACACAAAGGATGCGCTCGATGTAGCCGCCAACGCCCGTTACTTGCTTGGGCGCGCCAAGCACAAACCCCTATTCGGCCGCTTTGGTTATCCCGAAAAAATGGAATACTGGGCGGTGGTTTGGGGAACGATTATCATGGGTGTGACGGGCTTGATGATTTGGTTCAAGCTCGGCACAACCCATTGGTTGCCGCGCTGGTCCATCGATGTTGCCACGACCGTTCACTACTACGAGGCAATTCTCGCCTGTTTGGCCATCGTAGTCTGGCATTTCTATCATGTTATTTTTGATCCGGATGTGTATCCGTTGAACCGCGCGTGCATAGATGGCCGCGTCTCACTCAAATGGTATGCTGAGGAACACGCGTTGGATGCGGGTTCCTTGAACGGCTCAACAACGCAATCGAAAACGCAAACCCAAAGCACTGTTTCAGTTTCTATGAACACCACCAACGACCGCTCCAGTATCACCGTCCTTCCCACCAACGGCCCCGTCGGCGACCGCGCCGCGTGGCTCGCCGCCGGCAGTTCCCGGTGCGCCACCGTGCCGCCCACCCCTGTCGAAGTCCGCCGACTCGTCCTGCTGGGCGCGCCCGGCGTCGGGAAGGGAACTCAAGCTGAACTGCTCCATCAATGGTCGGGCGCGTGTCACCTGTCCACCGGCGACGTTTTCCGTGCGGCCAAGGCTTTGCCGCCGGCCGAACAAACCGTCGCCATCAAGACCGCTCTTGGTTACATGAAGCGCGGCGCGTTGGTTCCTGATCAAACTGTCCTGGCGTTGCTTTACGAGCGCCTCCGTTGCCTCCGATGCACCGGTGGTTTTTTGCTTGACGGATTTCCGCGCACCGTCTCCCAGGCCGAGGCGCTGGAACGATTGCTTAAGGCCGAGCAATTGCCACTGACGGGAGTCATCGATTACGAAATGCCCATCGATAAGATTATCGAACGGCTTGCCGGGCGACGTGTCTGCACCAGTTGCAAAGCGGTGGTCAACGTCGCCGGAGTGCAGCCGGAGCCGGTAGTCTGCTCTCACTGCGGTGGCAAGCTTGAGCAGCGCGAGGACGATCGTCCCGAAGCCATTCGCATCCGAATGGAGGCGTATCATCGGAGCACCGAACCGCTGATCGAATACTATGCGAAGCGCCATTTGCTCGTATCCGTGTCGGCTGAAGGTACGCCGCAGGAAATCCTGCAACGCACCGTTGACGCCCTCTCCTTGCTCGCGCACTGACAAATCATTCGTGCGGGAGGGCGGAGGTCTGCGACGCTCTGGATATTTATCCTGACGTCATCGCGACGGCGCCTACATTCTCTACTCGTGGCAAATGCCGTTTCCGCCAGAGAAAGAAAATGACCGGATATAACAGCAGTTCCAAAATACCAGACGTAATAACTCCCCCAATCATCGGCGCCGCGATCCGTTTCATCACGTCCGCGCCGGATTGCGTGACGGGCGACCACATGATCGGGAGCAATCCGAATAGGATCGCGCAAATCGTCATCGCCTTGGGGCGGACGCGCTGGACCGCGCCTTCGATCACAGCAAACCTCAACTCCTCCATTGAATTCATGCGTCCAAGCCCACGAAGTCTCTCCCACGCCTGGTCCAGGTAAAGCAGCATGACTACGCCGGTTTCCGCATCCAGCCCGGCCAGCGCGATGAGTCCCACCCACACAGCCACGCTCAAGTTGTAGCCCAGCCAGTAAAGCAGCCAGAACGCTCCGACGAGCGAGAAGGGGACAGCCAGCAACACGATGAACGTTTTCACCAGCGATTTGGTGTTCAAATAGATTAGCACGAAAATAAAAAGCAAGGTGAACGGCACGACAATTTTCAGCCGCTGCTCCGCGCTCTTGAGATATTCAAATTGGCCCGCCCATAGCATGTAACATCCCGGCGGGAATTGCACCGCTTCGTTGATGCGCGCGGTCGCCGTTTTCACGTACCCCTCAATGTCGTCAGTGGTAATGTCCACAAAGACAAATCCCACAAGCTGGCCGTTCTCCGTCCGTATGGACGGCGGGCCGGTCTTGTAACTAATGTCGGCCAGCATCGAAATGGGAACTTGAGCCGGCGCTCGGGCGGTTTCCGGCGAACTCATTGGCACAGGCACGAGCACGCGCTTGAGCGCGTCAAGGTCTTCGCGAAAATCGCGCGCGTACCGCACATTGACCGGATACCGCTCGCGCCCCTCGATTGTTGTAGTGATCGTCTCCCCGCCGATTGCCGTTTCAATGATATCATTGACATCACCCGTCGTGATGCCGTAGCGGGCCGCCGCCACCCGGTTCACGCTAAAATCCAAAAAGTAGCCACCTGTGGTCCGTTCCGCGAACGCGCTGCGAGTCTTCGGGAGCACGCTCAACACCTTTTCAATCTTCACCCCCGCCTCTTGAATTGTCGCAAGATCGGGCCCAAACACTTTGACGCCCAGGATCGACCGAAAGCCCGTCGTGAGCATTTCCGTGCGTGTCTGAATCGGCATCCAGAAGATGTTCGCCATGCCTGGCGTTCTGACTTTCTCGTTCATTTCCGCGATGAGCTTTTCCCATGTCATCCCCGGTCGCCATTGTTCCGGGGATTTGAGTTTGACGACAGTTTCAACCATCGAAAGCGGCGCGGGATCGGTTGGCGTTTCGGACTGCCCCGCCTTGCCGAAAACGTTCTCCACCTCGGGAAATTCCCGCAACATCCGATCCTGGGTTTGCAGCACGCGCGCGGCTTCCCCGATGGCAATTCCCGGCACCGCCGTTGGCATGTAAAGAATATCCCCCTCGTTGAGGGGCGGCATGAACTCCTTTCCCAGCTTGCTGAACGGATAGATCGTTGCCGCCATCGCCAGCAGCGCCGCAAAAAGCGTCAGCCAGCGAAAACGAAGGACGAAATTCACGAACGGCCGATAAGCCCAAATCAAAAACCGGTTCACCGGATTCTTTTTTTCCGGGGTAATCTTGCCTCGCACGAAAATCAGCATCAGCACCGGAACCAGCGTCACGCCCAGCAGCGCCGCGAAGAACATCGAAAAAGTCTTCGTAAACGCCAGCGGTTTGAACAAACGCCCTTCCTGCGCTTCAAGCGAAAACACCGGAATAAAGCTGACCGTGATGACCAATAGCGCGAAGAACAAAGGCCGTCCGACGCTCTTTGCGGCCGCGATGATGACCTCGATGCGTTCGGCATTGGTGGGGTCGCGCCCGTTGATCTCGCGAAAATGTTCGAGTGATTTGTGCCCATTCTCCACCATGATGATTGCCGAATCCACCATCGCGCCAATGGCTATCGCGATTCCTCCCAACGACATGATATTCGCAGTCAGTTGCAAATGGAACATCGGCAGGAACGAAAGAATGACGGCTATCGGCAGCGTGATGATCGCCACGAGCGCCGAACGGATATGCCACAGGAACACAAGGCAAACCAGCGCCACAACGATGCATTCCTCGACGAGCTTTTCTCGAAGCGTCGCTATAGAGCGGTGGATCAGTTGGCTGCGGTCGTATGTCGTGACAACTTTAACCCCGTCGGGCAGCGACGATTTGATCTCCTCCAGTTTGTTCTTGACTCCGTCGATGACCCGCAACGCGTTCTCGCCATAACGCATAACCACGATGCCGCCGACGACTTCGCCCTCGCCATTCAAATCGGCCACGCCTCGCCGGAGGTCCGGTCCCAGATGCACGGTGCCGACGTTTCTGACATACACCGGCGTGCCGTTGGCCGCTTTGAGTGGAATATTTTCGATGTCCGCCACGTTTTTGATATAGCCGCGACCGCGCACATAGTATTCTGTCGAGCCAACTTCGAAAATCTTTCCTCCGGTGTCGCTATTGGATCGGCGTATTTTATTGACGATTTCGCCAATCGAGATTCCGTAGGCGAGCAGCTTGTTGGGATCAAGATCCACTTGATACTCCTTGACGAATCCGCCGATGGGCGCGACTTCCGCGACACCCTTGACCGATTCCAGCGCGTAGCGCAAATGCCAATCCTGGAAGGAGCGCAATTCGGCCAGATCGTGTTTGCCAGTCTTATCGACCAGCGCGTATTCAAAAACCCAACCGACGCCCGTCGCGTCTGGCCCTATGACGGGATTCGCGCCCTCTGGAAGCGCGCCGCGCACGGAATTCAAATATTCAATTACCCGTGACCGCGCCCAATAAATATCCGTTCCGTCCTCGAAAATGACATAGACAAACGATTTGCCGAACATCGACTCGCCTCGCACGAACTTCACCTTCGGCGCTGCGATGAATTTCGTGGTGATCGGGTACGTGATTTGATCTTCAACCAGGTCGGGCGAGCGTCCTTCCCAGTCTGTATAAACGATCACTTGCACGTCGCTGAGGTCTGGGATGGCATCCAGCGGCGTCCGCGTCAGCGCCCAGATGCCCCCCGCGACGCCGATAAAAGTGAGAATGATGACCAGGAAGGCGTTGCGCCCGCATTTCTCGATAATGCGCTCGATCAGGAACGGAGGGGATTGTGGCGGTGTATCTACCATGACGCCAGCGCTCCTTGGACCTTCGCCTCGGCGTCAATTAAAAAATTGGCGCTGGTCACGACCCGTTCCTTTTCCTGCAAGCCGGCCCTGACCTCGTAATAATCACCGTACTTGCGGCCTACTTCGATGTATCGCGGTTCAAGTCGGCCTTCGCCTTTGCTCACGAATACGATGTTGTGTTTCCCCGTGGGCAGAACTGCGCTGACCGGCACAGCAACGCTCTCGCCCATGTCCATCGTAACGTCGGCATTTACGTACATATTGGGCCGGAGCTTGAAATCCGCGTTAGTGACGTCAATCCGCACCCGCCCCGTGCGCAGCGCTTCGTTCATAAAAGGGTCAATCACAGAAATCCTCCCGTCAAACGTCTCGCCCGGATAGGACGAGGAGGTCACACTGACGGGCAATCCCTTTGTCAACATCGGCAGTTCGTCCTGGTAGAATTCCGCCCACACCCAAACAACCGAGAGGTCGGCAATATCGACCAAACGGTCGCCTGTCATCACCCTTCGACCCTGACTGACGGCAATTTCCTGCACCAGGCCTTTAAATGGCGAATATAGCGTCAATGTCTCCCGAGGTTTTCGCGTTTTCTCCAGCTCCGCTATTTGCTGATCTGAGATGTTCCACAATCGAAGCCGCTCCCGCCCCGACGCGATGAGGCGTTCCGTGCTCTCCAGGACCGGCTTGCTTCCGTTGTCACGCGCTTCGTCTCGAACTCTCAGCAAATCGACGAATTCATTTTGTGTTGTCAACAAGTCCGGGCTGTAGATCGTTAGCAACGGCGCATTCTTCTCGACGCGCTCGCCGCGCGAAAACACGGAGAGTTGCCGCACATAACCATCGACCCGCGCCACGTAGCCCCAATGCCGCTGCTCATCGAACGCCACCATCCCGACTGACCGAATCGTGTGCCAGAATGGCCGCTTCCCAAGCGTGGCGTAGGTCACGCCAATTTGCTGCTGGCGCGAAACCGGCACTGTAAACTCGGAGGGCTTCTCATCGCCGGCAATGGGCGCGGGCGACGCTGTGTCAGTGGAATTTGTTGTCGGCGCGATTTTTTTCTTCACGGGCACCAGGTTCATTGAGCAAATGGGGCATTTTCCGTCGGGGTCCTGCGACCTTACCGACGGGTGCATGGTGCAGGTGTAATAATCCACGTCGTCGGGTTTGGTGGACGCGACTTGCTTGTTGCACGCCGTGGCAATCAGTGTCACGGCAATGACTGACATGAGAACAGGGATCAGAAGGATTGTATTTTTCATAGTGATAGTTTTAGTGATTGTGTTCGGGCAATAAGGACGGTTCGTCTGCAAGTGATGTCAGCGCTTCAATGTTTTCCACCCCGGTCCAAAGTAGTAATTCGACAAGCATTTCATTTTCTTCAGCAATGGCGCGGGCCGACATCATCTCGCTATCAAGCAACATGCGCCTCGCGTCCAGCACGTCGCGAAACAGTCCATGGCCGTTCTCCCAGTCGGACAGCCTGCTTGTGAGCGCCTGAGCGGCGCGCGTCGAAATCTCACCGCTGTAGAGCAGGGCCTCGCGTCGGCTCGCCTCGATCTCCACGGAAAGATGGTGCAATTGCTCCCGCACCATCCACACCTGGTCCTCGCGCTCCTCTTCGGCCGATTTTTGTTTCTCCTTCTCGCGGTCGAAGTCCTTGCGGTATTTTCCTTCGTTGAACCACGGCAGCGAAAACCTTAGCGTGAAATCGCCTTCGCGGAACCCGCCGTCCCCGCTGTATTGCCGGCCTTCGACCCCGAATCCCACGTCTGGCAGCCGTGTCCGGCGAGTCAATTCGGCGGATGCTTCGGCTTGTTTGATTTCCTGGGCTATGACCTTGAGCTTTGGCTCATTGGCCAGCGCCAAAGCCTGGAGCTTCGCCGAATAGGAAACGGCGGGTGCCGCCGGAGGCAAGCGCAACGGCGGCCACGCACCGTCCCCGGCGCGATTCAAGAGGCGATTCAAGTTGAAGTGCTCATGTGCGACCAAATGGCGGTCCGTCCGCAGGCGGTCGCTGCGTTCCGCCACTTCGTTTTGTATCTGCAACGTGTCGGCCAGCGATGCCTGTCCGTCGCGATACTTGGCTTCGACGGTCTTGCCCGTTGTCTCAAGCCATTCCAAATCCTGTTCTCCGATGGCTACGACACGCTCGGCCAGCGCGGCGGCGAGCAATTCCTTGCCGATATCGCGGCGCAATTGCTGCAGACGCAGACTCGCTTCCGCTTTGCGCATCGATCCCTCCGCTTCAACCGCGCGGCGCGCCAGCTTCGGACGTCCCCACAACGGCAGCTTCTGTTCGACGCCGTAAGCCAGATCGCCCTCTTGCGACGGATTCATGCCGCGCGGACCAAACGCGCTCCCACCAACGACGAACGCTGGATCTTCCCATGTGCGGACGCTTTCGACATTAAGCGTCGCGGCGCGGACACGAGATTCAGCCGCTTTGAGCGAGGGATTGTTGGTGCGCGCCTCCGCGACCAGGCTGTTGATGTAATCGCTCGTTATAACGACGACGCGGGGCTCTTCCGCGCCATCAACATTCAGCAGCGCGCTGCTCAAGATTAAAATGGATCCGAAAATCTTCATGACAAAAGAGAAATGGGTTGATTCCAAACAGACACAATGCGCCAACGGCGGTTATAGCCGGGCACACCACAGGCGGGAGAAACGCTAACTCAGATGAGATAACTGCAATCGCGCTGGAACAGCGGAACGGCAGTCATCCGAACGGATGGAGAATACCGGGGGAAGCACTTGTTCGCCGGAAACGAGGGCAGGGGCGCAAGGCAAACGATAATCGCCGAGACCGCCTGCAACTCGATTTGCGAAGTTGAGAGCGCGGGGAGGGGCGCACCAGGAGACGAAGGAACTTCTCGCGCGGCGCAACACGGCATGTTGCAACACTGTTTCCCAACGTGGCAGCATGGCTTTGGCGCGGGCGAAGCGCCAGACATCGCGACGATCGGCTGCGCCGCGATTAGAAACCCCAGCAGCATTGCGATCGCAATTCTTGTAATTTTCAAAACCATGCTTTTTCTCGCTCGTTTCCAGTCACCGAATCTTTCAAACTCTCGCACATCCCGGCCTTGACGCAAATTCTTATTGTCGAGCCTTTCATCTTTCCATCCGTTTGACGCTCCTTGAGCGGAAACATTCAGTAATGGTCATAATCGGCCTACTGGTGAGCAAGAAATGTTCAGGGTTTGCCAATTGACGTGAAGCAGTCGCCGGCGCCCTGTCATAGTTTTGTGTCATGCAGAATGTGGTAGCCAATATTACGGAGCGACTGGGGCGGAGCGGATATCGCGCGCAGTCCGCGCCGACTGTCAGGACGCGCCGCCAGCGAATGCTTGATGCGCTGACCTGTTCACCTGTGGATCGTCCTCCCGTCTGGCTGATGCGCCAGGCCGGCCGATGCCTTCCCGAATACCGCGCCCTCAAGGAAAAATGCTCCTTCCGCCAACTGGTCCAAACCCCGGAGCTTGCCGCCGAAGTGACCGTGCAACCCGTCCGCCGCTTTAAATTCGACGCCGCGATTCTCTTCAGCGACATCCTCGTCATTCCCGAGGCGCTCGGCCAGGGATTCCGCTTTCGCGAAACCGGCGGCGTCGAAATGGATTATATCGTCCGCGACCGAAACGACGTGCGCCGCCTCAATACCCAGTCCATCTCCGATCGCCTGCAATACGTCGCCCAGGCGATCCGAATCACGAAAACAAAGTTGGGGACGGAGACCGCGCTGTTGGGTTTCGCCGGTTCGCCCTGGACGCTGGCCAATTTCATGCTGGAAGGCGGCAGCTCGCCCTCCCATACCCGGGCGCTGCAACTGTTCCGCCGCGACCGCGCCCTCTTTGATATGCTTTTGGAGGAATTGACGCTTGCGACTACCGAATACCTGCAAATGCAAATCATTGCCGGTGTTGACGCTATTCAAATTTTTGACAGCCTCGGCGGCCTCCTTCCGGCGGATGATTTTGACGCCGCGTCCGGTCAATGGATGCAAACAATCGTGTCCTCTCTCAACAACCAGGTCCCGGTCATTGTTTATTCCAAGGGCGCTCGCAATTGGAAATCTTTGATTCATACCGGGGCGATCGCCTTCGGAATTGACCACGAGATCGACCTCGCCGACGCGGTCAAGCAATTTCCCGCCGACTGCGCTCTGCAGGGCAACCTTTCTCCCGACCTGCTCGTCGCGGCCGAACCCGGCGCGGTCGCGGCGGAAACCACCCGTTTGCTCGAATTGATGCGTTATCGCAAGGGCTACGTTTTCAATCTCGGCCACGGCGTGCCTCCCAATGCCAAAATGGAAAACCTCGAAGCACTAGTGACCACGGTGCAAAACTTTGTATGAGCAAACCTCATGTCAATCTTGACCTCGTCCAGAAGTACAACGTCCCAGGGCCGCGTTACACTTCCTATCCGCCCGCTCCGCAGTTCACTGATCAAGTCACCTGGCCGGAGGTTGCCGCGAAGATTGGCCGCGCGCAGTCGCCTGACCGCGGTCTCTCCCTCTATTTTCATATCCCGTTTTGCGAGTCGCTCTGCTGGTATTGCGGTTGCACCACGGTTATCACCACGAAGCGGGAAAAAAGCGCGCTCTACCTCCAATACCTCGAAAAAGAAATGGCGCTGATGAGCGACCGGATCAACGCGGAGCGCAAGGTTGTCCAATTGCACTGGGGCGGCGGCACTCCCACTTTTCTTTCCCCCGCGGAAATTCGCCAGTTGGGCCAATCGATTCGCAAATACTTCGAGCTGGCGCCGGATGTCGAGGCCGGAGTCGAGATCGACCCTCGTCGTTTGACACGCGATCACATGGCCGCGTTGCACGAGGTCGGTTTTAACAGGGCCTCGATTGGCGTGCAGGATTTCAACCCCGACGTTCAAAAAACCGTGCATCGCATCCAGCCGCGCGAGATGACTGAGAAGGCAATTGACTGGGCGCGCGCCGCCGGTTTCAAATCCATCAACGTCGATTTGATTTACGGGTTGCCATGCCAGACTGTCGAAACCTTCGACAGCACATTGGATGAGGTCATCAAGATTCAACCCGACCGTCTCGCGGTTTTCAGTTACGCCCACGTCCCGTGGATGAAACCGTCCCAAAAAATCCTCGAACAGGAGGCCGTTTTACCCAGCGCGGAAACCAAACTCAAGATCCTCAAGCTCGTCATCGAGAAACTCACTCAAGACGATCGCTACACCTACATCGGCATGGATCACTTCGCCCGGCCGGCGGACGAATTGGCCGTCGCCCAGCGTGAGAAGACATTGCAGCGAAATTTTCAGGGCTACAGCACCAGGGGCGGCGCGGACATCTACGCTTTCGGGATGTCGGCTATCTCGCAGGCCGACGGCGTTTACTGGCAAAATCTCAAGGACTTGCCCGCTTACTATGACGCGCTTGATTCAGGTTGGGAGCCTTTTGCCAAAGGCTACGTTTTGAGCAACGACGACAAAATTCGCCGTCACACGATCATGCGGTTGATGTGCGATATGAGTTTGGACTACGCCGCGCTCTCGCGGGACCTCGGCATCGATTTTGCCTCGTACTTTGCTGGGGAACTGAGTTCCATGAACGATCTGGAGGAGGACGGTCTGCTAAGCCGAAGTCGAACCGGCCTCGTCGTGAATGACGATGGCCGGCTATTCATCCGCAACGTCGCCATGCGCTTTGATCGCTATCTTCCCGCCGGCAATGAACGCCGATTCTCAAAAACGATATGAAACCCATTGCCATTATTGGGGCCGGCATCACCGGGTTGACGGCCGCCTTTTATCTCAAGCAGCGCGGCATCCCCGTCCGCGTGCTCGAAGGCGCCAATCGCGTTGGTGGCGTCATCCAATCGGTCCGGCACGACGGCTATTTGGCGGAGAGCGGCCCCAACAGCATTCTGGAGACTTCTCCTGCCATCTCCAATCTAGTGAGGGAATTGGGCCTGGAATCACGCCGCGTCTATTCAGACGCCGCCGCCGAAAAACGCTATGTCGTGCGCGGCAAAAAACCTGTTGCCGTTCCCGATTCTCCTGGCGGCTTTCTGAAATCCCCGCTGTTTTCTCTCCCCGCGAAACTCCGCCTTTTGGCAGAGCCGTTCATTCCGGCCGCGCCCGCCGATGTCGAGGAATCCATTGCACAATTTGTCCAACGGCGGTTGGGACAGGAATTTCTCGATTACGCCATCAACCCCATGGTCGCGGGGGTTTACGCCGGCAACCCCGAGATGCTCTCCGTCCCGCAGGCCTTTCCGAAACTCCACGCCCTGGAGCAACGGTATCATTCCCTGATCTTGGGGCAAATCTTCGGCGCGCGCGAGCGCAAGCGCAGCGGAGAAGTTTCCAAACAATCGGCCAAAAAATTCTCTTTCGACGACGGCTTGCACGTTCTCATTGACACGCTGAATTCGTGTCTGGGCGACGATGTTCAAACTTCCGTCCCTGTTGGCGGTTTGCAGCGCGCGGACGATGGCTGGCTGGTCGATGTGCAGGATGGCGCCGAATCCAACCGCGAAAAATACAGCGCAATCCTTCTCGCCCTGCCCAGCCACAAGATCGCCGCGCTGAATATCACGACGTCTCCGGCCCTCGATGTCTCGTCGCTGACCGAGGTTTATTATCCGCCGGTAGCGTCGGTCGTCCTCGGTTTTCGCCGTGTCGATGTTGCGCATCCGCTTGATGGCTTTGGCATGCTCATTCCTGAAAAGGAAGGGTTCGACATCCTTGGCGCGCTGTTCTCATCGTCGCTCTTTCCGAATCGCGCTCCGAGCGGCCACGTCACCATAACCTGCTACATCGGCGGAGCGCGCGCACCGTACCTCCCGCTCAATACGCCCGATGCGCTGGCGAAACTGGCGCTGGCAGACCTCGAAACGATTTTAGGCGTGCGCGGCCAGCCCACTTTCTGCCATGTCAGTGTGTATCGCAAGGCCATCCCCCAGTACAACCTCGGTTTCGGAAAATACCGCGCATTGATGAGCGGAATGGAATTGAGCGCGCCGGGCCTCTTCGTGGCGGGACATGCCCGCGACGGCATTTCCCTTGGTGACTCGATTGTCTCCGGCCACAACGTCGCTCGCAGAATCCAGACATTTTTGACCCTCAACCGCCACCCGCAAAACACCATCGAGTCAATTTGCGTATGAACAACCCAGCCGTTCTCTTAGTAAATCTTGGTTCCCCCGACTCCACCTCCGTCGAAGACGTGCGAACCTACCTGGCAGAATTCCTCATGGACGGCCGCGTCCTCGATGCTTTCTACCCGCTGCGCTGGTGCATCGTCCATCTCGGAATCCTGCCCAAGCGCCCCGCGCAATCCGCTGAAGCCTACGAAAAAATTTGGACTCCCAAAGGCTCGCCTCTCGTCGCCACCAGCCGTGCTGTGGCTGAGCAATTGCGCGAGCGCACTGGAGTCAGGGTGGAACTGGCGATGCGTTATCGAAATCCCTCCATCCCCGATGCCATCCGCAAACTGCGCGACGACGGCTATGGCGAAGTCCTTTTGATACCACTCTTCCCTCATTACGCGATGTCCAGCTTCGAGACCGCTGTCGAACGGGTCAGGGAAGTGATTGCTCAAATTGCGCCGGACATGTCCCTCGCCGTCATTCCGCCATACTACGACGAACCCGATTATATCCGCGCCATGGTTGCCAGCGCGGACGATTACCTAAAACAGGACTATGACCATCTGCTATTCAGTTTTCATGGCATACCGGAGCGGCACTTGCGCAAATCCGACCCTACCGGCGGACATTGCATGATCTCGGATGATTGCTGCGCGGGCAGCTCAATCGCCCAACGCACCTGCTATCGCGCGCAATGTTTCAAGACTGCCGAAGCGTTCGTCCGAGGCGCCGCAATTCCAAATAACAAATACTCAATTGCCTTTCAGTCCCGTTTGGGCCGCGAGCCGTGGCTCAAGCCCTACACCGACCATGTCATCGAATCTTTGGGAAAGGCCGGTGTCAAAAAGCTTCTCGTGATTTGTCCTTCGTTCGTATCCGATTGTCTGGAGACTTTGGAGGAGATGGGGATTCGCGGTCGGCAATCATTTCTTGATGCCGGCGGCAAGGATTTTCAACTGATTCCGTGCTTGAACGAGCACCCACTCTGGCTCGACTTCCTGGAAAAACGGACCCGGGAATTTGCAATCGAAAAGGCCGCGGAGACCGAACCGAACCCTCAACACCAGTGTGCGCAATGCCGATGCCAGACGTGACAGCGGCCGTTACTGATTACTCCGAATCGACCAAGGATGGATGTTTCCATTGCGGCACCCCTGTCAACTCAGCCGCTTTCACGAATGACGGCAAGTCTTTCTGTTGCGGCGGATGTTTGACCGTCTTTGAATTGCTGACGGAAAACGGGCTGACTGATTTCTACAAGTTCGGCGGCGCGGCAGGCGTCCGCGCGGATTCATCCTCCAATTTGGAGGATTATGGCTACCTGAATGACCCGGTTCTCCGTCGCCAATTGGTCGATTTTGAGGACGAACGGGAGACTCGCGTTACTTTTCGCGTTCCTTCTGTCCATTGCATTGCGTGTGTCTGGCTGCTCGAGAATCTATTCCGCCTCAAACCGGGCATCGGTTACTCCCGTGTGAATTTTACCCGCAAGGAAGTTTACATCACCTTTGAAAATGCCCGCGTCAAGCTCGGTGAAATCGCGGCCCTTCTCGCGTCTCTCGGCTATGCTCCTGATCTTTGCCTCTCCGATATGGACGAGAGGCCGCGAAATCCTGTCTCCCGGCGGCTCTGGATGCAACTTGGAGTGGCAGGATTTGCGTTTGGCAACATCATGTTGCTGAGCATTTCTTCCTATCTCGGGCTGGATTCCTTCAGCGGTCCCGGTTTGAACAGATTGTTCGGTTACATCAGCCTCGCGCTGGCGCTTCCCACGCTCGTTTATAGCGGCGCCGATTACTGGCGCGCGGGATGGGTGGCTCTTCGCGGACGGATGTTGACGATTGACGTGCCCATCGCGCTCGGCATCTCCGCATTGGCGGCATGGAGCACGGCGCAAGTCCTCTCCGGCCGCGGTCCGGGCTACTTTGATTCGCTGGCCGGTCTTCTGTTTTTTCTTCTTTGCGGGAAAATGTTTCAGCAAAAAACGTTCGACAGACTCGTTTTTGACCGCGACTACAAGTCGTTTTTCCCGCTATCGATCATGCGTGCGGGAGGGCAGGGCGAGGAGCGCATCGGGCTGTCCCAATTGGCCGTGGGTGACCGCCTTCTGGTTCGCAACGGAGAGTTGATACCCGCCGATTCGCGCCTTCTGTCCGGTCCCGCGATGATCGATTACAGCTTCGTCACCGGCGAATCCGAACCCGTTGCCAAAGCCACGGGCGGGCATATTTACGCCGGCGGACGGCAGATCGGCGGCGCCATCGAAATTGAGACGGTAAGAGACGTCTCGCAAAGCTATCTGACATCGCTCTGGAACCAGGAAACGTTCTCAAAGAAAGCCCAGGCGTCGCTCAATTCCCTCACGGATCAATACAGCCGGCGTTTTACGAAAATCGTGCTGGCAACTGCGGTGGCTGCTGGGATTTTCTGGTATTTGCGCGAACCCGCCCGTTCGTTGACCTCTTTTGTATCGGTCCTGATCGTCGCTTGCCCGTGCGCTCTAGCCCTGGCCGCTCCGTTTACGCTGGGCACCGCGCAGCGGGTTCTCGGACGCCGAAAAGTTTTCCTCAAGAATCCCTCGGTCATCGAGACACTCGCTCGCGTGGACACTGTCGTCTTCGACAAGACTGGGACCCTTACTGCTTCTGGCGCGGGGGCGATAGTGTTTTGGGGCAAGCCTCTATCGGCTGAGGAATGTTCCTCAATCGCATCGCTTTCGCGCCACTCGACTCACCCTTATGCGGTGCGCATCGCTGAATCGATAGGGGAAGAACATCCAGCCCACCCTGTCCGTTCTTTCTCTGAAACCGCCGGTTGCGGCATCCAGGGAATCGTCGCCGGTCACGATATATCAATTGGCTCCGCAGCCTGGCTCAATTCGCAAAACACACTCGTTAAGTCCCCTCCGCCGGCATCTGGAAGCATCGTTTATGTGGCGATCGATGGGACTTACCGGGGCTGCTATACCCTTTCAAACGCGTTGCGGCCCCAGGCCGCCGATCTCATCCGCAAACTCTCGGAAAACTATGACTTGGCCTTGCTCAGCGGCGATAATGAAAGAGAACGCGAACAATTCCTCGAGTTATTCGGCAGCGCCGGCCACGTGCATTTTAACCAAAGCCCGCTAAACAAGCTGAATTTTATCCGACAGCTCCAGGCGCCGGGAAAGACGGTCATGATGGTTGGCGACGGACTCAACGATGCCGGCGCGCTCAAACAGAGCGATGTGGGGATGGCGGTTGTCGAGAGCATGGGGGCATTTTCTCCGGCGAGCGATGTCATTATGGCAGCCAGCATGGTGCCGCGCGTGCATCAGATACTCCAGTTTGCCAGGTCCTCCGTGCGGGTAGTGCGCTTGAGCTTTGCGATCTCCGCCATCTACAACGTCATCGGCATCAGCATAGCCGCCCGCGGAATGATGTCTCCGGTCGTCTGCGCAATCCTGATGCCTCTGAGCTCAATAACCGTGGTTGCCTTCGCCTGCGGCCTTACCGCTCGCCTCGGACATCGGATCGACTTTGAGTCAACTCCCCATCAAGTGAGCAACGCATGATCGTCATTTGCATCCTAATTCCGTTGAGCATCCTGACTGCGGCCTGTTTTCTCGGTGGTTTCATATGGGCGGTTCGTTCTGGGCAGTTTGAGGACACAAGCACGCCCGCGTTCCGAATGCTCGCCGACGAGCCGAATGCGAAAATGCCACAGGAGGCACCGCCAAAACTGGAAGTGAGCAGAAAACTGCCCGACCACGAAAATGGGCAAATCCTGACTAGGAATTTGCAAAAAAGGTGGAGTGGCGCTCCACCGTCGTAATCACTATCACCGGCTTAAGTTAACAGAGAAAAACAATGAACGCTGCTAGTCCAACTCTCGCACGGGAAGTTCCGCGCACCAACGTCGAAACTTTCAAATACGACAACCGCATCGTCCGCGCCTTCGCCATCGCCACGGTCATCTGGGGTATCGTCGGGATGAGCGCGGGATTGCTCTGTGCGGTGCAACTGTTTTTCCCGGCGGCCAACTTCAACCTGCAATTCGTCACCTTCGGACGGCTGCGCCCAGTCCACACAAACGCCGTTATCTTTGCTTTCGTCGGCAACGGCATGTTCATGGGCATCTATTATTCCCTCCAGCGCCTCTGTAAGGCGCGAATGTTCAGCGACAAGCTGAGCTGGTTGAACTTCTGGGGCTGGAACGCGATCATTGTCGCGGCTGCGATCACTCTGCCCCTTGGTTTTACTACCAGCAAGGAATACGCCGAATTGGAGTGGCCCATCAAAATTGCCATCGCCGTAATTTGGGTGGCATTTACCATCAATTTGCTCGGCACTATCGTTAAGCGCCGCGAAAAGCACATTTATGTCGCCATCTGGTTCTATATTGCCACCGCCCTGACGGTCGCGATTCTTCACATCGTCAACGGCCTCGAAGTCCCCGTGACATTCTGGAAAGGCTACTCGATTTATGCCGGGGTGCAGGATGCGCTGGTTCAATGGTGGTACGGCCACAACGCGGTCGCCTTCTTCCTCACCACTCCCTACCTGGGCATGATGTATTATTATCTGCCCAAGGCTGCCAATCGCCCGGTGTTTTCGTATCGGTTATCGATCATTCATTTTTGGGCTTTGATCTTCATCTATATTTGGGCCGGTCCGCACCATCTTCTTTACACAGCGTTGCCGGACTGGGCGCAATCTCTTGGCATGGTCTTCTCAATTATGCTCATCGCTCCGTCTTGGGGCGGAATGCTCAATGGCCTGCTGACTTTGCGCGGCGCATGGGACAAGGTTCGCCAGGATCCCGTTCTTAAATTCATGGTTGGAGCGGTTACCGCCTACGGCATGGCTACTTTGGAAGGCCCCGCCCTCGCCATCAAGTCCGTCAATTCCCTCTCGCATTACACCGACTGGACAATCGCCCACGTTCACACCGGCGCGCTCGGTTGGAATGGATTGTTGACATTCAGCGTCCTCTATTGGCTGATCCCCCGCCTCTACGATACTAAACTTTGGTCCACCAAACTCGCCAACTACCATTTCTGGATCGCGCTGCTTGGCATGATGTTTTACGTCATCCCGATGTACATCGCGGGGATCACCGAGGGCATGATGTGGAAACAATTCACCAAGGAAGGCTTCCTTCAATATCCCAATTTCCTGGAAACCGTCCAGCAAATCATCCCGTTCTACCGGCTGCGCGCCATTGGCGGCACTCTCTATATTTTCGGAGTCTGGTTGATGGCCTATAATCTCTGGAAAACAGCCCGTGCGGGCGTCTTCGTGCCCGAGGAGGAGGTTCAGGCCGTTTCCTATCGCACACAATCCGCCGCCCATGCCGACCCGGCTTTCTCGCACCGTTGGCTCGAATCCAAGCCCATGCTGTTGACGGGCGCTGCTCTCATCGCTGTTCTCATCGGCGGCATGATCGAGATCATTCCGATGATTGTCATTAAGGAGAACGTTCCCACCATTTCCAGTGTCAAACCTTACTCCCCACTGGAACTTCTCGGCCGGGACATCTACATCCGCGAAGGTTGTTTGGGCTGTCACTCGCAGATGATTCGCCCGTTCCGCTCCGAGACCGAGCGCTACGGCGAATACTCCAAAGCCGGTGAATATGTCTATGACCATCCTTTCCTCTGGGGATCCAAACGCATCGGTCCGGACTTGCAACGGGTTGGCGGCAAGTACCCCGACGCCTGGCATTACAATCACTTGGACGATCCGCGCTCCACCTCGCCCGGCTCGATCATGCCGCGCTACCCCTGGCTCCTATCCCAGGAGCTTGACACAACCTCGCTGGAGGCCCGCATCAGCGCCTTGCGCAGAGTCGGCGTGCCGTATCCTGCCGGTTATGAAGGCAAAGCGCTGGAGGACTTGAATCATCAAGCCGCTAAAATTGTGATTGATTTGAGTGTCGGCCAGGTCAAAGCACAGCCGGATCGGGAGATTATCGCCGTCATAGCCTATTTGCAGCGGCTTGGCGCCGATATCAAGTCCGCGCCGAAAGCGGTTCCCGCAGTCGCTGCCAACAAGTGATTCAAACTCTATGAGCCAAATTATTGACAAACTCGGTGGTATCGAGACCTTCGGTATCGTCTCCATTTGCCTCTTCGTTGCTGTGTTTACGGCGTCGATGGTGCTGGCGTTCTGCCTGAAGAAGCCCTTCCTCAAGAGCATGGGCGCCTTGCCGTTGGAAGACGACCGGCCCAAAAACAATATCACCAACCCCCCCTCGTTATGAGTGACCAATACGATCCCTTCAAAGACCCCCGGCTGCTCGACCACGAGGTTGACGGCATCCGTGAATTGGATAACGACCTGCCGCGCTGGTGGGTTTGGCTCTTCAACATCTGCATCGTTTTCGCGGTTTGCTACCTCGCGTATTATCACGTCTTCCACCTTGGAAATTTGCAGGCCGCCCAATATGCCGTCGAAAGCAAACAGGGCGACGCCATAAAAACCGCCGCCCTCAAGGCTTTTGAAGACACGTTGCCGACACTCACCCCTTCAAAGGATCGGGCCGTCCTCGACCACGGCCATGCCATTTTCCTGCATAACTGCGCTCCGTGCCATCGAGCGGATGCCGGCGGCCTCGTTGGGCCCAACCTTTGCGACGACTACTGGATTCACGGCTCAAATTTTGTTGACAACCTCCGCACCATCGTCAACGGCGTGCCCGCGAAAGGCATGTTGACTTGGCGCGGCGTTCTCAAGCCCGGCGAAATCCATGCTGTCGCAAGCTACATTTACACTCTCCGCGGCACCCATCCGCCGAACCCCAAACCGCCTGAAAACCTGGCGCAGCCTGCCGCTCCCAACGTTTACGAGTGAAGCCAATGAACGTCATGCCTGGAATCATCGAGCCTCCTCCCGCCGCCAAGCCGAATTGGAAGGATTTTCGCGATCATCTTGCCACAGCGGACGAACGGGGACGGCGGCGCTGGCTCTACCCGCGCAAACCCAAAGGACGATTTTATCAACGGCGCGTTCTTTTGAGTTGGGTGCTGCTTGGTATTCTGTTTGTCAACCCGTTCATCAAGATCAACGGCAACCCGCTGCTCATGCTCAACATCGTCACCCGCCGTTTTTCGATATTGGGCCGGATTTTCTGGCCGCAGGACATGGCGCTCGTGGCCGTTGGGTTGCTGCTTTTTTTTACCGGCATCATGATTTTCACCGCCGCTTATGGCCGCCTTTGGTGCGGCTGGGTTTGCCCTCAAACTCTCTTCATGGAGATGGTTTTCCGCCGAATCGAATACAAAATGGAGGGCAATTCCCTCGTCCGGCGCGCCCTGGATGCCGCGCCCTGGACGCCCCGCAAAATCGCGATCAAGCTGTCCAAACACGTTGTCTTTTTCGCCCTGTCGTTCGTCATCGCCAATCTCCTCCTGAGCTATATTATCGGCCTTGACCAACTGGTGGGAATCATCACCGACAACCCGGCGCGCCACCTTACCGGGTTGACTTTCCTCCTGATGTTCACCGGCGTTTTTTACGCCGTGTTCGCGCGCTTTCGCGAACAAGCCTGCACTTTTATTTGCCCCTATGGCCGTTTGCAATCGACGGTCATTGATGAAAATACCGTCCTGGTTGCCTACGACAACAAACGCGGTGAAAACCGCGCCCAAGTGAAACACCGCCATGCCGGCAGCGGCGACTGCATCGACTGTGCCCGTTGCGTCTCTGTCTGTCCCACCGGAATCGACATCCGGGACGGCATTCAGATGGAATGCGTCAATTGCACCGCCTGCATCGACGCTTGCGACAACGTGATGGACAAGATTGGCAAGCCCCGCGGTCTCATTCGCTACGCCTCGCTCAATAATATTGAAAAGGGTGATTCGTTCCGCTTCACGCCGCGCATGGGAGTTTACGCAGCCGTGCTCTCGGCGCTGATCGGCTTGTTTCTGTTCCTGGTGCTTCACCGCTCAAACGTCGAGGCCACGCTGCTGCGCGCTCCTGGCTCACTCTTCCAGCAATTGCCCAATGGCGACCTCATCAATCTTTACACCCTCCAGCTAGTCAACAAGACTTCCAGGCCAATTCCTGTCGAGCTGAAACTCGTCGGCATCCCTGGAAAAATCTCCATTATGGGCAACCGCCATCCCGTTGTGCCTGGCGAACAATTGACCGAAACCTCTGTATTGATCGAATTACCGCCCGATTTGACGCAGAACGGCCCGAAACGGTTCGATGTCGGAATTTATTCTCAAGATGTTCTCCTCCAAACTGTTCCAACCACATTT
>Ga0364866_10198_pt1 | contig 44069 bp, 45 predicted proteins | sample ExccelAu500001D3_3_FD_206913 | JGI IMG/M metagenome (GOLD analysis project Ga0364866, IMG submission 206913) | Enriched cells from Trout Bog Lake Hypolimnion, Wisconsin, USA - BchlTB.Aug13.5000.01.D3 | ecosystem: Environmental > Aquatic > Freshwater > Lake > Hypolimnion/Profundal zone | place...
AACATCCTTGCCCTAGGCTTACCAGCAAGCATGGGTATGCGCGTGCTGATGGCGCTACACAATGCTGTTTCCCGCCCTACAGTGATTACGGTCGTGCAATTACTCGGCCTAGGTTTAAAGCTCCCACTGAACCTGCTCTTTATCTATGGCGGACTGGGTATAGAAGGTATGGGTGGACCTGGTTGCGCAGTAGCCACCGTCATCATCAATTGGTTCTGGCTCATCATTACTCTGGGCTTTCTATTGCTAAATCGCTTCTATAGACCCTTTAATATTTTTACCCATTTCAGTAAACCTGACTGGCATCGCATTTGGACTTTATTAAAACTCGGCACACCGATTGGCTTTAGCTATCTGATCGAAGTGACTTCTTTTACCTTTATGTCTTTATTTATTGCGCGCTTAGGCACAACCGCATTAGCGGGTCACCAGATCATTGCCAATATGGGTACCGTGATTTATATGGTGCCACTGTCACTTTCCATTGCAACAATGACTTTAGTATCCCAATCGATCGGCGCAGGCAAGCAAGAACGCGCTGAAGAAATTGGCTGGTCTTCGGTTTTTTTCACTACTACGCTGTGTATTTTTATCGGTATTGGTGTCTGGTTATATAAGTTTGAACTCTTGGATTTATATAACCCACCAGCAGAAGTGAAAGTATTCTCCGTACCGCTATTTTTGTTTATTGCTTTTTATCAAGTCTTCGACGCACTGCAAGTCACGGCGGCATTTATTTTGCGCGCCTACCGAGTTGCCTTTTGGCCGATGCTTATCTACGCGGGATCACTATGGGGCGTGGGGCTAGGCGGTGGATATATGCTCGGCTTTAATGTCCTTGGCAACACTCCGCAATTTCTACAAGGTGCTAACGGCTTCTGGGCTGGCAACAGCATGAGCCTCGGTTTAGCCGCTTGCTTGTTGCTCTGTCTCTTCAGAAAAACGGCGGCACGCTTTGAAAAAACGAAACCACCGATTCAAGTTTAAAGCCTCTTTACTTATTGAGTTTGGTTATAGCCACCATTAGTTTGGTGGGCGACGATATCCAGAGCTTGGCGCCGCATAGCTAGGCACTTGATTGCCCTTAGCATACATGCACTGTTGATATGCGATGTTGTACTGAGTCTGCGCTTGGTTTTCTTTTCCAGATGCATTCATCGCACCGATGGCAGAACCACCTAATAATCCAACGCCAGCACCCGTACCAACACCAGTATGACTACCGCCACCAATTACAGCTCCAGCTGCTGCGCCTAATGCCGCTGCAACAGCTGCACTAGTAACACCCTCTTTAAGCGCGGCATCACTAGTATCTTTAACGGCATTCGAAGCAAATGCACGGCACTGTTGATCTTCTTGCTGAAAGACCTCAAATGGCTTGCCTTCGCGTGGCATCACGGCTATGGTTGGGCCTGATGGTGCAGACACACAAGCAGCCAAAGTGCTAATTAGTGCTACCGAGAGAATTAAACGTTTCATTGCAAATCCTTTTTTCAAAACTTACTTTATAAATAATTCAAATACCAATAGTGAAATTATTAATGCTGCACAGAACCTGAGGGTGGAATAGCTGGTTGAGCCTGCCAGCCAGATTCGCAGTCCTGCACATAAGGAAAATATTTTCCACTAGTCTGGCAAAAATACCAAACAGCTGGTTGAGCCTGCGCCGCCATCACTAAGGGCGGTGGTGGTGGAGCATAAGCGACCGGCGGCACATACACCACAGGAGGTGCATAGTAACCAGCATAGCCATAAGGGGCGCCATAATAACCGCCACCATAAGCCCAACCACCGCGCCAACCTGGGCCATATGCAGCAGGCCGCCAACCTCCATAACCGCCACCATATACCCCACCAACAGCAACATTCCAACCAACCTGAGCTACGACCGGATAGGCGATAGCTAGGCTTGCAATGGCCACGCCAAAAATGATGTAATTTTTAATCTGTTTCATTTTTTAGACCTCCATAAGTATTGGCCTTTATCCACTGTTAGACTGAAAATATCGTCAATTACTTACTTGCTTACATTAATAACGCGCCAGATATTTTTAAGCAGACATGCAAGCACTTTATTTTGCTATTTAGTGCAATTATTGCTCTATTTTTACACCCGATTCATGAATAACCCTAGCCCACTTCGCAGCTTCGGACTGCATTAATTTAGAGAGTTCTTGCGGACTGGAGGGCGCCGGCTCCAACCCGCCTTCTAAGAGCTTATTCCGCACCTCAGAATTACTCAATGTCTGGCGTGTGAGATTATTTAAGCGCTTTTGCAATGCGATTGGTAAATTTGCAGGCGCCACCAATGAGAACCAGGAAGTTGCCTCAAATCCATGCAATCCCTGCTCCGAAAGCGTCGGAATCTCTGGTGCCGCTGGAGAACGCTTTAAAGTCGTCACCCCCAAAGCCTGCACTTCACCAGCCTTAATGAGTGGCAAAGATGAAGAAAGATTGTCAAAGAGCATGGAGATACGTCCACTAACTAAATCTGGCAAGGATTGCGCCCTACCCTTGTATGGAATATGTCTAATTTCAATACCGGCCATCTGCTTGAATAATTCTCCAGACATATGTAAAGAAGTGCCAGTACCGGATGAGCCAAAGGTCAGTTGATTCGGTTTTGTTTTTGCTAATTCAATCAGCTCACGCATATTACTAACGCCTAGGCCCTTATTCACAACCAATACATTGGGCGTTCTTGCCAAGAAACTAATCGGCGTAAAGTCCTTGATCGGATCGTATGACATCTTGTCGTAAAGCGCGCCATTAATCGCATGAATTCCTACCGTTCCAATCAACAAGGTATAGCCGTCTGGATCGCTTTTAGCCACAAAGTCGGCACCAATGTTGCCACCATATCCAGGACGATTTTCCACCAAGACTGGGACGCCCAATTTTTCCTGCCAACTCTGCGCTAACACGCGTGCCAAAATATCTGGGGCGCCACCAGGCGTGAAGGTAACAATAATTTTAATAGCTTGGCTTGGCCAAGCAGGTGCACTTGACTTTACCTGAGCGTTTGCTTGCTGGCCAATGAGTACGCTCAACAACAAAGCAATCCTGACGAAAGTTGCGAAGAAACTCTTCACCGCCTTAGGCAACAAAAATACTGGCAAACTTAAAACCCGTAGCGGGTGCGCAACCAAATCCATCCCTCATATTTGACAGGATCATCAGCGCATTGACCAATGCCGCACTCCAATAGAGTAGAAACCAAATTAGCCAAAACTAAAAGAATAAAAATAATGCCCAAGGCATTGGTAAACGCAGAGCGGGAGCGAATATCTCGATTCGGCAACATCAATAAAATAGCTAGGCCAGCCAATAAACCAGCATAACCAACAAAGGCCCATGTATAAAAATGCAGCCCCAAGAATGTCGCACCAAATCCTAGGTCACCTGGCAGGATATGCAAGAACACCTGACGCAATGAAACCATCATTCCAACTAAGCCACCCATAATGCCCCAACCATAATGCGCTGAGTGCGCACCAAAACGAAGATTGAGAACGAATGCAGAACCAATAATAACGAAGCCTACGCGTTGCAGTAGGCACAATGGGCAGGGTAACTCGCCATGGTAAAGTTGATCAACAAAAGCGTAGGAAAGAACGCCAATCACTGCCACTAAGGCAAGCTGGTTACCGAGACCTGCGAGCGAAGGAAAGGATTGCTTGCTCACAAGCTGATATTAAGGTGACTGGTTGCATGGTACTGGAACCAATAGACCAAAATTCCAGTGGTAATCGCCATGAGCACTAGACCCGCCAAGCGCTTCTCAAACCAAATCAGAACGAGTCCGATAAAGGCTGTCAGAAAAGGCAAGAACATGTACATGTGGGAATTCTATCCTAGGATGATTAACCCCGCGATAGATGTAAGAATTTCGCTTATTGCAATGTGTTTTTGAATGCGGGCAGCATTGGCATAGCCAAGACCTCAATACCCTCTTCTCGCAAGGCCTCAGCCTCATCTAAAGTGGTCTGACCGCGGATGCTACGCTCAGGAGATTCTTTGTAATGAATTTTTCGGGCTTCTTCAGCAAAAGAGCTGCCCACATCCTCAGAACGACCCATCAACTCACGCATACCCTTGAGAAAGGCCGCCTGAACCTGGGCCTCAAGATGAGTATGATCGCTACCCGTTAGCGCCACAACCCCGCCACTCAAGCTACTAGCATCGGTATCGGCAACCATTAATTCTGTTGATTCAGATGGCTTATTTAAGACCTTAGTAGACCCAGATCTTGCAATATGCGGCGCTGAAGGCATGCGGGTGATCTCAGTGCTGTCGCAAACCGGACAGGCGAGCATGTCCTTATCCTGCTGAGCAAGACAATCTTCCTCAGAGGCAAACCAACCTTCAAAACGATGATCCAAAGGACAAGAGAGGTTATAAACTTTCATAAAACTATATAAGGACAAAAAGAGCAAATTCAATAGACCCATTTTAATGGATTTGTTCTATACCTTAGAAAGCAAGGATGGCAACACAAGACCTTTGCGATAGCGATCAAGCCAATAAGCAGAAATTGTCGTCTTCACATCAGTAATGACACCCTGCTCAACCCAGCCGATAATCTCCTCCAGAGGTGCGGCAAAGACATCCAAGAACTCTTCCTCATCTAACTTGCTTTTGCCCGATTCAAGCCCTTCTGCAAGATAGATATCGATAAACTCCGTAGAATAAGAAATCACTGGATGAATACGGCGCACATAGCTCCATTTTTTAGCTGTGTAGCCAGTTTCTTCTTTGAGCTCACGTTTCGCACACAAGAGCGGATCTTCGCCAAGATCCAGTTTTCCAGCGGGGATCTCCATGCAGACCCTAGCAATCGGATAACGATACTGACGCTCTAGAAGCACCCTGCCATCAACCAATATTGCGATAATGGCAACGGCACCAGGATGAGTGAGGTATTCACGAACAGCCTCTTGACCATCTGGCAGACTCACTTTATCGCGCTTCATGTTTAGGAAAATGCCGTTGTAGATATCTTCACCAGAAATGCGTTCTTCACGCAAATGCGCATCACCTGTCGGCAAGTCGTATAGAAATTTTTCGGTCATGGGATATGGAATTCAATTGGTTTTCTGAATAATCCCATCATACAAAAGATGCGTGACAGTTTCATAAGCGTCCAAAAAAATAATAAAGGCTCCGAAGTGATAACTTGAGAGCCTTTATGGGTGGAGTCTGCCGCTATTGATCGCTATCGATATTACGAACCTAGCAAAGTACGGCGCATTGCATCCAAACACAGATTCATCAGACCTGATGGCAAGATGCCGATCACCAGAACCATGATGGCATTCAAACCCAACAAAGCACGCGCAAAAGTAGATCCAGAAATGCTGAATTCATGCTCAGGCTCATCAAAGTACATTACCTTCACTACCCTTAAATAGTAGAAAGCACCAATCAATGAAGTGATGACCGCGATAATTGCCAAGAAAGTATGCTCAGCATCCACCAAGGCTTCCAACACACCCAACTTAGCAGTAAAACCTACTGTTGGCGGAATGCCAGCCAAGGAGAACATCATTACCAAACCAATGAAAGCGTACCAAGGGTGTTTTTTATTAAGCCCCTTGAGTCCATCCAAGGTTTCGCAGTCATAACCCTTGCGAGAAAGCATCATCAATAAACCGAAGCCACCCAATGTCGTCATAAGGTAAGTAATGACATAGAACATCGAAGCGCTAAAGGCATGATCGTCAAACACAGACATCATGCCTAAGATTACAAAACCCATCTGGGCAATCGCAGAGTAAGCCAACATCCGCTTAATGTTCGTTTGCGCAATCGCAGTTACATTACCTAAAATCAATGAGAGTATTGCCAGCAGAATCAACATCGGCTGCCAATCACCCATCAACGGCAAAAGCGTATTGACCAGCAAACGGAACAGTAACGCAAAAGCAGCCAATTTAGGAGCGGCTGCAATCATCAAGGTAACAGCAGTTGGTGCGCCTTGATAAACGTCAGGAACCCACATATGAAACGGTACGACACCCATCTTAAACGCCAAACCGGCCACAATAAATACCAGACCGAAAGCCATGACCAAATGATTAATGCGTGGGTCAGCAACGGTTTTAAAGATCTCGATCAAATCTAAAGAGCCTGTTACGCCATACAACATAGACATACCGTAAAGCAAGAATCCTGAAGCCAAAGCGCCCAAGATAAAATACTTAATCGCAGCTTCGACACTCTTCTCGCTAGTACGGCGCATTGCAACTAGGGCATAAGTAGGCAAAGCCATGAGCTCAAGACCAAGATAGAGTGTCAAGAGGTTTGATCCTGAGATCAACACCAGTTGACCTAACAAAGCGAGTAAGCTCAGCACAATGAAGTCTGGGCGGAACATGGCACGATCCGTTAAGTACTGTTTGGAGTAAACCAAACTCACCAACACCGCACCACATGAACAGGCTTTTAATAAATTGGAGAATGGATCGGATTGGAACAAGCCGTTCATTGCCACTAGAGATACATCCCCCAGTCGACCAACAAACGCAAGGATCATGTACAAGAGCAAGAGGATCGAGAAGAAATACACAAAACCAACGCCCCGTGGGGTGTGGAAGATATCCTGCTCTACCCCGGGAATTGCCGACCGTCTCTCGCGAACATAAACGCTAGCAACCAGCAATAAGCAGGTGGCTACGAGTAAAACAAGTTCCGGCAGGATGGCGTATAGATCGAATGCTTGCATTTGCTTTTACTCAGAGTTTGCTGACAGCAACGTGCTGCAGCAGATTAATAACAGCTGGATGAATAATGTCGGTAAATGGTTTTGGATACACGCCCATACCAATTACGCAGATAGATAACACAGCCATCATGAAATATTCGCGGCCATTGAGATCTTTAAGTTCTTCAACATGCTTATTATTCACAGTGCCAAAGAATACGCGCTTGACCATCCATAAAGAATAGGCGGCACCCAAAATCAACGCGGTTGCAGCCAGAATACCGATCACAAAATCGTAATCCACCGCCGCCAAGATCACCATGAACTCACCCACGAATCCGGAGGTTGCCGGCAAGCCACAGTTCGCCATGGCCATTAAAACCGCAAAAACTGTGAAAGCAGGCATGCGATGCACCACTCCGCCGAAATCAGCAATTTGACGAGTATGCATACGGTCGTATAAAACACCGATGCAAAGGAACATTGCGCCAGCAACGAAACCATGTGAAATCATTTGCACAATACCGCCCTCAATGCCGAGCGGGCTAAACATAAAGAATCCCAGAGTCACAAAGCCCATATGCGCTACTGATGAGTAAGCCACCAGCTTCTTCATATCTTTTTGAACTAAGGCAACTGCGCCAACGTAGATCACCGCCACCAAGGACAAGAAGATAACGAATGGGCCGAGATATTGACTTGCATCTGGAGTAATCGGCAAAGAGAACCGCAAGAAACCATAAGCACCAAGCTTCAACATAATCGCCGCCAAGACTACGGAACCGCCGGTAGGGGCTTCAACGTGAACATCAGGCAACCAAGTGTGCAATGGCCACATTGGCACCTTCACAGCAAAGGCCATGAAGAATGCGAAGAACAATAAAATTTGCTCAACAATATCTAAGCGGGCATTTTGCCAAGCAGCGATATCAAAGGTATTGGTCACGTTGTACAAGTACAGCATAGCAACCAAGGCTAATAAAGAGCCCAGCAAGGTGTACAAGAAGAACTTGAAGGCGGCATAGATGCGGTTATGACCGCCCCATACGCCAATAATGATGTACATCGGGATCAAGGTTGCTTCGAAAAATACATAAAAGAGCAATGCATCCAAAGACGCAAAGACGCCAATCATCAATCCAGAAAGGATCATGAACGAAGCCATGTATTGCGACACTTTAGTGGTAATGGATTCCCAAGAGGCCACTACAACAAAAATATTAATAAAGGCGGTTAATACAATGAACCAAACGGAAATGCCGTCAACACCTAAGTGATAGTTGATGTCATAGCGAGGAATCCAATTGACCTTCTCCACAAATTGCATACCCGCATTAGCAAGATCGAACTGAATCACCAATGGCAAAGTAGCAATGAAGCCAATGATAGAGCCAACGAGGGCTAACCAGCGCACCCCAGCAGACGGCTTCTCCGACCCATAAAATAAAATAATGAGCCCAAAGACAATGGGGATCCAGATGGCAAATGAAAGAATCATAGTGGCTACTTAAGTTACAAAGGCCTAGCGAACAAAAGGCAGGTAAGCGTACAAAACCCAAGCTAACAATACCGCCAAGCCCGCAATCATCGCAAAGGCATAGTGGTAAAGGTAACCGGATTGCAAATGGCGAATCACAGCGGCAAAACGCCCTACTGCATGGGAACTGCCGTTAACCAAGAAACCGTCAATGATCTTCTGATCGCCGCGGTGCCATAAGACACCACCAATCCACAGCAAGCCTTTAGCAAATACGGCCTGATTCAAATCATCGAGATAATATTTGTTATCCAAGAGTTTCTTAATTGGAGCAAATGCTTCGGCAACTTTGCCCGGCAACTTCGTCATCCAGAGATAACCGATAGCGGCAGTCAAAACGCCGAGAACAACCAGCAACAAGACCGGTGATGTGAGTGAGTGAATAGCCATAGCGATTGGACCATGGAACTCTTCTGCCAACTCCACCATCGCCGGATGTTTGCTGATATCAACAAAGATTGAATCACCGAAGAATTGGCCAAATAGCATTGGCTCAATGGTGTAGAAACCAATAATCACAGAAGGAATAGCCAAGAGAATCAATGGCAATGTCACAACCAATGGTGACTCATGTGGTTTCTGGCCAGGAGCTAGGCCATGATGAGCATGATCATCACCCTGCTCCGCATGATCATGGTGATGATCGTGTGCATGCTCATGACCCCAACGAGCCTTGCCGTGGAACACATAGAAGTACAAGCGGAATGAATACAAGGCAGTCACAAAGACGCTAGCCATCACGGCAAAATAAGCGAAATCAGACCCAGGAATATGGCTTGCTGCCACTGCTTCAATAATCGAGTCCTTTGAATAGAAGCCCGAGAAGAATGGTGTACCAATCAATGCGAGGTTACCCAGCAACATCATCAAACAGGTAATTGGCATGAACTTCCAGAGACCACCCATTTTGCGCATATCTTGCTCGTGATGCATGCCCAAAATCACGCTACCAGCAGCAAGGAACAAGAGTGCTTTAAAGAAAGCATGCGTCATCAAGTGGAAGATTGCTACGGGGTAAGCCGATACACCCAGCGCAACAGTCATATAACCCAATTGAGATAATGTGGAATACGCAACCACGCGCTTGATATCGTTTTGCACAATTCCCAAGAAGCCCATAAAGAGCGCTGTGATCGAACCGATAACCAAGATAAAGCTCAGCGCCGCATCAGACAATTCAAACAGTGGTGACATGCGGGCCACCATGAAGATACCCGCGGTAACCATGGTTGCAGCATGAATCAAAGCGGAAATCGGGGTCGGGCCTTCCATCGAATCTGGCAACCAGACATGCAAGGGAAACTGCGCTGATTTACCCATCGCGCCGATGAAAAGGCAGACACAAGCAACTGTGAGCAAATTCCAGTTTGTGCCTGGTAATACTTGAGCAGCTAAAGCAGTGTTCTGAGCAAAGATCGCGTCATAGTTCATGGACCCGGTGCTGGCCAACAATAACCCGATACCCAAGATGAAGCCAAAGTCGCCAACACGATTCACCAAGAAGGCTTTCATATTGGCAAATACTGCTGATTGGCGCTCAAAGTAGAAACCAATCAACAAGTAAGACACAACACCCACCGCCTCCCAGCCGAAGAAGAGTTGCAAGAGGTTATTACTCATTACCAGCATCAACATGGCAAAGGTAAATAAAGAGATATAGGAGAAGAAGCGGTTATAACCCTCTTCGCCCTTCATATATCCAATGGTGTAAATGTGAACCATCAATGACACAAATGTCACCACACACATCATGGTAGCTGTTAACGGATCAATGAGGAAACCAATATCCAGATTGAGTTCGCCTAACTGCATCCAGCGATAAACAGCACCGTTGAAGTAGAAACCATCCATTACTTGCACGAGTACATTGCAAGACAGAACAAAAGCAATCATTACACCCAGGATGGTGAAAAACTGACATGCGCCATGGCCAATACGATTGCCACCGAGCTTGGTGCCTAGAAGGCCGGCAATCGCGGAACCAAGCAATGGCGCCAACGGAATAGCGCAGAGAACGGGAAGAGTTAAGGTCAATTGCATGACTAGCCTTTTAAGTGGTCAAGGTCTTCGGCATTAATGGTGTCTACCTTACGGAAGAGCACAACCAAGATTGCCAGACCAATGGCTGCTTCTGCAGCCGCCACAGTCAAAATAAAGAATACGAATACCTGACCAGCCATGTCACCCAAGTAGTGGGAGAAGGCAATAAAGTTCATGTTTACCGAAAGAAGCATCAACTCAATACACATTAAGAGGACAATGACATTCTTGCGGTTTAAGAAAATACCAATGACGCTGGTCGCAAACAAAATTGCGCCGAGCACTAAGTAGTGAGCCAGGGCAATATTCATTTCTTCTCCCCACGAGCATCTTGTTTTGCAGCCATATCGCTGTCCATTTTGACAACATGCATGCGATCCGCAACCACGACATTGACCTGATATGAAATGTCTTGTGACTTAGCGTCTTTACGGTTACGCAGCGTCAAGGCAACGGCGGCAATGATAGCTACTAGCAAAATCACGCCAGCAACCTCAAAGGCATATACATAATCCACAAATATCAACATACCCAAGGCATGAGTATTGCTAGAAGCAGCCTCTTCAAGCATTGGCTGCACTGGCGTTATGGTGCCTATAAAGCTACGAATCAAAACGATGGATAGCTCAAGAACGATTACGGCACCCATTAAAAATGCGACAGGTAAAAATTTCTTAAAGTCTCTACGCAAGTGGGCAAGATCAAGGTCTAGCATCATGACTACGAACAAGAACAGCACCATCACTGCGCCAACATAAACCAAAATGAGAGCCAAACTTAAGAACTCGGCTTTAAGCAGCATCCACAGACCTGAAGCGCAGAAGAACGCTAAAACTAAAAATAATGCCGCGTGAATTGGGTTGCGAGCCGTAATCACACGCAAAGCGGAAATCACTAACAAGCCCGCAAAAGCGTAAAAGAAGACTGGGAAAAGGAAGGATGTATCGAATGTCATATGGATATTTGCTCTATTCGATTAGCGATAAGGCGCATCAGTAGCGCGGGCAGCGGAAATTTCTTTTTCATAACGATCACCGACAGCCAAAAGCATTTCTTTTGTGAAATACAAATCGCCGCGCTTGTCGCCAAAGTATTCAAAAATGTTGGTTTCAACAATAGCATCCACTGGACAAGCTTCTTCGCAGAAACCACAGAAAATACACTTGGTTAAATCGATGTCATAACGGGTGGTGCGACGCGTGCCGTCATCACGTTCATCAGTTTCAATAGTGATGGCATAAGCTGGGCATACCGCCTCACAAAGTTTGCAACCAATACAACGCTCCTCGCCACTCTCGTAACGGCGCAAAGCATGCAAGCCGCGGAAGCGTGGTGACATCGGTGTTTTTTCGTCCGGGTATTGAACGGTAATCTTTGGTTTAAAGAGATAGCGACCGGTAATAGACATACCAGTCAAAATCTCTTTAAGCATCAGGCTATTGAGGAATTGGGAAATTTTCTTAAACATGATTGATCAACTTATTTCCAAATATTCCATGGGGACACAACCCAAGCGCCAATAACGACCACCCAAAATACGGAAATGGGAATAAAGATCTTCCAACCTAAGCGCATGATTTGGTCATAGCGGTAACGTGGCAATGTGGCACGCAACCAGATTACGCAAGACAAGAGGAAGAAGGTTTTAGCGAAAAGCCAGAAGAATCCGGGAATATCACGCAAAACTGGTAAATCAACGATAGGCAGCCAGCCGCCTAAAAACATTGTTGATGCCAATGCCGCGATCAAGATCATGTTGGCGTATTCAGCCAAAAAGAACATCGCAAAGGCCATACCTGAATACTCAACCATATGGCCGGCAACAATTTCAGACTCGCCTTCCACCACGTCAAACGGGTGACGGTTAGTTTCAGCTACACCAGAGATAAAGTAGATTAAGAACATTGGCAACAATGGCAACCAGTTCCAAGATAGGAAATTCAAGCCAATGCTGGCAAAGTAACCCTGCTCTTGCGATGCCACAATAGCGCTTAAATTCAATGAACCAGAAGTTAGCAATACAGTCACCAATGCAAAGCCCATCGCAATCTCATAAGAGATCATTTGCGAAGAAGCGCGCATTGCACCTAGGAATGGGTATTTAGAGTTAGATGACCAACCTGCCAAGATAACACCATATACACCAATAGAGGAAATCGCCATTACATACAGAAGGCCGGCATTTACATCAGCTAAAACCATTTTTGCTTGAAATGGAACCACAGCCCAAGCAGCAAACGCAGGCATGATCACCATTACTGGGGCGATGAAATAAAGCACGATGCTCGCTTGTGCGGGAGAAATAACCTCCTTTAGCAAGAGCTTTAATGCATCAGCAATTGGTTGCAGTAAACCTAATGGGCCGACACGGTTTGGTCCAAGGCGAATATGCATCCAACCAATAAACTTGCGCTCCCACAGAGTTAAGTAGGCAACGCAACCAAACATGGGTAATACGATGATAACGATACGCACCAGAGCCCAAACGAGTGGCCACAGGGAGCCAAATATGGCTTCACCTTGAGTCGTAACGAGGTTCAAGAAATTATCCATCTCGTCCCTTATGTCTTGCTAACGGTTACAGAACCAAACATAGGTCCTAATTTCGCACTCGCTGCAGTGCCTGCAGAAATTCTCACAGCACCTGTAGCCAGATTTGCCTCAAGTATTGCCGGCAAATCAACAGATTGAGATCCTTGGGTTATGCGCACTGCATCACCATCTTTTAATCCCAGTTCACTAAATAGTTTTTGACCCAAACCAACTTGATTGCCACGCTTAGCGTCACGAGTCAGCTGCAAGGCTGGTGAGCGACGAACAATTTGATCGCCCGCATAAATATTGACATCAGATAAACGCTCCAAACCATTCAACGGAGTTAAGTTTCCGTTTGCCAGGACATTAACAGTCGCCTGGTTGCTTAACTTAGCGGAGTAATTATCACCAAGCGCATCACCCAAAACCTCTTCGGGCATGTTGTAGAGAAAGCCATCTAAATTCAAGAGACCGCCAAGCACTCGCAGCACTTTCCATGCTGGACGCGAATCGCCCAAAGGCTTCACTGCTGGTTGAATTGTTTGAGCCCTACCTTCTGAACTTACAAAGGTGGAAACGGTTTCAGTAAAGGGAGAAATTGGCAGAATCACATCCGCCACCTCAAGAATGTCTGTACTCTTATAAGCGCTCAATGCAATCACGGTATTTGCTTTAGCCAAGACAGCGCGCGCTTGCTCTGGGTTTGGCAAGTCAGCATCTGGCTCGATATTCATTAAAAGCACAGCGCGACGATCGCCAGAAAGCACCGAATCAACACCAGCACCATTCACACCTACCAAACCAGCACCAACCGCATTGCCACCAACAGGCAAGAAACCTAAAGTAGCACCAGTTTGCTCAGCAATGAACTGCGCCAATACATGCAGATCACCCGCATGGGGATGGGCAATCGCTGCAGATCCCACCAATACGGCTGTAGTTGATCCAGAAATCAAACTATCAGCAATCGATTGAGCGGCCGCAGAGATTGGCAAATTGGATATGCCCGCCGGAACCGCAACAGATTTAGCTTTAGCAACGGCAAGAGCAAGCTCACTCACCGCATTTAACCAAGCGCTAGGGCTTGCGGTAATGCTTGCAGCAATTGGGATTAACCAATCATCGCCACCTGCATCAATGCGATGAACTACCAATCCACGCTTAGTTGCTGTACGCAGACGCGTAGCAATCAGTGGCTGATCTTTACGCAAGAAGCTACCGATCACCAATACACGATCTAATTCGCTGAGTTTGGCAACTGTCATCCCCAACCATGGGGATGGCGCCGCACCCCTAATATCCGTTTGACGTAAGCGTGCTTCAACTTGACTTGAGCCAAGACTGCGAATGAGTTTTTGGAGAAGATAAAGCTCTTCTGTGCTCGAAATAGGATGGGCCAATGCAGCAACTGCCTCGGATCCACTTTCAGCGGAAATCGTTTTAAGTGAATGCGCTACGTAATCCAAGGCGGATTCCCAATCAGTTTCCAACCACTGACCGCCCTGCTTCACCATGGGTGTTGTGGTGCGATCGGCACTATTGAGACCTTCATAAGCAAAACGATCACGGTCACTAATCCAGCACTCATTAATTGCTTCGTTTTCTAGAGCAACAACGCGCATGACTTTATTTGCTTTAGTTTGAATGGTGGTATTTGCGCCAAGGCTATCGTGCGGACTTACTGAACGCTTACGACCCAGTTCCCAAGTACGAGCCGCATAACGGAAAGGTTTACTTGTTAATGCGCCAACTGGGCATAAATCAATCATGTTTCCAGAGAGCTCTGAGTCAACTGTCTGCCCCAGGAAAGTAGTGATTTCTGAATGCTCACCGCGGTTCACCATGCCCAATTCCATAACACCGGCAACTTCTTGACCAAAGCGTACGCAACGGGTGCAATGAATACAACGAGACATCTCTTGCATCGAGATCAGCGATCCGACATTTTTATGAAATACAACGCGTTTCTCTTCTTCATAGCGAGATTCGGATTTTCCGTAACCAACCGCCAAATCTTGCAACTGACACTCACCACCTTGATCGCAAATTGGGCAATCCAGTGGGTGGTTAATGAGCAAGAACTCCATCACTGAACGCTGCGCTTCAACCGCTTTAGCGGAATGCGTAAACACCTTCATGCCTTGCGTTGCTGGCGTTGCGCACGCAGGCAATGGTTTTGGAGCCTTCTCCACCTCCACCAAACACATCCGGCAGTTAGCCGCGATAGACAACTTCTTGTGATAACAGAAGTGAGGAATGTAAGTGCCGAGCTTATTTGCGGCATGCATCACCATCGAGCCTTGCGGAACCTCTACTGACTTACCATCTAATTCGATTTCAACCATGCTCACTTTAAGAAGTCCCGTGCTCAATATCTTTTATAAGGGTTGTGCAGAATCTAAGCAGCGCTTATGTTCTACGTGATACGCAAACTCATCCATGTAATGCTTCAACATGCCACGAACCGGCATTGCAGCAGCATCACCCAAGGCGCAAATCGTGCGACCCTGAATATTCGCAGCCACATCGTTAAGTAAATCCAAATCTTCCGAGCGACCTTGGCCATGTTCAATACGATTGACAATGCGCCACAGCCAACCAGTACCTTCACGGCATGGCGTGCACTGACCGCAAGATTCTTCGTGATAGAAGTAAGATAAGCGCAACAGCGCACGCACCATGCAACGCGTATCATTCATCACAATGACTGCGCCTGAACCCAACATCGAACCAGCCTTAGAAATGCTGTCGTAATCCATAGTCAGATCCATCATCTGGGCGCCAGGAACCACTGGAGCGGAAGACCCGCCAGGAATAACGGCCTTCAAGGTTCTGCCATCACGCATGCCACCAGCCAACTTCAAGAGTTCGGCGAATGGTGTGCCCAATGGAATCTCGTAATTACCCGGATACATCACATCGCCAGATACAGAGAAAATCTTCGTACCGCCATTATTAGGCTTACCAAGATCAAGATAGGCCTGACCACCAATTGCCATGATGAATGGCACAGCAGCAAATGTTTCGGTGTTATTAATCGTCGTAGGCTTGCCATATAAACCAAAACTTGCCGGGAAAGGCGGCTTAAAGCGTGGCTGACCCTTCTTACCTTCGAGCGATTCCAATAAAGCAGTTTCCTCACCACAAATGTAAGCACCCCAACCTGGAGAAGCATGCAATTGGAAGTTAAAATCACTACCTAAAATTTTGTCGCCCAAATAACCAGCAGCGCGAGCCTCTTCAAGAGCCTCTTCGAAACGGGAGTAGATTTCCCAGATTTCGCCGTGGATGTAGTTATAACCAGTACCAATACCCATGGTGTAAGCACCAATGATCATGCCTTCGATCAAAGCATGTGGGTTGTAACGCATGATGTCGCGATCTTTAAAAGTACCAGGCTCACCTTCATCACTATTACAAACTAAATATTTTTGACCAGGGAATTGACGGGGCATAAAACTCCACTTCAATCCAGTCGGGAAACCCGCGCCTCCACGGCCACGCAATGAAGAAGCCTTTAACTCTGCAATGATGACATCTGGCGCCACTTTGTCATTGATGATGCGACGCAGTTGTTGATAGCCACCGCGGCTTTCGTAATCCCTTAAACGCCAATTCTCGCCATTGAGACCAGCCAGAATTAATGGCTTGATATGACGATCGTGCAAGCTGGTCATGACGCTTTCCCTTCTGCACGCAACTCACTTAACAGCAAGTCAATTTTTTCCTTACTCATATGACTACACATGCGTTTGTCATTTACCAACATCACAGGAGAATCGCCGCAAGCCCCCATGCACTCCCCCTCTTTCAGGGTAAATGTGCCACATGGAGTAGTTTCATTAAAACCAATACCCAACATTTCCTTGAGATATGTTGCCGCTGTCTCGCCATGGGTCAATTGGCATGGCAAGTTAGTACAAATCACCAACTTATACTTGCCAACAGGTTTAGTGTTGTACATGTTGTAGAAGGTTGCCACTTCATCAACCGCAATACTTGGCATATCCAAAATAGCAGCCACCGTCTCAATTACTTCTGGGGAGACCCAACCGACCTCAGTTTGCGCAGCGATCAATGCAGCCATCACTGCAGACTGCTTATGTTCTGGAGGATATTTCGCGATATTGCGCGCAATATCTGCGAGCGTCTTATCGGATAGTTGAAGAGTTGTTGTCATTAAATAATCCTTGGCGCGCTATTAGCGGTCAATCTCCCCGAACACGATATCTTGAGTACCAATAATGGTTACAGCATCAGCCAACATGTGGCCGCGTGACATCTCATCCATTGCGGAAAGATGCGCAAATCCTGGGGCGCGAATTTTCATGCGATATGGCTTATTAGCACCATCAGAAATCAAGTAAATACCGAACTCGCCTTTTGGATGTTCAACAGCTGAATAAGCCTCGCCATCAGGAACGTGGATACCTTCAGTAAAGAGCTTGAAGTGATGAATTAACTCTTCCATATTAGTCTTCATATCCACTCGTTTTGGCGGGGATACTTTATGGTTATTGCTCATCACCGGACCATCATTCGCTTTTAACCAAGCTACGCACTGCTTGATAATGCGGTTGGATTGACGCATCTCTTCCATGCGAACTAAATAACGATCATACGAATCACCGTTCACACCAACTGGAATGTCAAAATCCAACTTGTCGTACGTTTCATATGGCTGCTTCTTGCGCAAATCCCACTCGACACCTGAACCGCGCAACATTGGGCCAGTAAATCCGAGTTGCAATGCGCGCTCTGGTGATACAACACCAATACCCACCAAACGTTGTTTCCAAATGCGGTTATCTGTCAAAAGATTGCAATACTCATCAACATTGCTATCAAAGCGCTTGGAGAAGTCTTCAATGAAATCGAGCAAGGTGCCACTACGGTTTTCATTTAAACGTTTCAGAGTTGAGGCGCTACGAATCTTAGACTTAGCGTACTGAGGCATTTGATCCGGCAAATCACGATATACGCCACCCGGACGATAATAGGCGGCATGCATACGAGCGCCGGAAACAGCCTCGTACATATCAAAAATATCTTCGCGTTCGCGGAAGGCGTACAGGAAAACAGCCATCGCGCCAACGTCAAGGCCATGCGCACCAATCCACAAAAGGTGATTAAGTAAACGGGTCAACTCATCAAACATCACGCGAATATATTGCGCGCGTAAAGGCACATCTACTTGCAGTAATTTTTCAATGGCCATGACATAAGCATGTTCATTGGACATCATCGATACGTAATCCAAGCGATCCATATATGGAACGTTTTGAACCCAGGTGCGAGTCTCTGCTAATTTTTCTGTCGCACGATGCAATAAACCAATATGTGGATCGGCACGCTGAATGACTTCGCCATCAAGCTCAAGCACTAAACGCAATACGCCGTGAGCAGCGGGATGCTGAGGACCGAAATTGAGGGTGTAGTTCTTAATGTCTGCCATGGCTTATACCGGGTCTCCGTACTGCTCTTCCCTAATAACGCGTGGCGTAATCTCGCGAGGCTCAATACTTACAGGTTGATATACAACACGCTTGAGCTCTGGGTCGTAAATCATTTCAACATTGCCAGCGATTGGAAAATCTTTTCTAAATGGATGGCCAACAAAACCATAGTCAGTCAAGATACGACGTAAATCCTCATGGCCATCGAACAAAATACCATACAGATCAAATGCTTCACGCTCAAACCAGCTAGCGCCGTTCCAAATCGGAGTTACAGAAGCAACTACTGGATAACTATCCTCTACTGCGAAAACGCGCACACGTAAACGCCAGTTGTGAGCCAGTGAAAGCAAGTGAGATACAACGGCAAAACGTTGCCCAGTCCAAGTGTCATCACGGAAGCCTTGGTAATCAACGCCACACAAATCAATCAGTTGCTCAAAAGCTAAAGCAGGATCATCGCGCAATAGCAATGCCGCTTCGTAATAAGTATCGGCATTAAGCGTAAGGGTAACTTCACCCAAAGCAATTTCAATTGAGTGAACACGCTTACCGAGTACGCGTTCAAGATTTGCCGCCAGTTGGTTTAAACGATCTGACATCTCAAGCCTTCCGCGCAATAGTGCTAGTGCGAGCGATCTTCGATTGCAATTGAATAATGCCGTAGATCAACGCTTCTGCGGTTGGAGGGCAGCCAGGAACATAGATGTCAACCGGCACAATACGGTCGCAACCACGAACCACTGAATAGGAATTATGGTAATAGCCACCACCGTTGGCACAAGAACCCATCGAGATAACCCAACGTGGCTCAGGCATTTGGTCGTAGACCTTACGCAGAGCTGGAGCCATCTTATTAGTCAATGTTCCAGCAACAATCATTAAGTCAGACTGACGTGGAGATGGGCGGAACACCACACCAAAACGGTCCAAGTCATAACGAGCAGCACCAGCATGCATCATCTCAACTGCACAACAGGCCAAACCAAAGGTCATGGGCCATAAAGAGCCGTTGCGAGTCCAGTTAATCAACTGATCTGCAGTGGTAGTAACAAAACCTTCCTTAAGTACGCCTTCTAATGCCATATCTATCACTCCCAGTCGAGAGCGCCCTTTTTCCAGATATATACAAATCCCACGATGAATTCCAAGAGAAAGATCACCATAGAGGCGTAACCAAACCAACCAATATCACGTAGAGCCACACCCCATGGGAATAGGAATGCGGTTTCTAAGTCAAATAGAATGAAGAGAATGGCAATTAAGTAGTAGCGCACATCGAACTTCATACGCGCATCTTCGAAAGCTTCAAAACCGCACTCGTATGGAGAGAGTTTTTCGGCGCCAGGCTTCGAAGGAGCCAGAATTTTTCCGAGGAACATGGGAACTAATCCCACCCCAATGCCTACGAGGATAAAAAGTAAAACAGGAAAGTAATTAGCGAGATTCAAGGTAGTCCTGTGTTAATTGTCTAAAGCGCCATGTCAGTAATTATCAATGATTCTTAAAGCTCACAAATTGATCTAAAACAAATTACTACTTCCACCTTGGTGCCGACGGCGAGACTCGAACTCGCACAGCCTAAGCCACCACCCCCTCAAGATGGCGTGTCTACCAATTTCACCACGTCGGCATTTTTAAAACATGTTAATTCTAATGCATTGCACAACTAAAGCCCTTCAAAAAAAAGGGGTCAGAAATATCTAAAAACCTACTTTTTTATTTAGGAACCGCAGGTTTCGTTGGATCTTGCGTTGGAACCGCTGGAGAAGCGACTGGAGCGGGTGCTGGGGCAACAGTTCCAGATAAAACACCAGGATTCACTTCCTTTTTATTGCCAACCCAAGTAATGCCTAGGGTGCAAAGAAAGAAAACAGCTGCAAAGACTGCGGTTGAATGGGATAGAAAATTGGCAGATCCACTGGCGCCAAAAAGACTACCCGAAGCACCCGAACCAAAAGCGGCCCCCATATCAGCACCTTTGCCCTGCTGGAGCAATACCAGCAAGATGACCGCAAAAGCAGAAATCACCTGCAAAACGATCAATAAAGTCTTAAACCATTCCATGACTTATCTCCAAATAAAAAATCTATGCCTGACAAATGGCCAAGAAATCCTGCGGGTTCAATGAAGCCCCCCCAATCAATCCGCCATCAATATCAGGCATTGCAAACAGTTCAACAGCATTGTCTGGCTTGACACTGCCGCCATACAAGATTCCCACATGGGAAGCTACATCCTCATCGAATTCAGCTAACTGCAAACGAATCGCCCGATGCATGTCTTGAGCCACTTGAGCAGTCGCCACCTTACCAGTGCCAATAGCCCAGACTGGCTCGTAAGCAATGAGACAATCCGCTAGACGATCTTGCAATACGGCGACCTGCTTAGCAATCTGACCGCGCACCACCTCTACTTCCCTGCCAGAATTTCGTTCATCGGCAGATTCACCGACGCAAATAATAGGGGTCATACCGTGATCCAGCGCTTGCAAGGCTTTTTCCGCAATCAAGCCATCTGTTTCGTGGTGCATTTGACGGCGCTCTGAGTGTCCAACGATCACATAAGTACAGCCAAGCTCTTTCAGCATTGCGGCTGAGACTTCGCCCGTATAGGCACCAGAACCGTGAGCTGAAACATCTTGAGCCCCCAGAGTCAAGAATGCTAATGAACACTGATTGATCAATGCGTGGCACTGAGCCAAAAATGGCGCTGGAGCACAAACGGAAAATTGACGACCTGCTGGCATTCCTTTTTCCATACTCTTGCAAACGGTTTTAATCCAGCTTTCATTACCAGCCAGGCTACCGTTCATTTTCCAATTGCCGATGACAATAAGTGGGCGCATAACTATCTAATCAATACCCTTAAACAATTAAAACAATCTTGCCTACATGCTCTGATGACTCCATCAGAGCATGAGCAGCGGAAGCTTGGTCCATTGGGAAGGTTTTATAGATCACAGGCTTTAACTTGCCCGCATCTAGCAAAGGCCAAATACGTGCATGCAATTGCTGAGCAATTTGTTTCTTGAAAGAAACCGGACGTGGACGCAATGTTGAACCTGTAATTGTTAAACGACGACGCAAGATTTGATTGGTACTCACTTCAGCTTTAGATCCACCTTGGATTGCAATAATCACAATGCGGCCATCATCCGCCAGGCAATCAATCTCACGTTGCACGTAAGCGCCAGTCACCATATCCAGGATAACATTGACGCCCTTGCCGTCAGTTGCCCTCCTTACTTCCTCAACAAAGTCTTGCGTCTTGTAATTAATCGCCAAGTCGGCGCCAAGATCCGCACAAGCAACACACTTTTCATCAGTACCGGCAGTCACAAATACTTTATGACCCATTGCTTTAGCAATCAAAATTGCAGTTACGCCGATACCACTTGAGCCACCCTGCACTAATAACGTTTCACCTTCGGACAACTCGCCACGCATAAAAACATTGCTCCATACAGTGAAGAATGTTTCAGGCAATGCGGCAGCTTCTTGATCAGTAAATCCCTTGGGATAAGGGAGGCACTGCGCAATAGGGGCAACACACAAATCTGCATATCCACCACCTTGTACTAGAGCGCAAACTTTATCGCCAATTTTGAGACCAAATCCATTGTCAGCATGTGACAAGTCACCACCAATAATTTCGCCAGCCACTTCAAGACCAGGAATGTCCGAAGCGCCTGCAGGCACTGGATAAAAACCCTTGCGCTGTAAAACGTCAGGGCGATTAATACCAGCAGCCAACACACGAATCAGCACCTCGCCAGTTCCAGCAGCGGGAGCTACCGGATCTGGGCGAGTGCTGGGCACCAACATTTCTGGTGCACCAAATTCTTTAATCTCAATAACGCGCATAGAAAACCTTGCTAGCTAACTCAAGCCGTTTCGTCAGTCGCAGGGGCAACTTCAGCAACCACTTCAGTAGCGCCAGCCAAAGGAGCAATCGTGCCGCCCTCATCTGCCATTGCTGCTTTGAGAGACAAACGTAAACGACCACGCTCATCAGCGGCCAACAATTTGACGCGAACGATTTGGCCTTCTTGCAGGTAATCCTTAACTTCTTTTACACGCTCATTAGAAATTTCAGAGATGTGCAGGAGACCGTCTTTACCGGGAAGAATATTTACCAAAGCGCCGAACTCAAGCAACTTCACAACCGGACCTTCATAGATCCTGCCTACTTCAGCTTCAGCGGTAATACCTTCAATGCGTGCTTTTGCTTCGGCCATACCTTCAGCACTTGTAGAAGCAATCGTTACAGTACCGTCATCTTTAATGTCGATGCTGCAACCAGTTTCTTTGGTCAAGGCTTGAATAGTTGCACCACCCTTGCCGATGACTTCACGAATCTTATCTGGATGAATCTTGAAGGAAACCATACGTGGGGCATGCGCAGACAATTCCGTGCGAACTGAACCCATTGCTTCCTGCATCTTGCTCAAAATATGCAAACGCCCTTCTTTAGCCTGAGCCAAAGCAACTTGCATAATTTCTTTAGTAATGCCTTGAACCTTAATGTCCATTTGCAAAGCAGTAATGCCATTTGCAGTGCCAGCCACCTTAAAGTCCATGTCGCCTAAGTGATCCTCGTCACCCAAAATATCGGTCAATACGGCAAAACGATTGCCATCCAAAATTAAGCCCATTGCAACACCAGCAACATGTGCTTTAACCGGAACGCCAGCGTCCATCATTGCCAAACAGCCGCCGCAAACGGAGGCCATGGATGAAGAACCATTGGATTCAGTGATTTCTGAAACAACACGAATGCTGTATGCAAAATCTTCTGCGTTTGGCAGCACCGGAATCAATGCGCGCTTAGCCAAACGACCGTGACCAATTTCACGACGCTTTGGGCTACCTACACGACCAGTTTCACCGGTAGCGAATGGAGGCATGTTGTAGTGGAACATAAAGCGATCACGGTACTCACCTTCGAGCGCATCAATGATCTGCTCATCACGCGCAGTACCTAAAGTGGCTACTACGAGAGCCTGTGTTTCACCACGGGTAAACAATGCTGAACCGTGCGTACGCGGCAACACACCGTTACGAATTTCAATCGGACGAACAGTACGTGTATCACGACCATCAATGCGTGGTTCACCATTCAAAATCTGGCTACGGACAATTTTCGCTTCGATTTCAAATAAGATGTCATTAACAGCAACCGCGTCAACATCACCTTCTTCCGATAGCTTAGCAACTACTGTTTTAGTAATTTCTTTAAGCTTGTCCGAACGAGCGCCTTTTTGACGAATCTGATAAGCCTCGCGCAATGGGCCTTCTGCTAATGCGGTAACCTTAGCGATGAATGGCTCATCTTTAGGGGCGGCAGTCCAATCCCACTCTGGCTTACCAGCTTCAGCAACCAATTCATTGATAGCGTTGATCGCTGTTTGCATTTGGTCATGCCCGTACACAACCGCGCCTAACATCACCTCTTCAGATAATTGATTCGCTTCTGATTCAACCATCAATACAGCGGCTTGCGTACCGGCAACGATCAAATCGAGTTCACTAGTAGCCTGTTCTGTGCGAGTTGGGTTCAAAAGGTATTGGCCATTAGCGTAGCCAACGCGAGCTGCGCCAACTGGGCCGGCAAATGGAATGCCTGAAACCGCCAAAGCCGCCGATGCGGCAATCAATGCAGGAATATCGGCAGGAACGTCAGGGTTGATAGACAACACATGCACTACAACCTGAACTTCATTCAAGAAACCCTCTGGGAACAATGGGCGCAGTGGGCGATCGATCAAGCGGGAAATCAAAGTCTCACCTTCCGATGGGCGACCTTCGCGACGGAAGAAACCACCAGGGATCTTACCTGCTGCGTAAGTTTTTTCTAGGTAATCAACAGTTAATGGGAAAAAAGATTGGCCTGGCTTTGCGGACTTAGATGCGACTACCGTACCCATTACTACCGTGTCATCAACGTTAACAATAACGGCGCCACCAGCTTGACGAGCAATCTCGCCCGTTTCCATAGTTACGCTGTGGTTGCCCCATTGAAACGTCTTTACTGCTTTTTTAAACATTGTCATTCTGATCTTCTCCAAATTGTTCACGCAAAATTCACATGAATTTCACGCTTGTCGTGAGATCAAGCAGTGTCACGACAACACTGGAGCGATTTAAGATCACAAGGGATGCCATTCCAGGGAGGCTCTGATCAATATTCAGAAACTCATTGGAATGACACGATCCCCTACACAAATAATCTTGAAGCGCCCAAAAAACATGCCATCTACTTAAGACTGATTCCGTTCAGAAACAACCCTAAGAAAGATGGCATTGCATACCGATAAAAATTACTTACGGAGACCTAATTTGTCGATCAATGCGCGATAGCGATCCAAATCTTTGCCCTTGAGGTAATCCAAGAGGCGACGGCGACGTGAAACCATCTTCAACAAGCCACGACGGCTGTGATGGTCTTTAGCGTTAGCCTTGAAATGGGGGGTTAATTCATTAATGCGGGCTGTTAGCAATGAAACTTGAACTTCAGGGCTACCCGTATCGTTTGCGCTGCGCGCGTTGTCTTTGACGATTTCCGCCGTTTTGATATCAGCAACTGCCATTTTTAATACTCCTTACTTGCGAACACCTGAGCTTTCACCCAATCCGTGTCGTGCGTTATTAACAAATTAAACAAAAAAAGCTTTACAAATCAAAGCCATCGAATTGTAGCAGATCCACCCAACATGCCCTAGCCTTTGCTAGGAAGGTCTAAACATCAATAGAAATGGTAAATATCTATATAACCAATTGATTTATATAGGTATTATTGAATTTACAGGGGCAAGCGCCTAATTTTTGGGTAATACGCTATCAAAGCCACGCTTGTAACCAGGCGGATAGTGTTGCCACTCCTTACCAGCAAACCCCTGCTTATAACCATAATCGAATAAGGCCTGCATATAGGCGGTATCGAACTCAGTCTGGTGTGGAAACTTGAAATCAGAGCCAATAAATGCCAAATTGAAGCTCACGCCATCCAATTGGGTCGTATGATAAATGCCATACAAGTCACCCAAACCCTGCGTTTGTATTAAGGTGGAAATGGCGCGCTGAGCAATGGTAAGCGTGCCCCGCTCTGTTTCTCGCCACTCAGGATCCAAACGGGCGTTGCGAATAATGTAAGCATTACGCTCGGTTTGCAGTTTAATCTTCAGATCCTTGGCACTTTGAGAAAGCGCACTGGGGTATAGAAATACCTGGGTAATTGCCCCGCCATCGACATGCATCTCTTGAAAACTCTTTCCCGCTACCTCAAAATCAAACATCATTGGCGAGAACGCGCCCGGAATGGACGCTGAAGCCAGCATCACCTTTCTGAAGAGCTCAAGCGCTTCGGGCGTACCAATACTAGCAATTCTTCCCATATTCCAGACAACAGGCACGCCAGCATCTAGATTGGTTGTTCCAATGAGCAACCAACGGCCATTGACCCGGTACTCGTAAGCCACTTTCTTTAGAAAGTCTTGATCTACATACTTAGAAATCAGCCGGTACAAAGGTGTTGTATCGGATAAACCATCGCCCATAATCCCGCTAATCAATCCACGCTTCTTAAAAATATCATCGGGGCCCGTTTTGGTATACACGTCATGCAATACTGGATCGTATTCCTTGCCCATAAAGGCAAATGGCGCAATTAAGGCTCCAGTACTGATACCTGTCACTAAATTGAAATTGGGGCGATCACCACGTTCAGACCAGCCCATGAGAAGACCGGCGCCAAACGCACCATCATCCCCTCCGCCCGATAGCGATAGGTAGTTCGCTGGAGCATTAAGATGGACATTATTTCTATCGAGTTGCGAAACCTGAATATCTTTGGCCATTTGATCAATGCTGGACTGGCTAGCGACCATATACCTCACCCCAGATAAGCCGGCAATTTGCGCCTGACCCATCTCTTGAGCAGGCACTGCAGCCTTGCGCTCCAAGCTGCCGCAGCCCACCAAGAAACACATTGGGGCGATAATCAGAAATCGCAGAAATGAACTCATAGAACCCCAGGAAATAGCGATAGAAATTAGATGGAGTATAAAGTCTGAAATTATTTAATAGCAGCGATCAGAGCAAAGGGAAAGAAATGAAAGTTCAAGTTATCCGCCTACTAGCCTATGGTGTATTAGCCCTACTTCCAATAAGTAGCTTTGCGCAATTCTCATTACCCTTTGGTCAAGATAAGACTATTGCTCAGCAACGGGAAGACATTCTCAAAAAGAATCAAGAAATTTTGGCAAGCCTCTACAAAGTTCAACCTAAAGCCAGAGAGGCGATCGACAAAGCCGTGGGATATGCAACCTTCAGTAATTTCGGCATGAAAATATTGATTGCTGGTGGTGGAACTGGTAGCGGCGTAGTCATCACAAAAGATAAAAAGCCTGTTTATATGAATATGGCAGAAGTTCAAGCGGGACTTGGATTGGGTATCAAATCATTTCAGAATATCTTTGTATTCCAAACACAAGCTGCGCTGAATGACTTCGTAAATTCCGGCTGGGCCTTTGGCGGGCAAACGACCGTCTCAGCAAAGTATGAGAACAATGGTGACGCCTTTCAAGATGCTGTAACAGTAGCGCCTGGCGTATTAATGTACCAACTTACAGACTCAGGCCTTGCCGCTGAAATCACCGGCAAAGGCACCAAGTACTATAAAGATTCAACGCTCAATTAATAAGCTCATGGCGTCATCTGCGCATTAAGCTTGGCGTGGCTTGGGTCGTGCAATTTGTTTAGAGCGGATAAGTAAGCTTTTGCAGAAGCAGCAATGATATCTGGGTCGGTACCAACACCATTCACAATGCGACCGCCTTTAGCCAAGCGCACAGTCACCTCACCTTGAGATTGAGTCCCTGAAGTGATTGCGTTAACCAAATAGAGCAACTGCTCAGCGCCGCTCTTCACGGTTTCTTCAATCGCATTCAAGCTCGCATCTACCGGGCCATTACCTTCAGCCTCAGAGGTAACTTCTTTGCCGCCCACCAAAAAGGTAATACGTGACTTTGGTCGTTCGCCGGTTTCAGAATGCTGACTCATAGAAATAAAGCGATAGTGCTCACCCTGCTCCGCAGCCGCCGAATCCGACATAATCGCAATAATGTCTTCATCAAAAATCTCGCTCTTCTGATCAGCCAAAGCCTTGAAACGCAGAAATGCGTCATTCAAATCCGCCTCGGCTTCAATCGCAATACCCAACTCCTGCAAGCGTTGTTTAAAAGCGTTCCTGCCAGACAACTTACCCAACACAATCTTATTGGTAGCCCAACCCACATCTTCTGCGCGCATGATTTCATAGGTCTCGCGCGCCTTCAAAATACCATCTTGATGAATACCAGAGGCATGCGCAAAAGCGTTAGCACCAACGACCGCCTTGTTTGGCTGCACCACAAAACCAGTGATTTGAGAAACCAATTTAGATGCGGGAACAATTTGCGTGGCATCAATGCCGCAGACCATATCGAAGTAATCTTTACGAGTACGCAAAGACATCACGATTTCTTCTAAGGCAGTATTACCAGCGCGCTCACCCAAGCCATTGATAGTGCACTCAATTTGGCGAGCCCCGCCAATCTTCACACCCGCCAATGAATTAGCCACCGCCATACCCAAGTCGTTATGGCAATGCACAGACCATATCGCTTTATCGGAGTTCGGCACGCGAGTACGCAAGGTTTTAATAAAGTCGCCATATAACTCCGGAATTGCATAGCCCACAGTGTCAGGAATATTAATGGTGGTAGCACCCTCATTAATGACGGCCTCTACTACTCTGCACAAGAAATCTATTTCAGAGCGATAGCCATCTTCAGCGGAAAACTCAATATCACTTGCCAAGTTTCTCGCAAAGCGAATGGAACGCTTTGCCTGCTCCAAGACTTCCTCTGGAGACATGCGTAATTTCACAGCCATATGCAATGGTGAAGTCGCCAAGAATGCATGAATACGCTTAGCGTTGGCAAGCTTCAGCGCATCAGCGGCGCGAGTAATGTCTTTATCGTTAGCACGCGCCAAGGAGCAAACAATCGAATCCTTAACAGCGGCAGCTACAGCAGAGATAGCGGCGAAGTCACCCTCAGAGCTGGCAGCAAAACCCGCCTCAATCACGTCGACCTTGAGTCGCTCCAACTGACGGGCAATGCGAACTTTTTCATCCTTGGTCATCGAGGCGCCGGGCGACTGCTCGCCATCACGTAAGGTGGTGTCAAAAATGATTATTTTGTCGCTCATCACTACTCTCCAGTTCAATATTTCTTATTAATTCTGTTGTTTAATTTTTACATCAACCTTAAAAACAAAAACCCCAGCAATTTGCTGGGGCTGGTATGTGGTGGTTAATGAATTACTTTAATCTCATCAACTCAGGCCTTACCCGCCCCAAGCTTTAGGCTTAGTGCTAGTAGAAGCAGGCTGGTTAGAGGCGAGAAATTCATCAACATGGGTTAAATATAACCTAAATATTCCAAATTAGCTAAAGCGACGCCCATTAAAGCGCTCCAAGGCCCAAATGACATAGCCGGAGATGGAGTAAATCACGAATAAACCAAATAGCGCCAATGGGGGGTTTGAAGAGACTACTACAAAGGTCAAAATCATCAAAACCATCACGCCAAAAGGCACGCGATAACGCACATCCAAAGCTTTGCCACTATAAAAACGCGCATTGGAAACCATGGTTAAGCCGGCATAAACGGCAATAAAGAAGGTAGCCCAAGGAATGGCAGTATCGCGAACAGGAATTTGATTGTCTTCAGCCAGCCAAATAAACCCCGCCATCAATGCACCAGCAGCGGGACTAGGCAAGCCCTGAAAAAACTTCTTATCAACCACAGTGGTATTCACATTGAAACGGGCTAAACGCAATGCCGCACCAGCGCAATAAGTAAATGCGGCTAACCAGCCCCACTTACCTAAATCTTTTAAAGCCCACTCGTAAGCCACTAAAGCTGGAGCAACACCAAAAGAAACCATATCGGCTAGCGAATCGTATTGTTCACCAAAAGCGCTTTGGGTATTGGTCATGCGCGCAACGCGCCCATCCATGCCATCTAAAACCAATGAGGCAAAGATGGCGATCGCTGCAACCTGAAACTGATCGTTCATCGCATTAACGATGGCGAAGAAACCACTAAACAACGCTGCGGTTGTAAAAGCATTTGGCAACAAATAAATGCCCCTGCTACGTGGGCGGGGCTTATCGTGCAGCTTTTCCACTTCGTAATCCAGCGGATCACCAAGTTCATCCGCCCACTCATCTTGCGAGCGCTCTGCTCGAGTACGGGATAGGCGACTACGATCTATGCGACCACGACGACGAAATGTACTCAATGGCAATCCTAAAAGAGATTAATCCAAGCCTGGCAAACGAGCCAAAGCAGTATTTGTAGCAAATACCTTATCACCAACGCTCACCAAGGGCTCAGCTGTTAAGGGTAAATATACATCCACCCGCGAACCAAAGCGAATGAAGCCATAACGCTCGCCTGCTTTAAGACGATCACCAACATGGCTATAACAAAGAATGCGGCGGGCAATTAAACCGGCAACCTGTACCAAGGTAACAGCCTGGCCATTAGCATCAATCACCACCGCGTTGCGCTCATTCTCAGCTGAAGCTTTATCTAGATCGGCATTCACAAACTTGCCTGGAAAATACTGAATCTCTTTAACCAAGCCATTCACCGCGCTACGGTTTGAATGAACGTTAAATACGTTCATGAAAACGCTGATTTTGAGTGCCTCGCGCCCAACGTAAGGATCATTGGTCTTTTCAACCACAACAATCCGACCATCGGCTGGCGACAAAACAAAATCACGACCCAGAGGCGCTATGCGCTGCGGATCGCGGAAGAACTGCAGAACAAAGAAAAACACAATCCACAACGGCCACGACCAAGTAATGCCGCCTAGATAATGGGCCAGCAAAGTCACAGCCCCCACTAGCGCTAAATACGGCCAGCCTTCTTTCGCAATAATGGGGTGTGGATACATCATCTTTGTTCTGAGCTTTCTTTATTAACTACATTCTTGTATTGCTTAATTAATTCTTGGTTTGATCAACCAATTTATTCTTGGCAATCCAAGGCATCATGGCGCGCAACTTAGCGCCAACCACTTCAATATCATGCTCTGCATTCAAACGACGACGAGAAATTAAAGTAGGTGCGCCCGCTTTGTTTTCCAGGATGAAGCTCTTAGCGTACTCACCAGTTTGAATATCTTTCAAGCACTGACGCATTGCGTTCTTAGTATCTTCTGTAACAACGCGTGGGCCTGTCACATACTCGCCGTACTCGGCATTATTAGAAATAGAGTAGTTCATGTTGGCAATACCACCTTCGTAGATTAAGTCAACGATCAACTTAAGCTCGTGCAAGCATTCGAAGTAAGCCATTTCAGGAGCGTAACCAGCCTCAACCAAAGTTTCAAAACCAGCTTTGATCAACTCAACCGCGCCACCACAGAGAACGGCCTGTTCGCCGAACAAGTCAGTTTCAGTTTCTTCACGGAAGTTGGTTTCGATAATGCCGGCACGGCCACCACCGTTAGCTGTTGCGTATGACAAAGCAACATCGCGAGCTGAGCCAGACTTATCTTGATATACAGCGATCAAGTGCGGAACACCGCCACCTTGAGCATAAGTGCCACGAACAGTATGACCAGGCGCTTTAGGAGCAATCATGATTACGTCGAGGTCAGCGCGTGGCTGAACTTGACCGTAATGAACGTTAAAGCCGTGAGCAAAAGCAAGGGCGGCGCCCTGCTTGATATTGCCATGCACTTCTGTGCTGTATACGTCAGCGATTTGCTCATCAGGCAAGAGCATCATAACAACGTCAGCGTCTTTTACCGCCTCAGCAACTTCTTTAACGATCAAGCCAGCATTAACTGCTTTGCTCCAAGATGCGCCATTCTTACGCAAACCAACAGTGACGTTAACGCCAGAGTCTTTTAAGTTCAGGGCATGTGCATGACCTTGTGAACCGTAACCAATGATGGTGACTTTTTTGCCTTTAATAAGGGACAAATCAGCGTCTTTATCGTAAAAAACTTTCATGCTCTTTCCTTGTTTTGAAAAATATAGTTAATGCAGTGATCCGTTAAAAAATTAAACCTTCAAGATGCGTTCGCCGCGCCCAATACCAGAGCCACCTGAACGCACAGTTTCCAAAATTGACGCACGATCAATCGAATCAATAAAGGCGTCCAGTTTGGCGCCATCGCCAGTTAACTCGATGGTGTAGCTCTTATCCGTCACATCAATGATACGACCGCGGAAAATATCAGTTGTGCGCTTGAGTTCTTCGCGCTCCTTACCAACGGCACGCACCTTAATCATCATGAGCTCACGCTCAATATGAGGACCCTCACTTAAATCAAATACCTTCACCACTTCAACCAGGCGATTCAAGTGTTTGGTGATTTGCTCGATCACGTCATCAGAACCAATGGTGACAATCGTCATCCGTGAAAGCGATGGATCTTCAGTAGGCGCTACGCTTAAGGTTTCGATGTTGTAGCCACGAGCGGAAAAAAGGCCCACTACACGTGACAATGCGCCTGGCTCGTTCTCAATCAATACAGAAATAATGTGTCGCATTAGAGATCCTCGCTACCCAAAAGCATTTCAGTAATACCCTTACCCGCTTGAACCATAGGCCAGACGTTTTCTTCTGGGTCTGTCTGGAAATCCATAAACACAGTGCGATCTTTTAAACGAATCGCTTCCTTAAGAGCATCTTCAACATCAGACTTCTTCTCAATGCGCAGACCAACGTGACCATAGGCTTCCGCTAGCTTCACGAAATCAGGCAAAGAATCCATGTAGGAACTGGAATAGCGTTTGTTATAGGTGAGCTCTTGCCACTGACGAACCATACCCAAATAACGATTATTCAGAGATACGATCTTCACTGGTGTGTTGTATTGCTTGCAGGTAGACAATTCCTGAATACACATCTGAATGGAACCTTCGCCAGTAATCGCGAAAACATCCTGCCCAGGAAATGCCTTCTTGATGCCCATAGCGTATGGCAAGCCAACGCCCATGGTACCCAGACCACCGGAGTTGATCCAACGACGTGGCTTATCAAACTTATAGAACTGTGCAGCCCACATCTGATGCTGCCCTACATCCGAAGTAATAATGGCATCACCGCCAGTGAGCTCCCATAATTTTTGAACCACGTACTGTGGTTTCACAATTTGGGATACTTCGTCATACTTCAGACAATCTTTTTTACGCCACTCATTGATTTGCGCCCACCAAGCGGCAAGCTTTGCATCATTCTTGCGTGGACCGGCTGCTTTGAGTTGCGCAGTCATCTCTTGCAACACTTCTTTGAGGTTGCCAACAATCGGAACATCCACCTTCACCCGCTTAGAAATCACAGAAGGATCAATATCGATATGGATGATTTTGCGCGGATGACTTGCAAAGTGAGAAGTATTGCCAATCACGCGATCATCAAAACGCGCACCAATCGCAATCAGCACATCACTGTGTTGCATTGCCATATTGGCTTCATAGGTTCCGTGCATACCCAACATACCTAAGAACTGTGGGCTAGTGCCTGGAAAGCCACCCAAGCCCATCAAGGTATTGGTTACAGGGTAGCCAAGTAAATCAGCAAACTCTTTTAACTCTGGAGCTGCATCAGCCAGGATCACACCACCACCGGTGTAGATGTATGGGCGCTCTGCTTCTTGCAACAAAGAAACTGCTTTACGAATCTGCCCGCTATGCCCCTTTATAACTGGGTTGTAGGAACGCATCTCCAGAGTTTCTGGGTAGGTAAATGGAGCCTTAGCCGCAGAGACGTCTTTAGGGATATCAATCAATACAGGGCCAGGACGCCCTGTTTGTGCAATGTGAAATGCCTTCTTCAATATCAAAGGCAAATCTTTCACATCCTTCACGAGGAAGTTGTGCTTGACTACCGGGCGAGTGATACCAACCGTATCAGCCTCTTGGAATGCATCTTCACCGATCGCGTATGTAGGCACGTTACCACTGATGATCACCATTGGAATTGAGTCTGTGTAAGCAGTAGCAATGCCGGTAACCGCATTGGTTACACCGGGGCCGGAGGTGACTAGCGCAACGCCAACCTTACCAGTCGCACGGGCATAGCCATCAGCCGCATGCACTGCCGCTTGCTCATGACGAACAAGAATGTGTTCAAACTTGTTCTGTTTAAAAATTTCGTCGTAGATAAAGAGAACAGAACCGCCCGGGTATCCCCAAACGAACTCAACGCCCTCGGCATGCAATGCATGCACGAGCATTTCGGCGCCAATCATTTCTGGAGGCGCTACGGGGGTTGAATTTACTGAGTCTTTGCTGGCTTTAGTAGCTAAAAATTCGGCGCTGCTTATATTCATTTTCTTTCGTCCTTTGCAATTTTCGGCAAAAAATTGTTTGGTCTGTTCTGTCCCTTGCTTATGGCCCGAGTTCGAACGGCGCTGCTACCAGAAAAAACCACTTCTTGAATGAGATTCTAGGTAGTAAGCCCTATATTCTATAGCAATCCCCTAAAATGGCTCAATTCTTAAAGATTCAGGTCTAATTCTCTGCATGGCGTCAGCCCAAGAACTATCCGACTTTCTCAGTAGCGTAGAACAGCGTGCTTTCAAGCAAGCTGTCTATGCTGTGCGAGATGATGATGCCGCTTTGGACATCGTGCAAGACGCCATGATCAAGCTAGCTGAAAAATACGGGGGTCGCCCCGCTGCCGAGCTGCCCTTGGTTTTCACCAGAATCTTGCAAAACCGAATTCACGACTGGTTTAGACGTCAAAAAGTTAGAAATACTTGGGTCACCCTTTTCTCCAACATGGGCAAGAAATCAGATGAAAACGATGATTTTGACCCCCTGGAGTCACTTTCCGCTCCCAATGAAAGTGAAATTCATCGGGATGGAGAACAAAAACTAGAACGCAACCAGTTATTGGCCGCCCTAGAGTCGGAAATATCAAAATTACCCGCCCGTCAACGAGAAGCCTTCCTAATGCGTTATTGGGATGAGCTCAGCATTACTGATACTGCCAAAGCGATGAATTGTAGCGAAGGCAGTGTCAAAACGCATTGTTCTAGAGCCACTCAATCTCTAGCTAAAGCATTGAAATTAAAAGGAATTACCCTGTGAACCGCGCCAAAGACCTCTTAACCCCAACCCAAGCCGACCAATTTGGCCAAGCTAGTGCCGCTCTGCTGCGCCAAGGCTCTCAAGCCCTGCCAGCCAGCGTTAAGGATCGCCTCTACGCAGCTCGCTTGAAGGCGCTTTCTGTCAGAAAACCAGAAAAAGTTCGTATTCAAAGGTCAGTTTTAGCAGGTTTCTCTGGAAATTGGTCGTTTAGCTCCCGTTCTATTTGGGACAATATCGCTTGGGTTGCACCGCTGGTTGTCTTGGTATTTGGCTTGATTGGTATTGCCCAGTGGCAAGAAGATTCACGCATTGATGACATCGCCGCTGTAGATGCCGCAATCCTGGTTGATGATGTTCCGCCAGATGCCTATGCTGACAGTGGCTTTATGGGCTTCCTCAAGAATGGTGGCACGACTGACTCAGACGGCGCAAGCGCTGCGCAAAGCAAATAATTTCTCGCCCATATAGAGAATGCGAATTACTTCAAAGACCATGAGTGCAAGCAGCTGTACTGCGCTAGTCGCAGTTCTCTTCGGTGCTTTTGTTGGCATTGGCGTTCCCTTGGCTCAAGCGCAGGGAAGTACTGCTAACGGCGGATCTGGCGGACACGGCAAGCCAACAGGCATTCCTGAGAGAAAATCGGATGGCACCTGGGAAAGTCTCAAGCCCGCTCAACAAAAAATTCTAGCCCCGCTTGAAAAGGATTGGGACTACATGCTCCTTGAGAGTCGCAAAAAGTGGGGGCTAATTGCCAATCTCTATCCAAAGATGAGCGAACAAGATCAAGCGCGTCTCCAATCTAGGATGACGAGCTGGTCCAACCTTTCACAAAGAGACCGCCGTGTCGCACGAGAAAACTATCTCACCAGCCTCAAGTTTCCTACCGACAAAAAAGTAGAAGCATGGAGCGCCTATCAAAAACTCAGCGACGAAGAGAAGCAAAGGCTGGCTAAGGCTGAAGAAAATAAAAAGAAACCAACCGCTGCAAATGCGCCAACCTTGCAACAGCACCCCCTTACGCAAAAGCCGGCAATATTGCCAGTCGGACATGAAGGCTCTACTAGCGCCGCCGAAAGCAACCCCAGCCCCGCAAGCGATCAATAAGGCTATGACCCCAGCAGAATTAAATGCATTACCCGCGCCAAAATTTTGGCGCAGGGTTTCTTGCGCCCTCTATGAGCAACTCGTTCTGCTCGGCGTAATCGCACTTACTTTTCTTGTACCCAATTTAGCTCTTGGTATTGCGTTTGGTGTTTCACTACCTAGCTGGCTTACTTTTCTATATCTCTATACGGTGCTGGGCATTTACTTTGTTTGGTATTGGACGAAGTCTGGCCAAACACTAGCCATGCAAACCTGGCGTGTACGCATCATCACTCAACATGGTGACGCCCTAGACAAAAGCAAAGCCGTTTGGCGCTATGTGTATGGCTCATTATGGCTCTTGCCTTGCATAGGCATACAGGCTCTATTACAACTGCAGAGATGGCAAATCATTGAAATGCTCTTTGCCATGGCTTTATTTTTTTGGCCGCTCAGCACGCTTCTAGACCGCGCTAAAAACTTGCAATCTCAGAGTCTGCCAGATCGTCTAGCTGGCACTAGAATAGTTGAGCTACCCAAGAACATGGTAACCCTCTTTTAGTCACTCGAACCTAACCGCCTTCCCTGAGGCAATCAATCGCGCTCGTTGCTTGAATTCTCCGGCAAAATCGAAATCCAGCTAAGCCGCAAGCCAACACTCCAAAGGTAATGCCCATTGCAAGAGCTTGTGCAAATGCATTGAACTCAATCTCCAAAACATAACGACCCAAGACCAAAGCAGCAACGCCAGCAGCTAGCCCAGCCAAACCTCCCGCAAACAGACCAATGATGCTTAATTCGGCAGCAGCAATCAAGCCTAATGCTTTTTTAGATGCCCCTACTGCTTTTAAAAGAGCTGCGATTCTAAAGCGCTCGTCTTGGGTAGCTGCAAACGCTGTCACAAGAACCAATATAGCCGCCGCAACGGTAAAGGCGAAGAGCACTCCCAAAGCCATCGATAAACGATCTAGCACTTCTTGTATTTGCGCCAAAGAACTTGCAACATCCACTACTGTCAGATTAGGGTAAGCCTGCGTTAATTCAAAATCTAGATTCCGAATTTTAGGGTCTTGGTAATAGGAAGTAATCCAAGACTGCGGCAAACCTTTGAGTAAATCTGAAGGCATGATGACAAAAAAGTTCACGCGCATCGATCCCCAATCCAACTTCCGCAAAGAGGTAACGGGTGCCGTGACCCTCTCACCCGCCACCTCAAAAGTGAGTTGATCGCCCAAATGCAAATTGAGTGTTTTGGCGATGCCAGCCTCTAAGGAAATTTGTGGGCTTCCACCTTCTATCCAACGCCCTTCGGTGATGCGATTTCCCAGCGGTAATTGCGTTGTGTAGGAAAGGTTGAATTCTCTATCCACCAAACGGCGAGCATTCTCCCCAGTAAAATCATCGGGAGTAATGCTACGTTCATTGATATCAATTAAACGACCCCGAACCATCGGATAGAAAGCGGGCTCTACCAACCCGGCTGCAAGCAGGGTCTGCGCTATCCCCTGCTTTTGATCACCCTGCACGTTGATTATGAATCGATTGGGAGCATCCGCAGGAATGCTGCTGCGCCAAGTACTCAATAGATCCTGACGTAATAACAAAATCATTAAGAGCGCCATCAAGGCTATACCCAATGCGGTAATTTGCATCACGGCAAAGCCAGGGCGGCGCGCTTGCATCATCAAGACGAAACGCAAAGGGAAGCTTTTAAACCGGATACAAGCCAAGAGTCGCAAGCCACCCCACGCCAAGAGCGCAAAGATCACCACAGCCACGCCAAAGCTCAATCCAACCCAAGCGGCCAACTTCCAATCCCTAGCTGCAACCGCAATCAAAGTTAAGCAAGTCCCCAAACCAAATACGGCTACCCACACAGCTGCGACAGAAATACCATCAAGTTCTTTTCTGACTAAGCGTATCGGGCTAACCTTCAGCAAACTGAACAGCGGAGGACCAGCAAATCCAATCAGCAAGAACCAAGCGAATGAAGCGCTCCAAAGCACAGGCCATAGCGATATTACTGGCAACTTGGTGAAAACCAAATTGCCCAATAGGCCGAGAAGAATTTGCTGCGCTCCATAGCCAATCAAGGAGCCAAGCACTGCAGCAGCAATACCAAGCGCAATCAAAGTCTTGAATTGTCGCTTTAAGATGATTATCTCCGTTGCGCCAAAGCACTTGAGTACCGCACACACATCAGCCTGCTTCATTACATATCGTCTAGCCGATAGCGCAATCGCTACAGCAGCCACTATCGCTGTTAGCAAAGCGATTAAAGATAAAAAACGCTCCGCCCTATCTAAGGTTTTGCGCATTATCGGCTGAGCATTCTCCAGAGTCTCTATACGTAAGCCGCGGAGATTTTCAGATGCGATATAGTCTTGGGACCACTTCTCATAAGAGGCGACGCTTTCATCAGAGCCAGCCAACAACAAACGATAAGTAACGCGACTGCCGAATCCAATCAGTTCAGTTGCGGGAAGATCCTCTAGAGACATCATCACGCGCGGCGCGAAATTCATGAAGCCAGCGCCACGATCCAACTCACGAACGAGAACGCCATCAATCAAGAAGTGCTGACTGCCTAGCGTCATTTGTTCACCAAGCTTGGCATGCAAGCTATTGAGCATGGCGGGATCAACCCAAACAGAACCTTTACTTGGCCCAGAGATTCTCCGCGTGCCTGATGATGCTGGCGTTAAACGATTGACCTCTAATTGACCATGCAAAGGATAGTCATTGCTAACAGCCTTCAGCGAGCTCAACTTACTTTGAGAGCCCACCGTAGCCATACTTGGAAATACAACTGTTTGCGCAATCTGCAGATTGCGCGTTTGCGCCTCTTGAATGAGGCGCTCCGGTATCGGCTGGTCACCAGCGATTAATAAGTCGGCAGCCAGTAGTTGACGCGCATCAAACTGAAATGCGCGCTGCATCCGGTCCGCCAAAAAACTAACGCTTGATAATGCGGCAACTGATAAAGTGAGCGCAACAAATAACCAAACCAACTCACTTGATCTTAAATCCCGTCGCAGACTCCGGAAGAGGTCAGATAAAAACCTGATCAAATTGCCTGAACTTGCCCGCCATCAACTCGAGTGACGGTGCCAGTAATGAAAGAAGCATTTTGACTGCACAAGAATGCGGCAGTATCGCCATACTCTGTTGGATCACCATAACGACCCATCGGAATTTGTCTCAAGCTGGTCTGAACCACTGCTTCGTAGCTTGTGCCCTCACGCCCCGCACGCGCTTCATCCAACTGGCGAAGACGATCAGTAGCTACGCGACCAGGCAGGATGACGTTAACAGTAATACCTTCATTAGCAACTTCGCTAGACAATGTTTTAGACCAAGCCAACAAAGCAGCGCGCAATGTATTAGAAATCGCCAGGTTCTTGATAGGAGCAACTGCACCTGAAGTGGTGCTCGTGATGATTCGACCCCACTTACGCTGGCGCATACCAGGCAGGACGCGATCAGTAATACCGATTAAGGACAGCACCATATCATTGAAACTTTTTTGCCAAAGCGCTGGGTCTTGACCGATAGCCGGCGTTGGGGGTGGCCCGCCGGTGTTATTAATCAAAATATCAATCGAGCCGAGTTCTTTCTCAACCTTGGAAACCATAGCGTCAATCACTGATAGATCAGACAGGTCCCAAGAAAGCGCTAAAGCCGTACCACCCACAGCCTCGATCATCTCAACCGATTTTTTTAAACCTTCTGGATTGCGACCAGTAACAGCCACCTTCACACCCTCACGAGCCAATGACACAGCCATTGCTTGACCCAGGCCACGACTAGACGCCAACACCAGCGCAACTTTACCTTTAATTCCAAAATCCATAACATCCCCAATCATTTTGATCTAACTATTTTTATAGACTAAAAAGCAATCAATCCAATTGCAATTTCTGCTTAACAACCACCTCTTTATAAACAGCGTACTCAGCTTTAATCTCTCTCGAGAATGCTTCGGGGCCATTGACGTTGATAAGAGAGCCAGTCTCTTCAATGCGTTTTAATACCGCTGGATCTGTCAATGCCTTTTGTAGGGCAGCGTAATATTTATCCACGATATCTTTAGGCAGACCAGCTGGAGCCAAAAGCCCATAGTAAGCCATGCGATTCACAGGAGCCAGGCCAACCTCCGCAAAAGTCGGCACGTTTGGTAGCTGCGCCAAACGCTTCGGAGCGGCAACTACTATTGGAATCAACTTGCCATCCTTAATGAAGGGTAAAGAAGATGGCAAGTTATCAAAGATCATTGAAACCTGACCGCCAACAGTATCCGCAATTGCTGGACCAGCACCGCGATACGGGATATGAACGATATAGATACCGGTGAGATTTTTAAATAATTCTGTTTGCAAATGGCCAATACCGCCAGTTCCAGAGCTTGAATAAGAATATTTACCGGGATTCGCCTTCAATACCATCATAAAGGTCCTGAAATCCTTTGCCGGGAATGAAGGGTTCACCGCGATAATGTTCGGGGTTGCAGCAATATTACTAATTGGCGTGAAATCTTTAATGGGGTCATAACCAATCTTCGGATTAATCGCTGGATTAGCTGCCGTAGTTGAAACGGTTGCCATACCAATGGTATAGCCATCTTTAGGCGCCCGAACAACCTCAAGGGCGCCCACAGAACCACCGCCACCAGTTTTATTATCTACGATCACAGGCTGGCCTAATTGACGCCCCAAGGCATCGCCCACCGCCCGCGCAATAATGTCAGTGCTGCCACCTGGTGCAAAAGGGACAATTAAGCGAATGGGTCTAGTTGGGAAACTTTGCGCGGAGGCAAAAGCGCTGACCCCAAGACCAAATATCAGGACAGATAACTGTAGCGCTGACAAGGCCAAGGCTCGACGGATAATACTTTTCATAGAATTACTGCCCTAAAGGTTTGGGTAAATTACCCGCATATTTATACAACTCCCCCTCATACTGCTTAAGGATCTCGGCTAAAGCCTCTTGCTGCCCAGCAGCTAATGCTGCAGGCGTATTATCTTTGAGAGCAACGTGCTTAGAGTAACGGTTTGCGCCAATAATGGGATTAATCTTGCCGCCATTGGTTACCGTTAAAAAGAATTCCACCGTTACAACGGCCTCTGGGCGCACTCGGTAATCACCGTAGAACTCTTCTACGCTAGCTTGCAAAGTGTAAAACGGGAAAAAACTATTGCTCTGACCCACAGTCGCCGCAAATATATTTGAATTATTAAACCACTGACGCGTGGCATTGCCAATCATTTCACTAGGAATGGTGGCGTAACTATTATAAAAATCTTTTTCATACTGCTGGTCACCCAGGCGATAGACCATTGACCTGCCATCGGAAGGTGGCGTTACAGAAACAGAACCTACCTTTAACCACATATCGGTGCGAGGTTTATAAGGGGCACTCGTTCTCTCTGGCGCAACCATCCAGCTCGTGGCTTGAATTGCCGGCTGTTTTGGCAAAGAACATGCCGACAACATAGCAACCAAAGTTGCGCATGCAAAAAATTGGATTGGCTTGGATCGACTCATCATTTGGGCTCTCATTTTTGCGCTCCATTCATGGGCGGAGTAATGTGAGGTGGCGGCTCACTCCAAATCAGACTTGAAGGTGACTGACTCACAATTCTGGTCAGTTCATTTAACTGCTCGCTGGTTTGCTTCAGGTTCTCAATAGTGACAGCGGAATCACCCTGGATGCTAGTAATAGTTTGACGCAAGGCCACCATTGATCCAACCAGCTCCCGCATCAAAACATTCAACTCGTCTTTATCGGTGACCTTGGTGATTCGAGTCAACAGGACATTCAGATTATCAACAGACTGAATAAGCCCTTTGTTGTCCTTGCCATCACCAGCCATCATGACATTCAAGTTACTCAATAAAGCATCAAATTTTTTCTGGGTGCCATCGATATTGAGTTGATTTAAGCCATCAATTAACTTCTGAATCCCGCCAATAATTTGATCAGCTTGATTTGGCAAAGAAGGAATAATTGGGTAATCCGGTTTCCACTCGTAAGGCAACGGTGGGTAAACATCACTAGGAGCTACGAAATTAAACTCAATGTAATTGACGCCCGTAATGCCCTGTGACTTCACTTGTGCGCGTAAATTATTTTTTACAAATTCTTTAATGAGATTTTCATTAACCGCCTCCCCAAAGATCTGCATGCGTACCACCACATATTGGCGTCTATCCTGAAAGGGAATATCCTTCTCATAGATATCCCCAGACAAAGCAATTAAGGTAACCTGACCAATCTTGACACCTCTAAATCTAACAGCGGCACCGGTATCTAAACCTGTGACAGACTGCTTAATATAGGTCTCAATCACGAATGATTTTTTAAAAAGCTGGCCTGATCCAAAGATGAGAATGGCCGCAATTAAAACTCCGATTGCAGCCAGCACGAATACGCCGAGACGGAAATAATTGGGATTCGAGTTATTGTTCATGCTACATCCTTGCTCATGATGCGATTAAAGAATTGATGCACTCTAGGGTCGGCACTGGTATCTCTTAATACTTTTGGATCGCCTTCGGCAATGATTCCCTTAGCGTCCTTATCCAACATAATGACTTTGTCGGCAATCGCATAAATACTGGCTAGCTCATGCGACACAATCACAAAGGTAATGCCTAGGTTTTTAGACAAATCCATAATGGTTCGATCTAAATCCGCAGAAGTAATAGGATCAAGACCGGCTGAAGGCTCATCCAAAAATAAAATCTTAGGGTCAAGCGCCATAGCCCTGGCAATCGCGGCACGCTTTTGCATACCGCCGCTAATTTCACTAGGCATATATGACTCATAGGGCAACAAGCCTACTAGATCCAACTTGCAACGCGCCAATAACTCCATTTGATCCTGATTTAGCTCAGTGTGCTCCTGCATAAAGAGGGTTACGTTCTCCAATAGATTCATAGAACCAAAGAGCGCACCCTGCTGATACATCACACCAAAACTGGTCATAATTTTCTCACGCTCAGCACCCTGAGCAGCAGTGATGTTGTGGCCTTCAATCAACACATCACCAGAAAGGGGTTGGTACAAACCAAACAGGTTCTTTAAAAGACTGGATTTACCGCATCCGGAACCGCCCAGAATAACGAAGATCTCACCGTTATTAACCGTGAAATTCAAATCGGACATGAGTACGTTCGAGCCATAACCCACTTTAAGATTCTGAACCTCAATAGCGTAGTCTGAATGAGCCGGATTATTGTTGATCGCACCCATCAGAAGCCTGTCTTATAAGAGATGAAGGCAAAGATACCATCGACCAACACAATCATCACGATACTGCTAACAACAGCACGCGTTGCAGAAATGCCTACCGCTGCAGCTCCTGTCCCCGTTTGCATGCCACGCAGACACCCTATCGCAGAAACCACAACGCCAAACAAGGTAGCCTTAATCAAGCCAGATGCAATATCCTCCACATCCACTACCGCTAACATACCGTTATAAAAATTAATAAACGGAATGCCATAAGCCAACATCGTAAACATGGAGGCAATAATGCTAACGATGTCTGCAAATAAAGTCAGAATTGGCATTACCAAAATCCCGGCAAGCACTCGAGGCACCACCAAAAAGCGAATGGGACTTAAGCCACCCGTAATCAATGCATCGACTTCGCTATTTACGGTCATCGTACCAATCTCTGCGGCAAACGCAGCAGATGAACGACCTGCCAACAAAATAGCAGTAATCAAGGGGCCCATTTCGCGAACAATACCAAGAGCAGCCAATGGTCCCACATACGATTCAGCGCCAAATTGCTTCATACCAATAGCAGCCTGAAAAGACAGAATGACCCCAATCAAAAATGCGACTAAACCAATAATTGGGAGTGCAACAATGCCCGCCTCTACTGCAGCATTAACAAAGTCACCCCAACGCACCTGCTTGATGTGGCGAATAGACCAAGCTAAATCCGAGCATAGGTGACCCGTAAAAGTAATCAGGCCACGCGCATCATCTATTAAATTTTGCGTAGCCATACCAGTGCTCACCGTAAAACCTCTCTTCGGCTTTTCTACTGGTATTGGAAATAAATTGGAGATAGGATCAAACTCATGCAAGAGCGTCTGATAACGCGCATCAAGCCCTACAACTTCAAATTTGCCCCCCACTTTATGCTGCGCCTCTTCTACACCGATCAAAAACGCGATACCAGCCCCATCGAAAGAAGAGACTTGAGAGGCATCCAATATTAATGACTGGCCACTACTAGGACCTTGTTTTAGCCAAGCATCTTGAGCATTGCGAATCTGAGTCCAAACACCGCCTAGTGAATAGACGTTTACCTTACCTCTTAGGGCGATTTTGGCATTAGCCGTATCAGTCTGCGACCATAGAGCGACCGGTGATTCGACTGAAGAAATGGGGTCTGAAATACTCATTAGTCAACTATAAAGTATCCCCGCACTACGCACCGGAAACACCTGGAAAAAGAAAGGGGCCCAGTTTTTCAACTAGGCCCCTATGTGAGGTGGTGCGGCTGGCAGGAATTGAACCCACGAC